>Ga0190284_1000825_pt1 | contig 15296 bp, 14 predicted proteins | sample 48691812_MG_FD_161668 | JGI IMG/M metagenome (GOLD analysis project Ga0190284, IMG submission 161668) | Hydrothermal vent microbial mat bacterial communities from Southern Trench, Guaymas Basin, Mexico - 4869-18-1-2_MG | ecosystem: Environmental > Aquatic > Marine > Hydrothermal vents >...
TAGACCTCGGCGATGAGAGCCTGCGACCAAAAGAGCGGAGCCAGGCCGAGGCTGAGGCCTGCGCAGAGTGGAGAATAGAGAGTGGAGAGTGGAGAATGGAGAATAGAGAATAGAGAATGGAGATTATGGATTGTCAACCCCGCTGCTCCGGCCGCCAGCACCGCCGACATCAGGTTCAACCGCCAGGCCGGGTCCCCCCAAGGGAGACGAATAAACAGTTCCCCCAGCAACAGGTAGGTGGGGAACCCTGGAGGGTGCGGTATGCTGCCCCGCGCCACAGCCGTCACCAGGTCGCCGCTATCGGCTCCATGGTGCGCCCAGGTGATAGTGGGGGCCAGCGTCAACAGGTAAATAACCAGCAGGCCTACTCCAGCCACTGCTCCCCGCGCTGCCCTGGTCCGGTCGCGCCCCGATGGACTACTCATGGCGGAGGTGACGACGTCTCGCAGTGCCCGGGTCGTCCTGCTGGCAGTCGCAGCAGTCCGACCAGGAACCCCAGCCCCAATGCCCAGGCACGCACGAAGAGCAACAGAGGCGCTACCAGCATCACGGCCGGATCGCGCCGCAGGAGCTTAATCAGAAAGGGCAGACCGCTGACAAGGAGCGCAGCCCAGGCCGCCAGTCCTGCCAACGCCAGCCACCAACCAGGCTCGACCGAGCCCGCCGAGGTCAGGACACTACCCACGACCAGCAGCGCTCCCAGCGCTGCCAACCCCATCTGTAGCTTGAGCACCTGCGGCGTATGAGAGTCGCGCACCAGCTTATCCGGGTGCTCGAGCATCACCCGCACCTTCCAGTAGCCAATCCAGAACTTGCGGCGAGCATACTCTCCCGGCGTACGGTCGTGGGTGTGGAATACTTGTGCATCTGGCACAAAGACCAGCCGGTGACCGGCCTCCGCCAGACGGAAGGAAAACTCTTGATCCTCCACCGACGCGGTGGGGAAGGAGGTATCAAAGCCGCCGAACGCCAGGAAGACGTCACGCCGGTAGCCAGCCGAGTATGTGTCCACAAAGTCAATCGGTTCCAGAGTTCTCATACGGTCATACCTGTCCTCGTACTCGGCTTGCACGAAGCGCGCCACCAGCTCCCGTTGCCGTGTGCGGTAAACACCCTTTGTACCGACGACGTTCGGCTCGGTGAAGGCTGCGGCCATACGCTCGACCCAATCGGGAGCCGGGATGCAGTCGGCGTCGGTGAAGAGCAGGATGTCGCCCTGCGCCGCCTGCGCGCCCCGATTCCGAGCTGCCGCCGGGCCGGCATTGGGCTGTGAAATGACCTGCACGCCAAAACTACGTGCCACCTCAGCCGTGTCGTCAGTAGAACCATCATCCACTACGATAACCTGGTACTGGTCTACGGGGAGTGTCTGGGCCAGCAACGCCTGTAGGCACTCCGGCAACGTCTCAGCGCCGTTGTAGACGGGGAGCACGGTGGAGTAGAAACCAGGTTTTTTCCGAACAACCTGGTTTCTTTGGTCAGAGATCACGGTTGTCCCCCTTGCCAGACCGAAAGGGTGCGATATCCAGCGCGCCACATCATCGCACCGCCCAGCACCAGCGGCGGCACAAAAACCACGATGTGGAGCGCCAACCCGGCCGCCAACGCCTCTTCCTGCCCGACCCCGAACAGCGCCAGCACGGCAATGCAGGTACCCTCGAATACCCCCACGCTACCCGGCAGCGACGGAACGGCCACGCCGGCCTGCAGTGCCGCCAGCAGCAGCAGCACCGGAGCGAGACTGGAAGGCAGGTCGAAAGCATGCAGCACGCAATAGTTCGTCGCTGCGCCCAGGCTCCAGGTCACCAGCGAGCCCAACCAGCCCCAAAACAGCGCATGAGGGCGGATGATACCTTCCAATCCGTCGAGGAGCGCAGATACCCAATGACCGATGGCAGATGGCAAACGGCGAATGATAAATGACAAATGGCTTCGGGACAGCAGCACAGTCAGGAGTAGCACCAGCCCTACTACGGAACCGATGGCTAGCAGGCGGGCGGGGAGCACCAGCCAATCGGGTAGTACCAGCCCAACTGAAAGCGCCGTCACCAACCCCAACAGCATAACTACGTCCCAAAGCTTCTCCAGCGCAACGGTGCCCAATACACGCGCCTTGCTTGCTCCAGTCTCCTGCCCCAGCACCACAGCGCGGACCACATCGCCCAGCCGGGCCAGGACGATGTAATTGACCACCTGCCCTGCCAGCAACGCGGTCAACAGCGCGGTGATACCGAAGCGTCGAGGCAAAAGCAGTCCTCGCCAGCGCAGCAAGCGTGCCGCAACGGTAAGCAACACCATCAGTATGGCCATGGCGATCCAGCCGAGACGGGCGCCACCCAGGGCACGCCCGACCTGCTGCCAGTCCAATGACCAGACAGCCCAGACCACGAGGGCCAGACTCACTGCCCCCCCCAGCCAGAACCGCCAGCTATGGTACCAGCGCGTGGTCGGCTGGCGAACGGTGTTGCCCGAAGTCATTGGCATTGGCATTGTCAGTACGCCCCCTCACCGCGCAGCACTGCGCCCGTGGTCATCCATAGGATGCGCAGGTCGAGCCAGATAGACCAGTTGCGGATGTAGTACAGATCGTCTTCCATGCGCAGCGCATAGTCCGCGCGATCACTGCGGCCATTCACTTGCCACCAGCCTGTCATACCCTGGGGGACGGCGAAGCGCTTGCGATGCCGCGGCTCGTACCTTTCGACCATCCAGGGGAGCTCGGGCCTCGGCCCTACCAGGCTCATATCACCTTTGAGCACATTAAGAAGCTGCGGCAACTCGTCAATGCTGAAACGACGCAGTACATGGCCCACGCGAGTGATGCGCGGGTCATTGGGCTGCTTGACAAAGGTGGGGGGGCCTTGACTCGTTTCCCGCGCCAACCGTTGTTCTTCAGTCTCGGCACCCACGTGCATAGTGCGGAATTTAAGCATCTGGAAGGACCGTCCCCCCTCGCCGACGCGCTGTTGGCGAAGGAGGATCGGACCGGGCGAATCAATCCGCACCACCAGCGCAGTCACCAACATCAACGGCGAGAGCAATATCAGCGCCAGACCACCAACGATCAGGTCGAACAGACGCTTCATGACGCGGTCGGGGCCTTCGATAGCCGGCTCGCGCAGGCCGATGAGCGGAATGCCAGCGAACTCCTCCACCGAGGCCCGTATAAAGACCATGTCGAACACGTCGGGCACGATGCGCACGTTGACCGGCAACTCTTGCAGCGCCAACACGATTTGCCTGGCTTGCTCCTGCGCGCGCGGCGGCAAGGCCAGGATGACCTCGTCGATAGTATATTGGGAGACGATGGCACCGACGTCCTCCAGAGATCCCAACACGGGGAAGCCAGCGCAGCTTCTCCCTTGCTTGGCTTCGTCGTCGTCCACGTAGCCCACCAGTTCCAGACCTGTCCAGCGATAAGCACATAAGGCCTGGCCGAGTTTCTGCCCCACCGCGCCGGCACCGACAATGAGCCCCCGGCGAGGCTCGCTCAGGCTACGTCCCAGCCCCAGTCTGAGCAGCCATTGCAGAATCGTGCGCCAGCCCAGCAGGAAGACCAGGTCAAGCAGATAGAAGTAGACGAACAAAAGCCGGGAGAACTCGCGGAAGAAGAGATAGGCCACGCCAGCGAAGACGAGAGTGGCCCAGGTGACCGCGCTCCACACGGCCTGGACGTCGCCCAGGTAGTGCAAGGCACGGGCCGGGTCGTAGACACGCAGGGCTAGAAAGGCCAGCGCCCAGATGGCTGGCACCAGCAAGTAGAACATGGAGCCAAAGGCCAGTGGTCCCCCCAGGGGGACGCCGAAAGGCAGCGTCAGCCGCAATACTTTGGCCAGGTGCAGCGCCAGCGCTGTTAGCCCCATGTCGGTCACCAGCAGGATCAGGCCAAAGCGGGTCCCCACACGTTTGAGCATTGATCAGTTTCTCCCTTTGTCAGCGAAAGCGCGCTGTAGACAGCAGCGCACATTATAACGCAGGCAAGCAGGGTTGTCCAACCGCAAACTGATGAGATTCACCCCAACAGCGGCAGCCAGGCCAACAGAATCCAACCACAGACCAGCAGAAACAGTTGATCACCTGTCCCGCCAGGAGAGCGCTCGTCGCCAGCCGGGGCTGGGCCTCTACCTGCCGCAGAAACGCCCCATGCCACTGCCAGCAATGCCCACAGAGCCCGCTCCCACCAGGTCCGCCCCGTCGCCGCTAGCCCTGCGCAGAGTAGGATCAGCCCCAGGGTCAACACCCGCTGGGCCCAAGGCCGGCCCAGTACTGCACGCAAGCGGACTTTTTTCGTGTTGGCGACCCAATGCGCCCAACTGAGTGCTGCCAGAAGAATCGCCAGGCCCAAGATCCAGAGGCTGTTCGCCAGAACTCCCCAGACATCAATCATTGAAGAATCGGCGCGGAACCCATGCCCTCAGGCACAAGGGTGAAGCGCCACCTCCTATTCCAGTTACCCCGTCATTGAGAGAATTGGGGCGTCGCAAAATTTCAGATCTCCCTCAACTCGTCTTAGCCGGGCTCAGATTATTACCTCGACCGGTTTCTCTCGTCCAGAACCTTCCCCCGCCGGGCGTATTTCGCTTCTGGGGCAACAGCCATCACAATGGGTCGCATCGCTTGCCAGCCACTGCCCTCCAATTGCGCTTACTCCGCTCAGAGCGCTGCCGCCAGCAGCCCCAGCATCCACCAGAAGAGGAAATGGGGGCGGGAACCCAGGGCCAGGGCGTCAGTCAGACCGTATACGTGCAGGCCCACCAGCCCCGCCAGCATGCCCAGCCCCAGCCAGCGGGTCTCTTTGCTCCGGCGCGCTACCCGCCACCCCGCCACGCCCGCCAATCCCAACAGCGCCAGGTAGGCCACCAGCCCCGGCAGCCCCAGGTCTAGCGCGGTCTGCAGGAAGATGTTATGCGCATGAGCGACATCAAACCCCGGAGAGAGGCTAAAAAAGGGGTAGAGAACCCACACTGTCCGCCGGAAGGTGCCCAGCCCACAGCCGGTGAAGGGGAAGTCCAGGATGGCGTATAGCGCCCGTGACCAGATCTCCAGCCGGCCCTGTATAGTGATTGTACCCACGGGGGAATCCACGTGCCCCTGCGTTGCGCTGGCAAGGAGCTCCCCCACCCGCCCCGGTCCCCAGTGGGTCAGGAGCGCGCCTGCTCCCATTGTCACCAAGAACAGAAAAGCTGCCCCCGCCCACCGCTGCCAGCGCTGCTGCCCGCTCAACCCCCACAGCGCCGCCAGCGCCACCAACCCCACCGCGCCGCCCATCCACCCGCTGCGTGATTGGGTCAGAAGCAGCGTTCCGCCCCAAGCTACCGCCAGCCCCCCCAAGAAGAGACGTAGCGGGAGCGACCGCCAGGTGAAGTGGCCCATCAGAGCCAGGGCCACTGGCAGCGGCAGCAGCAAGGCCAGCACACCCCCCAACTGGTTGGGATTGATCCCTCGCTCCGGGGTTCCGGGCAGGGAGACAACCTGCTCCGGCAGACGGTCCAGCAACGTCTGCAGGGCCGACACTTTGGACAACCACGCCGTCCCCATGAGCCCTAGCCCCCACACCCCCAGCGCCGCCAGCAGGAAGGCAGCCAGGGCCAGCACCAGGGCGGTGCGTCTCCGCATCCCTGCCGCCCAGCGGAAAAGCCCCATCCCCAGAATGAAGCCGGTGGCCTTGGATAGGGTCAAGTCGGGGTAGGCCGTGACGATGCTCCCCACTCCCACCATCACAGTAAAAAGCAAAAGCGCCCCGTTAAACGGTGTGACCGGCCAGGGGCGCCGCCAGGGGAGACTCCCTAACCAGAGGACAACCAGCAGGGCCAGAACAGCGACCGTGGCCTTTGGCTCCCGGGAGGGGAAAAGCAAGAACGGAGTCGCCAGCCCCAGGAGAAGAAACTCGATCCCCTGGTACAGAACAGCGGAGGTTCGGCCGGTTCTAGATGTTCCAATCTGTTTCATAATCCTACTCCAACCAATGCTCCTCATCCGCCATAAAGTATAACCAATTGAGGCAAAAAATCAAATTTGACTTTTCACGCTGCCTGAGTAGAATTCTTATCTACGTTGCTACATTCAACTCACCCTCTCCCTCCTCCCAGGTGAGAGTTTGAGGGGAGGGTCAAGGAGACGCAATGGACTTGACACAATTCGTTGACATCTCTGTTCCTCTGACCGCCATCTTCGCCCTGGCTGTGGTCCTGATCCTCTACCTATGGCTGCGGAAGCAGGACACCGGCACAGATCGGATGCAAGAAATCGCCCAGTTCATCCAAGTTGGGGCGAATACGTTCCTTCGCCGGGAATTCCTCACCATCCTCCCCTTTGTGGTGGCTCTGGCCCTGCTTTTGCTCGTAGCTATGCCAGATGGGAACTGGCAGATTGCGCTGGGCTTTGTCGTCGGCGCGGCCTTATCTATGCTGTCCGTTTATGTCGGGATGAACGCAGCGACGCGGGCTAACGTACGTACCACCTCCGCGGCCCGCTCCTCCGCCGCGCGGGCGCTGCTGATCGCCTTCCGCGGCGGGGGGGTCATGGGACTCTCCATCGTGGCGCTGAACCTGCTGGGGATCTTCACGCTGTCGCTTCTCTTCGGTGTAACCCCGGCCCACCCAGAGAACGTACACCTGCTGGTTGGCTTTGGCTTCGGAGCCAGTTTCTCCGCCCTGTTCGCCCAGTTGGGCGGCGGTATCTTCACCAAAGGGGCAGATATCGCGGCCGACCTGGTGGGGAAGGTGGAGCAGGGCATCCCGGAGGATGACCCGCGCAACGCCGCCGTCATCGCCGACCAGGTCGGTGACAACGTGGGAGACGTGGCAGGACGTGGGGCGGACCTGTTCGAATCCGGCTCCGACAACCTGGTCGGCACGATGATCGTGAGCCTGACCTTCATCCCCATCTACGGTTGGACAGTGATGCTTTTCCCCCTGCTCAGCCGGGCCATCGGTGCTATCGGCGCAGTGCTAGGGGTGCTGGCGGTGCGAGGCACGGAGAAGCGCAGCCCCATCGTCTCCATGAACATCGGTTTCCTGGTGACCGCGCTATTTTCCATGATCTCTTTCTATTTTCTGGGTGTCTACGTGATGCACGATATCCGCCTGTTCTACTGCCTCACGCTCGGGGTGATCGCCGCCGTCCTGGTCGCGCTCCTGGTGCAGTTCTACACTGGCATCACCCAGAGACCGGTCAAAGAGATTGCCAAAGGAGGTATGAGCGGCGTGGCCATCAACCTGATTTATGGCTTCGCCTGGGGAATGGAGAGCGCGGTCTTTATGCTGATCCTGGTGGCCGTGGTGAACGTGATCGCTTTCTACATCATGGGCGGAGGCCTTCCCGGCATCCTGGGTGTCACGGCGGCTACGCTGGGTATCACCGAGATGAAGGGCATCATCATGGCAGCCGATGCCTTTGGCCCCATCGCCGACAACGCCAGCGGCATCGCCGAGATGGCCGGGCTAGGGCCGCAGGTGCGTCGCGCCGGGGACGTGCTGGACGCGGCCGGCAATATCTCTAAAGCCATCACCAAGGGGTACGGTATGTCCTGTGCTCTGATGACCAGCCTTGTCATTCTTTTTGCCTATCTTCTCAGCGCCGCTGAGTTGGTCGGGGCAGGTAGCGAGAGCCTGGCCAGTTTTGTCACCTTCGGCGGCGTCGATCCAGAAGGGGCCGCCCTCCAGATTGTGCGGGGCCTCAACCTGGCCCACCCACTAAACCTGGCCGCGCTGATGGTCGGGTCTACCATCCCTTTCCTGTTCAGTTCGCAGGCAATGAAGGCGGTGGGCCGGACAGCCTTCCGTATGGTGGACGAGGTGCGCAGGCAGTTCCGTGAGATCCCTGGGCTTCTGGCCGGCCAGGCCACTCCCGAATACTCACGCTGCGTGGACATAGGGACGCGCCACGCGTTGCGGGAGATGGTCGCGCCGACGTTGGTCGGGGTGGCCTGCCCCATCGCTGTCGGCTTCTTGATGGGGCCATGGGCTCTGGCCTTCTACCTGATCGGGGTGAAGATCATCGGCGCGACGCTGGCGATCTTCATGTTCAACGCCGGTGGTGCGTGGGATAACGCCAAGAAGTACATCGAGGAAGGCCGCTGCGGAGGCAAGGGGTCGGATGCCCACAAGGCGGGGGTCATCGGCGATACCTTCGGCGATCCCCTCAAGGACACCGCTGGGCCGTCGTTGCACATTCTCATCAAGTTGCAGAACATTCTGGGCATCACGCTTCTCCCGCTCTTCTACGCCTATGGGTTGCACTGGCACTAGATTGGTATATAGTACTGATAAATGAGTCAAACTACTGGATTCGACCAAGAACTACTGGAAATCTACGGCGAGTTAGCCCGTGACCGGCTGATGGAGTTGGTCGTGCGCTACGCCCGTGACCGGCTCGGCGCTGGCGGTTCTTCTATTTTCCTGCGTGATAACATCACCGGCCGCTACGTCCTGCGTGGCACCACCGGCCTCTTGAAGAGCACAAAGATGCCCGCTGAACGGGTAGAATATGAGCCTGGAGAAGGATTGACCGGCTGGATCGCCAAGCATGGCCGTCCGCTGCGCATCACCAGCGTCAAGGACAGCGAGGAATTGCAACACATCGCCGAGGATCTGGTCTGGAGCAAGAAATACTCCGAGATCAGCACCAGGCCGGGCCAGGCTTACGTGGGGGTGCCGATCCTATCCAGGGACGGGGCTATCGTGCTCGGCGTGCTGCGGGTCTCTGGGCAGGTGAAAGGAAAGCAGTTCGACGCGCAGGATGAAGCGCTGCTGAGCCACGTGGCCACGATGGTGAGCATCGCCATCGAGAATTCGCAACGCTACGAGCGGGAGAAGCGCCGTGCCCGCTATTTCCGGTTACTGCTGGACATCAACAGCGAGTTGGATCCACGACGCCCCATCACCGAGATGCTGCAGGCGGTAGTGGACCGGGTCAGGAAGGGCTTCCGCACCGAGGCCTGCCAGATCTGCCTGCGGGCCGAGGAGGATGTCCACCAGGTGGTACTGCAGGCCGCCAGCGGGCTCCCCGCAGCGTTGGTCGGCAAGCTGACGTACATGGTAGGGGAGGGGTTGACAGGCCACATCGTCCGCACTGGAACGGCCGTCCAGATACGGGAAGTGACCGCGTTGAGGGATTGGAACGACCCTCACGTCGCAGAGGTCGCCTCACTTCTCCCCTCCGGCGTCTATCGCTCCTTCCTGGGCGTCCCCCTGCGGTTGGGCGACGAGATCCTTGGCACCCTCGAGTTGATCAACAAGATTCCCAGCAGTCCTGGTCACCGCGATTGGTTCACCGACGACGACGAGGAGTACCTGCGCTTGCTCTCCACATCTATCGGCGGCGTGCTGGAGGGGGCTCGTTATCTCAAGGCCTTGAACGACGTGGGGGTCACCGCGATGCGGATGCAGCGGGTCGCCTCTTTCGGCACCCTCGCGCAACGGATACGGCACGAGGCGGCAAACCCGCTGGCTGTGGCTCGCCTGGCGTTGACCAACCTGCACAGCGACCTCCAGGACATGTTAAAACCTCCCCAACCCCCCCCCATCTCCCCCCTACGAGGGGGGAGGGTTCAGCCCTCCCAGCCAGGTTTTTCTCAAAAACCTGGTTTCTTGCTCGCTCCTGAGCAGCGCGAACAACTCGCCAGGCGACTGGACGTCATCGAGACCAGCCTGGAGGAGGTCAGCGGCAAACTGCTGGACCTGCTCAAATTTTCGCAGCAAATCGGTTTTGTCCGTACGGCCACAAACTGGAACGACGTGGTGCACGAGGTCCTTATCTGGCTGGCGGCGGAGCGGCAACGGCGTGGGGTGGATGTGCACATAACCTACGGAGACCTACCCTCGCTGTTCATCGAGCCCAACGAACTGTTTGGCGCTCTAGTCACCGCTCTGCGCCTGGCGATGGAAACCCTCGAACCACACGGGGGTCTCATTGAAGTGCACACCTCCCAATCAGCCGACGGTCAGCGCGTGTGCACAGAGATACGCGCGCCGGAGGCCCCGCTGAGTGGAAAGGTTTCGGGTATTCTCGAACCGGTGGCTGGTGCGCCCGAGGAACTATCGCCCCTTCATTTCGAGTGGGCGCTGGCACAAGAGACGGTGAAAATCCAGTATGGTGGTAGCCTCACCTGGAAGGCTCACGACGGAGCAATGGTTTTTGTGCTTGAGCTGCCGTCGAAGGAAAAATGAACCATTCCCCCTCGTGGGGGGAGATGGATGGGGGTTATGGAACAGAAGACGATTCTCGTAGTGGACGACGAGCCCTTCTTCCGCGATGAGGCGGTTGCCTTTCTCGGCAACCCCACTTTTGCAGCACAAGGCTGGACAGTGGAAGCCACGGCGAGCGGAGAAGAGGCACTGGCCCGTTTGGAGCAAGCCCCTTGCGACGTCATGCTGCTCGACATCAACATGCCGGGGCTGGACGGGATGGACGTGCTGCGCCGGATGCACGAGAAGCATCTGCTGGAGCAGGCTTACGTCATCATGCTCAGTGCTTATGGCGTGTACGAGAACGTGATCGCGGCTATGCGTGGAGGGGCCAAGGACTTCGTCAACAAGTCTGAACCGCTGGATCAATGGATTGTGCGCATTGAGCGTGGCTTTGAGTGGCAGGAACTGCGCCGCCGCAAGCAGCGGGCCGAGGAAGAACTGCGGCTCCTGGCACGTGAGGTGGGCCACGACATCGGCGGCACAACCTACTTCGTGCTAACTCAGCGGGTGCAGGCGCTGTCCAAACTGGTGGAAGGAGACTCAGATGGTAAGCGCTCCATCGAGGTCATTCAGCAAATCCTGGCCCGCATCAAGCGCTTGGCCGACGACTTGGGCCACGTGGCCGTGGCCCTGGATAGCAGCGAGGTCTGGCGTTGGGAGGAGCTCGACCTCCATCGCCTGTTGGAGCGGCTGGTGCAGGAGTTCCTCTACGGTTACCCCGACGCAACCATCGTGCGGGAGTGGAGTGAGAACATTCCACCGATACGCGGCAGCCGTGCCCAGTTGGAACGGGCTTTCCACAACCTGCTGGTCAACGCCGGGCGGGCTATGCCTGACGGCGGGACACTCACGCTGCGCACGCGGCGGGAAGAGGACGCATGGGTCGCCGTGGACGTTGAGGACACGGGAATCGGCATTCCCCCGGAGATGCGGGAGAGAATCTTCCGCATTGGATTCTCGGATTGGAGAAACGGGAAGAAGGGGAGCGGACTGGGACTTTACGTCGTTCGTAGGAATATCGAAAATCACGGCGGTTGCATCGAGGTGACCAGCGCCACAGGCAGAGGAACCACCGTCACCGTCCGCTTGCCGCTCCAGCCCCGGGACGTTTCTCCTGGGGCTGCTCCGGTTCGAGCGCCCTAGATTGGCGTTGACCGCATTGGTGCCAGAGTCACATTTGAAGGCTCGCATAGGATCCACGACCGACATCCGAGGCCGGGCCACGGTCCTGGCCTAAGCAGCACAGGAGTCACTTTTTCTATAATGCCTTTAGGAGGTTAAGTGCAATGTCATCAACGATACTGGTAATGGACGATGATCTGCTCGCTCTCGAAAGCCTGGAAAACTACCTGAAACAGGCAAGCTACACCGTCGTGACGGCCAACAGTGCCCGCGAGGCGGTCGAGCAGGCGCGAAAAATCGCTTGCGACGTCGCCCTGCTGGACATGAAGATGCCCGAGATGGACGGGTTCCAAGTAGCTGCGATGTTGGGTCAGTTGCAGTCCGACTTGCGGGTGATCATTTTCACCGGCTACGCCTCATTGGAGACCGAGGCACGCGCCGCACAGTTGGACTTCTACGAGTACCTGCCCAAGTCGAACTGGTATGACTTGCTGCTGCCGACCATCGAACGCGTCCTGGCAGAGCCAGAGCGCCGGCTGCCTAAACAACGCCCGGTGGACCTGGAGAAGGCAGCCTCCCAGTACGCTGGCGAGGGCAAATGGGAATTGGCAGCGATGGCGCTTGAGCAGGCGGCCCGCATCGCCGAGTTTACTCACGAGTGGGAGAACGCAGCCACGCTATACGGCCAGGCATTCGAGCACATGCGGCGCGCACGCGGCCTCTCCGTAGAGTCGCAGCGGCTTCAGGAGCTGGCGGAGTGCGCACAACGCATCGCGGCTGAGGGGACTACGGACACACCGTGACATCGCCTGGCAAGTGTGCATTAAAAGGCACTTGACAAAGCACCTTCTGGCGATTATAATGCGGGCAGGAGGTGAATAGAATGAAAGCGATGTTCGGGGACGAGGTCGTGCAGGCTACGGAACTCAAGCGTAATCAACGCCACTGGTTCGAGCGAGCCCGTCAAACCGGGGGAGTAACTATTGTCCAGGGGCGTCGCGCTGACTTGGTTCTGGCCCCGCGCCGCGTTGTCGCTGGGAATATGGAGACCGCGCAGCGGGTACGACTGATTGGCCAGTTTCTCCTGGAGTGGATACGTGCTGGAAACGGAAATCTGGTTGCCAGCGTCGTTTTTCCCTGGCTCGCTGACCTGGATCAAGCAGAACGCCAGCAGTTCTACACCAATCTAATCAAAGTCTTCGCAGAATGCGTGACGCGAGGGGATTGGACAGCCTTAGATGAACTGCTAGAGGACTGGCAGGCAACGGCCGAAGCGAACCGGACGCAGGGCCTGCTGGACGTATGGGAGCAACGGGGACGCACTGAAGACTACGAACCGATGGAGATTCCTCGTGCCGAAGACCTATGACGTTGTGCTGCGGCATTCGGCCAGGAAAGGCTGGCAAGACATCTGCCGCCGCGACCCGACGGGTGCGGGCGAGGCTTATCAGCACCTCCACACCACACCAACTTTACGCGTGCCGGGTAAGGTGAAGAAACTGCGGGGTAAGTGGGTTGGATTACTTCAGTACCGGGTCAATCGGAGCGACCGTCTACAGTACTGGGTAGACGAAGAGGCTAAAGTGGTGTACGTGGAATACGCCGGCCCACATCCGTAGTGGTGACATTCGTGTCTTCGTTCCGCCATTCTCTATTTCTCTGCCTGACCTTACTTCTGGCGTCAGGCTGCGTTTTGTTTCCACCGCCCCCCACTCCAACCCCAACCCCGACACCGACGCCACTGCCCTCTCCCACGCCGCGGCCAACGCCGACGCCCTATCCGACCCCACGGCCAACACCCACCCCCGAACCGCCCGATACCGGCTGGCAGCCACTGCAACAGGGCATCGAGTTACGCCAGGTGCGCGTGGAGACCAGCGCCGGCGCCGAACGGTTGACCCTCGTCCGGCTCGACCCCGCCACCGTGCGCTTTCGCGTCCATTACGACCCCATCGCACCCCGCCCGGTTGCCGCCTGGGCAGGGAGACTCCAGTCCCCGTTGGTCATCAATGGCGGCTACTTCACCCCCGAAAACGAGACCTTGGGCCTGCTCATCAGCGACGGGCGGGTGCGGGGCAATCCCTATGGAGACTTCGCGGGTATGTTTGCCGTTAACCCCCTCCCCGGCCCTCCCCCACGGGGGAAGGGAGAAGAGCAGGTGAGTGTGCGCTGGCTCCACGATCAGCCCTACGACCCCGACGAGCCCCTGAAGGAGGCACTGCAGTCGTTCCCGGTGTTGGTCAAGCCAGGCGGCGTGATGGGTTTCCCCGCCGACGCCGACGACGGCCGCCCTGCCCGCCGCACCGTTGTGGCCCAGGACTATCAGGGGCGCATCCTCCTCATCGTCGCACCGCGCGGCACCCTCAGCCTTCACGAACTGGCATGCTTCCTTGCGGAATCCGACCTCGACCTGGACGTAGCGCTTAACCTGGACGGAGGCTTCTCCACAGGGCTGTGGTTGCAGGTGGACGAGACGTCCGTGGAAATAGACTCCCTCGTTCCAGTGCCCTCGGTCATCTCTGCCGATTACCGCTAATGCGGAACTCACTACCAGACAGTTTTACGGATGCGCCAACTTGTTGGCGTCCTGGGCTGGCAAAGACGCGGTTTGCGCTGTTGATCTTGGCAGCGAGGCCACCGCAACGAGTTGCGGCATCCGGGATCTGTGCGTTTGACAAAAAGTGTCCGGTAGTGAAATGTGGAACAGGCTTTCGGGCCGTTTGGCTGGGCTCAGGCCGAAGCCTGCTGACAAAAACCAGACTTTTGCCCTTCTTCCTGCGTATAAGAGTTGTGTGAGCCGGAATGACTCGGTGATTATCAGGGGCCGGGATAAGGAGGTCTGACGAAAATGCAGAATCGTTCAGTTGCCCCCCTATCTTGGGGAAGCGTCGGCCTGGCTATCCTGCCCGGGTTGTTCGCCTTTGGCACGAGTTGGGTTGTCGGCGCAAAGGACACGATGATCACCACGGACTGGCTAGCTTTATGACCCAAGACCTGATCGAGCGTGCACTGGCGGGCGATGAGGCCGCTGCCCGGGAATTACACGAGACCCACTACCCGGCCGTCCTCCGGCTGGCCTATATGCTCCTGCAAAACCTGCAGGACGCCGAGGATACGACGCAGGAGACCTTTGTCTATGCCTTCGAACACCTGGCCCGATACGACCCGGAGCGGGCTGCTTTCGCCACCTGGCTCAAGGTCATCGTCACCAGCCGCTGCCGGGACCGGCAGCGCCGTCGCCGTATCAGGTGGTTCTCTCTGCAAGCGTTAACGGAGGCCGGACTTGAGCCTGAGGATGAGACACCCGGCCACCAGCCGGACGTCGTGCTCGAATTGGTGGGGGTACAACAGATGGTGTGGGAGGCGTTGAAGCAAGTGCCGCGTAAGTCACGCCAGGCTCTGATCCTGCGCTACTTCGGAGGCCTTTCGTACCCCGAGATGGCCCAGGCCCTCGGCTGTCCAGTCAGCACCGCCAAGTCGCGCGTCGTCTACGGTCACCAGGCTATGGCCCGCTTGCTGGAGCACGAGGCACACGTCGAACTGGGCTACCACGGCTATCACATAGGAGACGTGCCGTGAACAAACACCTCAACGACCGCCGATTGTTGTCTTACTTAGAAGATGACCTCTCGCCTGGGCGCCGCGAGCGAGCGGAAGCCCACCTACGCGCCTGCCCCACCTGCCGCACTCGCCTGGAACGGCTGTCCCGGACGACGGCGGGCCTGACCACGACGTTGCACGCCGTAGGAGAGCAGGTCCCGCTGGCGCCAGCCCGTTCCTGGGGGACAGTAGCCCAGCGATGGAAGAGACAGCGCCCACGACTGTCCATCCCTCCGTTTCGCCCGCTCCTGCGCCACGTCGCGATGCTGGCCGCTCTGCTGTTCATCGTCGCCGGGCTCGCTGGCCTGATCCACACCCTGGCCGTCACCGGTCCTACGCTGGTCAAGGCAACACCGACCCCCAGTTCCACATCCTTGGCCAGTC
>Ga0190284_1000827_pt1 | contig 15283 bp, 12 predicted proteins | sample 48691812_MG_FD_161668 | JGI IMG/M metagenome (GOLD analysis project Ga0190284, IMG submission 161668) | Hydrothermal vent microbial mat bacterial communities from Southern Trench, Guaymas Basin, Mexico - 4869-18-1-2_MG | ecosystem: Environmental > Aquatic > Marine > Hydrothermal vents >...
GCTTGATCCGTCTCGTCGACGAAAACGGAATGGACTGGATGTTCTCGAACTGTTCGGCCACCGCACAGCGCGGCGCGCTCGACTGGGCTCCGAAATTCAAAAAAGCCACGTTGCCTGTCTTCAAAGACCTCTACAAAGCGGTCAAAAACAAAGACGAAGCCAAACGTGTTTTGAAGGTTTGCGGTGCGAAGAACTACAAGGAACGTCTGGATAAAGAACTCGCGAAAATTCACGATTCCGAAATGTGGCAGGCCGGAGCCGCCAGCCGCTCGCTTCGCCCGAAAGGCAAAGCCAAAGAGATCGCCAAAGGCACCAAGGGTGTCGGCGGCCGCGGAACCAACTAAAAACTGTAGCCGGGGTCCGTAGACCCCGGTTCGCCCCGAAGGTTCGGGGCGGCTACAACGCCGAAAACGCCCCGTGAAGACGGGGTATTTTTATTTGGATATTGCAGTTTACAAGGGCAGGGGGCGTCTGTATATTGCGCCGCTTAATAGACAGAGGAAAAAAGTAAGAAGGAGCCTAGAGTGGATCAGGCAGTCAAAGCGGAAATCAAAGAAGAATACCAGCAGCACGATCGCGATACCGGTTCGGTCGAAGTGCAGGTGGCTCTGTTGAGCCGCCGCATTACTGAGATGACCGAACATCTCAAAACCCATAAAAAAGACAACAGTTCCCGGCGCGGCCTCATCACGATGGTCAACAAGCGCCGTAAACTGCTCGCCTATGTGGCGCGTCACGATGAGTCCCGTTACCAGGAACTGATCAAGCGCTTAGGTTTGCGCCGCTAACGCGGAAGTATATCGGCCCCGTTTCCGCGGGGCTGCCTACCTTTAAAACCCTCGTCAGAACGACAGGTAAAAAACGCACGGTTGCGTTTATTCCGCCAAGGGGCTCCTCTATTAGAAGGAAAAGAAAGAAAAATGAAAGATACAGTAAAAGTAGAGTTCGAAGTCGGCGGCATGCCGATGAGTTTTGAATCAGGTCTCCTCGCATTACAGGCGAACGGAGCCGTAACCTGCCAATTTGGCGACAACGTCCTTTTCTCGGCCGTTACCACGGGGTCTTCGCGCGAAGGGTGCGACTTCTTCCCGCTGCAGGTTGAATACCGCGAAAAGTTTTATGCCGCAGGGCGTTTCCCCGGAGGATACTTCAAACGTGAAGCTCGTCCTTCCGAGTCGGAAATTCTCACCATGCGTGTAACCGACCGTCCGATCCGCACCCTGTTCCCTGAAGGGTTCTATGATGAAGTGCAGATCCACAACACCCTGATGGCCTCCGATTGCACCCGTGCGTGCGATTTCCTCAGCATCAACGCAGCCAGTGCCGCGCTGATGCTCACCGAGCTTCCGTTCGGCGGCCCGATCGGCGGCGTACGCATTGCCCGAATCGATGGCGAATTCGTCATCAACCCGACGCATGACGACATGCTCAAGTCGGACCTCGACCTCACCTATGTCGGTACCGTCGACAAAACGATGATGATCGAAGGCTCGGCCGACGAAATCAGCGAAGCCGATTTCATTGCTGCCATGAAACTGGCGCACGAAGCGATTCAGCCGATCATCGCCGCTCAGTTCGAACTGCGCAAACAGCTCGGCCTGCCGGAATGGAAAGTCGAAGTCGCTGAAAAAGACAGCACGCTCCTCGACAAAGCGCGTGAAATCGGCGGCGAGAAATTCAGCGTCATCCTCGAAGAGGGTGCCAAGCTCAAACGCCAAAACGCAATCAACGCGCTCAAAGAAGAAGTGAAAGAGCAGATGCTCGTCGCCTTCCCGGAAATGACCGACGAAGACTATTTCCACGCCTTCCACGAACTCGAAATCGAAACTCTCCGCAACAACGTACTCGATAAAAAGATGCGTATCGGCGGACGCGGATTCGACCAGATTCGCGAACTCAAAGCACAAGTCGGCATCCTGCCGCGTGTGCACGGTTCCGCTGTCTTCAACCGCGGTGAAACGCAGGCCTTGGCCACTGTCACCCTCGGCCCGAAGAAAGATTCGCAGTCCATGGATGCCGTCACGGGTGGCCCGAACGAAAAGCAGTTCATGCTTCACTACAACTTCCCGCCTTACAGCGTGGGCGAATGTGGTCGCCTTGGCTTCACCAGCCGTCGTGAAATCGGCCACGGGAATCTCGCAGAACGAAGCCTCGCTCCGATCCTGCCCGACAACTACCCCTACGCCGTACGCGTCGTTTCCGAAATCATGGGATCCAACGGATCGTCCTCCATGGCCTCCGCCTGTGTCGGAACCCTCGCCCTTATGGACGCAGGTGTACCGATCAAAGCACCGGTTGCCGGAATCTCCGTCGGTCTCTTCACCCGCGGTGAACAGTCCGACCTCGTCATCGACATCCTCGGAACCGAAGACCACTGCGGCGATATGGACTTCAAAGTTGTTGGAACCCGCAAGGGAATCACCTCCTTCCAGGTCGACCTCAAAATCCCCGGACTCAACTGGGATCAAGTCGAAGGCGCATTCGATATGGCTCTCAAAGGTCGTCTCGAAATTCTCGACTTCATGCAGACCGTCATCGACGCTCCGCGCGAAGAGATGAGCATTCACGCTCCGCGTGTTGAAGTCGTCAAAATTGACCCGGAAAAAATCGGCGCACTCATCGGCCCCGGCGGAAAAGTCATTCGTGGCATCACCGAAACCTACGGGGTTCAGATCGACGTCGAAGAGGACGGAACCGTCAGCATCTTCAGCTCCGATGGCGAAGCCATGAAAGGCGCACTCAACGTCGTCAACGGCATCACTGCCGAAGCCGAAATTGGGAAAATCTACGAAGGAACCGTCAAAACCATCCGTGACTTCGGTGCCTTCGTCGAAATCCTCCCCGGTAAAGACGGCCTCGTTCATATCTCCGAACTCGCTGACTTCCGCGTCGGCAAAGTCGAAGACATCTGCAGAGAAGGCGATACCATGGCCGTCAAAGTCCTCGACGTTGACCGCGACGGCAAAATCCGCCTCAGCCGCAAAGCGGCCATGGCTGAAAAAGACGCCGCCGCCAACACCGAAGAGGCTGAGTAACCTCCGCTTCGAATAACTTGTAGCCGCGATCCTCGATCGCGGAGGCGGGGCCTCGGACCCCGCCCTACAGAAAAAGCCCATCCGCAAGGATGGGCTTTTTTATTGGAAATGTAGGACAGAACGTCCAACCTCTCCGGCAACGGAGAACCAGCCCTCATACAAACGCTGATTTCTGCAGAAACAAACTTTCTTTTTTTGTCAGCGGACGGGAGCGAACTTTCACAACGAATGGAGATGAGGAAGAAAATTCCCCACGGATGGTAAAACGTCCCACGGGTCAGAGTAGGCTTCGATTCACCCAAAGAACGCGGCGACCCGCCGCGTCTACAAGCTGTAGCTGCGGCCGATGGCCGCGGTGCACCAGAAACGGGCTTACCAAAAATCTTCCGATGTTTGGATATTTATAGAAGACCTGGAGTCATTCAACCCGACTTTGGAAAAGAAAAAATCCTGCTCGAAACCTCGGTATAATCCTGTTTCCAACCCTTGGAAGTTTTGGGTAGGGCGAGCGTTTCGCTTGCCAGTTTCCGAAAGAAAGCGAGACGCTTATTCTACCATTTTTCCACTCGACCAGAGGGAGAGAGGCTGGCGCTATCGCGACCAGCAACGGAACGAAGTGAAGTGGCAAACCTTGGAAACGAATGGTGTCATTCCGGGTGAGGCTTCGCCGCGTCATTGATCCTGACCGATATATCACATAGCGATATATGCAGACCTGCTGAGGAGGGTGGGGTGTTGCTGTTGTGAGAACTCGTCCCTGTGCGCCTTCGATCCCTTGCCCATATTTCATTGGCAGGCCGGAAAGCCTGCCCCACAATGTGGAGCAGGCTTTCTTGCCTGCTCTTCCAAGGGTTGGAAATGGCAAATTATGTCCAGTCGGTGAGAGAGAGGTCGTTGATGTTTTTGAAGTCGCGGGTGTTGTTGGTGACGAGGGTTGCGTCAATAGCGAGGCAGTGGGCGGCGATTAACATATCCATTGCACCCGTCGGTTTTCCTTCTCGCTCCAGCTGGGCGCGAAGCATTCCGTAGCGATGGGCGGCGGCGGAGCCGAACAGGGCCACGTCGAAAGGTGACAGAAATTCCATGAGCGCGATGCGGTTTTTTTGCGGGGCGGCACTCTTTTCGCATCCGTATTCGAGTTCGCTGACGGTGATGTAAACATCTGAATCGTCAAACCGATACTCTTTGGGAAGTCGTACCGCCTGACTCTGTCCGTTTTTAAAAAGCTTCGCTGTTTTCATTGCCTATCTCCAATTTTTAATATACTGGAGTCTGTACCATTTAAGGGGCGCGGCAATGGTCTTTTTTGCAGAATAATGGACGGCAGAATAATCATTTCACATGCTTTGGCTTGATCGCTTCGAATCGATTATTCTGCCGTACATCATTCTGCTATCCGGCTGTTGAGAATCTTTTAGCAAATCTTTTGGATCGATTTCTTGTGTCCGGCAGATGTGGGAATAATCCTCGAAGCCGGCGATGAGCGGTTCGGTGGCGAGGTCGCCATTCAAAAGTTTCCAAACATTGGAAAAAAGCGTTTCGAGGAACGCGTCCGTCAGTTCCGGGCTCATCGTCAGTCGCCGTTTGCTGAAATGATTCGTCATTTTTTTGAGCTCACGCTCCTGCAGGTGATAAACCGCCTGAACTTTTTCATTCAGCTCTGGGACGTTGTGCTCACCGAAAAACTTTTGCTGCGCGGCAAAGGTGTAGAGCGCGAGCTGACAGTCGAGATTGAGGCCGATCTTTTTCTCCAGCGTTTCAATCGAGTCACTGCGTGACTTGCCTTTGTAGTCGACCACCAACAATTTTTCTAACTCGCCGTCGTCATCGAAGATCAAATCGATCCGGTCGATTTTTCCTTTTAGGCGAATGGAGTTAACGTAGGACAGGCTTCCAGCCTGTTCACCGTCGATCGGCTTTTCAGGGGAAGACAGGCTGGACTCGACCAAAGGGAGAGAGGCCTCGTTGTTGCGAGGCAACGACCAGCGGGAGTGGCAACCCTGTCCTACATTATTTGGAGCTTGGAGCGTTAACGGCAGGTCGTGCTTTTCATCAAACTTCATTTCAAAGAGGGCGGGGTAGCGGTTTTCAGCGAGAGCGGTTTCGAGATCCATGCGGATAAAGTTTTCGATCACCTGCAGCATCTTCTGCTTTTCAGTTTCCCACACCGCGCGGTGTCCCAAATGACGGCTTGGTCGCCGTTCCGCTTTTGCGAATTCCTCCTCCGCGATGTCGCGGGCCAGCGCGAGCAGTTCATCGGCTTTGGCCGGATCAAACACCGCCAGCGGAATGTCACCACTCTGAGCGATCTTCCAGGCTCCGGAAGAGTTGTCGGCGTAAAGCCCGCTCTGTTCGGCAATCGCGCTGTAAATCTGTTCGAGGATGTCATGGATGACGTTGCCGCGATCCATCGGGTCGGTATTGTCCTCGTGCGTGCGGTCGGGGTTAATGCCCAGTATTTTTTCGAGGAAAAAGACGTAGCGGTTGCGGGCCAGCGTTTCGAGTGCTGTTGCGCTGAGCTCCGGATGGTCTTTGAGCCATTTCTGAATGTAGGACAGGCATCTTGCCTGTCCACCGTCGCTAGGCTCTTTGCGTGGATGGACAGGCAAGATGCCTGTCCTACTTTGAAATGCTTTGGTCTGCCTTGCCTCATCTTCAGCGCGGACGGCATCCGGTGGCAGGATCGTGTGAAACGATTCGCCGAGTTCCGGTTTTTCAATGCCGGTCAGTCCGCGCATTCGCTCAAAGAATTCGCCGGGCGCGCGCTCTTTGCCGTCGGCGTCGGCGCGGGTGTAGGAGAGCGTCAGCCGCTCACGTGCCGCGCTTATGGTAGTCATGAAGAGAATCTCCTCCTGAATCAGCGCCGCACCGGTTTCCGGGATCGCGAGTCGCGGACAGGGAATACTGCGCTCTGCCAGGAACGCGCGCAGTGCTTTGCGCTCGGCATCGTTCAGCAACGCATCGGCTTTTGGAATTTGCGGGAAGGTGCGGTCGTCCATACCGGCGATATAGACTGAATTAAAGCGAAGGCCCGCCGCGTCCAGTGGATTGACCACCCAAACACCGCTTTCTGTGTCGGTCGCGTCTTTGAGTGTTACATTATCGAGCAGTTCTTCAAACAGAGCAACCATTCGCTCTGGCGCTACCTGAGGCAGGTCCATTGCGCCGATCTCTTCAATGAGATCATGCACCTCGTCGGGTAGATTCAGGTTATGTTGCTTAATTAAGGCGTTTGCTTGCTCTGAAAAACGTAGACGCGATGTCCCCATCGCGTTTCTTTGCGTATGGAACGCGATGGGGACATCGCGTCTACACTTTTCTAACCACAGGAAATCCTTCAGCTCTTTTGGCAAGCGGGTCAGGCGCGGCTGCTGGGTTTGGCGGATTTGCTGGACGAGGGTCTGCCGCGCCTCGATATCGAGGCCGGGCCAGTCGATGCCGGGTATTAAAAGCAGATCGCAGAGCCGGTCACGCGAGCGGTTTTGCGGAAAAGCGAGCAGGGCGAGCAGTGTTTTGACCGGCGGCAGCGCGGCGGCGGGCGTACCGCGGCGGAAGTGGTACGGGATGCCGAAGCGTTCAAAGACATCGGGGATGATATCGGTGTACGGACTGAGATCACGCAGGATCAGTGCAATTTCATCGGGCGCGGTACCGCTTTCGATTTCGCGGGCGATACGCCGCGCGGCATCTTCAATTTCTCCGTAGGGATGGGCGGAGAGAAAAAACGAAACCCGTTTGCGCGATTCGGATTCGAGGATGTTGCTGTCATCGGCTTCAAACGCGTCGGCAAAATCCTCCAGCCACGGCTTCCACTCTTCTTCAGAGCCGCGCATCAGTTCACTGCGCACGACGGCGCAGAGCCGGTCTTCCGCCGCTTCGGCGTGCGCGGCGGGCAGGACGGAGATGATCTGCACCCGCTCTTCGCCGAGCCGTGTTTTAAGAGCGGCGACTAAGCGTTCCTCAAACGGATTGAGCCAGCGCACGGCACGGAAACAAATGTCATGATCCAGTTCTCGCGGCAGCTCGCCTGTTTCAGTCAGCCGGAGCAGGGCGGTGTTAGCGGCAAAACGGTCGGCAATGTCCATTTTTGTACATAGTGCGCGCCACGTTTTCAGCAGCTGTCCGATGCCGTGCAGTTTATGGTTCGGTTCGTGGGCCAGCAGCCAGTCGGTGATTGTTTTTTCCTCTTCGGCAAAGACGGCAAAGTGTTCGATGATCTGTTTGAGCAGATTGACCCGTGCGGCGGACGAAAGGCGGGCAAGCGGCTGGCCGGGCACAAAAGAGACGTTTCCGGCGGCCTCTTCGAGAAGCAGGCACATCTCCGCAGGGCCGGGCGCGTGGCCTTTCAGTAGACCGGATCGGCGCGCGGCGCGTTCGCAGAGGGCAAGCAGCCTTTTTTGGGTCAGCAGGCGGGCGGTGGCGAGTACACCGGTTTCGAGAACGTGGCGGTGCTCGTAGCGGCGTTTTGCCAGCTCCGTCGGAAATATTGTCAGTGCTTCGCCGCCCATCTTCATGATTGATGAATCTACCAGAGGGCTGTAGGGTTTTCCAATCATTGGAAGGGCAAAGTAGGACAGGGTTGCCACTTCCTTCGGGCGTTGCTTCGCAATAACGAAGCCTCTCTCCCGATGGTCGAGTCTAGCCTGTTCATCCGCGCAATGAGCCGAACGTCCGCAGACAGGCTGGAAGCGCTGTCCTACATTAAAGAGGGAAAAATCATGGATTTTAAGACACGAGCTAAAGAGATTATGGACGTCGAAATTGCGGGCATGGAGAAAGTGCGCGATCAGATTAACGGCGGTTTTATCACCGCCATCGAGTGGATTCTTGAAGCGATGGAAAACGGCGGCAAAGTGGTTGTTACCGGCGTCGGCAAAAACTTTCATATCGGCCAGAAAATGGCCGCGACGTTCACCAGCACCGGCACGCCTGCTGTCCTGCTGCATCCCATCGAAGCGATGCATGGTGATTTCGGGATCGTCGGCTCCAACGATGTGGTGCTGGCGCTCAGCTACAGCGGTGCCTCCGATGAGCTGATTGATCTGCTCCCCGCGCTCAAGCGCCGCGGCGTGAAAATCATTGCACTGACCGGCGACGCGGACAGTCCGCTTGGCATTCAGAGCGATCTTGTGGTGCCGATCACGATTGAAAAGGAAGCCTGCCCATTCAATATGGCTCCGACCGCCAGCACAACGGTAACGCTCGCCGTCGGCGACGCGCTCGCCATCGTACTGCTCGAAGCGCGCGGCTTTAAAAAAGAGGACTATGCCAAACTGCATCCCGGCGGCGCGATCGGCCGCACACTGTTGCTTAAGGTTTCCGACGTGATGCGCACCGAAGAGCGTCTGGCCAAAGTCAGGAGCGGTGCAAAGGTCAAAGACGCAGTCACCGCCATGACCGGCGCGCGCGCCGGCTGCGTGGCCGTGGTGGACGGAAGTGACAAGCTGCTCGGTATTTTCACCGACGGCGACCTGCGCCGTCACCTGATCGAAACACCTGATCTTACTGAACAGACCATTGACTCCGTGATGACCGCCGATCCGGTCACGCTTCAAGCCGATCAGCTCGCCGTGGATATTCTCAAAATCTACGAAGAGAAAAACATTGATGACCTCATGGTTGTGGACGGCGATAACCGCGTCGTTGGCGCCGTGGACATTCAGGATCTGCCCAAACTCAAAATTTTGTAAATGAACCGGCTGAAAACAGAGGGCCTGCGCACGATTTGCGGAGGCCCTTTTTCTTTTGCGCTGGAGCGCAGCGAGTGCACGGCGCTCTCGGGGCCGTCAGGCTGCGGCAAGACGCTGCTACTCCGCGCCATTGCCGATCTCGACCCCGCTGAAGGAACTGTTTTACTGGACGGCGAAGACCGCTCTGAAATGTCCGCGCCGCTCTGGCGTAACCGAGTCGGGTGGCTACCAGCAGAATCTTCATGGTGGGCCGATCACGTTGGGGATCATTTTTTTCGTAGACGAGGCTTCCAGCCTCGTTTGCATGAGCTATGTGCATCAAAAGAACCATTTCCCCGTCGTATGATACCTGTGCGCAAGTTTGATGCGGATTCGCTTTGCCAAAGAGGCTGGAAGCCTCTTCTACCTTTTCCAACCATTGGAAGGTCTGCACTCGATGCCCGGGCTATGACGACCGCGAAGATCGCATCTACGTTGGGGAGACTGGGTTTTGAGAAGGATGTGTTGGAGTGGAAAGTGGAGCGGCTTTCGACAGGGGAAAAGCAGCGGTTGGCCCTGTTCCGTTTGTTGCTGAATGAGCCGCAGGTTCTGCTCCTCGATGAGCCGACGGCAGCGCTCGACCACGCGAACGTGCATCTGGCAGAAGAGGTGATTGCGGAGTACCGCCGCTCCAGCGGCGCGGCGGTGTTGTGGGTCAGCCATGATCCCGAACAGATTGCCCGCGCGGCGGAACGACACCTGCAATTCGTCGGCGGCGCATTGGAGGAAATGCAGTGAGCGGCATCATTCAACTTTCTCCGCTGGATATGAGCCTCGCGGCACTGCTGGTCATCGCGCTCGCCGCGGTGAGCCGTCGGCTTCAACTGAAAATCGGTGGTCGACTTCTGCTTTCGGCGTTTCGGACGGTAATTCAGCTTTCCCTGATCGGGTTTGTACTGAAGGCGCTCTTTGCGAGCGCCGCGCCGGGGTGGGTGGCGCTGATGGCAGTCGTTATGCTGCTGGCCGCGGGGCGCGAGGTGCGCGCGCGCCAGAAGCACCGCCTTCGCGGAACGTGGGGCTTCGGGATCGGCCTGAGCGCGATGTTTATCTCTTCGTTCGCTGTAACGATTCTCGCGCTAACGGTGGTGGTCAGCCCGGCGCCGTGGTATGCACCGCGCTACGCAATTCCGCTGCTCGGCATGCTGCTGGGTAATACGATGAACGGCCTTTCGCTCTCCGTGAATCATCTCACGCAGAATGTCCGCACACAGCGCGCGGCGATTGAGACGCGTCTCGCGCTGGGGCAGACCAAGTCGGAAGCGATTGATGATATTCGCCGCGAGAGCATCCGAACCGGTTTAATTCCCATCATCAACGCAATGGCCGCCGCGGGACTTGTGAGCCTGCCGGGTATGATGACCGGCCAGATTCTGGCGGGCAATCCGCCGCTTGATGCCGTGAAATATCAAATCCTGATCATGTTCCTGATCGCAGGCGGAACGGGCTTCGGCACGCTGGCCGCCGTCTGGATGACTTCGCGCCGCCTGTTCGACGACCGGCACCGCTTGAGGTTGGATCGTCTTGAAGGTTGAATACAGAAACCTAAATCATTCCCGGACCGGCTCGTTTCGCTTGCCGCATTTGGGGCAGCGGGCCAGCGGCGTACGGTGCGATTCCGTGTAAATGTGCCGGCAGGCATCACAGCGGTACACCGTTTCCCGTGTGGAACGGCGGCGGCGGAAGGTGATGAAATCGTAGAAGGCGGCAGCGGCCAGTAGCGCAATGAGCGCGACTACGAGCGGTGATGTTACTGTGCTGGCAAGTCCGGCCGTCATGATGATTTTTCTCCGTTGACCGGCGTAAACCGTATATCAAGCCAGCTTTCAGTTTCCTTTTCAGACGGTTCGAATCGCAGGCGCAGCAGCGCGCGCAGCAGTGCAGGATTTTCAAGTGGCGTATCGAAGAGTACGCGGCCCACCGTTCCATCCCTCCGGACATTCAGGTTAACGCGGATCTGGGCGGACAGATTGGTTGGGCTGAGGTTGAGTTGCGGGGTCACAGTGATGCGCGCTTTGAGCTCAGGCGAAAAATAAAGCTGAACGCTCTCCGTTATGCGGACGGGCTGGACAGCAGGGAAGGCATCCGGTACGGGCAACCGGCCCGGCGGGAGGCTCATGCCTTCAAGCAGTCCGGCGGTATCAACCACCGGCGAGGCGGCCGTCTGGCGCGACAGAAAGCGGGCAGGTTGCGGCGGCTTTTCAAGCGTCAGCCGCAAATCAACTTGGCCTTCGGGGAAACCGTGGCTGAAGCCCTGTTCAGACGGAAGTGCAAAAAGCGTCGGCGAGAGGACGGCGCGGACGGCTTCGCTTCCGCCGGGCAGATAGCTGACCGCCGGGACGGGGATTGGTTCGACAGATACGGGCACGACGGGCTGGCCGGTGAAGAGCCAGAAGGCGTACCACCCCGCGGCGCACAGAAGCGCTGCGATCAGCGCGGGCGAGAACTGGATACGGAATTTCACGGTGCAGGATTTTGTGTCGCGATGAAAATCTTTTTGAACCCGGCCTTGGCCGCGGCATCGTAGATGGAAATGGCTGTGGCCTGCGGAATGGCCTGATCGGCTTCAAGAATCAACACGGTGCCGGGGCGGGCTTCCGCGGCGGCGGCGAGTGCCGCCGGCAGTTCAGCGGACGGAACCTGTTCGTCGTTGAAGAAAATTTTTCCGTCGCGCGTTACCGACAGCACCATGTCGTTGTAACGGATGCCCTCAACCTGAGCGGCCGCGGGCAGATCGAGGCGGATGCCCGGTTTGAGCACAAAGGGCGATGTGGCCAGCACGAAGGCACCGAAGAGCAGCGCGGCATCGAGAAAAGTGACGCCTACAAGGAAGCCGCGCCCGGTCCGGCGGCGGGGCCGGAAGGTGCGGTGCAGATAGAGGACGGCTTCGCAGTCGTTACGGTTCATGGTGTTCTCCCGCGGGACGGGTCAGAAAATAGATGATTTCCTTGGCGGTTTGTTCCATGTCGACCGCAATGGATTCGACGCGGCCGACGAGAAAGTGATAACCGGCGTAGGCGGGAATGCCGGTGATAAGGCCTGCGGCGGTGGTGAGCAGCGCGATCCAAAGACCGCCGCTCAGGTCGCCGATTTCGGCCAGCGGGGAGGCCTGCTGCAGCGCGATGAGCATATTGATCAGGCCGAGTACGGTTCCGAGCAGCCCCAGCATGGGAAGAACCTGCGCAAGGGTGATGAGCAGGTTCATGTGGCGTTCGAGCTGCGGGATTTCCTGAATGCCCGCCTGCTGAACGGCCTGAGTCAGCGCCTCTTTATCGTCCGCGCGATGCAGCAGCGCCGTGCGAACAAGCTGCGCGGCGGGGCCGGGCGTCTGGTCGCAGATGGAAACGGCTTCGAGGTCGTTTCCGCGGGTCAGGTTGGTGGTGATGCCGTTGAGAAAATCCTCGATTTTGATCTGGGAGCGGTGCAGGTGGAAAAAGCGCTCCAGAAAAATGACCAGCCCAACGAAGCCGCCGGCCAGAATAAGCCACATAATCTCGCCGCCGCTGTTAATCAGTTCGAACATAACCGACTCCTTTTTCTGTTAAAGTGTTGAAGCGTGCTCCTGCCTGATTTTTTCAATACGCAGGAGCGCTTCGCTCTGCGCGGGTACGCCGGCTTCAATGATCCGTTCATAAATGTTGATGGCTTCCGGCCAGCGCTCCTGCTGCTCCTGAAACGCGGCGGCCTCGAAGGCGGCGCGGGTGAACCAGGCCACGGCTTCAGGGGAGATCGGCGTTTCGCTGCCGACTCCGGTATAGACCGTTTCCATGTAGTGCGCAAAGGCCTTATCTTTCAGTCCCAGCTTGTCTTCGCAGCGGGCGATTTTATAGAGCGCCTGCAGCTTCAGGGCGAAAGGAGCCGCCGGCCGTTTGAACAGCGCCTGATACGCCGTGAGCGCTTCCCGATAACGACCGGCTTCGGCGGTACCGAGCGTGAAAAGGCAGTCGCCGAGGCGTCCGCGGGCACGGTCGGCCAGCGGCTCGTCCGGAGCGGCTTTTATGACTTCGTCATACGCGAGGATCGCGCGCGAAAATTCACCGAGTTCCGTGAGCGCTTCGCCCTGTGCAAACCGTGTTTTCAACAGCAGCGGGCTGTCCGGATATTTTTTGGCAAGACGGCTGTAGGCGGTGAATGCCTCCAGAAAGCTGGCTTGTTTCAGCAACGCGTTGCCGGCCCAGAAAAGGGCGTCGTCGGACAGCTCATGTCTGGGAAAGCGGCTGACGATATCGAGGAAGGTACTCTGGGCCGAGGCGTAGTCTCCGCGGTTATACCAGTGCTCGGAGAGCCAGAAGAGCACCTCCGGCGTCCAGACGGAATCGGGATATTTTCTGATAAAGGTCTGACAGAGATCCAGGGCTGCTTCAATATCACCTTGCAGATAGCGACAGAAACCGCGCATGTAGTACGCCTGCGGTGCCTCGGGTGATTCCGGATATTGTTCGCTGATGGCGCGGAACTTTTCAAGGGCGGCATCCCACTGTCTGAGCCGGTAGAGAATCAGCCCCTGCTGGTGCGTCGCCGTAGCCAGCTCGACGGCATTGGTATACTGCCCGGCAATGCGACGGTATTCTTCGAGCGCACTTTCCCACTGCTCTTTATGCTTGAGCAGTTCGGCCAGCTGAAGCGCCGCCTGCGGCGCGAATTTACTGTCCGGAAAATTCGCCTCAACCCCGGCAAAGTGGAGGCGGGCTTTTTCCATCTGTCCGGCCAGCAGGTTGGCGACGCCGCTCTGATAAAGGGCGCGCGGTGCTTCGGGGTCGCCGGGATACTGCTCTGTGATGCGGTGATAATTATCGTGGCCCTTTTGATACTGCCCGGCGGCGAGTCGCGCGTCGCCCGCCTTGAGCAGGGCGCTGACACAAGGAGCCGGGTCGGGACATTTTTCGGCAGCGTTTTCAAAGTCGGTTGCGGCCTCTTCATAGCGCTGCTGCTCCCAGAGGCTCCAGCCCTTGCCGGAGAGCGCGCGGGCCTGCGCGGCAGGGTCAGTAGTGACATCGAGATAAGCCTGAAAAGCTTTTTCGGCGGCGGGATAGTTCGCGGTTTTCAGCAGTGCTTCCGCTTTCTGGATCAGCACCTCGGTGGCGAGCGACTGGCTCGAGGCTTCTCCGATGGCTTCGTCAAAAAGCGTAAAAGCCTCCTTGGTCTGGCCATCCTCAATCAGCAGATTGGCGCGCGCGGCTTTCTGCCGGACGCGCAGAAATGTTTCGCTGGTCAGCGCGGCGGCTCTCTGCAGGGCGTCAGCCGCGGCGGCGGCGTTGCCCATCCGCTGCTCGAGCGCGGCGAGTTCGACGCCCGCGGGAATACGCAGACGCGGGTGGGCGGATGTTTTAGAGCTGAGTTCACTCAACAGGGTCTGGGCCTCCGTCCGTTCTTTCTTTCCATCGTCCGCAATCAGTTCGCGTGCCAGTTCAAGGCTTCCGGTGTCGGCCAGCGAATGGTCGGGATACTCCTTCAGCAGTTTGCGCAAGGTTTTGACCGTACTTTTCCGCTTGTCGCGCGCGCGGTGCACTTCAGCGAGATCGAGCAGATTCTGCGCGCTGTCTTCCTCATCGGGAAATTTTTTATGAAACGCCGAAAAAGTTTTTTCAGCCGCTTTGAGGTCGCCGGAGGCCCGCTGGGCGCGGCCCTTGAGTCGCAGGGCGGCGGGAGCATAGGCTTCCGTTTTTAGCTGTTTTTCTTTGGATTTCAGAGTTTCTAAAGCCGCTTCAAAATCACCTTTTTCAAAAAGAGCACGCGCGCGCCAATAGGCGAAAGCGTCCTGCTTTGGCAGGGTAGCGGATTCGTCGGCCAGAATGACGGCGTCATCAAACCGCTGCTGACCGGTCAGGGTGCGGATCAGCAGCAGCGTCAGCGTCGCCTGCTCCTCGGGCGTGCGCTGAATGCTGAGCGATTCCCATATCTGCTGTTCGGCGAGGGGATAGAGTTCATCCTCCAGCGCCGCCTCGATCTGGCGGAGCGAAAGCGTGCTCTGCGCAAAAAGCGCAGGCGCAAGCAGAAGCAGTAATATGGAAAGCCTGAAAAACGGGTGTTTCATCGCCGGGAGTATCCTATGTCGTCAGCATTTCTGCCAAGTATTTTCCCGTATGGGATTTGGCGTGGGCGGCGACTTTTTCGGGGGTTCCGGTGACGACGATTTTTCCGCCGCGCTCGCCGCCGCCGGGGCCGAGGTCAATCAGGTGGTCGGCGCGTTTGATGACGTCGAGGTTGTGCTCGATCACCAGCACCGTATTTCCGCCGTCGCGGAGGGTTTCCAATACTTGGATCAATTTGTGAACGTCGGCGAAGTGCAGACCGGTGGTCGGCTCGTCGAGAATGTAGAGGGTTTTTCCGGTCGCTTTTTTGCTCAGCTCGGCAGAAAGCTTGATGCGCTGGGCTTCGCCGCCGGAGAGCGTGGTGGCGGATTGTCCGAGGCAGAGGTAGCCGAGGCCGACTTCGCGCAGCGTGCGGAGTTTTCGTTCGACCCCGGGGATGGCACTGAAAAAGTCGCAGGCTTCATTGATGGTCATGGCGAGTACGTCGGCG
>Ga0190284_1000828_pt1 | contig 15273 bp, 7 predicted proteins | sample 48691812_MG_FD_161668 | JGI IMG/M metagenome (GOLD analysis project Ga0190284, IMG submission 161668) | Hydrothermal vent microbial mat bacterial communities from Southern Trench, Guaymas Basin, Mexico - 4869-18-1-2_MG | ecosystem: Environmental > Aquatic > Marine > Hydrothermal vents > Microbial...
CATCGAGGGTGACGGCTGGACCGGCTTGCCGGTGACGATTCTCGATGACCCCGAGCCCGTGCAGGGTACGATCCTTCGTTTCGAGGACGAACCGTGGGAATCGTCGGCGGTGGACTTGAACGCGGTCTTCTGCGGCATGGAGGTGACCGTGGACGGCCAGGCTTGTCCAAAGCTCCCGTTCCTGTCGGACCAGGCGAGTCGGTATTTCGAACTCGGCTGCCGCATCGAGGTTCGCGAATCCGGCGACCTCGATCCCTGGCACAGTTCATGTATGCGACGCCACCGCTACTGCGACAACGTGCTGGTCAGTTTCCACGGGCAGATGGTGGCGTTCGACTGTCACCCGGTCAGCGAGCACGGCCTGCACTACCTGATTGACATGACCGACGAACCGACCGGCATCCGCCTCATGTTGCCGGCCAGGACGTGCCTGGTGGAGAACGAAGCGTTCGAGGTCCTCAAGACGGCGTTGGAGCTGGAGGCCTTCCGATACCTCCAGCGCCGCGGCCACCATCGACTGCCGCACAAGGAATACCTGCGGGCAAGGGAACTGGGCATCGATCTGCCGGAAGCCGAACCGACATACACGGTGGGTCTACTCGGGCACAGCGACCCGCCGGACCCCGTGGAAGTCGTGATGCCCAAGGACTTTCCCCTGGCCAATTGCTACCGCATCGATCCGAATGTCAAGGATGGCGACGAGAGCGACGAAGCCAATGTTCACCTGCTGGCGGCGCTGGGCACGTTCGAGTCGCCGTTCGAGTTTCCGTTCGTGCCGGTGAGCATCCGCTCAATCTACGACGGCTACTCGTGGGCCAAGCTGCCCACCATTGGCAAGGTCGAGGTATCGGTCGGCGAGACGCTCTACAAATCCTACATGTGGTCGGGCGAGTTGGCCTGCGTAAGCTCGCTCACGATCACGGCCCACGCCAGCGATGGTTGGGTCCTCTCTTCGCCGGTGTGCATGGCCATGGCGACTGCCCCGCCGGAGCAAGCCTCAACCTGGGTAGCGGATCAGGTCCTGGTCACTCCCGAAGCCGAGCGGCGTGTGAGCGCCTCGGAAATCTGGCACCACCTCGGCGGTTGGTGCGACGACGGCGATACCTACGACACGCAGGAGTTCAACTTCGAGCAGGAACTCAACCGGTTCTGGGCCGACGTCGTCGGCCCGGACGAGCACCTCCGGCAGAGCATCTTGTCCTCCCTGGCGGCCATCAAGCCGGAATGGAAGTCGGTGACCATCTCCTCCGACGGCACGGTCACCGTGCAATACACCGATGGGGCAGAGAAGACACTCGAACCGCCACCACCAGCGTCCTCGGCATCCGCCGCCGAGTAAGCGCCATATCTTTCGGGTTCCATCGCGGAGGGAGAAGCCAATGACGAACATCACGACCGACACATGGTGGGTGACCCACAAGATCACCTGTCGCGGACAAGAGCAGTACGTCATGGTCGCGGACGGCGAGGTCTGGGCCTGGGACGGCAGGGCCGGCAAGCGGCGTCCCACGGACATGTCCTACAAGGATGTGGTGCTATGGATCAATCGTCGCAAGGCCCCGGACGACGTGACCATCGAGGAAGTCCCCTGCATTGTCTGGGACACCTGCGAGATTCATCAACACCTCCTCGCCGACCTCATGGATCACTTCCAGGAAGAAGAGTTCGAGCACGTCTGGGAAAACGACGCCCGGTTCATGAGCCTCTTCCAAACCGTCGAACGGAGCCGCGAGAAGTTCCGCGAATCCGTCATGGCCGACGAGTCGCTCAAGGACGACATGGAGAGCCTCTGCGAGAAGCAGGTCCACGACGATCAGGATCGATGGCAGTGGGAGGCCGAGGACCACTTCGAGCGTGTCACCAGCCTGATGCGCGATCTCCACGAATCCACGGACTGGTACGCCGAGGTCCGCAACTTCGGCTGGAGAAACCAGAGCGGTCATAAGACCTTTAGGGCCGAGACCGGCCCGGAGTTTCTGCAAGCCATCCTTCCTCAGACCGACTGCACCTACAAAGTCTACTTCCGCGGCGATCACATCGCCATCAACAACGCCCACCACGACAGCCCGACGTGGAACGAGTGGTACACCATCTATCCGGCGTTCGCCTGCGAGGGCTGGTGTGAGCGTGTGTACAAACGCGACGACGTGATCGAAACGGACGATGGCCTGTTCTGCTCCGCCTGCAAGAAGAGGATCGATGATGCACCCGAGAGCCGCTGAGATAAAGATGCCGCCGCTCCGGACGGGCAGGCGGCTGATTGGCCCCGAGGCCCTGGGCTGCTGCAACACCGGCACCCGCCCGATCCTGGGCTACCCGTCCATAGATTGCGCGTCCGCCCCTTCAGCGTCGCACGCAAGGGTGGCGGCGTCTTCGGGATCAGGCTCCGGGCGAAGGGCACGCTGTAGTCCCTGTAGCCCTTCATCCCGCATTTCCCAGATGGATTGATTGCGATGGCATGATTCGTGCATGTTTTCCCTGTGATTCAAGGGTGTCCGGCCATATTGACAGGAGCACCCAATGGGTGACAGACGAAAACAAGCACTTCGTGTTCAGTTTGATGGCAAACTCAAGCTCGAATTCTGCGGCGCGAAGATTACGAGCGACGCGGGCTTGCTCGCGTTTCGTGAACTGGATGAAGCGTTCCGTTTGACTGAGAAGGGAAGCACAGTGTTGTCCGACCTGCGTCATGGGAAGAACACGCAGCACACCATGTTGGCCATGCTTCGACAGGGTATCTACGGACGCTTGGCTGGCTACGAAGATGTCAACGATGCAGAGCGTTTGCGAGTTGATCCCGCCATGCGTCGAGTTGTAGGCGGGCGGGCGAAAGAGAAGGAAGCCGCATCGACGAGCGAGATGAGCCGGTTCGAGACGGAGATATTGAGTTCGAAGAAGAACCTAACGACGCTGATGAATCTCTCCGGGAGCTGGATCGACTCCGTCCACGAGTGTGCTCCGCTCGACAAACTGATCCTGGATCTGGATAGCTCGGTCAGCGAGACGCATGGCGAACAGCAAGGCTCGGCTTACAACGGCTACTTCGAGTGCCTGTGCTATCATCCACTGTTCCTGTTCAACCAGTATGGCGATCTGGAGCGGGCCATGCTGCGGCGTGGAAACCACAACAGCGCCAAGTTCTGGCGTCGAGTTCTGCTGCCGGTCATTGAGCGATACCGGGACCGCGACATCCCGAAGTACTTTCGCGGCGACGCGGCGTTTGCCATCCCGGGGCTGTACCGGATGCTGGAGGAGGAAGGGTTCCAGTACACCATTCGCATCCCATCGAATGACGTTCTGACGGCCAGTATCAGCCATCTGCTTACCCGTCCGGTGGGACGCCCTTCGTACAAACCCAAGGTGTTCTACGAGAGCTTCTCGTATCAGGCGCAGAGTTGGGACCGTCCTCGTCGCGTGGTGGCCAAGGTCGAGTGGCATTGGGACGAGTTGTTTCCAAGAGTCGGCTTCATCGTGACCAACATGACCGGCTGGTCGAGGAAGGTGGTCAAGTTCTACAACGGTCGCGGGACCGCCGAACAGTGGATCAAGGAGGGCAAGTACGCGGTGAAGTGGACGCGGTTGTCGTGCCGGAACTTCAGAGATAACCAGGCGCGGCTTCAACTCTTCGCGCTGGCGTACAACCTCGGAAACTTCCTGCGTCGGTTGGCGCTGCCGAGGTCGGTGAAGCACTGGTCGCTAACGACGCTGCGGGAGAAGCTGATCAAGATCGGAGCCAAGGTCGTGACGCACTCGGGGTACGTGATCTTCCAGATGGCCGAGGTGGCGGTTCCACGAGAGTTGTTCGCAGCGATCCTGGACCGCATCCAGCGCTTCGGTGTGCCGCCGCCGCTGGTGCAGCGTGGCTGACGCATGTGCCCGAGCGAAAAGTTGGTGATTCGAGTGGGCGTGAGGGTTGACGCTGCGCGGAGACGGTCCCGATTCGTTATCCCGGAGGCGTCGGCGGCAGGATTGGTGTGTTGGAGCGGGCAAATGGGCGTGATTTGCCGCGACAGAGGCCGTTTTCGATTGCGTCGAGCAGGCCCTTTGGGTAGAATGACCGCTTGTGGTCTAGTAAATGGGAAATGTCGGTTCATCGCCGTGAGAATCTCCTTCTGCCGGGTCGGCTTGACGTGGGTCAGCAAGAGAAGGTGCGTCTCGGACGCGCCCTACGCGGCTTCAAGCGAACCGGGCATCAAGGGTCAATGCCCATAGCACAACGATTACACCCCAATGGGTGGCACCTTTTCCGGTCTGTTACTGCACTTCGTCGGCCGGAACGTACAAAACCCGTCTCCCGGGCCAGAAACGCCGAGTCAGCCCGCAGACCATTGCCCCAACTGCTGTACATGGGCTACGCTTCCGCCAGGATGCGGCGGGTCCGCTGCAGCCACGGATGGGGCGTGTCCTCCAGCGGGACGTCCTTCCATTTCCGAAGCGCTTCGCCATCAACAACCCGGGCGGTGGAACAAACACCAACGCCGAAGCCGCACCCGGGGTTCACGCAGACCAAGCCCTCCTCGGGATCTTCCGGAGCGCAGAAGTAAGCGATCTGCCCCCTCGCGCAACGTGGACAACTCTGGCCCTGCCAGGCGACCCGGGTAGTCTGAGTGTCGCGGTGCAGGGCGACGACCCAGTACGGTCGGCCTATCGGGATGCGCGGCCCGGCGTATTGCTCCTGCCGTCGATAGGATTCGACGATAGAAAGCGCGGAGCCGAGGAAATCGATCGCCTGTTTTACGCCTGGGCTGTCGTCTGCAAACCGGCTGAACCGGCCGACCCGGTTCGTGCAGACGTTGCACCGCACCATCCCGTCCACACGAACGAGCCTGCCGCCGTCGCACCGGTCGCAGAACTCGCCGATGATCCGGAAGCCGCTCGCGCACTCGGCCAGCCGGCCGACGTCGGTTACCAGTATACCATCCCAGCACCCTTCCAAGGCGCGGCATCTCGCCTCCAGGTCCGCGTCACCGATGTCAGACTTGCTCTTGGGCACCGATCCCCACCCAAAGGTGGGGTGGCCCCGTTTAGCAGGTCTGTCTCCTCCCCTTGGGAGGGCAGGACGAGGCCACCCCGAACTCGGAAGTAGCGAACGCACGCCCCATCCCAGACTGGAGGCGCACACGTTCTACCCTCGCCCTGAGGGGAGAAGTGACAACAGACCTGCTAAGCTCCTATAGCGCAGTTGGGGCCGGGCGCGCTCACGGAAAATCGAAACCCGGTGGGAAGGGCAACCATCTATTCTCGCACGTTTCTTCTGAGCGCACGAGATCCAATCCTCGCTAGGCACTATGGTCGGACGGCGTGACGTGATCATCCGGCACGAAAGGGGCGAAGCGGCTCCGAAAGTGCCATTCAAGGTCACCCCCACGCCATCCATCCCGCGGTTCTATGACACCTGACAGTTCGTAGAGCGCCGGGCGCGTGGCCTAGGCGACGCGCAGGCGCCACCGGTCCCGGTGTGCGCCTGCAACGGGTGTGGAGGCCTTTCAGGTGAAAGCGAGGCGAAACATGTACGGCAGAAGAACAGTGAGTTTGTTGATTGGGTTGGCCCTTTGGGGCACGACGTACGCCACCGCACAAGCGGATCTCCCCAACGATCGAGTCGCGGAATACTACATCCGGGAAACGCCAACGGATCCCGAGAGCGACGTCATCTACACTGTCACGCTGGAGCTGACGGCGGTCGATCAGGACGGCGACAAGATCGCCTGGGAGATCACCGAGTTCGCCCTGACTGAGCCCGGGCAGGGTAACCAAGACGACACCGTCTGGGTCGATGATGCCCCGGACCCCGACACGGCTGACGGGTACTGGTGGGTCGAACACGCCGACCCTGAGGACCCCCAGAACGCCGAGTTCGATTTGCCGCCACTGTTGGTGGGCACAGCCGACGCGGTGGATCCCGGCGACGAGGACATGAAGTACGATGTGAGCGGAGCCTACTGCAATTCGCAGTGCCAACAGCTCTTCGGCGGTGAGGTTGGCGCCCTCGACTACTCCTTCACGCTTGCCAGTGAGGAAGACCCCGAAGAGGAGGGTGACGACGAACCGGTCGAGATCGAAGGTGATAGCCTCGACGCCTAATGCCCCGAAGCCTCCTCGCGCTTCTTGTGTCGTCTGGCGATCACCTGATTGTTGGCCTGGATTTGGTCCAAGACCACTCGCACGTCCCGCTCGCGCCCACCGGAGCGCCCCGAGTCGCGGAGTTCGATCAGGCGGTTCTCGGCTTTCTCCAGCCATTCCGAGGCCTTCCGATCGTGTTCCGCCGTTTTCTGATGCAAATGCCACACGGCAAGCCTCGCCTCTGTTTTGCTCAAGCTAATCGCGTAATCGGCGACGTGTGGTTCTGAGGTGAAAAAGCCCTGGTAAAGGTCATATGCCGCCGTGTAACACCGCAGGGACTCATCGAAGTGCTTGAAGTCCTGAAAGCACCGGCCCTGTTCGCCGAGCACAATAGCTAGGTCGTACGTGAGCCGTACATTGGCGGGAGCCAGGGCGATCAGTTCGCGCTGAACGCCGACTGCTATCTCATACTCGTCTGCCGCAGCCTGCCAATCGCCGCGAGAAGACGCCATTCGCGCGCCGAGCCAATGGGACATGCCGGCAGAACGACGATACTGAAGGTTCTGTGGATCATCCCGAACGAGTTCCTCGGCTAGTTCGATGGCGGCCGTGCAATACGGGTGGGCCTTTTCAGGATCGCCGTTCCGGTAGTACAACTCGGCCATGTCGTGAAGCGATGCGTAACGTAGTTGCCGAATCGTGGGGTCGGACGTCGGAAAGCTCTCGCCGAGCTTGATCGCCTTCTCCAGCATACCGGCAGCCTGATCCACTCGGCCCGCGTCGCGCTCCACACTGCCCAGTCTGGTGAACATGCCCATCTCGAGTCCGGCCTGGTAGGTTCGCGCGTTGCGTTCGGCCCGTTGCCAGAGGACGGTCATCCCGACCAGGGCGGTCACCAGCAGCATCAAGAACGCGGCCGACACCGTAGCATGCACGCGATACCTCCGCAGGGTCTTCTTGAGCAGATAGAACCTGCGGTCCGCCTTGGCCTCGATGGCATCGCCGGCCAACCAGTGATCGAGGTCGTCGGCCAATGCCGCCGCCGACTCGTAGCGACGCGCCGTCTCTTTCTCCAGAGCTTTGAGGACGATCACCTCCAGGTCGTCGTTGATATCACGAAGCGTTGCCCCGGTGGTGGAGTCTCCGCTCGACAGCGCCTTTCGCAACGAAAGAGGCTCGTGCGAGAGTATGTTCTTCCGCATCGCCTCTCGATCACCGTTCACCGGATAGGGCAGCGTCTCGGTCAGCAGTTCGTAGAGCATCACCCCCAGCGAGTAGACGTCTGATCGGAGGTCCACTTCGGCGTCCAGTCCGCTGGCCTGTTCTGGGCTCAGATAGGGCAGCGTGCCGACCACCTGGCCCGGCAGCGATATAAACGAGACCTCGCTCGAACTTTCGGGCGGAGCGACGTCCTTGGCCAATCCGAAGTCTAGGACGTGCGGCTGACCGTCCGCATCAACCAGCACGTTGGACGGCTTGAGATCGCGGTGGATGATCCCATACTGGTGGGCGCTGTTGACCGCCCGGCAGATCGTCGTGAACAACTCGATTGTTTCGTGGACCGTCAGACCGCGCACGAGCGCGTAGTCATCGACGGGCAGGCCGTCGATGAACTCCATCGCGAAGTAGGCATGCCCCCGAACCTCGCCGCTGTCGTAGAGCGTCACGATGTTCGGGTGCCGCAGACGCGAGATGAGATCCACCTCTCGGGCAAAGCGATGGCGCTGCCGTTCGGTGGCCAGCGGCCCGTGCAGCAGAACTTTAACGGCGACTGTCCGGTTCGTGGAGCGCTGCACGGCCCTGTAAACAATCCCCTGCCCGCCGTAGTGGATGCGTTCGAGGAGTTCGTAGTCGGCCAGCGCGTCCTGAAGAAAGCCGAGGCCCTCATCGAGCCTAGCCTCGGTATATGGTTCCGACGCCGCAGTCCGGGGATGCTCCCGGACGTGCCGCCTGGCGGTCTCGATCATCTCCAACATGCGCAAACGCTGACCGAGTTCGGGCATCAGGTAGGCGTGCCGCTCCTGCAGCATCGACTCGTCAATTCGAACGCCGCTACTGCGTTGGCGAATCACTTCGCCGACGATGCGGTCGATCTCGCTGGATCTGTCAGCCTGCCTGGCACGTGCGCTCATTCGTGTGTTCCCGATTCCCCCGGTGCGCGCACTGAACGTGGCCCAGGAACTACGCCCGCTCCGTCCGGCGCGGTAGGTCGTTCGAGGCGTTGCTGAAGAACGCGGTCGCTTGACCTAGCCGCCGGCGCATCTGCCGCAAGCCGTTGAACAACAGGCTGTTGACGGCGGCATCGGTCTTGTGCATCGCCTTGGCGATCTCTGCCCGCGACAGCCCCTCGATGTGCCGCATCCATATCGCTCGCCGCCGATCGCCGGGAAGGCTGCCCAGGGCGATCTGGACCGCATGGACCGCCTCCTTGGCCGAGACCTCGCGGCTGGGTGTGCGTCCGCTTGAAGCGACGCGGTCGAACAGGTCCGCGAGGGACGAGGCCCGGGACCGTCTGTTCTTCACCGTTGGACGACCGCCGCCTCGCTTCAGAGTGCGTGCGGCCCTGCACGCATCGACCACCTTGCGCTCCACCAGGGTGGTCATCCAGCGGTCAAACGCATCGGGTCGATCCGCCCGAAAACTGGGCAGACCGCGAAACGCGGCGATCGACACCTCCTGCAGAATATCCTCAGCCGAGATGACGCTCTTGAACCGCGGCGGGATCTTTCTGGCCGCCTGGCGATGCAGTCGGTTCGCACGGGTGAGGAGAAGCTCCTGCAATTCGGCTTCAGTAAGTGTTCGTTGTGCGTGGCTCAAGGACAAACCTCGGGCGCTGGCCTCAGAAGCTCCCACCGAGGACGACCCCCTGCTCCCAACCGTTTCCCCGGTTTTTCGGTGAGCGCGCGAGGGCTTGTCCCCGCTAGCACCAGCATAGGGTAAGGCGCTGTAATACGCAATCAGCGCGCAGGCGGAGGCTATGTCCGCCCTTGCGTTCATGGGACGCCCCCGCACGGCGCCCTTGCCCTGTCCAGGGACAGGGACCCCGACCGGCCGTGCGGGGGCCACAATCTTACGAATCCGCCTGCAAGCGTACTCGTTTTGCCTGGAACATCCACTCCCAAGGGCAACGGGTACAGCCACAGGAAGTGGAAGTTAAGCCCTCCGTCGGTTAACCACGCTTTGCCCGCTCAGTGCGGCCGGTGCCAAGAGGACCGGGCGTGCCCAGTAGCACGGCAAGCCGTCAAGCAGCCTCTGGCCACCCCGGCGGGCTTTGTGGGCACCCGCTAGGGCGGCACGAGGTCATATGTTGGGGATCACGAGCCAGGGACAGTCAGTGGCGGATCGACGCTCCGCGGAATGGGATGGCAACAGAATCGCTTCTACCAGGCCTGCTCAAGGTTGCGGGAAGTCCGCCTCGCATTCCCCGGTCGTGCGGTCGATCCGTGCCAGTGGCAAGTTCGATGACGCCCGAAGCGGACCGCTTGTCCGGTGTGTCATCGCCGCCCCCGCTCCACTTCTGTCGCCTGCCTCGATTCGCTGGCTGGAGACTTACCCCCCAGCGCGCCTGGATCATCGCCGGCTGCAACCGCTCGTGTCAGGTCGCCATGGCCCACGCCCAGTCCAGCCTCCGCGACCTCCGCTCGGTCCGCCAAACCCTCAAGGCCAATAACGCCGCATAATCCAGAGAACACGAATTCCCACACTCGCGTCCCATGGACACCAAACCCGCGTGGACACCAAACGCTGATACGCCAGCGACCGGAGGCGGCGTAGGGGGTGGCAACTTTGTTGGGTGCTCGACGGAGAAAGATTGCCACTCGGATGCCATGTCAATGCCCGCCGTCCCACCACCATGCACGTCTGTTGCGCTGCCCTCATCAGAAAGCGACAGATGCCCGCTACTGAACCCAACGCGACCGGGAGCACCACAAGCCCCGCCCGAATCGGCCCGAGCCATCCGCAGGGCTCCTATTGTCGTTCGGCGGTAGTGGCGCACCGCCGTCACTGTTGCTAGGCGGCCCGGCAGCGAGGACGAGGGTGTTGATGACGCGAATGGATCGCGACAGAACCGCCCGCCTGGGGATGATCTCAGGGACTCTAGCTCGCTCACGAAGTCTCACCGGTACACGCAGCCAGAGAGCGGGACCCAGGAAATGCACTCGGCCGCAACAGGTGGCATGGCGTTCGCGTCCGGCTAGAAACCGTGTAACCCATATGTGCGCTTTATCTCATTTCAGGGCGTGGCATATCGTTGTTTTTGGGCTGCTTTCGTGGCTTTTCTATAGGCAAACGTATTTTGAATCCCGCGCGTCTGCCGATTCCGCCACTCCGGCAAGGGGGGTACTATCAGATTCTTACTATCAAACTCTCGCGGTTTCGATTGTCGTCCAGGGGTTGAATCGAGGAGTCGATCATCAGAAACCGAGGTCATCATGCCATCCGAAAAAGGCCACCGTAAGTCCTCTAAGAAGGATACCACACCCATCAGGATCAAGATAGGGTATCATCCCGGAACCGGTCAATACCGCAAGTACATTGAAGAGAAAACGTACAACTTCGGGAGATACTCGCAAATGTTATGGATGACGAATGATCAGGCGGCGACATTCTTGAAACGGGCCTGGTCTTCAAGAGAGGCTACTGCCGGATCCAGAACGACATCGTGACGCCGCTGGGATACACGATCACGGAGGAAGTGCCCTGACAATCCAGGACGCCGTGCGGGCGTTCAACGCCTTGCTTGAGTATCCTCATTCACCAACTGACCGAAAACGGCACTAGCAGTGCAGCGCAAGGTCAGCCAGATCCGTTTGTGGGACCGACTTTCCAGTCGGTCTCTTCGGATAAAGGGCCTCCTGACCGGCTGGAAAGCCGGTCCCACATGTTCTCCCAGACACCACGGGGCGACCTCGCGCTGTACTGCTAGGATCCGGTGAAGGCCGTCTGGAACGCGGCGAAGTCAGCGAGGTCCACGTCATCACCGGCGTCAAAGTAGAACACCTCACAACCCGCCGCGGCGGGGCCGTTGTCCGGACCGGTCATGCAACCGGGGAAGTGGGCGAAGTCGTCCAGATCCACGTCGCCGTCATCGTCCCAATCGCCCGGGATGGGAGGCGGACTGGCTCCGCACCAATCCACGACTTCGTCCATCAGCGCTTCGCGGTCTCCGGCGTTGGCCACCGCCTCAAACGGGAAACCCCAGAACGTGGTCCGATAGGTGCCGCTGTCCTTATCGACGGCTGCATCGTTTACGTTGCCGTCAAAAGCGACCTCGGCCGTCCCGTTGGGCAGGACCGTGTCACTGTAGTTGTTGAACGGGTACGACAACGAATACGGCCCAAAGCCGCTAAACACCAAGCCGGTGCCCGTTACCGTTGTCTGGCTCACATCGCCGGTCGCCGAAGACACGCCCAGATAGGTCGACATAAACGACGTCAGACCTCGATCATAGTAATAGTCCTGGCTGCTGATGAACAGGCATCCTCCCGCGTCCAGATAGGTTGACAGTGACGTCTCGGAGGTCGGCCCGGGGCCGGCTACGCCACCCCACTCGTCGCCCGTAAACCACACCACCATCGCATATGCACTCAACGTGGCGGCATCCGGTTCGTTGTCACTGTTGTTGGTGTCCCAGTGGTCGTAGTTGAGCCCCAGGGCATCCAGCGCGGCGGTATAGTACGCGCGAACATTCGGGTCGTTATCGTCGTCGTCCACGAGAAGGATCGGCGCCACCGCGGTCGTCGTGAAGTCATAGGTGGATGAAGCACTGCCAATGCCGCACGTATTGATCGGAATCACGTGCCAATAGTACTGCGTCACCGCATCCAGCGGTGAATCCGGCTCGTCGCTCGTCTCAACCGTGGTGTTCGTGTAGACGATGGTGGCGAAGCCATTATCTTCGGCTACGTCGATCTGGTAGCTGCCGGCCTGGGTGGCCGCCGACCATTCAAACGTTGGGGTTAGGCCCACACCGGTGGCCCCATTGGACGGAGCGGTGAGCAGCACCGTTCCGGGCGCCGACGTGTAGACGTTGAGGTCCACATCTGTCGTCTTGGTTTCGCTCGTCGACAGGTCTTCACCCTGAATCACGATGGTGTAGTTGCCCGCGGAAGCCGCGACGGTGTTCCCGATGGTCATTACGCTGGTGCCCGGCGGCGTGACCGGATTGACGCTGAAGTTGACCGTGGTTCCGGCGGGCTCGCCCGAGGCGCTGAGCGTGATCGGGTTGCTGAATCCCGGCATGCTGTCGACCTCGACGTCATACACGGCATCGTCTGGCGTGCAGATGTCCAGCTCGGCGGGAGAGGCGGACACGGTAAAGTCGGCCTCCTCCGCGCAGTTGTAGCAGACCAGGGCGAAATCCTGATCGGTGCCGTCACCGGCGCCGGGGATCGCGTCGGAGTTGATGCTGCTCGCCAGAACGCGGAGGGTGTAGCTGTCGGGAGCGGTGGGTCCGATGAAGACCCCTTCGGTGTTGTTCCTGTCGTCAGTCGACCTGCCGATCTGCGACCAACCGCTGGGGCCGAAGTCGTTGCCGCGATACGTGTCGGCCCCGGACTCGACGATCAGGTCCAGATCGTTGTTCCACGCCGGGGTGCTTCCGCCCAGACCGTGCCCGGGGGCATCGGTCCACACCAGCATGATACGCATCGGCTGACCGGGATCCTGCGCGGACATGATCATTGCCCATTCTTCTCCGGTGTTGTCGAACACGACGGGATCGTCGAAGTAGCGCACGGTGAACTGCGGGTCCACGACCGCCTCGAGGTCCATGCGCCCCCAGCCTTGTTTGCTGTCGAAGGGGTGTCCCAGCGTGCCGCCGTCGGCATCCTGGTTGCCGGCCAGATCGTGGGCTACGGGTAGGAATGCGGCCTTGATGAGTGCCGGACTCGGGTCCACGGAGTACGAGGGCAGCCCGCGGTAGTATTCGATGAACAGCGCAATCGCACCACTGACGTGCGGCGAAGCCATCGACGTGCCGGATATCAGAGTGTAGCCGCTGCCGGTGATGGTCGAATCCACGTACTTGCCGGGCGCTACCATGTGGGGAATCTTCCGACTGTCCAGACAGGGACCGTGGGCGCTGTTGTCCGAAATATCGTTGATCTCCAGGTCTTGAGCGCCGCCGCTGGTCTGCATCTTGGTCGAGCCGATGGTGAAGATGTTCTTGGCCTCGTCGGGCGCGCCCTGCGAGCTGGTTCCGCCGTAGCCGTTCATGATGGACAGGATATAGGACAACGGCTGATTGCCGAGCCCGTTGGAATCGGCGTCGCGCACGCCGATGTCCACCTGCATCGTGTTATTGTCGTAGCCTTGCGGCGAGTTGGACGGTCCCCAACTGTTGTTGGAAAGCGAAGCGCCGTTCCGGTAGGAGTCCTCCATCAGTAGCAGCATGCCGTCGGCCCAGGTGTAATAGGGGCTGCAGACCTGCTCGACCAGCGTGGCCCCCGGTGCAACACCCAGCCCACGCAGAAAGCCGTAGCTGTCCAGTGTTCCGGAGGCGCCGTCGGCGGCCATGATGCCCGCTGTATGTGTACCGTGGTTATGCGAAGCGCTGCCGCCGCAGGTCTGCCCCGTGCAACTCGTGAGACGATTGACCAGGTCGGGGTGATCATCCTGGATCCCGCGGTCTACATTGGCCATGGTGACGTCCGTGCCGTCCAATCCCACCCCGGAAAGCCAGCTCATGTATCCGGGGAATGCCTGGTTGCTGCCGTCCACGTTGTTGACGCATACCTGATCGCTCATCTCACCCCGCAGACCGCCATCCTGTGGGACGACCTGGACGCTGTACACGCCGGGAAGGTTCGCCACGTCGGCCAGCCTGGCCGTGGAGAGATCGAAACCGGCTATCTCGAAGATGTTGTTGAGCCTTCCGTGGTCGCCGAGCTTTCCTCCCAACGCCTCGATCGCACGAACGGTCGCGGCGGTGTCGGCACGCCCGCACATCAGCACGCGCACCTCGTCCACCTGGTCCGGCAGTCCTCGGTGCTTGGGCAGCAACCGATAGGCCGGTGCAAATGACCCGGTCCAACGAACGTGCGCTTGTTCGACTGCGGCATTCCGAGCGTCCATCTCGCCCCAGACGATGTAGGTGTACGGATGGATGTATTGGACAATATCGAGACCGTCCGCCTCCAGAGCTTCGAGCCACTCCGCCTTGGTCGGACCGACCATTTGCACCAGATGCAGCTCTGGCCCGACGGCGCGCACGGCGTCGAGACCGGGCGGCAGAACCGGCTGATGCTTCACGGGGTCGAAGCTCTGTTCACCCAGCCGAAGCGTGAACGCGTTGATTTCCTCCCGGGATTCGATGCCGGCGCGGTTCAGTCGCGCGAGATCGTCGCGGCTCACTTCCAACCAGAGGAAGCTGCCATAGTCGATCATCGTCCGCGGCTGCACGGACGAGCGCGTCAGAGCGTCGGCGGACGCCGCCGGCATACGTACATAGTGGTAGTCCGTCGCGGTTTGTTGAATACTCTGCCCCTCTGCCGCGTGTGCGGCTCCAGCCGCGTGCACCATCGCAACCAGAACTCCGGCGAGCAACCACGAAGGGTCCCTCATTTTTCCGCCTCCAATGTGCCGACAACCACACCCGGCCGCCGTACCGAGTCCAAACCCGATGGGAAACAAGTCTGGTGTGAGTTCAGAACTCCGGATCCGCACCGCGGGTTCCGCCCTCGGCCTACACTGCTACAGTGTATCACAACAGGCTCCAGCATTCAAAGCGCGTCGGCTAATCACGCGCGAACTGTTCGCATTCCACCGGCAATGTATGCTAGCTTGTGTCACTGAACTCTCTGGGCAACCGCCGATATCCCCCCCGCGTGCGCCGCTCATCCGTCCCCGTCCCCGCCCGCGCCCATGACGACTTGCTTTCGTGGTAGTGGTTCGCCAGGGCGACCAACTCTCTGCATGGGCCGCGAGTAAATCGACAGCCCCTGTACTGCTAGGCCCGGGGTAGGTCTGCGCTAGGCCCGGCATTTATGCCGGGTAAACGGGGTCGTTCTCCATTGCCCCTTTCTCCCCCGCCGCCTTTGGCGGCGGGGGAGGAGAATGGGGCATCTTGCGATCTCCGCCTCTGTAAGAGGTCAGCCATCTGCAATGGATCAAGTGGGTAGCGGCGGAAGTTCGCCGGTGGTCAAGTAGGTTTTGAGGGCGTTGGTGATGGTCTTCGTGGGATTGAGGCCGCGGAGCTTCAGCGTACGG
>Ga0190284_1000829_pt1 | contig 15235 bp, 9 predicted proteins | sample 48691812_MG_FD_161668 | JGI IMG/M metagenome (GOLD analysis project Ga0190284, IMG submission 161668) | Hydrothermal vent microbial mat bacterial communities from Southern Trench, Guaymas Basin, Mexico - 4869-18-1-2_MG | ecosystem: Environmental > Aquatic > Marine > Hydrothermal vents > Microbial...
TGTGGGGTCGAGGTCTCGGATTGCGTGCTGTGCTTTGGGGGCGGGGGCTGAAATGGGTGTGTAGTCAATAACTCTCGCCCAAAATCGGCCCTGGCACTATCAAAAACACCGACGTCGCCGCGTAACTGGCCAACTTGAAGCTAACAGCCCGGTGGCGGACGGAGTCCAGGAGAGAAGAACGCAGACGACTCTCCGCCTCACCCGCCGACCGGTAGTGTCAATACCGGCGCCGCTCCCTCCACCTCACCGGCCTGCAGGGCGAACAACTGGCTCAAGAGACCGAAGGTGGATTTCGAGGTCAGGTCGGCGTCGTCAATGGAGTACCACCAACCGCGATGCCGCGCGGCCACGGCGGCCCCGGCCGGCGGCATGGCTTGCACGCTGACGCGCAGCAGTTCGCCGGTCACCTGACACCAATCGAACGTCTCTCCGTCCGCAGTGACGGTGGTTGTCACCAAGCCCTTGTCGCGGTGCGATTGGGGAACCTCGACGGCCTGCGACAAGTAGAAGAGTGCTCCCATCAACGAACGTGTCGCGATGTTGATCTTGGTCCGCTCCCCCCGGGGAACGGAACCCTCCGGTCGGCCGGCCAGCGACAGCCGAATCTCGTACTCTGAGCGATCGGGGACCAGCCCCAGTAGCTCGACGATCTCCTTGACCTCGGCGCTGTCAGCCGCTTCCGGCGGGATGCGCCACAGCAACACGCGCGACGTGCCGGTCAGGATCATGCTCGCACCGTCTTGCGTGGAGCGCGGACGGTAGCCGTGGTTCGCCGCTTCCACCAAATCGGACAAGCGTACCTGCGCGTTGGCCAGAGGCGGCGAGAGCTCCTTCTCGCGAGTCGCATAGCCCAGTTCCAACAGGCCGCGCGTCTGCAACAGGCGAAAAAAACCGGTCAAACGGACGAACTCCTCGTATCGGGGCGCGTGCCGCGGCGTGGGGCCCGACGCGGAGGAGGCGTTGTCCACTCCGTTCATGGTCTGCACCGTCAGACGCAGCACGCGGTCAATGCTCCAGCCGGACCTTGCCAGCAACAGCACCACCTCGAAATCCAACGGTGACAGCAACTGCTTGACAAAATCGCCCCCCTGCAACGGGGTGAACGTGACCGTCGGTTTCTCCTCGAAGCTGACGCCGGCCCCGAGGTCCAGCCCGTCGGGGTAGTTGGGCATCGGGCCCTCTTGGATGCTGCCGTCGACGTCGGCCGTCGTCTTGAACGCGAACTGCGCCGATACGCTGCCCACCTCCAGGAACAACGGGGCTTCGCGATATTGCAGCCGCACCAGGTTGAGCAAAAGCTGCTCGGCGGTGGTGGCCTGGATGACCTCGTTATAACGCACGCGGCTGGCCTGGAGCGCCGCCGGCCCGGCCACACATCCGCACAGGAATGCGGAAACACACGCCGCCAACACCATGCCGATTACCTGCGTCATCTTCGACATCCCCGCCTCCTGGTCTTCACCGCTTGGGTTTCCCGCCACTCACAGCAATCTTGCGGGCGCGGGCCCCCGTTCGCACAAGTGCTGTGTCGAGATTCCGATCTCGGCACGATGATCTTGGGATTCCCGTCCCACGTCAACGCATCGGAAATGGATTCCCCTTGGAGAGGCGTACGCGAACAGGTTCTCAGATGATCCGCACTACCCCGAACATGCCCGAGCCCGTTTACCCCGCTGCCGCCTCTCGCCTCCTGCCTATTGAGTGCTGAGTCCTGCTACCTCTTGCCTATTGCCTCTTGCCTTCTTCGCCCCCCACAGCGGACCGTGTGGACCTTTTCGGTAAGGATTCGATGAAAACAACCGCCGTTTATGGTAACCTGGGATCATCAAGAAGGGTGGGCCGATGCCCTCATTGGTTTTGGACATCCGAAAAGGGAGGACGATTTGATGTCGAAAGAGGCTTACCTTCTGGCGGTGGCGGACGGCATGCCTTGGGGGCGGTAGTCCCTGGGCACGGAGGCGGTTTCCGCGTCGGCTTAGCGGCGTGATTCAATCGGAAAGGAGCGACACGAAGATGACGCACAACGGAAGGAACATGTTGATGAGGACCGGATGGGGCCGGAAGAAGATCGCGAGAAGAATGAGCTTGTTCATCCGCGGCGGCCGCGTGATGGGGCTGGCCATGGTCCTGGCGGTGTCGGTCTGCGCGGAGGCGTTCGCGAGCGACATTTACTGGGGCAACCCCGCGGGCGGTGTGTTTTCCGTCGGCAGCAATTGGCAGGGAGGCGTCGCGCCCGACGCCGACGACCGGGCCTTGTTCGACCTCACCAGCACCTACACTGTGGACTTCACGGCCGACGCGGCGACGGACTGGGTGCTCCCGCAGGACGGCGAGATCACGTTTGATCTGGGTGGATTCACATACTCGATTCTGACCGGGACATCACCCGGTTTCTGGGTGACCGACGCGTCGCTGACGCTGACCAACGGCACGCTCGATGCGTCCAGCACGGGCGGGGAAATCGACGGCGCCGACGGTGAAGTCGTCGTGGACAATGCCACGTTGGAATGGAACCACTGCTACGTGGGATACGATGACAATGGCGCGCTCACCGTGACGAACGACGGCACCGTAACAAACGGCGCCTGGGTGCATGTGGGCAGCCAGGTTGGTGGTGCTGGCGATGCGACGATCACTGGTAACGGATCCACGTGGACGGCCTCCGACCACATCCGCGTGGGGTGGCTAGGTGATGGATCGCTCGCCATCGAAGACGGAGCAACCGTTACTACGACTTGGTCGAGCATCGGGGGCGGCTCGGAGTCGATTGGCACGGCGTCCGTAACGGGCAGCGGATCGACTTGGACGAGTTCGGGCTGGCTGACGGTCGGCGAGTCAGGGTCCGGCACGCTCGATATCACACTTGGCGGCGAGGTCACGAATACGGGTTCTCATATCGCCAGCCTGTCGGACTCCGTGGGAGAGGTCACCGTTTCCGGCGCGGGCTCACGCTGGGACCAATCGGACCATCTGATCCTGGGGCACGAAGGAAGCGGCACGCTACGAATCGAGGACGGCGGAACGGTCTCGAACACGTGGTGCGACCTGGCCGAATGGGAGAGCAGTGACGGCCTTGCGATCGTGACGGGGCCCGACGCTGCCTGGACGAACGAATACCACCTAGTTCTCGGCGTCCGCGGATACGGCGAGTTGCAGGTCGAGGACGGCGGTTCGGTGTCCAATACCTGGAGTCACATCGGGAGTCAGGCGGACGCGGTCGGCTTGGCGACCATAACGGGCGTCGGCTCGACCTGGACGCTCTCCGATTGGCTGTACGTGGGGGACAACGGTGTCGGCACCCTGGACATTCAAGACGGCGGTTCCGTCACCGCTCTGGGCATCTACGTCGGCACACAAGCCGGGTCGGAAGGTACCGTGACGATCAGTGGCGAAGCGTCGTCGTTGGACATCACCGGGGCCCTCTTTGTCAGCTTCCTTGGGGACGGAGCGGTGACGGTGCAGGATGGTGCCGCAGTGACCAGTCCACAGACACAGATCGGCGGTGTCCTTGGCAGCATGGGCCACGTGACCGTCGACGGGCCGGGCTCTGTGCTGATCAGTGATGGCTGGGGCGTCTCCGTTGGCGCCGACTACGAGGAGGGGCAGGGAACGCTTGAAGTCACCAACGGTGGACTGGTATCCGCTTCGCAGGTCCGCCTAGAGCCCAATCCGGCAGGCCTGCTGATCGGCGATGGGACCGTCCAAGCGCCCGTCTGGAATCAGGGACGCCTCGAGCCGGGGCTTTCCGCAGGGATTCTCACGATCGACGGCGACTACGAACAAGAGTCCGACGGGACGCTTGCGATCGAACTCGGCGGCACCGCCCCGGGGACATACGACCAACTCGTGATTACCGGTAACGCGACGCTGGCCGGAACACTCGACCTGTCGCTGATTAACGGCTTCGACCCGCAGCCGGGCGACAGCTTCGAGATTCTGACCGCCGCGTCCGTCACGGGTGCGTTCGACACCATCGAAGGCTGGGACCTCGGTGGCGGCAAGATGTTCTACGTGACGTATTCGGAGACTGACGTCACGCTGCACGTGGACACGGTCGTCGGGTTGGAGATCATCCCGTCGCCGGCCGAGATCTACCTGGGCTTCCCTCTGAAGCTCTGCGCCATGGGCCAACTCTCCCTCGGTGGTGCGGCGGACGTGTCGGACTGGGCCGCGTGGTCCAGCGACAATCCGGCCATTGCCTCGGTAGATGAAACCGGCGAGATTCGCGGCGAGACCGTGGGAAACACCACGATCCGCGCGAGCTTTGGCGGCTTCGATGCTGCCGCTCCGGTGGAGGTCCTGCCGCTGCCGAGCGGCCCGCTTGCCACCGAACGCGTCAGCCTCAGCACGGCGGGTGACCAGGGCGATAACACAAGCTCAGGCCCCGTCGACATCTCCGCCGACGACGGCCGATTCGTCACGTTCTACAGCTACGCCACAAACCTCGTGGCCGCCGACACCAATGGTGCGTACGATGTCTTTGTGCGCGACTTGGACAGCGGCGTAACGGTTCGCGTCAGCGTTGACTCGTCGGGCCTCGAGGGAGACGGCGGTTCGTCCAGGCGGCCCAAGATTTCAGCGGATGGCCGCTTCGTCACGTTCGACAGCTCCGCCACGAACCTCGTGACCGCTGACACCAACGGTATGCACGACGTCTTTGTCCACGACCGCGACGTGGACGACAACGGCGTCTTCGACGAGCCCGGCGGCATCAAGACCGTACGCGTCAGCGTTGACTCGTCGGGTCTCGAGGGAGACGCGTACAGCTACAGCCCCCATATTTCAGCGGATGGGCGATTCATTACGTTCCAGAGCTCCGCCACGAACCTCGTAACCGACGACATGAATCAAACCGACGACGTCTTTGTCCACGACCGCGATGTGGACGACAACGGCGTTTTCGACGAGCCCGGCGGCATCAAGACGGTGCGTGTCAGCGTTGACTCCTCGGGCCTCGAGGGAGACGGTGGTTCGTACAGCCCCCAGATTTCAGCGGATGGACGATTTGTCGCGTTCTACAGCGACGCGACGAACCTGGTGGTTCCCGACACAAACGAAACTGCCGACGTCTTCGTCCACGACCGCGACGCCGACGACAACGGCATCTACGACGAGCCCGGCGGCATCGAGACGACGCGCGTCAGCGTCGACTCCGGCGGCGTTGAGGGAAATGGCCGATCGTACTTTGGTTACATCAGTGGCGACGGACGGATGGTCGCCTTCCTGAGCCGCGCCACCAATCTCATCGCGGACGACACGAACCCGTTCCGCGACGTGTTCGTTCACGACCGGCAGACGGGCGAGACGCAGTGCGTCAGCGTCTCCTCCGACGGAGAGCAGGGCACGGGCGATACCGGCTCGGTGTCGATCAGCGGGGACGGCCGCTTCGTCGGCTACCGAAGTGCCGCCGACAGCCTCGTACCGGACGACACCAACGGTGAGAGCGACGTCTTCCGACACGACCTGCTAACCGGGCAGACGGTTCGCATGAGCGTGTCGTTCTTCGGCGGTCAGTCCAACGGGCACAGCGGATGGACGGCGTTGACTGACGACGGCCGGACCATGGCCTTCTACAGCGACGCCACGAATCTCGTACCGTTCGACACAAACACCGTCAGCGACGTCTTCGTCCGCTACGACTGGCCGGGCGACTGCAACAGCAACGGCATTCCCGACGAGTGCGACCTCGACTGCGGTCCGCCCGATGGGCCGTGCGACATCCCCGGCTGCGGTATGAGCGAGGACTGCAACACCAACGCCGTCCCCGACGAGTGCGACATCAGCGCGGGAACCTCAGCGGACGCCAACACGAACGGGATTCCCGATGAGTGCGAGGGCTGCCCGTACATCTACGACCTGGACAACAGTTGCTTCGTGGATGCGACCGACTTGGGTCTGTTCGCCGCGTGCTGGTTGCTGTCCGAGGGCGCGGATGGCTGGGACGAAAACGACTGCGCCGACAAGGACTTCGACTGTAGCGGCACGGTGGACGCCACCGACCTGGGCCTGTTCGCCGGGGCATGGCTGAAGTCGGACGACCAAGTCGATCCGGCGAACTATCCGGAATGTCGCACTTGCGGAGTAGAAGGCATCATCTGCCCGTGGGTGGAGTAGACCCGCAGAGGTGGGCACGGCCTGCCCTACAGTTGGAGTAGGGTCCGCACAGCGGGCCTTACGGAACCGAGCCGCGACCGAGGGAGCGGAGACGCCGGGGATGACGTCCGGGAAGTGACCGCTTCCTCACGGGCGCGGCTCGGACAGACCACTTCCTGGCGAGGGTGGCTCGGACGGACCGCTTCCTTACGGGCGCGGCTCGGGTTCGTAAGCACACTCGGCAACCCGTAGTTTCAGATGTGATGGAGCGCTAGTTAAGTAACTTGACGAGCGCCTGTGCGGTCCGGGCCGTGGCACCCTGGTTGTCGAGAACCACCTGGCGAGCGCGTCGGCCGATTTGCTCGGCGCGGGCGCCGTCTTTGACGATACCGGCGACGGTGGCGGCCAACTCCGCGGCGGAATGAACCACTTCAAGCGCGTCTCCGGCGCGAAGGCGGTCCACAGGCATTTGGAAGTTGTCCATGTGCGGCCCGACAATAACGGGCTTGGCCAGGGCGGCTACCTCCATCGGATCGGAGCCGCCCATGGGCACCAGCGACCGGCCGACGAACACCGCCCGGGCGAGCGTGTAGAACTTGCGCAGCTCACCCATGGTGTCACCGAGAAGGACGGTCCCGGCCGACGCGCGCTGGGCGGGTGGAGAATCGTCGGAGTGTTCGCTGCGGCGGATGCACGCAAACCCGCGGCTGCGGATCAGAGACGCCACTTCGTCGAAGCGCTCGGGCTTCCGCGGAACGACCACAAGGGACACACCAATGTCACCCTCGGCCAACAGCTTCTCGTAAGCATCGAGTATCAGCGTTTCTTCCCCGGGGCCGGTGCTGCCGCACACCCACAGCGGCTGATCGCGCGGGATGGCCAGCGACTCGGCCAACACGTCCGCGCCCCGGACGGAGTCCGCCACCTCGGCCGTGTCCCACTTCAGCGAGCCGGTGATTTCGATGCGCTCTGACGGTGTGCCCAGTCGTGCGAATCGGGCCGCGATGGTCTGGTCCTGCGCGCCCACCCAGGCGAGCCGCGCGAACATCGCACGCGTAACGCCGCCGAGCCGGGCCAACCGCCGGGCACTGCGCTCGGTCAGGCGCCCGTTGACCACCGCCACCGGGATATCCCTACGGTGCGCGAGGCCGACCAGGTTCGGCCAAACCTCCTGTTCCACCAGTACGATGAGCGACGGGCGAATGCGCTTGAGGGCGCGGCCGACCACCCAACTGAGGTCCAGCGGGCAGCGGAACACGCGCGCCGGCGGATAGAGTGTGCAGGCCCGGGCATATCCGGTGTCCGTGGTGGTCGAGACCACGACTTCGCAGTCCGGCGCCGCGGAGTTCAGCTCACTCACCAAGGCCGGTGTGCAGTTGACCTCGCCGAGGGAAACGGCGTGCATCCAAATGCGGCGCCGCGCGGTCGATGGGAGCTCAATATGCCCGAAGCGCTGGCGCCAACTGCGGCGGTTCTTCCCCTGTACCACCATCTGGTAGATCAGCACCGGCACGTAGAACACGCCGGCGAGGAAGTACGCGATGTTGACGATCCAGGTCACGGGCTTGGATCGTAGATGACCGCGCTCGCGGGAGCAAGCGAAGCTCACCCGCGGGATGCGAACCTTATCCCGCATGGTCGCATTAGTCCGCAAGGTCTTTCTCGAAAATGACCAGATTGTCGTGGTGCTTGGCATCCCACCGAATGCCGACGATGTCGTATCCGTGCTTGATCGCGGTATGCAGCATGGCCCGGTGGCGATTGTAGCATTCGAAGCGAAGGATCTCGTATCCCCCCTCCCGAGCCCAGGCTTCGTGGGCGTCGAGGAGCTGTGCCGCAACGGCAGCTCGCCGATAGTCGGGCAATACGCCACACAGCCAACCGAAATGCGTGTCCGGTTTCAGTTCCAGCGCCGTCAGGAACCCCACCGGACGCCCCTCCACCTGCGCGATCAGGATCAACGCGTTGCGCCGACCCTCGAACCGGCGGCCGAGCGACGCCACCGTACGCGACGGAGTGAAAACCTGGTTGTACAGGTCGGCCAGCAGGTCGAGTTCCCCCAACCCTACCGGGAAGATTTCAGCATTGGCCATCGTGCTTTCCTGCCTGTTGGTCTTGGGCGAATCCTACCAGAGTGAGCGGCAGTAAGCGAGGTGGAGCGTTGTTGGCCGACGTTCCGTGAGGAGCCCGGGAATCGCCGCAGCCAGGACGTCTGGGTCATCCCAATGTCTTTCGGGCATCACGTAACCTATGTGCGAAGCATAGATTGCGCGTTTGGCGTTCCCCAAGGCCCCACCCGGGCTGAACGAGCAGCACGCGATGTTTCAAAAAAACATCGTCCCCTTTGACACACTGCGGAACTCGTCGATACTTCCATAGAGACAAACGAGTCCCGGCAGAGGCGGCGGAACCGGTAGTATGAACGCATCCCAGTTTGGTTCGCTCGAGCAGGCGGTGGACAGCCTCGCGTTGAAGCACGTTGCTGAGGAGGTCTTCCACAGCATTCCGCTGGCCGTGATCGTGTTCGATCGCTCGCTCCACGTCGTCCACCGCAACGGGACCGCCGCCACGATCTTCTCAAGCGGTGGCGACATCTCCCAGGTGCTGGCCGGGGGCACCGTCGAGGGTCAGTACCAGGACTGGGCGTCGGAACTACGCCGCGTAATGGAGACCGGGTCGCAGCAACGGTTCGAGAGCGTGGGGTACGCCGCCGAACAAGCGGAACCGCGATTGCTCGACCTGAGTTGCATTCCGTTGCGAGCGGGGGAGCCGCCGCGCATCGCCGGGGCCATGCTCGTGTGCGAGGATGTCACCGATCGCGCTGGATTGGAGCGGCGACTTGCGGTGTCGGAGCGGATGGCCGCTGTGGGTCGCCTGGCCGCCCGTGTCGCTCATGAGCTGAACAACCCGTTGGACGGCGTACTCCGCTACATCAACATGACGCTGCGTCTGCTCGAGAAGGACGGTCCGGACAAGGTGCTGGGTTTTCTGCGGGAGTCGCGCACCGGGCTAATGCGCATGACCCGGATCATCAGTGAACTGCTCGAGTTCTCGCGCAGCTCCGAGGCGCAGTTTGAGGAAGCCGACATCAACGACGTGGTGGAAGAAGCCACCCGCACGTTGCAAGAGCAGGCGGCCAATCAGGGCGTGGTGCTGGCGGCTGCATTTCACGACCAGGACATGCCGAAGATCCGTGGCAGCAAGCTGTTTCAGGTCTGCTGCAACCTGATCAAGAACGCGATCGATGCCATGCCCGAGGGCGGTACTCTGACCATTACCACCGGTGTCGTCGGGCGCGAAGTCGTGTTGAGGTTCGAAGACACCGGGGTCGGTCTGCCTGACAGCGCCGAGGCGATTTTCGAGCCGTTCTTCACGACAAAACTCGCCGGTAAAGGGACAGGGCTGGGGCTGGCGATCTGCAAGGACTACATCGCGCGGTTGAACGGAACTATCACCGCGGCGAATCGTGAGGACGCCGGAGCGGTCTTTACCATTCGCATCCCTGTGGAGAGCTGCCGGGGCGGGCGAGCGGCGAACGCGACAGGTCCGAACCCGGAGCCACCCACGGCCCCACACACAGAACCGGGAGATGAACCGTGAGCAACCAAGCCCAAGGGATCGTCGTCGTCGACGACGACCGCATCATCCTCGACTCTCTGTGTGAGTTTCTGCGCATGGAGGGGTACGAGGTCGAAGGCGCCTCCAGCGCCGACGCCGCCCTGCGCGCCTTGAGCCGAAAACCCTACAACCTGGTGATCACCGATGTGAACATGCCCGGTTCCGACGGGTTCGAGCTGCTGCGCATCATCAAACAACGTTACCCGGAAATCGTCGTCGTCATCATTACCGGATACGGGACCATCGAGAGCGCCGTTGAGGCCATCAAGATGGGAGCCTACGATTACCTGACCAAGCCGATCATCGATGACGAAATCCGGCTGACCATCGAACGGGCCCTGAGGCAGCAGGCTCTCATTCGCGAGAACAAGTCGTTGCGCGACCGGCTGGACCTGCGCTACGGCCTGGACAACGTGGTGGGACACGACTACAAGATGCTCAAGGTATTCGATCTGATCGAAACCGTCGCCGACTCCAAGATCACCCTTCTAATCCAAGGCGAATCCGGCGCCGGCAAATCCATGATCGCCCACGTGATCCACCATCGTAGCGACCGCCGCGACAAGCCGTTCATCGAGGTCGCCTGCGGGGCCCTGCCGGAGCAACTGCTGGAAAGCGAGCTTTTCGGCCACGTGCGCGGGGCCTTCACCGGGGCGGTGGCCAACAAGGAAGGCAAGTTCCAGGCCGCCGACGGCGGAACGCTGTTTCTAGACGAGGTTTCGACAGCCAGCCCGGGACTGCAGATCAAGCTGCTGCGTGCCATCCAGGACCGGGCCTTCGAGCCCGTGGGGAGCAACAAGACCGAGACCGTGAACGTCCGGTTGATCCTGGCTACCAACGTCGACCTGGAGAAAGAGGTTGAGCAAGGGCGCTTCCGGCAAGACCTCTTCTATCGCATCAACGTGGTGACCATCAACCTGCCGCCGCTGCGCGAGCGCATCGGCGACATTCCGCTGCTGGTGGAGACGTTTCTCGCCAACCACTGCGAAGAGGCCAAGAAGGACATCGCCGGGTTCACGGAGGAGGCCCTTCAATGCCTGCAGCGCTACCATTGGCCCGGCAGCGTGCGCGAGTTGGAGAACGTCGTTGAGCGGGCCGTCGTGCTCACCAAAAACCGCCGGATCGACGTGAACGACCTGCCCCCGAAACTGGTGGAGGTCGCCGAGGCATCACCGGCCGACGGCGCCGTGGTTCCGCTCTCGTTGAAGGAAGCGCTGGAGGGCCCGGAGAAGACGATCATCGAAAACGCACTGCGGGCCAACGGTTGGAGCCGCCAACTCACCGCCGATGTGCTCGAGATCAACCGCACCACGCTCTACAAGAAGATGAAGCGTTACGGTCTGGAAGCCGATCCGGCCCAGAGTCGCCCCGTGCGAGTGTGACACCGCAGGCAGGCGAAGTCGAGCGTGATGAACGGTTCGGCGAACGCGGTCTCCCCGCAGCCCGTTGCCACCGAAAAAATCACACCCGGTTCAGAGTTACGCACTTGCGGTCTCTTCCCACCGCGGTTAGCTTCTGTCGCGGTTGCGAGATCGCCCTGGAGAGGAAAATCGGAAGCTGGCGCGGCGATTCGGTTTGTTTGGCAACCGAGGAAAGAGTTTCTGAACCTTTAACATGGGAGCCATAACTGATGTTGCGAAAGATGTTCTTCACACGGTGGATGTTGGCCCTAGTGCTCGGCGGCGCGTTGGCGTCTGCCGGATGTGATCTGTTTACGCCGGTCCCCGCTCCCGCCCCGGAGCCGGGATGCGTGGCGGCAGGCGGCGCGTGTGAACTCCCAGGTGCGCTGTGCTGCGAAGACCTGACCTGCGTCGACGGCGTCTGCGTCGCGGAGACGCCGGTACCGGAGTGCGACGACGACAACCCGTGTCCCGCCGGTCAGATTTGCGAGAACGGCGTCTGCGTCGATGAGCCCATCGTCGGCGGACCGTGCACGGTTCTGGGAGCCGATCCGGACGCGGGTGGAACCGCCTATGCCGCCTCTTGCGTTGCCTGCCACGGCGAAGATGCCTCCGGACCCACGAGCTTGCTGGAGACTGAGGACATCACCGGCGCCATGCAGGAACGTTTCGGCGGCGGTGTGGACCATATGGGGGCCACCCTCACCGACGACGAGATTCGCGACGTCACCTGCTGGGTATGGCAACAGCAACAGGGTTGACCGGTACCGGCGGGGCGGCTTCGCTGACCGACGGAGAGGGCACGGTCGCCGCGAAGCGTTCGGGTGAACCGAGCGCTCGCCCGTCGAAGAAACCGTTCACGGAAAACCGAGCGGAACCGTGCGGCAAACGCCTCGCGGTTCCGTTTGTATTGCGCTGCGATCTCCCCTTTTCTTCAGCCGCTCTCTGGATTTGGGTTCGTTTGGACTCGCGTCACAGGCCTGCAAACGCTGCTCACGCGCGAACGATCTTGGACCGCCCGGTCCGGACCTTGGCGGTTGCGTTGCGCGTGTCCACGACCACCCTGGCGTGCTTGACGATCCAGGGGTAGTCGTAGTCGCTGTGATCGGTGGAAATCAACACGCAGTCGTAGCCGCGCAGCATACTCGGCGACAGGGCTTTGCTCCGCATGCGCAGATCGTGCTCGCGCTGTCTGGGGGTCCGCGGGATATAGGGGTCGTTGTAGTCGACCTTGGCCCCGCGCTCTTTGAGCAGCTCGATCAACTCGATCGAGGGCGACTCGCGCAGATCGTCGATGTCCCTCTTGTAAGCCAGACCCAGAACCAGGATCTTCGAGCCGTTCATGGCTTTTCTCGAGCGGTTCAGGGCCTCGGCCACCTTGCCCACCACGTACTCGGGCATCTTGGTGTTGATGTCGCCGGCCAGTTCGATGAACTGCGTGCTCATACCGAACTCGCGGGCCTTCCACGTAAGATAGAACGGGTCGATCGGAATGCAGTGTCCACCCAGACCCGGACCGGGGTAGAAGGGGTGGAATCCGAAGGGCTTGGTCGAGGCGGCGGTGATGACCTCCCACACGTTGACGCCCATGCGGTCGAGCAGAACTTTCATCTCGTTGATCAGAGCGATGTTGACGCAGCGGTAGACGTTTTCCAGTATTTTGGTCGCCTCGGCCGCCTCGCAACTGCTGACCGGTATCACTTTTTCGACGGCCCGACGATAGAGGGCGCAGGCCACCTGTCCGCTGATTCGATTGATGCCGCCAACCACCTTGGGGATCGTTCGGGTGGTAAAATCCTTGTTGCCGGGGTCTTCGCGCTCCGGAGAGAAAGCGAGATAGAAATCCTTGCCGGCTTTGAGCCCGCTTCGTTCAAGGATCGGCTTGACAACCTCACGAGTGGTGCCCGGATAGGTGGTGCTTTCCAAGACGATGAGTTGGCCGGGGCGCATGTGCTTGGAGATCATCTCCGCCGTGGAGCGCACGTAGGTCATGTCCGGTTCGCGCGTTTTGGTGAGCGGTGTGGGCACGCAGATAACCACGGCGTCGCAGCGCTTGAGCTTCGCCGGATCGGTGGTGGCGCCGAACTGCTTGGTCTTGACGCTTTGCCGGATCAGTTTCGAGGGGATGTGGTCGATGTAGCTCTTTCCGGCGTTGAGCATGCGCACCTTGGCCGGATCGATGTCGAGCCCCAAGACCTTCAACCCGCCCTCGCAAAACGTGCGCATCAGCGGAAGCCCCACGTACCCCATACCGATGATCCCCACCAGCGCGTTCCCACTCTCGAAGGTTGACGCCGGCTTGTCGCTGTCTGACAAAGCTTAGTCTCCTGTTGTCATTGGCCCAAGGGGTCGACATGATAGGCTGCCCCTCCGGAGCGTGCAACCGCCGGCGCAGCTTGTTGCGAGCCTTTCCGCGGATGTCGCCCCCGTCTATAATCCGATCGAACCGTGAACCGCAAGCCGCCGTAGGAGCACTCATGAAGACAATACCGTTGGCCCGGCCGGACATCACGCAACGCGAGATTGACGCAGTCGTCGAAGTACTCCAGACGCCGAACCTGTCGCTGGGACCCAAGCTGCCGGAGTTCGAGCGGGCCTTTGCCGAGTATTGCGGGACGCGCTACGCCGTGGCCTGCAACAGCGGGACCTCCGCGCTGCACATGCTCATGATCGCAGCCGGCGTCGGGCCGGGCGACGAGGTCATCGTGACCCCATTTTCGTTTATCGCCTCGGCCAACTGCGTGCTGTTCGAGCGCGGCACGCCGGTCTTCGCCGACGTCGACCCGGATACCTGGAACATCGACCCCAAGCTCGTTGAAGCGCGGATCACCGACCGGACCAAAGCCATCATCCCCGTGGATGTTTTCGGGCAGCCGGCCGACTTCGATCCCATCCTGGCGGCGGCACGAGCCGGCGGGCGCAGCATCGTAATGATCGAGGATTCGTGCGAAGCGACCGGGGCCACCTACAAAGGCAAGTCGGCCGGCGCCATCGCCGACGCGGGCGTGTTCGGTTTCTACCCCAACAAACAGCTCACCACCGGCGAAGGCGGGATGATCGTCACGGACCGCCGCGACTGGGCCGATTCGGCCCGCTCGGTCCGCAACCAGGGGCGCGATGCCGGTGGCGGCTGGTTGGCCCACGCCCGCCTGGGCTACAACTTCCGCATCAGCGACATCAGCTGTGCGCTAGGGATCGTACAACTGGAACGTATCGACGAGATCACGGCCGCCCGGCTCCGCGTTGCGGAGATGTATTTCGAGCGTTTGGCCGGCGAGCCGCGACTGATCCATCAGAAGGTGATCGACGGGGCTACCGTGAGCTGGTTCGTGTTCGTGGTACGTTTGTCCGATGAGTATTCACGCGAGGATCGTGACGGAATCCTGACGCAGTTGCGCGAGAGGGGCGTCGGTTGCAGCAACTACTTTGCCCCCATCCATCTGCAGCCGTTCTACGTGGAGCGATTCGGGTTTAAGCGCGGCGACTTCCCCGTCTGCGAAACCCTGGCCGACCGCACCATGGCCCTGCCCTTCCACGCCCACCTGACCGAACGCGAGATCGACACCGTCTGCACGACGCTGAAGAGCCTGCTGTAGTACGGCGGCTTGGTGACTGATCGTGCCCTGATGGTGTTGGCCGTCGCAGCCGCGGACGCGCCGTTTCTGGCGCTCGCTACACGCCACGCTATTGGCCACCAAGCCGGTGTTCACCATAGTCTTGTCAGGCTTGGCCGGAACGGTTATGATCCCGGCGTTCTCGTCGAGGTGCTCGGCGAGCCAAAGGGGGTATAGACGCACGCATTCGTCGTAACTCCTGGTGGATCGGCGGAGGAGTTGGCAAGCGAAGCCTTATGAACTCCTCGGAAGTGCGAGCGTAACCCCTTGTCAACAACTAGGTTGGGCGATTAGCTCAGTTGGCTAGAGCGCCTGCTCGACACGCAGGAGGTCACAGGTTCAAGTCCTGTATCGCCCAGTACATATCCCCCTGTAGTCCAAGGACTTACAGGCGGTCATCCTCCCGTCATCAGGTAAACATTCAGTAAACCCGTTCCGGCTCCGGGCTTGCGGTGGCCTGGAGTTGCTGTCGGAAGTGTCTGTGGAGCGGGTAGAGGAAGATGTGCTTGA
>Ga0190284_1000830_pt1 | contig 15229 bp, 13 predicted proteins | sample 48691812_MG_FD_161668 | JGI IMG/M metagenome (GOLD analysis project Ga0190284, IMG submission 161668) | Hydrothermal vent microbial mat bacterial communities from Southern Trench, Guaymas Basin, Mexico - 4869-18-1-2_MG | ecosystem: Environmental > Aquatic > Marine > Hydrothermal vents >...
AAACTCACGGCAAGACAACGTAGGCGCTCGGCGCGCATGGCGCAACCCTAACAAACCCCGAATATGTGGAAATTTGGGGAAAAAGCACTCAGGAACGACAGATTAGATGCGATTGCCCTGCGTCGAATCCGGGCGGACCTTTCCTTCAGCGCCCATGGGCATTACACTCGTCCGCATCGTGTGGCGGGCTGTTTGACGCGGTGTGCTTTGGGTGGAGGGCTGCGGATGGCCAGGGACTGGATCGTCATCCCGGCATGGGATCGATGCACCGAGGCTGGGCAGCGCTGGGGTGTGCCGCCGCTCGTGGCCCAACTCCTTTTCAACCGCGGACTGACCCTGGATGACGACCCCAGGAATTTCATCAATCCGCAACTGAAGGACCTCCATCCACCCGAGATGCTGCCCGGAGCCCGCGACGCTGCCCGGCACCTTGCCGCCGCGATTCGGGACGGGAAACGGATTCTGCTCTACGGCGACTATGACGTGGACGGGATCACCGCGGTGGCCATCCTGTGGCATCTGCTCAAGCTGGCCGGCGCCGACCCCCGTTTCTACATTCCACACCGCATCGGTGAGGGCTACGGGCTCAACAGCGATGCCCTCCGCTCCATCGCCGCCGATGGTGCGGAGGTTGTTGTGACGGTGGATTGCGGCGTCACCGCTTGCGAAGCTGCCGCGCTGGCGGGCGAACTGGGACTCGATTTGGTCATTACCGATCACCACATGCCGGGCACCCAGTTGCCCGATGCGGCGGCGATCGTGCATCCGACGGTCGGCGGCACCTATCCGAACCCTCATCTGTGCGGCGCGGGGGTGGCGTTCAAGCTGGCTTGGGCGTTGGCTCAGGAGCTTTCCGGCGATACGCGGGTGAATCCGGAATACCGGCGGTTTCTGATGTTGACCGCCTTGCCGCTGGCGGCGTTGGGTACCATCGCGGACATCGTTCCACTCCGCGGCGAGAACCGCATCCTCGTTCGCCATGGATTGGCAGCGCTGCCCGGGGCACCGCTTGCGGGACTCCAGGCGCTGATCGAGTCTGCTGGTCTGAGCCGCTCTCGCATTGACGATTACGACGTCGGTTTCAAGCTGGCCCCGAGGCTGAACGCCGCCGGACGCATGGGGCACGCGCGGCTGGCGGTCGAACTGCTTACCCGCGCCGACGAGAACCGCGCCCGCGAAATCGCCCTCTATCTGGACGAACACAACCGCGCCCGCCGGGCCAAGGAACGCAAAACCACCAAAGAGGCGTTCGAGATGATCGAACGCGCCGGGCTCGACGGCGACGCGAACCGCGCCGTCGTGCTGGCTGGCGAGGGTTGGCATGCCGGCATCATCGGCCTGGTGGCCTCCCGCGTCGTGGATCGATTGCACAAACCAACCATCATTATCTCGTTGGAAAACGGCACGGCACAGGGCTCGGGGCGCAGCATCGATCCCTTTCAGCTCCACGACGCCTTGCAAGTCTGCGCGGAGCATCTCGCCGAGTTCGGCGGGCACGCCATGGCCGCCGGTTTGAGGATTGAGCCCGACAAGATCGAGGCGTTCACCGAGGCGTTCGTCGCCCATGCGAATCAGACGCTCACCGCGGCGGATCTGAAACCCCGGCTGCGGCTCGACGCGGAGACGACGCTGGACGCGCTCAATCTGGAGACCGTCGCAGCAATCAAGAACCTGGGTCCCTTCGGCCAGGGCAGCCCCAAACCCCAGTTGGCGACCGGGTGGCTGGAGCTTTCCGGCGAGCCGCGCTGCGTGGGCAAATCAAGGGATCACTTGCAGGTGACGTTCCAGCAGAACGGTGCGGTGACCAAAGGCATCGCCTTCGGCCAGGCGGACGTCGCCGACCTGCTCAAGGAGCATCGCCGTTGCCGGGTGGCGTTCGAGCCGATCATCAACGACTTCAACGGTCGGCGCTCCGTCGAGATGCAGGTGATCGAGTTCAAGTTCCCCGAGTAGAGTCCGCTGTGCAAGCCCTCGTTCGCAGGGCGCGGTCCGCACAACAGGTCCTACGTCGTTCGCCGTGGTGAGTGGAGCACAAATGCGCTGACCAGCAGTCCGCCGGACAAACACATCAGGAGGGTGCGCGTCGGACCGGTGCAGAAGAGGCGGTCGTAGTCGCCCTCGGGCAGCTTCCGGACCACCCAAGCCACCGATGCGGGCGGTTCAACCGACTCGAGCATTAGCGGGACGGGCTGTTCGGCGGGCTCGGCTGGAATGCTGACGGGAATGGCAATCTCACCCGGGTCCCGGTAGCGCAGTTCGCGGCGCGCTACCCGAGCGATGACCGCCGGATCGCTTTGTAGCGCCTCCAGGTGCCTCTTGTGGCGCTGCAGTTCGCCGCGGGCCTGCGCCAGGCCCGCCCGCTCGACCTGTTCACTGTATTGCAGAGCCTGGTAGTCTCGCCACACCGGCAGCAGCACGCACGGTGCGAAAACCACCGCAGCCAGTCCCACAAGAAGCCAGAACATCAGGCCGCCACCACCGGTAGGTGGAGGCGGCGGGTCCTCACGCGGAGTTTCGGCAGTGTGATCGGTCACTTGTTCCAGAACTTCCCACCGTAGACCGCTGCCTCGCCGAGGTAGTCCTCGATCTTCAGCAGGCGGTTGTACTTGGCGATGCGATCCGAGCGGCACAGACTGCCGGTCTTGATCTGCCCGGCGTTGGTGGCCACCGCGACGTCCGCGATAATGGTGTCCTCGGTTTCGCCGCTACGATGTGAGACCACGGTGGTCCACCCGTTGCGCATGGCCAAGTCCATCGCCGCCAAGGTCTCGGTCAGCGTGCCGATCTGGTTGAGCTTTATGAGGATCGAGTTGGCGGACTTCTCCTCGAGACCACGGGCGAGACGCTCGGTATTGGTCACGAACAAATCGTCACCGACGATCTGTACCCGGTCACCCAGTTGGGCGGTGAGTTTGGTCCAGTTCTCCCAGTCGTCTTCGGCCAACCCGTCTTCGAGACTGCGGATGGGATACTTCTCGCACCAGGCGGCCCACACGTCGATCAACTCCGACGCGGGCACGGTCTTGTCGGGCGCGGACTTGAAGAAGCGATACGCGTTTTGCTCTTTGTCGTACATCTCCGAGGTCGCGGGGTCCAGGGCGATGAAGATGTCCTTACCCAGTTTGTACCCGGCGGCCTTGACAGCCTCGGCGATGACCTCCAGGGCTTCGTCATTGCTCTTGAGGTTGGGGGCGAAACCGCCCTCATCGCCGACGGCGGTGTTGTAGCCTTTCTTGGCCAACACTTTCTTGAGCGTGTGGAACACCTCGGCCCCCATGCGCAGGGCATGGGCAAAGCTGTCGGCGCCCCAGGGTTGGATCATGAATTCCTGGAAATCGACGTTGTTGTCGGCATGGCTGCCCCCGTTGAGGATGTTCATCATGGGCACCGGCAGCACGTGGGCCGATGCCCCCCCGAGGTAGCGAAACAGGGGCAGGTCCACGGAGGTCGCCGCGGCCTTGGCAGCAGCCATCGACACCGCCAGGATCGCGTTGGCCCCCAGGCGCCCCTTGTTGGGCGTGCCGTCCACTTCGATCATGGTCATGTCGAGCACTTCCTGGTCGCGGGCATCGAGTCCGATGACCGCCTCGGTCAGCTCGTTGTTGACGTTCTCGACGGCCTTGAGCACACCCTTTCCGCCGTAGCGCTTGGCGTCGCCGTCGCGGAGTTCCACGGCCTCATGCTCGCCGGTGGAAGCCCCCGAGGGCACCGCCGCTTCGCCGACGCTGCCGTCTTCGAGCATGATCGTCGCCGACAACGTGGGATTCCCGCGCGAATCGAGGATCTCGATGGCTTCAACTTGTACGATGGTCGTGGGCATAGCTATCTCCTGCACCTTTACGGAACTGTCAACTCCCTCCTCATCGACCAGAACGTCCGCATTGCTCCAGTGGCGACCCTGCCTGGCACTATAAATCCGCCAATGGTAAGGTCAAGCGGAGCCCGCGCCACAGGCCGACCGCTGGAGATTCCGGGAAATCGTTCTGATGAGCTTCGCCCGGTTGATCGGCTTTGTCGCGTAATCGTCACAGCCGGCTTTGAGGCACTTGTCGCTATCACCGGCCATAGCGTGCGCGGTGAGGGCGATGATCGGACCGGTGTAGCCCTTGTGCCGCAGCAGGCTGGTCGCCCCGTAGCCGTCCAGCACAGGCATCTGCATGTCCATGAGGACGACGTCGAACGGGCGATCTGCTTCCCTGGCGGACAGCACCTTGTCGACCGCCACTTGGCCGTTCTCGGCGACGGTCACGTCCGCACCGGATTTCTTGAGCATGAACGAGATCAGTCGCTGGTTGTCGGGCCCGTCCTCGGCGAGCAGGATGCGGCAATCAAGCCTGGACGAGCCGCAGGCTTCAGCCTGCGCGGCGCCGTGCGGGCTCGAGCCCGCGGCGTCTTCGCTATCCAGCACAGTAGCGGTCAGCGGGTCTGTGATCATCTTCACCCCGTCGAGCGAACCGGTGTCAAGAGACACGCGGAAGCACGTGCCGCAGCCTGGTTTGGAGTCTACCACCTTGATTTCTCCGCCGAGCAAGTCGGTGAGCCGTCTGCTGATGTGCAGCCCCAGGCCTGTGCCGCCGAACCTGCGCGTGGTCGACGAATCCGCCTGGCCGAAGGGCTGGAACAGCCTGGTAACTTGCTCGGGCGTCATGCCGATGCCGGTGTCCACGACGTCGAACTCGATCCGCGGGAGTTTCGGGTCGTCGTGGACGAAGCGGGTAACCAGCCGGACGCCGCCCCTCTCGGTGAACTTGATCGCGTTGCCCACCAGGTTGATGAGGATTTGCCGCAGGCGAACGGGATCGGTATGGATCGTCTCCGGGACCGCGCCGGCGTATTGCACGTCGAACGACAGTCCCTTGGCGTCAGTGCGAACCCGCATCAGGGAGCCCACCTCCGCGATGATTCCGGGCAGCACGCACGCTTGTTTCTCGATGCCGAGCTTGCCGGCTTCGATCTTGGAGAGGTCCAGGATGTCGTTGATGATCTGCAGCAGGTATTGACCGTTGCGGCGGATCGTGGTGACTGCCTCGAGCCGCTCGACTTCGGACAACTCCGGATCCAGCAGAGTTTCCGAGAAGCCCAGAATGGCGGTCATCGGCGTGCGGATTTCGTGGCTCATGTTGGCCAGGAACTCGCTTTTGGATTGGGATGCCACCTCGGCGAAACGCCTGGCTTCGTCCAACCGCTGGTTCATCTCGGCGATCGTGTCGTGAGCAACTTTGATGCGCACGGCCGAGCGGACCCGGGCCGCCACGATCGGCAAGTGGACCGGTTTGGTGATGTAATCCTGGGCGCCGGCGTCGAGACCTTGGACGACGTCCTTGTCCATCTCTCTGCCCGACACCATGATCACCGGGATCGAGCGCAACTCCGGATGTGCCTTCAAGCGGCGACATACTTCATAACCGTCCATCTCCGGCATCATGATATCGAGCAGGATCACATCCGGTCGCTGCTCCTCGGCCACCTCGAGCGCCTGCTTGCCGTTGTACGCGACCAGGGTCTCGTAGCCCTCGTCGGAGAGCGCTTGAACCAGAAGTTGAACGTTGAACGCCGAGTCGTCAACAACAAGCACTTTGGCCATCGGCAACCTGCCTTTCGAGAATCGTCTGGTCTTCACCGTTGACGGTGCGGACGCATGCCAGAACTGTTGCCGCGATCCAGGGACACGGATGCCTCTCCTCCACCAGGGAGAGTAAGGTATTGCACCGCCAACTGTATCAATCGACGACGACAACGATTGATACTATGGGGGGAAACCCCGACCAATGTGCGAATCTCTGCGCAGTTCGCGCGAAAAATAAACCGAATGGCAACATCCCCCGACCCGAAGATGCTGCGCATCCCTATTATCGAACGTTCACCCAGCCCACTCCAACACAATCAGAGCAACGGCACGCAGCCCCCGGGGCACTTTGCGGGACCGAGCCGCGCCCGTGAGGAAGCGGACAGACCGGCAAGAGGCAAGGGGCATGAGGGAAAAGGCAAGAGGTAGGGCGGGCCGTGCCCGCCGAATCCGACTAGCGCACCTCTGGCCGACGATCCAGAGTCGTGCTATGCTGATGCGGAACCGAGTTCTCGCATGTTATGCGGATCAAGCTAATCACGGTTAGGCGGTAGAAGAGGGCAAGTTCCAAGGTGAAGACGGAGGAATTCGGTGGAGGGAATTCTAATCGCCATCATTTCCGGTCTTTTCGGTCTCGCGGGTATTTGGCTAAACAACCACTTGAGGGGAAGGAAGAGCGCTAAGCCGGCGCCTCAACCAACTGAGTCTATTCAAGAGGCTATGACGACGCTTACTCCGCCTAAACAAAAGGCGCCTCCACGTGGGACACGCTCAGAGGAAAAACCCGAGAAGGTCGTTTTCTTCAGAATGCCCTCGTGGTGGATTCTAACAACCGGTGTGATAGCCGTATCGATCGGTGCAGCCTTTTTTGTCCGATGGGTTGTCGATTACGGTCTGGGTGTGTTCAACCTTGCAAGCCCGGATGTCGGATTCAGTCAGCTTGCACTGGGGCTCGGCGGGCTCGCTTGGGGACTAGCCTATATCGTAGCCGGCACGGCAAATGCGGATGACGTTGTGGAGTGTTTGTTCCCCCTGTTCGACCCGTACGACGACTTGTTCGGCCCCGTGGATCTCGGTGATTTCGTACGTGCCTTATTAAGCGCCTTACCGATTAATCTTCTGGTCTCGTGGGGTATTGCGATTGCCCTTGGTACTCTGGCGGCAACGCAGTTTGGTGCGAACTTATCTGGTGTGATCTCTTTGGTATTTGGCAGCCTGGTCTTCATGGGTATTGTCTGGTTTCTCGTGGAGGAGTTCTAACTCGAGCCGGTGCAAAACGAGGTTCAGTTGCCGCATAACCCGTCGCCGCATCTGACCGCTATTCCGCTACACTTCATGGCGAAGCGTGGGGGAGGTCTTCAGGCCTAGGATGTCGAGTACAACCTGCAAAACATACAGGACTCAGCTCGCCTCTGGCACATGCTCCAGCGGTGTGCTATGCTGACAGAAGGCCAAAGTACCACATGTTTTGCGGATCAATCTAATGCTTGTCCTGCGGGGATAGTGAACGGAGATGAGATTGAGATTCGCGCACGACATTCGAGAACTGGCGCTCGGGGCCGGTGCCGACTTTTTCGGCGTAGCCGACCTTGCCCCGGCCCACGACGCGATTTTGGAGCAAGGGGGAGAATCCGTTGCGCACTTCCCGCGTGCCGTTGCCATCGGTATCGCCCTGCCTCATTCCATAATCGACCTGCTGCCAGAACGGACAAGCGTAGCCGTCGCACGAAAGTACAGGCAGCTTTATACCGAGACGAATCAACACCTCGATGAGATCACATCACGCCTGGTCGGTAGACTGCAGCACGCAGGTTCCTCGGCCTTAGCCGTACCTGCATCACATTCTGCGGATCCCGATCGGCTCTGCGGTGTTTTCTCACACAAACTCGCGGCCCACCTGGCCGGACTGGGATGGATTGGGAAGAGTTGTCTTCTCATCACTCTGGAGGCGGGGCCCCGGGTCCGATGGGCTACTGTATTGACCGACGCACCGCTGGCGGCGACGGGGCAGGCTGCCGATGAGCAGTGCGGGGCATGCCGGCAGTGCGTGGACACGTGCCCCGCAAGGGCCTTTACCGACAGGCCTTTTCGAGTCGCCGAACATCGTGACATGCGCTTTGCCGCAAAGAAATGCAAAAGCTACGTGACAGAGATGAAAGAGAAGATGGGCTGTCCTGTACTTTGTGGTCTATGTGTTTCTGTCTGTCCACACGGAAGACAACGCCATCCGCAGAACCAAGGCTTCTACGAGGAAATCAGGCCTTGACTTCCCAGGGTTTGAGGATAGCTTAGCTGTAACGGGCTGACCAGTTCTAACCGAGTGGAAGGATGTACGCCCTGGCGAAGGACGTCGGGCGTTGAATCGTTTTTGGTAATTTCAAAGGAGCACATCATGTCCCGAGGAATATCTATCGTATGCACACTAGCCGTCTTACTGCTCGCGGGATGCCATCCCGTACTTGACAGCCTGGACCCGAACCCGGTAGGACGACTGCAATCGTTCAAGGCCGAAGGCGATCGCATGGCCGGGGCGACCATCTACATCGACGGTACGCCCGTGGGGGCGGCGTTGGTCCCCGCACTGAGCGACCCCCTTAAGCGACGTGACGTGGTGGCTCCGAGCGCGGTCGGGCTCTATTCCATCCATGCCCAGGACCTGATCGGCAGTAGCGCCACGAAAGCGCTCACGGTCGTTGCGGCGCCGGTGCCTGCAGCCAACTACGGGATCGCCGCTGTCATTGGGACGTCCGCGCTCGGAGTGCACTTCATCATACATGGTGATGGGGTTTACCCGGGTGCGGGCCCGGGCGCGGGACCGTTCGCGGGACCGTTGCAGGCCCAGGCAGTCGGAGGCGGCGTCTTCCCCGCCACCAGCACGATGTTCCTCTGGGACCGCACGTTCAGGATTAGCTTCGATCCCGGAGTCCTGCCGGCGGGCACGTACAAGATACGCATCACCAATGCCCCGATATATGGCGGGGGCGGACCGATCGACTCGCAAGGCCCCCCGGTAGCGGTCCTCCCGTAGGCACGGTCGGCGCTCGGCGACACGAAACGATTGGCTCGGCGATTGTCCCAGGCTTGACAGTCGTCGTGCGTGGCCCCTATGCCGGCCAAACGCCGTGCGGCCCGAAGACGGGCCGCACGGCGTTGGCGAACGCGGTCAATCCTCCGGCGAGGTTATGTCGATGGGGAAGGACGATCTCGCGGAGCCAGGTAGGGCAGGTCGATGACCTGCCTTTACCATCCGCGTTGAGATGAACGTCATCGCCATATGAAGGTGACGACGAAGGCAGGTGAATCACCTGCCCTACGCGATTGAGAAAGGCTCGTAGCCGGCCAGGCAGCTAGGTCGGGCCTTGCCCGACGGAACGTCTCATCAGGCGGAATGCCGGTCGTTCGCCGGAGGGTTCACCGTCGGCGCGTGACTACATGGATGGTGATGGCCACCAGTTGAAGGAAGATGGCCAATCCGAAGCGCGCGATCGCGCCCACCTCTCTGCCGCCGAAGATGCCCACCAAGCCCCACAAGGCGACCACGATGGCCAGCATCTGCATCAGCGAACCGATCAGGCGAACGAGCGAGAAGTCGTCCTGGCTCGCACGACGGTGCTGCTGCAGCAGAGCGTTGCGGATTTCGGTGAGCAACTCGCGGTTTGACACCTCCGCGGGCTCCGGTGAGGGCTTCTTGGACTCCGGTGCGTGCTGTTCCACGATGCGTGCGGCCTCCAAGAGCGAACGGACTACGTGATCCGGTTGGACCCGTCCATTGTACGGTTTCCGGTCCGGGTTGACCAGGATGGTGCGGCACTGAGCAGCGGCGCCGGCTTCGACGTCGGTGCTCCGATCGCCGATCATCCACGACTGTGATAGGTCGATGTCGTGCTCTCGGGCGGCTTTGAGCAACATGCCCGGCTCGGGTTTGCGCAGGTGGCTATCCCTGCGATATTCCTCGACGACCGCTTCGTCGCCGTCCAGATAGGGGCAGGAGTAGATCGCGTCGACGCCGACCCCTTGATCCCCCAGGAGCTTGCCGAGACGCTCGTGAACCCGCGCCAATTGCTCCTCGGTGATCAGCCCGCGGGCGACGCCCGACTGATTCGATACGATGACGATCTTGTGCCCACAGGCCCGCACCCGGCCCAGGGCCTTGGCCGCTCCCGGCAGGAGCTTCACCTGATCGGGATGCTTGATGAACCCGGGGTCATCGACGAGGGTGTTGTCGCGGTCGAAAAAAACGGCCGGATGTCCCATGACAACCTCCTCACTTGGGATTGTCCGCTCCCTTACGGTCGCGGCTCGGTTCGACCGGTCGCGGTCTCCGGTTCACCTAACCCAGCGCCTCGATGATCGCCTGCCGCAGCAGGGGCAGCAGAATTTCGTGGTGCCCGATGACCTCGTGCCCCCGCCCCGGCGACACCGGACGTGTCACCACGTTGACACGCGGCCGATAGTGCCTGAGCATGTCGAAGTTGGCCGTGGTCATGCCGTCGAGGTCGGCCCCGAGGTTCCGGGCCACCGACACGGCTTTGAGAAACACCTCGGGCATTACCACGGCGGACCCGACGTTCAGCCACACGCCCCCCTCCGATGTCTCGGATTCAGGTCCGGCGCCCAAGTCGGCCACCACGCTGCAGAGCGTCCGAAAGTCGCGCATCGACGCCTGCCCGATCTTCGCGCCGTCGGCTGAACCGGCCATGTGTACGGTATCGGTTCCCAAGGCTACGTGAACCGTTACCGGGATGTTCGACCGGTAGGCTTGGGCGAAGATGCTGTGTTCAACATTGGGCGCGCCGCCCTCGATGAGCAGGCGCCCCACCGCCGTTCCAAGCCCCAGGTCCCGCTCAACGGTCAACTCGCCCGCGGCGGCGAAAAAATCAAACGTCTCTTGCACCATGCCGAAGGTGCCGTCCTTGATCGTGTCGGCCACCTCCTCGCTGGTCGCCCCCGTGGTGGCCAACTCGACGTCGTGGATCGCGGTCGCACCGTTGCAGGCGATCGCCTGGATGACACCCCGCCGGACCAGATCGATCACGATCGGGGAGCACCCGACCTTGATCAGATGCGCGCCCATGGCCAGCACGACCGGTCGATGGTTGCGCTGCGCCAGAACGATCGCTTTGATCACCGCATGAAACGCGCGGGCACCGAGGTGTTCCGGCATCGACCGGATCAGTTCGGCGGCGGACGCGCCGGCGGGCGGCAACGCCGCCAGTTCGCTTACCCCGATCTTGTGCGGGCGCTCTTTGATCGAGTAGGTTCTCACTTTACTCAGGTCGATCGGTTGGTACGGCTCGTTCGGCATCAGAGTCCTCCGGCGGCGCCGGCGCGATCAGCCGTTCGATCGCCGCGTCGAGCATTGTATCGTCCTCGGGCGTCAGGTCGATGTCGATGACCACCGCCACAATCGGCACGGGAAACGAAGCCCACAGCCCGGACTCGAGCTTGACGAGGTCCTTCTCGGTGGTGACCAGGTACTCGGCGTCGGGAAAACGCTTCGCCACGCCGGCAAGCGAGCTGTATACGGCGGCGTTATACGACGCATGGTCGGACAGGCGAACACAGTGAATCGGCGTGGCACCGATCTGCTCGGTGGTGCCGACAAAAGCGCCCGGGTTCCCGATCCCCGCGACACACAGAACCTTGCGGTCTTGCAGTGCGGAGAGGCTCAACCGGCCTCCGTCGAGTTGCGACAGGTGCGTCGGCCGATGGCACGACCGGAGGATCGAAGCATCGGGATTGTATCGCCGGAGCGCATCCCCGATGGCCTCGGTCCGATCCGCCGACACCATGTCGGTCCTCGACAGCACGAAGAGGTCCGCACGAACAAGGCTGCTGAGCGGCTCGCGCAACACACCACGCGGCAGCAGATGGCCGTACCCGAAGGGGCAAGTCGCATCAACGGTGACGACGTCCAGGTCGCGGCGCACTCGGCGATGTTGGAAGGCGTCGTCCAGAACAATCGTATCGGCGCCGTGCTCGATCGCCTTCAGGCCCCCGGCGACACGATCGGCGTCGGCCACGGTGACCACGTTGCCGAACCGGCGCCGCACCAGCAGAAGCTCATCCGCCCCCTGGTCGGATCTTGACTTGTACCCTCGCGAGACGACGGCCGGGCGGCGACCGCGCTCCTGCAAGCGACGGACCACGTCCAGCACCAAGGGGGTCTTACCGGTTCCACCGGCGGTGATGTTTCCGATGCTGATGACTGGAACCGGCAGCTTCACCGCTCGTGCGGGCTGCGTGTCATAGGCCCGGTTCCGCCGATTGACAGCCGCCCGGTAGGCCCACGCAGCCACCCACAGACCGGCGCGCAAGGGAGAGGCCCACGCGCCCGTTTCTCCTGACATGATCCGGCGATACAGCGGCGATTCGCTCATCGCTCTCTATTTCGTGACCACAACGGCGGCGCAGGTCACGCCGGTCTGCGACTCGTCATGGACGGCCTGATGGTACTTCAACATCCGGGTCTTCGCATCCGGCAGGGCGGCCACAAGCGTGAAGAGGCATCCCGCGCTGCAAATGCGCGTCGGATTGTTCTCCTTCGCAACGCATGCCAGAAAGGCCTCAGGCCCCTGTGCCTCCAATACTCCCAGCACGCGGTGGTCGCGCTCGCGAACTTCCGGAAGGAACTCTTCGTCGAGCCTCCGGTCGTCACCGAAGTGCGCCCCCACGTGGCTTAAGTCGGCGCCGGCGATCAGCAGCGTATCTTTGCCGTCCAGCCGGATGCACTCGCACAACGCCTTGGCGAAGTCGTGGAGGTCCACGCCGTTGCCGTCGTGCGGTCTGGTTCCGGTGGGACCGCAGGGATCGGGGCAGAGGACCGGCACCATGGTGAACCGTTCCGGGCCGAACAGGTGCTGACACCACAGCACCTGCAACTCCACGGAATGTTCGCGCTGATGGTCGAACTCGAAGCGGCGGAGGTCGCCACAGCACGATTCCAGTTGCTCGATGAACTCCACGTCGGTCCGGGTCGTACCCAGCGGCGTCTGGAAGTCCTTTCCGGTGACCGCCACCGACGAGGATCGCCCGAAGTGGTTGGTGCCCAGGATGACGACCCGCTCAGGCACGGGACGATTGCGCAGTTGCGCGTATGCCGTTGCGTAGCACGGCGCCCCGCGCGGATAATCCAGGTGCGGCGCGACCAGGCCCACGATGTTGGCGTCGCCGTCGGCATCCGGCACGTCGTTCATCAAGGCGTTGAATATCCGCCCGATGTTCTTGTCGATGCCGAGTGCTGTTGTGCTCTGCATGACCCGTGCGGGCCCGCCGGTGTACTCGTCGGTCAGACGCTGGTAGTGGGCCTCGAATGACTCGTCGTCCAGCAAACAGGCCTGGCGCACGTGGGACACGATGTCTTCGAGCTGCTCCACCCGCACGGCTTTGCCGAATTGCCGCCCGAATTCGTCGGCAATCTGCTGCAACGTATGCTGCCCGTCGAAGTAGCTGAGGACGAACAGCGCCGCCTCGCTAACGGTGAGTGACGTCGGCGACAACCCGGAAGGATCATGCAGGGCAACCATGCCCGGATCGGCATCGGGAACCGGAATCGCCTCTACCGGCCTGAGCTTGGGACGCATGTTGGCGTCGAACGTCATCCTCTCGTCTTCCTCGGGGTCATTCGTCGGAGGTCTTGAGTGCTTTGATCGCCGCCGTTGCCATGCGGTCGCATTCCTCGTTCGCCGGATGGCCCGTGTGGGCTCGAACGTGCTCGAAGGTCATCTCGTGCCGATCGCACAGGTCCACGAGCTTCTTCCACAGGTCGACATTCTTGACCGGCTCCTTCTTGCGCCGCCCGCGGCGCCACTCATTCTCTATCCACTGGTGCACCCATTCGCTCATCCCCTTGACCACGTACATGCTGTCGCTGACCACCAGCACACGGCTGCGCCGCTTGAGCACATGCAGCCCCTCGATGACGGCGGTCAGTTCCATCCGATTGCTGGTGGTGTCCGCCACGCCATCGGCCAACTTCTTGATCGTCTTGGTGGCCGGGTGCGTCAGGATACACGCCCACCCTCCGGGGCCCGGATTACCGCTGCAGGCACCGTCGGTGTACAAGATCACTTCGTACTCGTCTGTCATGCATGCACCCACGTCGCTCTCGCACACCTCCACAGTTTCCCTGATAAGGATCCCCGATTGTAGCAGCATGCCGTGAATATGGCCAAAGCACCACGGGACTCTGTTTACGGTCGCGTGTGCGGGCAGGGGTTCCGCGTCACCGCGCCGGGAGCAGCTTGGCCGCCAGCAGAGGCTCGCGCCCCATCAGATGCGCAAGGTGGTAATTGAACAGCTCGAACACCGCGCCGATCAGCGATCGCAGTTGCGGGCTCTCTTGGGCCGGTACCGCTGTTGATAACGAACCGCGGACTTCAGTCCGCGCGGACTCGAGTCCGCGACTCGCTTTCAGCATCTGCCGATTCACCAGACGTTTCTCGGTGAAGCCGGCCTCGCAATCGCGGCACAGCAGCCCACCTTCCAGCGCCGAGAAGTACAGGTCTCCTTCCGTTGCCGGAGCCCGCCGACACGCGACGCAGACTTCAAGTTCCGGCCAGGAGCCGATTTGCTCCAAGAGTAAGCGTTGGTAGCCAACGATCGGCCCCAGCACCGCCCGGGTTTCGCAGAGCGCTTCGAGCAGGCTCAAGAGCCCGTCGTACAGCACCGGGTGCGGATCCCAGTCTTCGGTCAGCCCGGCAGTAATCTCCGCGGCGTATTGTCCTGCGTACAGTCGGGCGAGCTTCTGACGCAGACCCGCCAGCGCCCGCCGCTGTTTCCATTCAGTGAGAGTAGCCAGGGCTTCCTGCCGCGGCTGCCGCACCGAAAGCACCATCTCGCCCACCTCCAGCAGATCGATCCCCACCGCGAAGCGGGTCTTGGTCGAGCGCTTGATGCCCTTGCCGATGGCCCGAACCTTCCCGTGCTCGCGGGTGAAGAACACCATTACCTGCGAGGTTTCCGAGTAGTCCAACCGCCTGAGCGTCACCCCGCTGTCTTGGATCAGGGCCATCTCGACATGATACGCTCCACGGAGTGCTTTGACACGATAGCGAAGGGCGTATACACACTCGCCCGACGACTTCCGTAGCGGCCGGCATCTCCGCCGACCGTTGGCCCGCGAAACACAGGCCGCTACAGAAACCGTGTTGTCAGACAGAGCCCAAAACCCGACGCTCTCTTTTGGATGGAAGCCCTCAGTCCGCAATGTAGGGCGTTGGCACCGACGTCGCGGGCAGAGTGTCCAACTGCCAGCCCGGACCGCGCATCGTCACGCATTGTTCACACTCGTAGGCGTCTGCGTCAGGCCCGCACGAGCCGAACGGGTAGTTGGACAAGCCGAGGTTCGGTGCCGGGCGGTAGCAGCCCTTCATCACCACCATCGACGAGTGACCATCCGCAAACGCCACGTTGAAAGAGAACGGCTGACGATGCCAGCCGGGAATGGTGTTGTAGCTCCCTTCGTACCGGTCTTCGTAACCGTGATCCTCGCAGCCCGAGTTGGCCCAACTGCCCCAGGCGTAGGCATAACGACCGCACATCTCCTGGTACGCGATCGACGTCGCCGGCGCGGGAACGCGCGAGAGCGGCGTCAGGTAGACCGATTGGCTTCGTATCCGCTGTCCGCTCAGACCACCGACGATCCAGAACACGTTCGCGACG
>Ga0190284_1000832_pt1 | contig 15184 bp, 9 predicted proteins | sample 48691812_MG_FD_161668 | JGI IMG/M metagenome (GOLD analysis project Ga0190284, IMG submission 161668) | Hydrothermal vent microbial mat bacterial communities from Southern Trench, Guaymas Basin, Mexico - 4869-18-1-2_MG | ecosystem: Environmental > Aquatic > Marine > Hydrothermal vents > Microbial...
TAATTAACAATGCAATTATTATCCATAAAACTTTTTGTAGAAAAGTTTTAGAAAAGTAAACTTTTAGCATCGAAATAAAGGCCAGTAGAACAAATGTCGTGCCAAGCAATTCAATTCTTTGAACTATATATGTAACGGCATGTGCCTGCAGAGGATGGACAGCAAAAATCGCCGCAATTATTAATGCGGTGATTTTTTCAATCCCAAAAAAATGTCGGCTGCAATCAACATTTTTGGGGGGTTGAAAAACCAGAAGGCTTAAAAAATAAACAAGAACAACATTAAAAAGGTGGATAAGCAAGTTAATAAAGTGCCAGGAAAAAATCTCGTAATTTGAAATCTTGTAATTAAGCCAGAAAGTAAAAAATCCAAGAGAGCGCTGGGGAGAAAATTTAAATACAGATTCCGGCGTAGCGTTTTGATAGTCAAACTCAAGTATAGCGTGCGTGTCGTCCAGGTGCCAGCCGCATGAAAAACTGTTGCTGTAAACAAGGATTGTGAGCAAGAGTACTCCAATTAGCAGGAGAATTGTGCTTTGTAATTTGTGCTTTGTTCTTTGTTTGTTATCCATAGTGTCCATTTAGTCTATTTAGTCCATCTTGACTCCAATCAAATATAAAACTTTATTTTCATTAGTGCAAAGAGGAAAGTAAGATATTCCATAAATGTCCAAATTGCTTTTAACTGAATCAAGGAAAAACAAATGATGGATTTTTGAATCGGAATTAATTGTATCGCTTAACTTAATTTTCCTTTGCTTAATAAATGGGTTGGTAGTTTCGTAATACCTCAAGACTTCCTGCCAGGTGTAAATGTCGTCCACAAGACAAATTCCTTTTGGCGGGAAGGCCATTAATAATTCTTCCACGTTGTAATTGTTGTCTTTAAAAAACAGTCCCAGGTTTTCAATATATGCAAATAAAAAAACTGAAATGAGATAAAGAGAAAGCAGCGCTAATTTCACATTCTTTCCGGTTTTGCATAAAAAATCCAGGCCGACGCCGCAACCGTAAGCTGCAATTAAATAAAAAATCCAATATTGGCACTTTAAAACAGGTGAATAAAGATGAATTACCGCAAAAACCGAAACAGCCGCGCAAACAAATCCAAGAATTGCTAAGCGAAGTGATTTTTTCCAAATAGCGAAAACTCCGGTAAAAATAAATATCAAACCGGTAAAATGGAATTGCCTTGCTAAATCAATCAAAAGGTCAGGCAGGCGAATTCCGAAAATAATTTTCGTATCAGCAAAAAAATAGTTTGGCCAGAACTGTTCTCCCAAAGCAAAATAAAAAACGTTCTTTACAGAAGCCTTATAGGGAATAAATTCAAGATTGGGAACAGATTGGTGAGTCCTTAAATATATATAAGCAAAAACGCCCCCGCCAACAAGGGCAGCTCCTCCAAAAGCCGCCCAGGTTTTCGCGCGTGCCCAGATTCCCGGTTTTTCTAAAATCAAAAACAGAAGAATTACAGGAGCAAGCCATTGAAAAGCAAGGCTATTTCCAGCCAGCAAAAACAAACTCAAAAAAGTCAGATATAAATATTTAGGTTCCCGATTTTTCAGCCAGTTTATTATGAAAAGAAAAAGAGCGGTTCCGAGTAAATAACTAAACGCAACCGGCCCGGCTTCGGTAGCGCGCATCCAAAAACATTCGCTTAAAGCCAATCCGACAGCCGTAACAATAGCAACAGCCAAAGAGACACCGATTTTATTCAATGCTCTTCTAAAAAAGACAAGAGAAAAAGAAGCAAAGACCGCCGAAAGCAAATTTGTTTTCCAGGCAACGGAAACGGGAATCGGCAAGTGCGACCATAGCCAGGAAATCATTGTATAAAGCGGAAACCCCGGCGAATGAGGAACTCCGGGAATCCATCCTATATATTGAAACTTGACAGCATCTCCCGTTAGAATTCTCCCGCCAACGCCATTGTGCAATGACAGGCAATAGAAAATTAATGCTCCGATAAACAAACAAGCATCAACTAGATTTTGGATTTTTAATTTTTGATTTTTGATTTCAATCTCCCACTTCCAATTTCTAATTACATCTATAATTATACCATAAATAACCGTGCTGTCAATTTATTGCTATTTATTTTTCTTGATTTTGTATAATGCTTTAAATCGGCGTAACTCGAAAAGGTTAGCTGATGCTAAAACCCAAATGTAGGCGCAGCTTGCCAGCTGCGTTACTTGCGAAACACATTAAATTCGCAATCTTTTTGAACTTAATATGGGATTTGCAAACAATTGTTTCGCGGGAAATGCGCCTGCAATGAGATTCGCAAATTCATGGTTTAACCCCTTTTCAAGTAACGCCTAATTAAGTGTTACTCGAAAAGGTAGTAAAGCAGGACGTCCCGGCCTGCTTCCCTGTTGGACACTAATAACGCCGATAAATTGGAACCATTATTTTCGCTGGCGAAACAGTCCGGGACGTCCTGTTTTACTTCGATTTTGCATATTTTTCGCAAAAAGTAAAAAATAGTTAGTTTTATTCGGCAAAAATCGTTAATGTTAATCGACCTTTTGTGTCGATTGACCCTTTTCGAGCAAACCATAATTAGTAAATAACCCCAAAAAACTTAAAACTAACAACAAGGAAAAAACGATGAAAAAAATCAACAAACTAACAGTAACAGTAATAACTCTTTGCATTTCTTTAACTTCTATTCTTTTTGCAGCTAATGGCGCGTGGACTTTTGATGGCGATGGCAACTGGACAAATACCGCTATGTGGGCGGGCGGAGTGGTTCCAAATGGCGCGGGTGATAACGCGTATTTTACAAATTCATATGTTGATGATAAAATAACAGCCGGGATTTTTAATGACAACGGCAACTTAACTGTCGGCGGAATTTATTTAAATGCAACCAGAATGCAGTTGCCGGTTATGAAAATTCCACAAATATAACTTTGGATGCCGGCGGAAGCTCTCCTATAATCCTATAATTAATGTTAATTAGAATCGACTGGAGATTCAATGCGTTTTGGAAGGAACAGACGGATTTACTCTGCATGGCGAACCTTCAGGCGTTTTGATGATAGGCGCGACACCAAAAACTATTAGTGGTTCTGTATATCTTTACGACGTTTTTGAAACTATTGTTAATCACAAAAAAGTTTTTCAAAATGCTGATTTAATTATTACAGGAACATCAGTCAGTGTTAGAAAAGATGGTTTTTTTACTAAATCATTAGTTGTTGGCGATGGCGGAATGCTCAATTTGGGCGAAACCTATTTTCTGCAGGCGGAAGCATAAACGGAACAGCGGATAAGATTTTTATGTCTTACGCAGGCGAAATAACCGGCCCGGCAAATCCGACAATAAACGGCAACAACATTGAAATTACTGACATAGTAATTCCGGAACCGGTTACTGGTTTTATAACTCTATTTGCTCTCGCTTTTTTCTTGTGGAAAAAATAAATTTAGAAGTTGAAGTAATAATTTCTTAATAGTAAAACGGGACGTCCCGGACTGTTTATTTGAGCGACAAATTTATCCGCTGGCATCAGATTTAATAGGTTTGCGCAAGATAAGCAGCCCGGGACGTTCTGCTTTACTTCAATTTTTAACTCGACATGAAAAAATTATTTCTAATATTATTTGCTCAGTTTTCGTTTTCCTTTTAGCTGGAAATCTGGCTGCCCATTATAAAAAACTTCGGGAAAGTTATCCCCTGTTAACGTTGTTTTGAGGAATTCTGGTGTGGTTCTGGCGCCAAACCACCTCCTGTTTTCTGCCTGAAAATGTTTGAAGATTTAATCGATCGCCACAAATAATTTTCTATAAATTTACATAAAATTTAAAAAAGCTTGACTTTTCCAAAAACTAATACTATAATAGTATCAGTTATGAAATTGCTTACTAAAAAAACGGATTACGCTATCAGGGCTATTATGCACCTTGCTTTCAATACTGATAAGTTTGTTTCTTCAAAGAAAATATCAGAGTCGGAATTAATTCCTTTGCAGTTTTTGCGGGGAATTTTGCAGACTTTAACTAAAGAAAATATTATTGAAAGCCAGGAAGGTATATCAGGAGGCGTAAAACTAAAAAAGGACCCCCATAAGCTCAAGTTGACAAAAGTTATAGAAATTTTCCAGGGGAAAGTTAAATTAAGCGAATGTATTTTAAGAAAAAAAGTATGCCCTAACCGCGCAAAATGTGTGTTAAGAAAACTTATTGTCAATATTGAAAACAAAGTGGTTAAAGAATTAAAAGTTGTTACCATTGGTTCTTTGATTGATGATATAAAGAATTCCTGAAATTAGAAATTTGAAATTCGGATTAAACTTTTATTTTTTCAGCGGTATCAACTTCGCCGAAATTTATAAAAAAAAATAAAACATGAAACGAAAAATTATAAAAATTGACGAAGATAAGTGCAACGGCTGCGGTGAGTGCATCCCAAACTGCCCGGAAGGCGCGTTGCAAATTATTGACGGCAAAGCAAGGTTGATCAGCGACCTTTTCTGCGACGGTCTTGGCGCCTGCATAGGTGAATGCCCCCTCGGTGCTATTTCTGTTGAGGAGCGCGAAGCCGAACCTTACAACGAATCAAAAGTTATGGAGAATGTTGTCAAAGCCGGACAAAGCGTTATTAAAGCCCACTTAGAACATTTAAAAGACCATAACGAAACAGAATTTTTGAATCAGGCAGTAGATTTTTTGAATGAAAACAAAATAGAAATTCCTGAAATAGAAGAAAAATCTGTGCCTTTTGCCTGTCCTGGGATGAAAATAGTTGATAAACGAGAGGAACATCCTCCTGAATCCCCCGTACAAGGAGGACTTTCTTCGGATACAATTGAAGCCGAAGACCTTCCATCCGAATTAAGGCAATGGCCTACTCAGTTACATCTTGTAAATCCACAGGCATCATATTTTCAGGAAGCAGATTTGCTTGTTGCCGCCGATTGCGTTCCATTTGCTTTCAACAATTTTCACGGAAAGTATTTAAAAGGTAAAACGCTTGTCCATTTTTGCCCTAAGCTGGATGATTCGTATGAAAAATATGTAGAAAAACTCTCGCAAATTTTTAGTTTAAATAACATTAAATCAATAACTGTTTTAAAAATGGAAGTCCCCTGCTGCGGCGGAACTCGCGCGATTGTTGACGCGGCATTGGAAAATTCAGGCAAAAATATAAAAATTGAAGATATAACTATTAATATTCCGTAACAGTTGAGGAAATTACAAATTTCAAATAATAAATTACAAATAAATTCCAAAATTCAAATTAAAAAAAACATTATGAAAATCGACGAAGCTATTCTTAACAAAATTGGAACAATTTCCGACTTGGTAGTTACGCAAAAAAGCGGAATTTCAAGCAGAACTATTGTTGACGCTAAACACACAAATATAACTTTGTTTGCTTTTGATTCTGGACAAAAAATAAGCGAGCATATTACTCCGTACAACGCACTTGTCCAGGTGCCTGAAGGCGAAATAGAAATAACTATCGGCGGAGAGATAAATATAGTGAAAACCGGACAAATAATTGTTATGCCGAAAGATATTCCGCATTCTTTAATTGCGAACAAAAAAAGTATTATGATATTGACTTTGATGAAAGAAGCTTAAAAAAAATTGACCTTAAGACCTTAAGACTGTATTATTAATTATTATTTAAACCTAAAACAAGGAGACTAATTATGAGTATGTTTTGTTATCAATGTGAACAAACAGCCAAAGGAGCAGGCTGTACAGTTATGGGCGTTTGCGGCAAAGATGAAACTGTCGCTAAACTTCAGGATTTATTGATTCACGTGGCAAAAGGAATTGCAAAATTCTCAAAATGTTCGGGAATCAAGAATAAAGAGTTAGATAAATTTATTATCGAAGCTCTTTTCACAACCGTCACAAATGTGAGTTTTGACCCTGAAAGATTACATGAAACAGTTTATAAAGGGTATAAATTGGCACGTGAACTGAAAGAAAAATGTGAAGAGGAATTCGTTTGTCCTATAGGCGATGCTCCATTTGAAACTATCGAAGATATGGTTGCTGTTGCAGATAAAATCGGCATTGAAGCTGAAAAAGAAAAACTCGGAGATGATATTACCGGTCTTATAGAATTAATCACTTACGGTTTGAAAGGCATGGCGGCTTACGCTGACCACGCAATGATTCTCGGACAGGAAGACGAAGAAGTCAACAGTTTCTTTATTGAAGCGTTAGCGGCTTTAACCAATGAAAATCCTTCTGTTGATGAGCTTCTCGGTTTGGCATTAAAAGTCGGCGAAGTTAATTTGAAAGTTATGGGAATGCTTGACGCGGCTAATACCGGAACATATGGAAAACAGGAACCAACGCAAGTCAGAATTTCCCCTGTTAAAGGAAAAGCTATTCTTGTTTCCGGGCACGATTTGAAAGATTTGGCGCTTTTGCTCGAACAAACTGAAGGAAAAGGAATAAATGTTTATACTCACGGAGAAATGCTTACTTGCAACGCTTATCCTGAACTTAAAAAATATTCGCATCTTGTCGGGAATTACGGCGGGGCTTGGCAGGACCAGAAAAAAGAATTCGATGCTTTTCCGGGCGCGATTTTAATGACTACAAACTGTATTCAGAAGCCGCAGGAAACTTACAAAGCCAGGATATTTACTACAGGACTTGTCGCCTGGCCGGGCGTTGTTCATATTGGAGAAGATAAAGATTTTTCTCCGGTAATTGAAGCTGCCCTTTCTGCTCCTGGATTTGAAGAAGATGCTGAAGAAAAAAGTATCACAATCGGTTTCGGCCATGATGCTGTTATGGCAGTTGCGGAAACAGTTATTGATGCGGTAAAAGCCGGAGCTATCAAACATTTCTTTCTCATAGGTGGATGTGACGGCGCAAAAGCCGGAAGAAATTATTATACTGAGCTCGCCGAAAAAGTTCCGGAGGATTGTGTGATCCTTACTCTCGCTTGCGGTAAATACAGATTTAACAAACTTGAGTTTGGTGATATCGGCGGCATCCCAAGACTTCTTGATTGCGGACAGTGCAACGATGCTTATTCAGCCATTCAAATTGCTGTGGCATTGGCCGAAGCTTTTGAATGCGGCGTAAATGATTTGCCGCTTTCGATGATTCTTTCGTGGTTCGAGCAAAAAGCTGTTTGTATTTTGCTGACGCTTTTGCATCTTGGAATTCAGAACATTAAACTAGGTCCTTCCCTTCCGGCATTTGTTACTCCGGCGGCTTTGAATATTTTGGTGGAAAAATTCAACATCGCGCCAATAACAACCGCCGATGAAGATTTGAAAGAGATACTAATGTAGCACACACTTCCAGCGTGCCGGGCGGACAGAACGTCCGCCCTGGTCTCGAAGTTGTGAATGTAGCCGCGGATTGCTATCCGCGTTAATTGAGAAAAAATTGACATTTAATCATTCATTAAGTATAATGAATATAACCGAAATCTATGATTTCGAGAATTTTAGTTATCCCATTTTTAGCCTGTTGTCAAAATTGAAATTTTTGGTTACATTTTGTGCAACAATTGTATTTAAACTTTTATTTTTTTGTAAAAAAATAAAATGGGCGTTTAGCTCAGTTGGTTAGAGTGCCTGCTCGACACGCAGGAGGTCACTGGTTCAACTCCAGTAACGCCCACCATTTTGAAACCGTTGGAAAGCCTTTATCCAAAGGACTACCAGCGGTTTTTTGTTGTTAATATTTCGCATTACAAAAAAGCAATAAATCATCAGAAATTGTATTATTTGACAAGATATTTAGGCACATTTTAGGCATAGAAATTCCACCTGAAATAGTTCTAATTTGTTTGCCAATTAAATAATAAGTTTTTTAAGATTTACTTTCCATTGATATTAATTTCTTTTCTACGTCATCAATCCGGCGTTCGAGTTCGATATTACGATACAATGCTCCGCAAATTTGTAAAATATATCCACGTGATTTAGCGGTTGTATTGTCCAGCATTTCGTTTTTAAGCTCTTCGTATAGCTCCGCTCCCACTTTTAATATTTCCTTTGCAGTTTCAAAGGTAGGTGCTTTATGTAAGGTCGCGCGCGCGAGGCTTCTTATTTTTATTTGTCGGTTATTCTTTCTCTTCCAATCATTACTATGGACAAACCTTTTTATAAAAGAATTATTAAAGATTATCCTGACATTACTTTAATCGGATAAAATTCGATTTTATCTGAAAATTTAAACTTAAACTAAAAAAATATGATATAGAAAAATGTACTTTGAACTTTGAATTTTGTTCTTTGTATTCACTTTGACATTGAATATTTCTTGTTGAATATTGAATATTTACTTCGTTCCCGGTACTTTTAAAAAATTTATTTAGCGTTTTACGCTGTTTCGTTTCTAACAAAAATCGCCAGTTTGTTTAATGGAAAACGATACTTGTGGAAACGCGACCGAAAGGGCGCGGCTTATCTTGTGTTTCCCATTTGGGTGTCTGGCGATACCTTGTTAGAGATACGGATTAGGAGTCCGCGTCTTTTTTGTAAGCAGCATTTCTAAATGCAAGCAATCAAACGATTTTTCAATCGACAAAAAGTGCGTGCCCGGCGGATGCACGGATCGATTATAATCAACAAAAACCTTTTGGAAAAAAGTTTTTTGGGACAAAACCCGAACTTTTTCGCATATGTTTATATATTATATAATAAGAGTAAGGTGGAAAGTGGGAAAGTTGAAAGTGAAAAGTTGAAAGATGGAATGATGGAAAAAATAATTAAATCATAAAATCGAAAAATATCCAAATGTACCAAAATTGGTATAGACAAAAATTTACGTTTTTGGTATTATAACGTAATTTATTTCACGAACACGCAAATTACGCATGAAAAAAACTAACTAATTCTAAAATGGAGAAAACTATGAAAAAAATGAAATTGAAAACTCTCTTAATCAGTATTGTTGTTACATTATCTTTAACTGCAACTGCGGCGATACAAAACGGTGGTTTTGAAACAGGCGACTTGACCGCCTGGACGCTGACAGGTAATGGTGCGTTTGGGAATAGCCCGACGACAAACGATCTTCCCGCGCCGCACCACGCGAATCAGCCTGTTGAAGGCATGTATTACGCAAACAGCGGATACGATGCCACGAATGGATGGGTAGAAACAAACACCGGCGTGCTTCAGTCTGCTAATTTTACACTTGGCTCAAACGAAGGAGTTCTGTTTGAAATAGGCGGATGGTCAAAATGGGGCGGGGGCGGTTTTGAGCATTGTTATGTTGGGTTATACTTGGCTGATGATGGTACCGAGCTTGATCGCGTGTGGACTCCGAACGGCAATGATGCCGTGCTGAAAAATCTGGAGCATGGCACAAACATTGATGTTGATGTTTACATAAAAGTTGTAGACAACGGTACTAATACTGGCTATGCCTGGCTTTCCGTTGATGCCTTCAGGACTGCTGATACAACTGACCCGAATTTTGATTTCGAAAATAGGTACTTGAATTGGAGTGTTGCCGGACTTGCATGGGGCAGCAGTCCTGTTACTACTAATTTCTATCCTTGGATTTTTGCCGGTAGTCCTATTCATGGTGAGTATTATGCTAATTCCATAGTTGGTGGCGAAACGCAAACAGGAAGCTTGAGATCAGCTACATTCACATATCCGCAAGACGGTTACGTAAAGTTTCTTATTGCTGGGCATTCTACTCGTTGGCCTCCAGCTATTTATAATTATGTTGTTTTAAAAGATGCGTCAACACACGCAGAATACGGCAAAGTTTACGCGCCTGACCAAGACCATGTGGTCGTAAGAGCCATAACAAACTCTTCCGCTTATAATCAACAAGTTTATATAGAAGCTGTTGATAATTGTGCAAGCAACGCATATGCGTGGCTTGCCATTGATTATTTTGAAATCATGGATCGTCATTCTACATGGACAGCAGGTGCCGGAAACTGGACAAATGCAGCTAATTGGGCAGGCGGGATTGCTAATGCTGCCAATGCTGCTGCTCATTTTACAAACAGCACAGCCGGCAATGTTACGATTGACTCCAATGTTACTGTCTCGGAAATTTACGCTGCTAATGTTAATCATGACTTAACAGGCAACGGTTCGCTTACGCTTCTTACTCCCGGAAAAATTGATATTGCTTCTTCTGTTTCAAGTCCATGGACAATTAACGCGATGCTTATTGCAAGCAACGGAATTGCCAAGTCCGGCGAGGGAACATTAACTATTGCAGGCGCTAATAACACGATCATTGATGATATTAATGTGAATGAAGGCGAATTATGCGTTAATTGTGATATTTCTGGTATGCCGGGTAATATTTACATTTCTTCCGGGGCGGCAATCGGCGGAACTGGCATTGTTGATACGATTACCATTTCGGCAAACTCGACAATTTCCCCTGGGATTAATGGTATAGGGACAATAACAGCAGGAACGCTTGTCATGAGCGCGGGAAGTTTGTATGACTGGGAAGTTGATGCCGGAGAAATTGCCGATTTGATTAATGTAAACGACACACTTACTTTGTTAGGCGGTGCTAACAGCATTACGGTTAATGTTAGTTGCATAAATGATATAGAAGCAAACGAAACAAATATATTATTTAGCGCAAATGGAATCATTGGCAATGCGAATACAATATTTATGAATTATCTCGGATTTGCTATCGGGCCGATGCATCCGTTTTTAGAAGGCAACGACATTAAAATCACGGGAATATCATCTGACCCGCGCAGCATAACGATTACAAATTCTCCGTCAATAGTTGCTTATGACAAAACAACCGCGGATATTTCCGGCACGAATTTTTACACGGCGGGTAATCTCGGCTGGTTTATTGATAGCGGCGCGACTAACTGGGACATTACTCCGGTTGCCAGCGCGTGGTCGGCGAGTATTTCCGGGCTTGGGAATGGCGATAATCTTGTTTCTGTTGTCGGCACTAACGCAAACGGCAGATGGGCAAGCGATTCCGTGATAATTCACAGAGAAACTTACGCGGAAATTATTCCGTTCATAGACGTAACAAACGCACCGGCTATTGTTCCTTATATTTCTGATACAAAAGAAATCAGCGGTACGAATTTGAACATTGCCGGACAGCTTGCATGGGTAAATAATCAGCATCCGGAAAGTACAAACACTTTTTCGCAGGGGTTTAGCACACTTATAAACAATCTTGTGTATGGCGATAATGAAATAACAGTTTTCGGAACAAATCTTTATAATCATTTTACGAATGAAACAGTAAATCTTCATCGCGAAACGTGGATAGAAGTTAAACCATTTATTGATATAACCAACGCACCGGCAATAGTTCCCCATCCGCAAACAACAGCAGAAATCAGCGGGACAAATTTGAACATAGCCGGGCAGCTTGCCTGGGTAAATGACAAAAATCCAAGCTCTACAAACTCGTTTCCGCAAGGATTTGCAGTTGATGTAAACCTTGCCGAAGGGGATAACACAATCCAGGTTTTTGGAACAAATATTTATGGATTTTTCACAAATGCTTTTGTAAATATTTATCGCGAAACGTGGGAAGAAGTTAAACCTTTTATTGATATTACAAACACGCCTGCGATAGTTTCGTATGTTCAGACAACAGCGGAAATCAGCGGAACAAATTTTAATATTTATGGACAGCTCGCGTGGGTAAACGACAGGAATCCTGAAACGACAAATTTATTCGCGACAGGTTTTGCAACTACAGTAACTAATCTTGCGGAAGGCGATAATTTGATACAAGTTTTCGGCACAAATATTTATGGATATTTTACAAACGATTTTGTAAATATTTATCGCGAAACTTGGGAAGAAGTTAAGCCTTTTATTGACATTACAAACACACCTGCGATAGTTCCGTATGTTCAGACGACAGCGGAAATCAGCGGAACGAATTTTAATATTTATGGTCAACTCGCATGGATAAACGACAAAAATCCTGAAACGACAAATTTATTCGCGACAGGTTTTGCGACTACAATAACTAATCTCGCGGAAGGCGACAACTTAATCCAGGTTTTCGGCACAAATATTTATGGATTTTTCACAAATGATTTTGTAACAATTCACCGTGAAACGTGGACAGAAGTCAAACCTTTTATTGAAATTACAAACACACCTGCGATAGTTCCGTATGTTCAGACGACAGCGGAAATCAGCGGGACAAATGTTAATATTTATGGTCAGCTCGCATGGGTAAATGACCAAAATCCCGAAACGACAAATTTATTCGCGACAGGTTTTGCGACTACAATAACTAATCTCGCGGAAGGCGACAACTTAATCCAGGTTTTCGGCACAAATATTTACGGATTTTTCACAAACGATTTTGTAAACATTTATCGCGAAACGTGGGAAGAAACTAAGCCTTTTATAGATATTACAAACACACCTGCGATAGTTCCCTTTCCTCAAAAAACGGCGGAAATCAGTGGCACGAATGTTAATATTTATGGTCAGCTCGCGTGGGTAAACACCCGAAATCCTGATACAACAAACTTGTTCGCGACAGGTTTTGCAACTACTGTAACTAATCTTGCGGAAGGGGATAACACAATCCAGGTTTTTGGCACAAATATTTACGGATTTTTCACAAATGATTTTGTAAATATTTATCGCGAAACATGGGAAGAAATTAAGCCTTTTATTGACATTACAAATACTCCGGCGATAGTTCCGTATGTTCAGACAACAGCGGAAATCAGCGGAACAAATGTTAATATTTATGGACAGCTCGCGTGGGTAAACGACAGGAATCCTGAAACGACAAATTTATTCGCGACAGGTTTTGCAACTACTGTAACTGATCTCGCGGAAGGCGATAATTTGATACAAGTTTTCGGCACAAATATTTACGGATTTTTCACTAACGATTTTGTGAATATTTATCGCGAAACATGGGAAGAAGTTAAGCCTTTTATTGACATTACAAATACTCCGGCGATAGTTCCGTATGTTCAGACGACAGCGGAAATCAGTGGCACGAATGTAAATATTTATGGTCAGCTTGCATGGATAAACGACAGGAATCCTGAAACGACAAATTTATTTGCGACAGGTTTTGCGACTACATTAACTAATCTCGCGGAAGGCGACAACTTAATCCAGGTTTTCGGCACAAATATTTACGGATTTTTCACAAACGATTTTATAAATATTTATCGCGAAACTTGGGATGAAGTCAAGCCATTTATTAATATTACCAACATGCCGGCGACAGTTCTTTATATTCATGATTCGTCTGAAATAAGCGGCACGAATGTTAATATTTACGGTCAACTTGGTTATGTTAATAATCGCCATCCCGAAACAACTAACTGGACGGTTCAGAGCGGCAGTTTCTCGACAAATGTTTATGATATTGAATATGGCGATAATATAATAACGGTTTTCTGCACGAATAAATACGGTTATTTTACTAATGATACTGTAACTATTCACCGTGAAACATGGCAGGAAATTCATCCTTATATTGATATAACAAATACGCCGCCTGTAGTTTCATATTATGAAACATCTGCAATAGTAAGCGGTACAAATTTGAACATTGCCGGGCAGCTTATCTGGGTAAACGACAATTTCCCCGCATTAAAATTTCCTTTTGACCAGGGTTTTGAGGCTCATGTAAACACAATTGAACGCGGCGATAATTTTATTACAATTTCCGGCACAAATGTTTATGGACATCCAACTAATGATACTATAACTGTTCATCGGGAAACCTGGCAGGATGTACATCCTTTTATTGATATTACAAATGCCCCGGCTATTGTGCCTTGGGGCAATCCAACAGCGGAAATCAGCGGAACAAACCTGAATATCGCAGGTAAGCTTGCGTGGGTAAATGACAGTTTTCCCGCTTTGACAACTTCATTCGACCAAGGTTTCAGCACGACTATAATTGCGATCGGATATGGCGATAATGAAATAACAATTCTTGGCACGAATAAATATGGCTGGTTTACTAATGATGTTGTAACTATTCATCGCGAAACTCTCGCTGAAGTTACGCCGGTTATTGATATTACAAACAATCCGGGTATCGTCCCTTATATTTTGAATTCTACAGAAATCAGCGGAACGAATTTTAATATTGCGGGGTTGCTTGGCTGGGTCAATGACAGAAATCCTGATTCAACTAACTGGTTCGTGCCGGGATTTGCAACTTCTATTACAAATCTGGAAGAAGGCGATAATTTAGTTTCTCTTTTTGGTACAAATATTTACGGTCATCCGGCAAGCGATTCTATAAACATTTATCGCGAAACATGGGAAGAAGTTAAACCTTTTATTGACATTACAAACACACCGGCGATAGTTCCGTATGTTCAGACGACAGCGGAAATCAGCGGAACGAATTTTAATATTTATGGTCAGCTCGCATGGATAAACGACAGAAATCCAAGCTCTACAAACTCGTTTCCGCAAGGATTTGCAGTTGATGTAAACCTTGCCGAAGGGGATAACACAATCCAGGTTTTTGGAACAAATATTTATGGATTTTTCACTAACGATTTTGTGAATATTTATCGCGAAACTTGGGAAGAAGTTAAGCCTTTTATTGACATTACAAATACTCCGGCGATAGTTCCGTATGTTCAGACGACAGCGAAAATCAGTGGCACGAATGTTAATATTTATGGTCAACTCGCATGGATAAACGACAAAAATCCTGAAACGACAAATTTATTCGCGACAAGTTTTGCAACTACAGTAACTAATCTTGCGGAAGGCGATAATTTGATACAAGTTTTCGGCACAAATATTTATGGATATTTTACAAACGATTTTGTAAATATTTATCGCGAAACATGGGAAGAAGTTAAGCCTTTTATTGACATTACAAATACTCCGGCGATAGTTCCGTATGTTCAGACGACAGCGAAAATCAGCGGGACAAATGTTAATATTTATGGTCAACTCGCATGGGTAAACGACAAAAATCCTGAAACGACAAATTTATTCGCGACAGGTTTTGAGACTACATTAACTAATCTCGCGGAAGGCGACAACTTAATCCAGGTTTTCGGCACAAATATTTATGGATTTTTCACAAATGATTTTGTAAATATTTATCGCGAAACGTGGGAAGAAGCAGCGCCGCAAATAGCAACCAACGCACTTGTTTTTCCTTCTGCCGATGCTGAACTGTTGGAAGGGGAAATAACCAATATAGTTTGGAATGCAAATTATATTTTTGATGATATTGATGGCACAAAT
>Ga0190284_1000833_pt1 | contig 15175 bp, 17 predicted proteins | sample 48691812_MG_FD_161668 | JGI IMG/M metagenome (GOLD analysis project Ga0190284, IMG submission 161668) | Hydrothermal vent microbial mat bacterial communities from Southern Trench, Guaymas Basin, Mexico - 4869-18-1-2_MG | ecosystem: Environmental > Aquatic > Marine > Hydrothermal vents >...
GAAAATTGTTGAAAAACAGAGGCCCGTTCCCTTCGGATGACGCCGTATATAAACTTTTTTATCTCGGAATAAGGAAACTTGAGAAACGATGGACTTTACCCATAAGAAACTGGAAAGCTGCTATCAATTAGTTTATTATTTTCTTAAAGTAAATTTTTCTTTTTTCTGTCTCTATTATAAGGCTAAAGATTTATCCGTTTATTAGTTCGCCTTGGCACATTTGATATTTTCCCGAATTTCTTTTGTAGCCGACCTCGCGGAGGTCGGGCTATTAATTCCTCTTTTTCTAAAAGGTCTATGAATTGGTGCATGCGTCCCGCAATGCCGGGATTCCGATAAGTTCGATGGATTGTAAGTCTTAGCAAGTCGAATTTTTATTTCCGACCTCAACGAGGTCGGCTACAAGACGCATGACAGCATTCTTGCCTACCCACTCATTTTTACGAGGAGCCTTATATGCCTTATATGGTTTATAATATTGGTTCAATGCTCGTGATGCGTTCCAACTTTGTGCGAAAGTTCGTGTTTAAGCCACTCCTGCCATTCTTCTATCCCCTCTTCTTTTACTGACGAACTTAGCATAAAAGGAAGTCCTGGATGAACCTGCCACGCGCTCTCTTTGCAGCGCTGTACATCAAAATTAACATAAGGCAGCAAATCTGCTTTTGTAATCATCATGGCGCTCGCTACAGCAAACGCAGCGGGGTATTTTTCAGGTTTGTCGTCCCCTTCCGTTACGCTCAGAAAAACCACTTTTGCGTCTTCTCCAAGGTCAAAAGCAGAAGGGCAGACAAGGTTGCCGACATTTTCTATTATTATTATTTGCGCAGATAAAAACGGCTCTGTGCCTAATAACTTTTTTATAGACAAAGCGTCTAAATGGCACGCGCCGCCGGTGTTTACCTGAAAAACAGGTATCCCGAGTTTTTTGAGCCGCTCAGCATCATATCTTGTCTGGACATCACCCTCGATAACCGCGACTTTGAATTCTTTCATCAGCGACGGCAACGATTTTTCAAGCAAAGAAGTTTTGCCGGAGCCGGGAGAACTCATCAGGTTTATCATCAAAGTTTTCCGATGGGCAAGTTCATGCCGGATTTCTTCGGCAATTAGATTGTTTTTCGATAGAATACTTTCTTCGATTTTTACTGTTTTTTTAGTTGCGGGAGAATTTAATTCTCCGCATCCGCATTCTTCACACATGATGATTTTATGATTTTATGATTTTTTTACTTGAACATTGATTATTTCTTATTGAATATTGAATATTAGATTTATGATTTTATGAAAATCTCCAAATCATTCAATCGCTAAATCAACAAATTATTACAAATATCCAAGCGCCTTAAGCTGTTCGGCCAATTTTTTTTCTTCTTCTTCGGTAGTTGTCGCGTTTTCAGAGACCCACGGTTTTTCTTTTTCAAACTTGATAGGATGTTCGATAAGCCAGTTTTCGTCAAAAATTTCCGATTGAAATCGACCGTCCATGCCGTTTGAAACCGGAAGCCCGAGAACATGCAAAATTAGCGGCGCAATATCCGGCAAAGAAATATTTTTTACTTCTGTTTGCTTCACTCCGGGACCGGCTATAAAAAAAGTCCCAAACTGCTCATGGTCGCCGGAGCGAAACCTTCCGTGCTGCATTGACGGCTTGACAATATTATCGGCGAACCCGTGATGAAAAGTATAACCTGGCGCGGGTTCAAGAATTAAATCCGGAGCGTTTTCAGCGTATTTTCCCGAATAAATTTCCTTGCCGAACCACACATTCTTAATAAGTTTTTCACCTGTTTCAGGATGCCGAAGCTCTAACAAATCATTTTTTAAGCGCGCCAAAATTGCTTCCGTAACTGAAGGCTCGATATTCCCTTGCGGGTTCCTGCCTTTTACGTTCAACAAAACGCTTCTTCCCGCCATTGAATGCATAACCGCTTTTGTTCTTTCCCAGTCAATATTTTCGAGAAACCAAACCGTGCCAACGGGAATTTTTTTCAGCCGATAATCGCGATAAAATTTCCATACACCAATTTTTTCAAGAAGTTTTACCATCGCGGATTTTAGTTTTACAATAGGCGTAACTTTTACTTCCGCTGATTTTCCTTTTTTAGTTTTTATATAACCTTTCTCAAGCAAAAAATTGTTAAGATAAATATCGGAATGAACCGGGCCGAACCCATGGTCAGAAAAAGAAATTACATAAGTTTCCGGCAGCAGTTTCTGTAAAAACTCGCCGATCAATTTGTCAACAAGTTCAAAATGCCCGAAGAACTCTTTTGAAAATTCATTTTCCTCGAATGAAGGATGGTTTTTATCAAAATAATGCCAGAAAAAATGCATCAGCCTGTCCATCTCGTCAAACGCGTAAATTCCCAGTTCCGGCGACATTTCTTCGTAAAGTTCGCAAAAAACTTTAAAATTAGTTTTAGTGTGATTTTCGAGCCTTTTTAAGAATTCCTCCCAATTATTTTTTTCGATAAAACTTGTAGGAATTCCTGTTTGAAAATCAGGATGCTTTTCCAAAATCTCTTTTTTTAATTCTTTGGGGAAAGTAAAATCGCAGTCAGTTTCCGGCGTGCCAAACCCGCTTACAATCGCGCCGTTCACTTTTTCCGGCGGGAAAGTATGTGGAATATTCATGATAAGAACTTTTCCCCCCGCATCGCTTACAGTATTCCAGACCGCCCGCGCTTGCCTGTCAAGGCTGTTTGTCAGGTGCATTTCGTAATCATCTTTCCCGGGCTTACAAAAATCGAAGATGTTATGTTTTCCGGGATTTTTCCCCGTAAAAGCGGTTGTCCATGCCGGCGGAGTCAAAGGCGGAACAGTGCTGTTCAGCTGCCCCCAAGCGCCTCCTTCGCGCAGCTTTTTAATGTTGGGAAGCTTGCCCTGCTCTATCAACGGGTTCAACAACTTCCAAGTTGCCCCGTCCATTCCAAGAATAACCGCTTTGTTATTTGACATTTATGGCTTACAAATAAAATTAAATTTTCTTTTTCTTCTTAGCAATTGTTTGTCGAAAGTAAACAACTTGGCTCCGCGGATTTCGGCAAGAGTTAAGTATGCAGCATCATAAGCTGACAAATCATAGTTTACAGCATTTTCTAATAACAGATGCTCATTTATTTTATCAGAAGAGACAACAGTCATAGGTATCTCTTTTAAGAAAAATAAAGTTTTTTGAATATTCTCGTATTTTATTCTTTTTCTTAATAAAGAAGATTTCAGTAAGTTCATTATTTCATACCACCAAAGATCAGGTTGTATTAACTCCATTTTGCCTGATATTATAGATTGCAGTATTACTTCAGCTGATTTTTTGTATTCGTCTTTTAAAATCCATGAAGCCGAAACTGAACAGTCAATCACGCATTTATTAACTACCATTTTCTTCCTGAATTAATTAATTCTTTAACTGAAACTTTTTTCCCTTTTGAACTTTTTTGCGATTCTCTAATTTCTCGGAAAGCAGATAAGATCATTTTTTCTTTTTCCTTTTTTTTCATTTTTTCAAGATTGTTGAAGGGTTGTAAAACCGCAACATTTTTTCCTCTTTTTTGAATTATAAACTCTTCGTCTTTTTCTACTTCAGCAAGCAGTTGGGAAAGATGAGTCTTTGCTTCAAATACTCCTAAGGTTTTCATATTAATTCTTTGTAACTGGTTAATTTAACTGGTCTATTACTATTATATAACTTTTGCCCTTAAATGTCAATCAATTGGAAATTAGAAATCGGAAATCGGAAATTTGTTCCTTGTTCTTTGTCAGACTTGTCAGACTACGGATTGCCGATTTCCCGCGCGGGGTTGCCTGCAACAGTGCCTCCGTCCGGAACATCCCGGATAACCACCGAGCCGGCGCCTATTAAACAGTCTTTTCCAATGCTTATCCCTTGAATTACCGAAGCGCCGATTCCTATCATTGTCCGCGCTCCGACTGTAACTTCTCCCGCAAGATTTACTCCAGGGCAGACATGCACAAAATCGCTGATATTATTATCATGGTCAATTGTAGCGCCGGTATTTATAATAGCGCTTTTTCCAATAGTTGTTCTTGTTCCCACAACCGCTTTAGCGGCAATAAATGTTCCTTCACTTATCTGGGTTTCCGGCTCGATTATTGCGCTTGGATGTTGAACTGTAACAATTTCAAAATCCAAATCTATAATTTTCTGAAAAAGCCCTTCCCGGGTTTTATTGCTTCCGACAGCAATGTGAACAGCTTTGACTCCGCTGTCGAAAAGTTCCTGAAGTTTTTCAAATCCGCCGGAGACTTCCGCGTTAACAAGTTTTTCGCCAAAAGGTTTGCCGTCGTCAAGAACCGCGGCAATTTCCATCCCGCCGCATTGCATTACAGCTGCCTCAACAACCGCTGCATGCCCGCCGGCGCCATATAATATAATTTTATTTTTTTCCATATTCAGTTAACAAATAATGTTGGTTGTCGAAGTCTAAGCGAATGCCTGGGCAATCGACAATTTATGTCGATTGAATTTTTCCATTTCAATTATAAAAACGCAGATGGCAATCTGCGGCTACTTTCTTACAGGAATTCTTTTTTCCGAAAGATATTTTTTTACTTCGGCAATTGTAAATTCATTAAAATGAAATATTGAAGCCGCTAAAACCGCATCGGCTTTTCCTTTCGCGAAAGCTTCAAACAAATGTTCGAGTGTTCCCGCTCCCCCGGAAGCTATCACAGGAATTGAAACAGTTTGGTTGACAGCGGCAAGCAACTCATTGTCATAGCCGGCTTTTGTGCCGTCGGCATCCATGCTTGTCAGCAAAATTTCCCCCGCCCCAAGATTTTCTATGTATTTTACCCATTTAAGAACATCAATTCCTGTTGGGGTTCTTCCACCGTGAATAAAAACTTCATAGATAGTATTTTCATCAACCGCAACGGGCTCTGTTTCCCATTTTAACTCTATCGCGTGCGCTTCTTCAATATTTACTTTTGTGTTTTTCTCGCGATGGCGGGCGTCTATTGCTACAACAATGCACTGTGATCCGAACTTTTCAGCGCCGGATTTTATTATTTGGGGATTAAGAACAGCCGAAGTATTTACCGAAACTTTGTCGGCGCCTGCCTGCAAAAGTTCCCGCATGTCGTTTACAGAATTTATTCCTCCGCCTACTGTTAGGGGCATAAAACATTCGGCTGCAGTTTTGTTTACAACGTCCGCCATGGTTTGCCGGCCTTCATGAGAAGCGGTAATATCCAGGAAAACCAGTTCGTCCGCGCCCTGTTCATCATAAATTTTAGCTTGTTCAACAGGGTCGCCGGCATCCCGAAGCTCCAGGAAATTTATTCCTTTAACCACGCGGCCTTTTTTGACGTCAAGACAAGGTATGATTCGTTTTGCGAGCATTTGATTTGAAATTCGAAATTTGACGTTTGACATTTAAAGGATTAACGTCCAATGTCGAATGTTCACTCTTTAATTTATTCTTTCTTCGCCGGGCAGGATTTGCAATTTTCGCTGCACGGTTTAGCAGCAGATTTTTCCGGCCCTTTTTCAGAAGAAGAACTGGAGACAGAACTTTTCTTATAGTCTGTTTCATAGAACCCGGAGCCTTTGAAAACCACTCCCGCGCCTGTGCCTATAAGCCGTTGAACTTTCCCGCCGCATTTCGGGCATTTTTTAATAGGTTTTTCAGTCATGGACTGAAACTTTTCAAACTCGCTTCCGCATTCGTCACATTTATAATCGTAAGTAGGCATAAAATAATTTTCGATTTTGGTTTTAAATTTTGGATTTCTCTAATTTCAAATTTCAAGTTTCCGATTTATTTATCATACATTTTAAAATCTTCTATTTTAATTTTTTCGTTGCCGCAGATAGTAAGCTGCGCGCCATAATTTTCTTCTATTCCTTTAAATATCTCAATGTTTTCCAAAAGAGAATCCATCACCAAAGGATGAATTTCTATTCTTATTTTTCTTGTCGGGTTTTCATTAAAATGTTTTTTTAACGCCCTTTGTACTTCTATGCACATTGAAAGCACAGATTTTATCAAGCCCCTTCCTTTGCAATACGGGCACTCGTCATAAACAGTATGGCTAATTGACTGTTTCACGCGCTGCCGGGTCATCTCAACAAGCCCGAATTCGCTGATGGGAAGAATGCTGCTTCTTGCTTTATCTTTTCTTAGCGCCGCCTGAAGCCTTAAAAGAACTTCCCGCTGGTTCTGCCGGTCTTTCATGTCTATAAAATCTATAACAACCAACCCGCCAATGTTCCGTAGCCGTAACTGCCTTGCTATCTCGTCGGCCGCCTCAAGATTTGTTTTAGTTACCGTCGCTTCGAGATTGTCTTCTTTTGTATGCCTTCCTGAATTTACATCTATCGCCACAAGCGCTTCAGTTTGGTCAATAACAATATGACCTCCGCACTTGAGCCAGACATGGCGGCGGAAAGATCGGTCGATATCACTCTGAATTCCCCATTTATCAAAAATATCTTCTTTGCCTTTATACAGTTCTATCCATTTTTTTGCTTCAGGAACAACCTGCTTTACAAAATCCAATACCCTGTCATATTCTTCTTTGTTATTTATGACTATTCTTGAAATATCCTCGGAAAAGCTGTCGCGAATAATGCGCAAAACAAGGTCGAGTTCCTGGTGAACCAATGCCGGCGCTTTCTTGTGAATTATATTTTTATTAATTATCTTCCAAAGATTTATAAGGTATTGTGCATCGTTAACAAATGCTTTGCTTGTGCAACCTTCGCCGGCGGTCCTTACAATCAGCCCGCATCCTTCAGGAAGCTTTATCTGGGAAGCAAGGCCTCTTAACCTTTTTCTTTCTTCAGGCTGGCTGATTTTTCTTGAAACAGCTATTTGCTTTTCATTAGGCAGGAGAACAAGAAACCTTCCGGGCAAACTTACGTTGGATGTCAGCCGCACTCCTTTTGTGCTGATAGGGCCTTTTATAACCTGCACAATAATTTCCTGGCCTACTTTTAACAGGTCGGAAATAGTGTGCGGCTCTCCCTGCCTCCGCCTGGCGGGTTTCCCGTCTTCTTCCGCTTCTATGGCGTCTAAGGCGCTAACGTCAACATCGCTTACGTGGAGAAATCCGTTTTTGGGAAGTCCGACATCTACAAATGCAGCTTGAATTCCCGGAACAATATTTACTACTTTTCCTTTGTAAACATTTCCCGCGTGCCTGTAAGTGTCAGTCCTTTCAATATAATATTCTTCGATTTTGCCGTCTTCAAGAATCGCCACTCTGCGTTCCTGGGCATTTTCCTTGTCAATAATAATTTCGCGTTTCATCTTTCCTTAAAATAATTCCGGCATCTTTCGGCGTTGTCATCAAACCGGTTCTTGTTATAGAAATACGCTTAATAGCATCATCTGCCCAACCCGTCATTATTGAAAGAACTTCTGATGGACGCACATGCAACGAAGGAGAAAGCGCAAGGTGCATTTCAAGCTTAGAATGCTTCCATCGAATATCATAAATCCCCGGCCGTAAATCTATTTTTTTATTGCCTTTACCTGTTTTCCGCTCTATTTCTATTTTGTCGAGCGACAGCATTGAAGCAATAAAATTTCCGGGGGCGCCAGATTCCTCAGGCCAGTCAATTTCATAAACTGCCGATGTAACTTTTGAAGTTATACTCGGTTCTTTCAAAGGAACAGATTTTACTTTTACTATTTCCATTCCTTCAGGCAGATTTTCTGAAATCTTCTTTTTAAGCTTTAATTCAGCCCATTCTTCGGTTAATCTGGCGTCTAATTGTTCGGACGTCCCTGCCATGCCAACCGGCAAGGAAGGCCCGAACGAAAATAACGGGTGCGGATGATATCCCTTGCTGTATTCCATTGGGATTCGCGCGCGCCGAAAAGCGCGGACTATCACTCGCATTAATTCTTTATGGGACAAAAACTTTAATCGCCCCGCAACTTTATAAAATATCCTGAATTTAAATCCAGACATAAAATATTTTAATGATTTTAACGATTGCAACCATTTTAATCATCAAATCATTAAATTAAACTCCAACTGTCTACTTTACTATAGACAGGGCCTTTTGGCGTCAGGTCGCTGGAATAAAGGCTGACCCTGTCTACTGTTGTTACTCCAAACTTTTTTGATTCAAATTGTTTTAGCTCGTGCAATTGTTCTTTATTTAGCACAATCCTTCTTTTTATTCTTCCTAAGGTAATATGAGGCACGAACTTTTTTATTTCCGCGCCGTAAATCTCCTGAAGATTTTTTTCCAGGCGTTCCGCCAGGTATTCTATATTTTCTTTCCCTTTTCCAATTCCCGCCCATAACACTCTTGGCTTCTCAAGGCGGGGAAAACCTCCTACACCTTCCGCCCCAAAAGAAAAAGATTCCATTCCCTTTATAGACTTCTTTACGGCCTTATCTATTTCCCGAACTTCCAGCAACGGAATTGTGCCGAAGAATTTTAAAGTCAAATGCATTGTAGATTCATTTCCCCATCTGACTCCGGGTATTACTTTTCGGAGTTTATTTGTCGCTTCAATCAAACTATCTACAACAAAATCCTCCGCATCCAATGCTATAAAAAGTCGCGCTTTTTCCATTTTCAGTAAAATATTGACCTAAATTTATATATTTTGATATTATATCTATTAGTTAAAAAAAAGTCAATTTATGGATGTCGCCCAAATTCAGCGACTAATTGTATTTTTTATGTCATCCCTTCGGGATTTTGTAAGCACCTAATATTAGTGCATTTAACCTCGAAGAGGTGTTATTATTATAGCATTTGGGTTATAGAAAAAGATAAATCCCGAAGGGGTAATATAAAAAAATTTAAGCGCCAATTTTATAAAAAAATAATTTATAACTATCTGTTGTAAAACAACTTAACGATTTAAAATGGGTTAATCGCTAAATCTGGGTGTCAGGTCGAAGATGCGCCTTGGGCGGATGCCCGGCTTTCCTGAAACCTGAAACCTGAAACCTGAATTATGATCGATACACACGTACATATAGAATTCCCCGACTTTGCTGACGACTGGGAGGAAGTGCTCAAACGCGCTGCCGAAACGGGAATTAAAAAAATGATTACAATCGGAGGAGAAATCCCCCGAAACAGGCTTGCTTACGAACTGGCTCAGGAAAATCCTAATCTTTACGCCGCTCTGGGCATTCATCCTCACTGGGCAAATTCTAATTCTTCGGAAGAAGAAGACTGGATAAGGTCAAAACTTGATGACAAAAAAGTTGTGGCTATCGGTGAAGCAGGACTGGATTACTTTTATAATTATTCGCCTTTTAATGTTCAGCGGGAAGTATTTATTCGCTATCTTAAAATCGCGCGGGAAACTGATACACCAGTTATAGTTCATACCCGGGATTCTTTTACCGCCACTTATGAAATCTTAAAGGATTTTGCACCGGTAAAAGGTGTGGTTCATTGCTTTTCTTATTCTTTGCCCGAAGCGGAAGCTTTTCTAAGCCTTGGTCTTCATATTTCCTTCTGCGGCCAAATAACTTTTAAAAGTAAAAAATGTGACGACTTAAGAGAAACCGCTAAACTTGTTCCGCTTGATAAACTTCTGCTTGAAACCGACTGTCCGTTTTTGGCTCCCGAGCCGAAACGCGGAAAAAGAAATGAGCCAGCTTTTGTTAAGTTTATAGCTGAAAAGCACGCTGAACTTCGCGGAATTTCTTTAGAAAAAATAGTTTCCGAAACAACCAAAAACGCGGAAAAATTATTTGACATTTGAAACTTGAAACTTGAAATTTGTGCTTTAATTTCTTAATTCTGAAAACCTGACACCCGAAACCCGAACCCTTAATACTATGATTGAACCTAAAGACAAAGTATTGCCCTTTGAAGGCTACGAAGCTATTGACCCGTCACTGCTTGATACTTTCCCTTATGAATTCCCGGAAAAACGCGTCGACCTTCTTATCGAAACAGACGAATTTTCCGCGGTTTGTCCCTTTTCGGGCTTGCCTGACTTTGGCATCGTCCGTGTGAAATACGTCCCGAATAAAGTTTGTATAGAACTCCGTTCTTTCAAATATTATCTTTTGTCTTACCGCAATGTCGGGATTTATTACGAGCACGCGGTTAACCGTATCCTTGAAGACCTTGTAAACGCCTGCGAACCTTTGGAAATGACTATTGAACTTGAATACAAAGTCCGCGGCGGAATGAAAACTATAGCAACAGCCAACTATAAAAAATGAGCAAAAAGAAAGAACCTAACATTGTCCATAAGTATATTGGTCCGTTTCTCGCGCACTTATTAATCCGCCTGATTCTTTTAACTTGCAGGGTCTCGTTTACAAAAAACAATATTTTTGAAGAAAGGAAGAAAGAAGGCAATAATATGATTTTCGTTTCATGGCATAGCAGACTTTTGGTTCTTCCGTATTATTATCGCTATCGCTACGGTTTCAAAGACCTTACAATGATGGTTTCGCAAAGCAGAGACGGCGAATTGTTCAAAAGGCTCCTTGAAAAATTTGACATTGAGACTGTCCGTGGCTCAGGAACACGCGGTGGGATGTCGGCTATCAAATCGTTAATTCGCGTCGGACGAAGTGGCAGAGACACCGCTCTCGCGCTCGACGGCTCTAAAGGACCTGCTTTCATAATTCAGCCAGGAGCCCTTCTCTTATCCCAAATGACTGGTGTTCCTCTGCTTCCGGTTATGTATGACGCAAGCAGAAAAATCGTCTTAAATACCTGGGACAAAATGATTATTCCGCTGCCCTTCAGCCATATTCATATTGCTTTCAGCGATTATATTTATATTCCGCGCGACGCTAAAGACCTGGAGCCTTACTTACATCAAATTCAGGAAATTATGGACGAGCTTACTAAATATTGCACTAAGTATTTTGAAAAATGATAAACAGAAAACTTTTAATTTTTATTTTTGTTGACATTGTAATAGTAGCTTGCATATTTCTCTTTCTATTTAAACATGCTGCTAAACAAGAAGAAAAAGTTACGCAAGCAAAAGAGCAAAAGATTGCTAATGTCCCGAATAATTCAGTTGCGGAAAACAACCTTGAAAGTCCTGACCCTTTAGTTGCCGAATCAGAACTTCCCCCGCCGAAAAATTTTGCAGCTGAAACCAAAGTTAAAAAAGATTTTCCCAACATCAGGGGAGCTATTATTCCGCTTGACGACCCTGTTCCGGATGATGACTTTTCTGTTTATGTAGATGAAGCGCTGCAAACTTTCAGGCTAAACTCTTCTGAAGAAGAAAAAGAAAAAATGCTTGAAGATATGATCGCTATTAATCATCCCATGATAGTTCCTGTTATTTTGCTCGCGCTTGACGACGATAATGAACACATTCGTTCGTTGGCTGCCGAAGCGCTTAAATTCATTAATCATCCCGATGTAATTCCCGCTGTGGAAAAAGCGCTAAATGACAAAGACAGTGAAATCCGCCAGGACGCTTTAGGCGCCCTTATGCACATTGATGACGAAAATATTACTACTGCGATGACAACTGCTTTGGATGACTGCGAAGAAGGCGTCCGCGAAACTGTTTTCGAAATCATGCTGATGCAGGACTCGCCAAAATTAATTCCTGTTGCTGAAGCTGCTTTAAAATCTTCATACGTTGATAACCAGTTAAATGCCATCGGCGCTTTGGAAGATATTCCAGCGCCTGAAGCAATTGACACAATTATAAATCTCGGTCTGTTAAGCAGTTTTGACTCCGCGAGAGAGCAGGCAATAGACTCTTTACAAAACATTTCCGGACAAAAATTTACTGCCTATGAGGATTGGAACAAATGGTGGAAAAGCATAAGACATGAATGTCCTACTGACGGCGACATGGATTCATGGGATAAATGGTGGTTTGAAAAAAGAAAAAAGTAATGGAGTAAGCGCGCTCCCCCAGCGCCGAATGGTGTGATAAAGTTGTGGAACAGACCTGCCTAAGGGTTGCCAGGCCTGCGTAATTGAATTCCCATTTGTTTAAACGCAATTTTGAAATGCAGTAAGTTATCTTCCTCAAAACTCTTGATTTTTTCAAGAGCTTCAATTTGTTCTTTCGCTTTTTCGGGCAGCCAATTCTTTTTCGTAAATTTCCCGTTCTTATAATTTAAAACTATGCCGTCTGCCAAGCCGCACTTAAGAATATTAACTTCTTCCAAATAATTTTTTCTTATAAAACCAAACGGAATAGTTAGTTCGGGAAATAACGAACCAATAAAATCCATAGACTGGTAAGCCTCCCGCCTGTTTTTTAATAATTTTGTCCAAAGCTTATAATTTGCCTCGGCAAATTCTACCGGAGGATAAATCTTGTTATCTAAATAATAGCTGCATTTATCTATCCAAAACTGAAGCCCGGCAGTTCCTGAAACAAATTCTCCGGCATTTGTCTTTTCGTTCATTTCTATAATCCTGCTCAAAGCACGCTTGACCTTTTCGCGGTTTTGGAACTCTTTTTGTTTTTCTCCAAACTCGAAAATTACTTCAGGAATATTATCTGTATATGAAAACCTTGAATCTGAATCCCCGGGAAACCGGCAAAGAAAATTATCGCCTGAATATCCAGCTAAAATTCCCCATCCGTTTGTTTGATAAACTATAAGCGGGTACCCACGCTCTATCGTTTTTTTTATCGCTTGTTTAATAAATCCGCCGGCGTCTTCGCTGTCTTTTTCCCCGCAAAAATACTTTACATAGTCGTAGCCCAATGCTTCAAACAAAGGTTCAGAACTGTCTATTCCTTGCAAATTATCTTTCGGCGGCATAAAAGTCTTGCGGTTTATTAGAAACTTGAAAGGAATGCCTGAACAGAACTTTAACCATGCAGGCGGAATCTCTATACCTGCAACCTGACCAGCAATAAGAATGGAGCAAAGGAAAGTTGATTTCCCGTCTTTCAAATCTTTATACAAAGGCAAAGATTTCGCCAGCTTTTTTATTTTGTTTCCCTCATCAAATACAGGCTCAACTTCAGGCACAGTGCACGGAACGTCGCAATACAGGCTCAAATATACTGCAGCTCTTTTTTGGTTCGGAATTAATTTCCGAATTAATTCACCGGACTCTGACTGCGACTCCAAATCTTCAAAATCGGCTTCCAAATCTTTCAATTGTTCAAGGATAATGGAAAATTCTTTGATTGCGTTTTCCAGGTTTTCATTTTTCTTTTCCAGCTTCCCTAAATATTCTATTCCTTGTTTTAAATTTTCTGAATACTTTTCCAGAAATTTTCCAGCACACGCTGAACTTTCTTTTTTGCATTCAAGGCAAAGGGGCTGGCGGTGAGTTAAATCCGCAAAATACTCTAAAGCTTTTGTCCCCGTAATTAAATTGTCATTCGAATTTATGTTGTTCAAAAGCCCTGACGCAGTCAACAATATTTTTTCTTTTTGCCCCGACAAGTTAAAATTATTGGAAACGGATACTATAAAAAGTTGAGAAGGCGCGGAAACCTGAAGAGATATTTTTCCGTTTACTTTTCCCGCCAACGCGCCTTTTTTCCCGATGCTTTCAACTATTCCCCAGTCATAACTTGAAGCAGGGAACTCCCAGCCTCCCTGTACCAAAGCAAGATTGTTTTTTTCAATGCTCTCGGTTATAAGCTCCCGGAAATACCGGCGAAAAGTTGCGCGCTTCCATGCCGCTGGTTTAATTTCAAGCCTTTCACATTTCAGCCCGGCGCTTTCAAGCATATTGTCAATGAGGACTTCGTCGGCTTTTTGAACGCCTGCGGAAAAGCAGCCAACATTTGTTACAACTGCAGGTGCAAAAGCGGAACCTGTAAGAACAGATATTTCATTAAGAGAGTTTGTAACCCCGATTTTCTCCAGCCCTTCTTTCAGGCACGAAATAAAAGAGTTTTGCTGCCCTCCAGCACACAGTTTCACACAGATAAATAAAATTATTAAAAGTTTATTTTTCATTGTTGTATGTAAATATCTTAATTTTCAAGTTTCAAGTTTCAAGTTTCAAAATCAAATTATATCATTTAAACAATTTTTTAACTACTATTCCAGCCTTTTTTCGCGCCGGACGGTCCGGCAAAGCCTGGAAGTTTAAAAACAAATAAATTAAAAATTTAATTATTTGGTTAAAAAGTTTTTTATCCCAAATTCAGCGACTAATTTGTATTTCTTTCTCTAACCTGCATTAAATCTACAAACAATCCTTTGCTATTTTCCACTTTTGGTGTCACTTTTTGACTTTTTTCTTTTTTTACTTGACAAATGACGTGTTATATGGTGTGCTACACGTCATAATGCGCGCCAGTTATAAAGTGTGGCTGTTTTTTAACCTTAAATTAATGGAGATTTTTATGAATACAAGTAAATTGAGAAAACAAATTGTTGACCTAAATAATGAGCGTAGCGAGCTTGTTAGTTTTTCGCTAAAGCCCAAAAAAATGATTAAAGGAAAACTTTATCAATCCGCAAGAGTTTGCGGTAATCCAAATTGCAAATGTGCCAAAGGCGAAAAGCATATTTCATGGTATCTTATTGTGAACAGAGCCGGGAGGTCAAAACAGGATTATGTTGGCGCAACTGTTCCGGAAAATCTAAAAACACAAGTTGATCTATACCAGAAATTTAAGAATACTATCAAAAGAATTCGAGCAATTGACAGAGAAATTTCTCAATTATTAAACCAGCTTCGTGATTCTATTTCCAAACCAATGAAACGACAAAAATAAAACAAAATTAAATTAACACTAAACTTTCCAAAAAATTATGAGACGCAATTAAAAAAACAGAGCTTATAAAAAGCAAAAAAAAACAAGAATAAACTTGATATTAGAAAAATTGTTATAGAAACAACCGACAAAAATCTAATTGATTGCGGTGGACTAATTACATTAATTGAGTTTCTAAAAAAAATTAGTTTTTTTAAGTTGGTCGACAAAAGACTACCTTTACCATTAAGAATTGATGGTAAAGTGGTCTGGTTAGTCAAGACACAAGACATCTTTGTTTAAGGTGATTGTTATGTTTCCTTTTATAGAGTTATCCACAATCCGCGTCTCGTCGAGAATGGGCCCCCGCCCAGGCTCGTCGGAGACGTGACACGGATTGTGCGTAACTCGGTCATATTCTTTATGCCGCTTCCTTTGTTGCTTTGGCCGAAAAATAATATGAAGACGGTGTTTCATAGTTTAACGACTGATGCAAACGTTCATTATTATAATGATGAAAATAGTCCGCCAATCCGGATTTCAAT
>Ga0190284_1000834_pt1 | contig 15168 bp, 9 predicted proteins | sample 48691812_MG_FD_161668 | JGI IMG/M metagenome (GOLD analysis project Ga0190284, IMG submission 161668) | Hydrothermal vent microbial mat bacterial communities from Southern Trench, Guaymas Basin, Mexico - 4869-18-1-2_MG | ecosystem: Environmental > Aquatic > Marine > Hydrothermal vents > Microbial...
TGTGGGAACATGGGCGAAACCTCCGGCACGGGCGTAGCTTTCACGCGAAACCCCTCCACCGGCGAGAATAAATTTTATGGCGAATACCTCATGAACGCCCAGGGCGAAGATGTCGTAGCTGGCATCCGCACCCCCCAGCCCATCAGTCAACTGGCCAAGGTCGACGCCAAGAGCTATAAGCAACTCGTCGTCATTCGCTCTAAGCTCGAGAAGCATTATAAGGATATGCAGGATATCGAGTTCACCATCGAGCAGGGCAAGCTGTACATGTTGCAGACCCGCACGGGCAAGCGAACAGCTGCGGCTGCTGTGCGGTGCGCCATCGATATGATGAAGGAAAAACTCATCACCGAGAAAGAAGCTGTCCTCCGCGTCGACCCCAAGGCTCTGGATCAGCTGCTGCACCCAGCCTTCGACCCCAAGAGCGAATCCGCTGCCCCTCGCATGGCCAAGGGCCTGCCCGCCAGTCCCGGCGCTGCGACAGGCCGGGTGTATTTCTCCGCACACGAAGCTGAGGTAGCTGCGGAACTTGGCGAAGACGTCATCCTCGTCCGCATCGAGACCAGCCCGGAAGACATTGGCGGCATGTACGTCGCCAAGGGCATCCTCACCAGCCGAGGCGGCATGACAAGCCACGCCGCCGTTGTCGCCCGCGGCATGGGTACCTGTTGCGTAGCTGGCAGCAACGAATGCATTATCGACTACAAAACCAAGACCCTCAAAGCTGGCGGCAAGACCGTCAAAGAAGGTGGCTGGATTAGCCTCAACGGTTCGACCGGCACGGTTTACGCGGGCAGGGTTGATACCGTTGATCCGAAGCTGACAGGTCCGTTCGGCGACATTATGAAGCTGGCGGACAAGTACCGCAAGATGGGCGTGCGAACCAACGCCGACACGCCGCACGACACGACCGTGGCTGTAAAGTTCGGAGCCGAGGGCATTGGCCTGACCCGAACGGAACACATGTTCTTCGAAGGCGACCGTATTATCTCGATGCGGAAGATGATTTTGGCTGAGGACGAAAAGGCCCGCCGAGCCGCCCTGAAAGAACTCCTGCCTCTGCAACGCAAGGATTTCGTGGGTATTTTCAAGGCCCTCAAGGGTCTCCCCGCCACCATCCGCTTCCTCGACCCGCCGCTGCACGAGTTCGTGCCCCACGACGCCAAGGGTCAGGCCGAGATGGCCAAGGCCATGGGCACCACGCCCAAGGTTATCCGCGACAAGGTCGAAAGTCTCAGCGAGTGCAACCCCATGCTGGGTCATCGCGGCTGTAGGCTGGGCATTTACTATCCGGAAATTACCGAGATGCAGGCCCGGGCGGTTATCGAAGCTGCCTACGCGGTCAAGGGTTCCAAGCCGGAAATCATGATCCCGCTGGTCGGCCATGTTAAGGAGCTGACCCATCAGAAGCAGCTGGTCGAAAAGGTCTACGCCGAGATCGCAAAGAAGAAGGGGCGAAAACTCTCGTATCTGAAGATCGGCACGATGATCGAAGTGCCCCGTGGCGCCCTGACCGCTGACGAGGTTGCAGTCGAGGCGGAGTTCTTCAGCTTTGGCACGAACGACCTGACGCAGATGGGTTGCGGGTTCAGCCGCGACGACGCGGGCAAGTTCCTCAGCCAATATGTCGACGAGGGCATTTACGACGCCGACCCGTTCCAGGCCCTCGACCGTAGCGGCGTTGGCGAGCTGGTCAAGATAGCGGTAGTCAAAGGCCGCATGACCCGCCCGAACATCAAGCTGGGCATCTGCGGCGAGCATGGCGGCGAGCCTAGCAGCGTCGAGTTCTGCCACATGGTAGGCCTGGATTACGTTTCGTGCAGCCCGTATCGCGTGCCGATCGCCAGGCTGGCAGCGGCCCATGCCGCTATCAAAGGGCCAAAGGGCGTCCTGACCGCCTGCTGTTGCAAGCCCGCGAGAAAAGCTAAAAAAACCGCGAAGAAGAAGGCCAGGAAGTAGCCGGTTCGCGGCAACAAAACCATAACCACACACACGCGGCGGGGCCAATGTCCCGCCGTGTGTGTGTAATGACAGCAGGCCGTAGGAACAGGTATAATGGTATCGCAAAATGACATTGAAATAGTCAAACAGCTTTCCGACAAATACCGTGTCAAAAAAGTTTGTCCTGTTTGGTTCTTCTCTGGATCCGCAACAGGAAGGCCACGATATCGACCTTGCAGTTGAAGGAGTTGCACCGGAAGACTATTACCGATACTGCGGAGAGCTTATGATGGCTTTGACCAAGCCTGTCGATATTGTCGACCTCTCCGTGCCGTGCAAATTTGTCGATATCATCCTGGAAGAAGGTGTCGTACTCCATGGCTGATTATCAGAAAAAAATCGAAGCCGAACTTGAGCAAATAGCCCAAGCTATATCAAAGTTGCCAAACCGCCTCTTGTCGGAATTGAATGAGCTGGAATTATCCGGTGTCGGTGGATATTGCAGAGTTTTTATAATGGCATTGAAAATATACTGAAGCAAACATTTCTCGCACATGACAAAACTATTCCCGAAGATTTTCAATGGCATCGAGAGTTAATTCAACAGGCAGTCCAGTATGGATTTATTTCAGAGAAAACTATGGAGATGTTGATACCATACCTGACATTTCGACATTTGTATCGAAATGCTTATGTCCTGGAATTGAGACCAGATCGAATGCAAACGCTTGTAGATGAAATTAGAAATACTTTTAGTAATATCCAAAAAGACATCCTATAGACTATTGGTAACTAAATGAAAAATGAACCGATATCACTTTCGAGTCAAGATATTACCGAGGCTGAAATTCAAGCTGTTGTGGATGTTATGCGCAGCGATAGGCTTAGCCTCGGGCCGAGGGTTGAAGCGTTCGAGGCTGGTCTGGCCAGCCGGGCTGGTCGGAAGTTTGGCGTCGCGGTCAACAGCGGTACCAGCGGGCTGCACCTGTGCGTAAAAGCTCTGAATCTCAGCGAGGGCGACGAGGTTATCACCACGCCATTTTCGTTCGTCTCCACGACGAACTGCCTGCTTTTCGAGCGAGCCAAGCCCGTGTTCGTGGACATTGACCCGGCAAGCTACAATATGGACCCCGCTGCTATCGAGGCTGCGATTACGCCGAAAACAAAGGCTATTTTGCCGGTCGAAGTCTTCGGCAACACAGCCCACTTCGACGAGTACGAACGAATCGCCAAAAAGCATGGCCTGTTTTTAATCGAAGATTGCTGCGAAGCACTCGGCGGAGTTTTGGGCAATCGACCAGCGGGCAGCTTCGGCGACTGCGGCGTGTTTGCCTTTTATCCGAACAAGCAAATTACCACCGGCGAGGGCGGCATGATCGTAACCGACAGCGAGGAGATTCGCGATATGTGCGTCTCGTTGCGGAACCAGGGCCGGGCGACCGAAGCCTGGCTTAGCCACGCCAGACTGGGCTACAATTATCGCATGAGCGAAGTGACCGCTGCGATAGGCCAGGTGCAGGTTAGCCGGCTGGATGAAATTCTCGACAAGCGACGCAACGCTGCGAAAATGTACGACCAGGCCCTGGCACCCCTTGCCGAGCGTGGCCTGATCCACCTGCCGCCGATGACGCAACGAGACCAAGCCAGTTTTTTCGTCTATGTAATCCGCCTGGATGGGGAGTTCACCCAGGCAGACCGCGACGCTGTGCTGGGCCATCTGCGGGCGGAGAATATAGGCTGCAATAATTACTTCGTGCCAATTCACACGCAGCCCTACGTCAGCGAAACTCTCGGAACGAAACATGGTGATTTCCCCATAACCGAGCGCGTCGCCGAGCGGACGATAGCCCTGCCGTTCTTCGCAAACCTCACGCAAGGCCAGGTCGACCGGGTCGTCCTCGCCCTGAACAACGCCCTGTCAAAAAAATAAAGTTGTCAGTAATCAGTTGTCAGTCAGCCTGGGGAAGGCTTAGTAGCAGTAGGCCCAGTGCGGTGGAAGTGTGGGCTGGCCTGTTGTGGGGGTTCCATTGTCCTGCGTCGCCCTGTCGTTTTAGCAGGTCGTCGCTGGCCCACTTGAACCAGTCCACGTCGCGAAATATCGTGGTTCCCCTGGCTGTGCCCAGCAAGGCCAGGCCATAGAGGTAGTGCAGCGGGTCGCGATTTTTTTGGTTGTCGAAGTGTTCGTCTATCCACTCCACTGCCGAGGCGAGGGCCTGGTTTTCCAGAGCGACAGGCCTGGTTCGTCCAAGCTCCGCCAGGCTGGTCAACATGCAGACCGCCCCTGCCACGGTGGGGACGTGTCGCGATTTGTCGCCAGGCTCATAGCCCCACCCGCCGTCGGAGTTCTGACCCTTTCGCCACCAGGCCAACGACCGTATCCAAAACGCGTTTGGAACTTTCACCCCAGCCTGGTCTGCCCGCCCCAGGGCGACGGTAGCATACATTGTAACCAGCGGGTCGCCGTTACGCCCGGGTTTTGCAGGGTCAGCCTGGGCCTGGAAACTGCCGTCAGCCGAAGAGCGGAACAGTTGCACCGCGTCAGCCCGGAGCTGCCTGCTGAACTTGCCCCGCAAAGGCCTGTAGCAGGCACTCCAAACGAAACAGCGAAACGCCAACGTCAAAGTATCATCCGTTTTGCGACTGGCCATCAGCTCGAGGGCGAGGGTCAGGCGGTCGTCGTCAATCGGTAGGCCACTTTTTATCAAGGCGAATGTTATCAGCGCGGTGGGCCAATTTGGCCTGGCTCCGGTTTCGAACCAGTCATACTCGGGCCAAGAGCCATCCGCCCGCTGCATGTTCAACAGATATTTTTGCGCCCTAACCAAGGCCTGGGCGATCCGCCCGTCAGCTGAGATATTCAAAGCCGCGGAGTTCAGCGACCAGAGAGTCTCGACATCAGGCCCATGCAACTTGGCCAGTCTGGCGCGGATATCCCGCAACTGGATTTGAGCCCGGGTTTGAGCCTTGGCCTGGGCGGGATTGCGTTTGGCCTTTTCGCCAGCTGAGGCGATAAAGTTTACCAAATAGCTCTCCGCCCGCCGAAGGGCCTGGGGACATGGAGCCATCGGCGAATTTTTCACAAGCCCGTAATACCAACTCGCCAGCTCGCCCAAAACCTCAGTGGGCCAGGCCGCCCCGCTTCGCAGAGTCATCGGCACATATGACCGCCAGGTCTCATCCAGACCTGGCGAGAGAAACTTCGCCGCCGAGGCCCTGTCGTCCAGCCCCATCAGATATAAATTGATAAGTTTCGCCCGGGCCGAGGTGTCCGTCGGGTCAGCCTGGATGGCCTGGCGGGCCTGCTGAAGCTCGCTGCCCAGAGCCAGGCGACTCTTGAGCGAGTCGAACTGCTCCTTTACCAGCTGGGCGACGTCCGAGCGGATGGACTCCGCCATCGAGGTAGCCCGGCGGAGATAAAGGTCAGCTGCGTACGAATCGCCCACCAGCGCGCTGCAGTCAGCCAGGGCCATCAGCGTTTGGATTGCCTGCTCGCCGGCGTCGATTTTCTCCCTGCCCGTCGCAGCGGTGTACACCTTCAGCCGGAGCAGCAGAATTTTTTCCAGACACGCGAGTTTCCCCGCCTGGTCGTCCGACGCAACGCTACTAGCCTGGAGTTCCATCGCGTCGATGGCGGTTGAATAACCCTCGGGCGACCGGGCAGCCAACTCATAAGCCTGGCGACAAATCACCGCCAGAAAGGCAGGGTCGTCGCGATTCATCCGGGCAGCAATCAGCAGCGTTTTGGACAAGGCCAGGTCGTCACCAATATCCTCCGACCGCTGAACAGCCTTCAATTCCCGGCCAAACTGCTGGTCAAACTTTTTCCGCCCGCCAGCCAGGCCTGCTCCTTCGTCAGCCAGGACAGCAGGTGGAGTAAGAAGAACCACCCCCGCCATGACAAGCCGAAGGTATCGAGATTTAACACGGAAATTCATTTACAATTCGTCTTCTTTTCTCTGTCCAACTATCCGCGCCAAGAGTCCACAGGCTTGCCTGTTGCCTATTGCCTACTCTCCAATTCCTGGAGTGCTTTTCGGTTGGCTAGTTTTGCGAGGGAGCTCATTCTGTCCACGAGCAGCCTGCCTTCGAGGTGGTCGATTTCGTGCAGGCAGATTCGTCCGTGCAGCCCGTCGCAAACCGTGGTGAACTCCTTGCCATCCAGCCCGGTTGCCTGGATGGTTACCTTGGCGGGGCGTTTGATTTTCGCGAAGATGCCAGGAAAGCTCAGACAGCCTTCCTCGCGGACTTCCGCTCCCTGATAGTCCACGATTCTCGGATTGATATAGACGTGCAGGTCGTCAGGCTCGAAGGTAGGACAGGCCAGGAACAGGCGAACCGTAAGGCCCACCTGGGCTGCAGCCAGGCCCACGCCGTTGAAGTCGAACATAAGCTCAGCCATCTTTTCGATAAGTGCCCCCAGCCTGTCGCTGTTGGCCTGGACGTCGTCGATAGGCGTGGAAATTTCCTCCAGCCTGGAGTCGGGATACTTGATTATCTCCAGGGCATCGATGTCGGCTGCGTTTAGTTTTTCATCAGCGGTCATACCCACATGATAATGTCTCGACAGCCAATGAGGAAGCACGAATGACGGATGTTCGGGTACATATTATGTGATGAAATAATCCGCCAGTTTGCCTGTTTGTGTCTGGCTAGCGTTTTCTTCGCTGCAACACCAGGAAACCCAGAGCAAGCATACCAATCGTCGCTGGCTCGGGAACAGAGCCGAACTCGCTATTATGGTCGAGGTATGCCCACACCGTGTCGCCAGTTGTGTCCACACCCCAGCTGCCAAGGTACTTGGACAGGTCGGTTGCCGCATCGGTATACTCAGCAATAAAATCGTCATACGAACCAAGATAGTTCGTTACGGCACCGCTGCCCGTGGTGGAGTTGCCGTCAACGGCGTTGACCCACTCGCACACCGTGGGAATCGCCCCGCCGCCGGGGGTGTCCTCGAACCAGCCAAGATAAATGAAACCCAGTGCAGCCATTCCTTCTTCCGTATAGCCCCATCCAGTATTCGTGATAACGCGCGAGTCTTCATCATAACTCACCTCAAGGACATATGCTCCCGCCACACCGTTTAGATCGAAGACGTCGCTGATCATGCCGTAGGAGTCATAGGCCATCGGCGGCATTTGTATACCGTCCGTCGGATACCCGCGAGAGTCGACCTCGATGTCCGTTCGCGTACGCCAAGCCATCGAGACCGTCGTCGCCGAGCCGCCATTGACACCGGCACGAATGCTGGCGGTTGTGTCAAGATGGCCACTCGTCGAAGGACGCCAAAGTGCCGGATCAAATGTCTCGGACCAATATCGTCCGGTAAAATCACGCGCCGTATGCGTACCTGTATGGGGACTAGCGCCAGACAGGCCTATAACCGTCGATGATGTTCCTACATAACTGGCACCGGCGCCGATTTCCCAGCTAACCGCCTGGCCATAGGTGTGCAGCTGATCCTCCCAATACTCATCCTGAGTATAGGAATTGCTGGCATAGGCGTCGATGGCCTGGGCTGTAGTTGCAACCAACATGACGGACACCGCGCAGGCTATCAGGCGGGCGTTTGACAGGTTGATTCTCTCGGCGACACATTTTCTCTCTCGTTGATTGGTCATGCTCGTACTCCCTTCGTGTAAACCATCTGCGCAAAGGCCCACACGCGGAACCTATGCGCAGAACGACCTTGATGTCAGAAAGGAGAGGCTACACTGCCCCTGCCCTCGCAATAAAATCGGCAGGCTCCTGCCGAATTGATAACTTCGCTGCTCCTGGGCGCGGAGACATCCTCACGAACCCGGAACCAATCTGCGCAAAGGCCCATACACGGAGCCCGCGCGCAAAAACGACCATGATGTCCAAAAGGAAGGGCCACACTGCCCCTGCCCTCACAATAAAATCGACAGGCTCTGCCGATGAGAATTAACAGCTTGTTCATCCAACCACATACGTAGCTGCCCCCAAAGCAGCCCACGCTACGTGTATGATATTGATTGTTTTGGACTTGTCAAGTTTTTTTTGGTGCACACCGAGTTTTTTTTTTTTGGGATAACTGCTATCTTTCGCGGGTTTTGTTTTTATAATGGGGTTTCGTGAACATGGTTTTTTGGCCAGGCCGTGGACGAAAAGCGCCTCTGAACAACGTCGTTCGAGACGGTTCTCGACACCGGCTTGGCGATGGAGCATGCGATATGGACAAAGATACCGCCGCCGAGACCTGCCAGGATATTATAGACTATCGATTCGATGACATTGCACTTTTGCAACGCGCCCTGACGCATTCTTCCGTCGCGCCCAGCCGAGCCCAGAGCTACGAAAGGCTGGAGTTTCTCGGCGACGCTGTGCTGGGGATGACTATCTGCGCAGCCCTCTACGACCGCCCCGAGGAAATGCCCGAGGGCGAAATGACCAAGATAAAATCGACGGTCGTCTCGCGGAAAACCTGTGCGGCAGTCGTGCGAAACCTGGGCATGGAGACGCTCATGCTGCTCAACGGCGACATGGCTGATCCGGATCGAATTCCCGAGTCCATCTGCGCCGGGCTGTTCGAAGCCATCGTCGGAGCGATGTATATCGACGGCGGGTTCGCCCCTGCTGAGGGGTTCATTCTGCGACACATGCAGCCTTTCATCGAGGAGGCCTTGGCAACCGGGCATCAGGAGAATTACAAGTCGCTCCTGCAGCAGCACACGCAGCGGCGGTCGAGCGACGTACCTGAGTATCTGGTGCTCGACGAGCAAGGGCCTGACCATAGCAAATGCTTCGAAGTTAACGTGCAAATAGGCGGACGAAACTTCCCCGGCGCATGGGGCAAAAGCAAAAAAGAAGCCGAGCAGGCAGCGGCGAAACAAGCACTGATAGAACTGAAACTTTTGAAATAGGCAATAGAAAAAAACGGCAGAACACAAATAGCACGAATGTATTTTGAGTTTAAAAAACGCTAACCTTTTTCACAGCCATCCCATAGACGGCAGAAATTCGGTTGTTAGTCACATTTCAACCAATAAACATACATGGTTGCGGCTGGGTCGTCAGAATGTCAACCCGCATTTTTTTTTAGCTCCGTAGGAGCGACATCTTAAATTGCTCCAAAAACCAACACAAAGACGCCGCTCCTGTGGAGCTAAAAATTCATACCGCCTTTTACTACAAAAATATCGCTCCTACAGAGCTGTCAAGCCATCGTATCATAGGATGGCTGTGAACCTTTTTCTTTTCTGCTTTTACTGTCAACTGATAACTTTTCCCTTGTCATTCCCCGTCCGTCCAACCGTGCAAGCCAGCTGCCGGCCCTTGCCCTTTTTCGCAATCTCTCTACAATGTCTTCTGTGAATAACGAGCATGACATTACGAGCGTAGCTATCGAAACGAGTTGTCGCGCCGGCGGAGTTGCTTTGGGCCTGGGCGGGAAGATGGTTTGCGAAGCTTCGCTTGGGCCTTCGGGGCGACACGCTGCTGAGCTGTTGGCGAGGTTGGACGAGTTGCTCGCAGCTGGCGGACTTGGGCCTGGCGATTTGAACGAGGTGTATGTTTCGGTCGGGCCTGGCAGTTTCACGGGGCTTCGCGTCGGCATTACCGCGGTGCGAACGTTGGGGCAAGTCTTGCCCTCGCTGAAAATCGTGGCTGTGCCGACCCCCGCTGTCGTGGCGGAGAACCTGGCTGGGGATGCTGCCTGGCTGCACCTCGGCGTGATGCTCGCTGCCAAGCGGGCCACGACCGCCCAGCCTGAGTGCAGCGTTTGTGCGACGTTGTTTGGCCGGGGGGAAAACGGGCAGGCTGAGCAGGTGGGCGAGGCGACCCTTGAGACGCCGGGCGAGTTGCTGACCCGTTGGCCCAGGCCCCTGCTGCTGACCGGCGAGGGGCTGGAATACGCTGATATACAAGCGTCGGAGGACATTCAATTAGCCCCGCCCGAGTTGCGGCTACCCACAGTCGAAAACGTCTGGCGATTTGGCTGGCGGATGGCAAGAGCGGAACAATTCACGCCATATCAAAAACTCCTGCCAGTATACGCCCGCCGACCCGAAGCTCTACGGCTATGGGAAAGTAGGCAAATAGGCAAGTAGGGAATAGGCAATAGGGAAAAACAGCTTGTCCTGAATCCTGACTTCTGCTTTTACTTTACCGCCGCTGCGATGTCGGCGGCGAAGGCTTTGGCTGCTTGTTTTACGGCTTGCTTCCAATCTGTTCCGGGGGATTTTTGATGCGCGTAGATGACGCTTCGGCTGGCGTTGACGATGGCTCCGGTGCCGTCGGCCTTGAAGCTGGCGGCGCAGTCTTGGGCGGTGGCTCCTTGTGCGCCGTAGCCTGGCACGAGGAAAATTTGTTGCGGCATAATGTCTCGCAGTTTTCGGGCCTCGGCTGGGCACGTGGCTCCGACGACCGCTCCGAGACAGCTGTACCCGCTGGCGCCTACAAACTCCTCGGCTGACCCAAGCTTGGCTACCTGCTCGGCGATGTGTTCGTAGAACATTCGCCCGTCGCTGGCGGCGAAGTTTTGCACCGCTGTGCCGGAGGGGTTGCTTGTGCGAACCAGCACGAACAGGCCTCGGCCCGTGCTCTGGGCAGTGGCCAGGAATGGCGATAGGCCATCGGCTCCGAAGTACCCGTTGACCGTCAGGGCGTCGACGTCGTCGGGCCCGGCCAGGTGGGCTTGGGCGTAGGCACTGGCGGTGGATCCGATGTCGCCTCGTTTGGCGTCGCCGATGACTATCAGCCCTCTCTCGCGCGCAGCGGCGACGATGTCCGCGTAGATTTTCATGCCCACAAACGGCGTCTCAGCTGGACCTCGCAAGGCTTCGAAATACGCTATCTGCGGCTTGACTGCCGGGACGTAAGGCCGAACTATTTCCAAAACTTCTCTCGCCCAGCGCCCCACCGCGTCGGCTTGGGCTTGGGGATCGTTTGGCTGTTGAAACTCCGCAGGCAACAGGGCGGGGTTCGGGTCGATGCCCACGCACACGGGCGAGCCTACAGCTTCGATAGCAGCGAGCAGCCTGTCTGCGAAATGAATTGGCGGGGCGGATTTTTCCGTCATGTCTAGTCCCACTCGATCTCGAACTCCGAGGTCGCAGCTGGCTTGGCGGTTGGCTTGGTCGGCGGCGTCGGTTTTTTCGTAGCTGGGGCGACGGGCGTTATTTTAATAGGCCCGGGCTTGGCGGAGGCAATTATGATTGGCTTGGGCTTGACGGGCGTTATTTTGATAGGCCCGGGCTTGGCTGTCGCAGGCGGGGCTGGCTTGACTGCGGCTGGGCCTGTCGCAACTTTAATTGGTTTAGGCTTGGCAGTTGTGATTTTAATAGGCTCGGGCTTGGCAGCTGTGATTTTAATAGGCTCGGGCTTTTTCGCAATCACCGGCTTAGGCGATGGCTTGGGTGCCGGCGCGGGTTTCTTAACAATCACTGGCGCGACAGGTTTAACAGGTGCAGGCTTTTTCACAACTACCGGCTTAACTGTTGGCTTGGGTGCAGGTTTTTTCACAATCACCGGTGCGGTTACCTTAACAGGTTTGGGTTTTGTCGCTGGTGCGGGTTTCTTTACAACTACCGGCGTGACTGGTTTAACGGGTTTCGGTGTCGGCGTAGGTTTCTTCACGGCCACCGATTTGGCTACCTTAACAGGTTTGGGTTTTGTCGCTGGTGCGGGTTTCTTTACAACTACCGGCGCGACTGGTTTAACAGGTTTGGGTGTAGGTTTGACCGTCGCGGGTTTTTTCACAACTACCGGCTTGGGCGCGGGCTTGACTGGCGTGGGTTTTTTCACAGCTACTGGTGCTACCGGTTTTGGTGCGGGCGTGGGTTTTTTTGCCACGGCTGGTACTGCGGGTTTTGGCGAGGGTTCCGGTTTTACCAGCGGGGTCGGCTCGACCATGCTGCGCGTCCACAATTTGGGCTTGGCGGGCGTGGCGGGTTTCGGCTCTTTCGGTTCTTTCGGTTCTTTCGGCTCAACCGCGCCCGGTGCCCAGGCTATCGGCTTGGCTGGTTTTGCGACGGGCACGGCGGGCGTTGGTGTGGGGGTTGGTTTGGCGGCTATTTTTGGCACAGCGGGTTTGGCGACGGGCTTGGCGGGCACGGCGGGTTTTGGTGTGGGAGCGGGTTTGGCAGCGACCTTCGGGGTAGCGGGTTTTGCGACGGGCGCGGGCGCAGCGGGCTTGGCCTTGGCGGTTACATCACCGCTGAGGTCGACAACACTCTGGGCTTCGTAGATAGCTAGCGAGAGATTTTTGTCCACCGCTACATCGCCCGTAATCCCGACGGCTTTGCCTACGTAGTCCCGCATCCCAACTGTGCCGGTGGTGTTCTGGACGTAGCCCAGGATGCGATAGGTCTTAGCATCGCGCACAACGAACCTCGGCTTGCCCGGCGTGCTGTACAGTTCGCTGATCTGCAGAATACCCTGCAAGTCATAGCTTTTTGGCCTGGGTTTCAGCGGCGTTTTCACCGCGGGGCCGGCGGGCTGAAGTGCTTCGCTCGCGATGGCAGAGGCTAGCTTCCGCTGTTTCGCAATGTCGATTTCCTCGCGGATATAGCCTAGCAGGGCTTGGTGAATTTGGCTGAACCTGCTGGCTTTGGGCACGGAAATTTTTTCCGCCCGCCCGAGCAAGGCCTGGAAGTTCCGCTTGTCGAGAGGCTTTTTGGACTCCGCGGCCAGGTCTCGCTGGAGCTTGCGGATTTGTCGTAGCGTCTGCGTCTCAGCCCGCACCGAACGAATAGCGCCTGGCTGTTCAGCCTGCTTGGCTGGCCCGTCAGCGGTTTTGGTATCGCTGGCTGTGGTGGCTGCTGCTTTGTCCGCCGGTTTGGTGGCGGGGGTTGGTTTGTCTTGTTTGTATTGGCTTGCTGACTTAACGAAACGCGAGGAGACATAGAACCGAACTGCTGCGGGTGGACGGATGATGTACCATTGGCCGCTGTCGTCGCTGGCGGTGCCTATGATGCGGACAAGGTCGCCCTGGTTGAGCTTGCCCTGGCTGGCGAAAAAGTTCCGCTGTCGAAGTTGGCCTGCTGCTCGGATATAAACGCCATTGCCGGTTACCTTGCCGCCCTTGCCATCGGCGAGAACCTCGACATATTGCTTGCTGATAACGCTGTAGCAACCCTTGGCGGGCAGAATCTCCAGCCAATCTTCGGTCGGCTTGCCCGTAACGGTTACCGTCTGCGGCTCGTTGAGCTTGGCGACGGGATAAGAGTTCAGGCTCGGCGTGGCACGGACGTAGACATCCTGCCCGACGATGACGCCCTCGTAGCGTTCATCCTGCCCCGGCGTCTGCCCCATCGCCAGGCCAGAGAGACACCCAAGAACTATTGCCAGACAAACCAGCGACAGCTTCATTGTCTTGATATTCATGATTTTAACTCCGCAAAAAAAATCGGACAAAGACTTCCTAAGTTTCAAGAAAAAGGTTACCACTTTTCACGCGACAAGTCAAATATGCGGCGGGGTGTGCGACGAGGAATACAACACCGGAGGAGCTTGAAAAAAATGCCGCGTGCCGTGGCTGCGGTGTTTGTGGGAGTGACAAAGAAAAATGGAAAAGAAAAAGAATGGATTCCCGCCTGCGCGGGAATGACAAAAAACAGAAAAGGAGAAAAAAAGAAAAAGGAAAGGAAACATGGGCGGGACGCCCACGCTACACATGGGCAAGATGCCCATGCCACACTTGCAGCCTGGGCTGGGTTGGATATACTGGCGGGGGATATGTCAAAAGTGTCTGAAAATTCGAGCGTCGGTTCAGGCCTTGGTTCCGGCCCTGGCTCTGGTTCCAGCCTGGCGGGGTTGCGGGTTACTGTTGTGGGGTTGGGCAGGTTCGGCGGGGGCCTGGGCGCAGCGAGTTGGCTGTGCGGCCAGGGTGCCAGGGTTACGGTTTCTGATATGGCAAGGGCAGATTCCCTGGGCGATTCGGTTCGACAGTTGGCGGAGCTGGGGGCGGAGTTGCATCTTGGCTCGCACGAACGGGCTGATTTTCTCCAAGCCGACCTGCTGGTAGTGAACCCAGCTGTGCCGAAGGATATGCCCTTGCTCGTCGAGGCCGAGCGGGCTGGGGTGGGGCGGACCTCCGAGATAAATCTGTTCCTCCAGCGGTGTCCCGCGCCGGTGGTGGGCATCACCGGCAGCGTGGGCAAGAGCACCACGACCGTTATGGTCGGCGAGATTCTGGGCACCAGCCGGGCTGTGCATGTCGGGGGCAATATCGGCAAGAGCTTGCTGGGGGAACTGCCTGCGATAAAGCCAAGCCACGCCGTCGTGCTCGAGCTGTCGAGCTTTCAGCTGGAGGACACGCCCATTGTCGGCATCAGCCCAGCCGTTGCTTTGGTTACGAACGTTTTCGAAAATCATCTCGACCGCTACGCAGGCTCGCTGCAAGCCTATGCCGACGCGAAGAAAAATATCTTCCGCTTCCAAGGCCCAGACGACGTGCTGATATTGAACCGCCGGTGCGAGCTGACGGCAGGCTGGGCGGCGGAAACTCCTTCGCGGGTGGATTGGTTTGACCCGCAAGCGGAGCCTGTCGAGCTGGCCTTGCCTGGGCAGCATAACCAGGCAAACGCCCAGGGAGCCTTGGCTGTAGCGAAGCATTTTGACATCGATCGGCCCGAGGCCCTGGCTGCGTTGGCGAGGGTGCGTTCCCTGCCGCACCGTCTGGAATTCGTGGGTGAAATCGATGGCGTGCGGTTCTTCAACGACTCGAAATGCACGACCCCAGCCGGGGCTGTGGTAGCGTTGGAATCGTTCCAGCCAGGCCGATGCGTGATTCTTATGGGCGGGTATGACAAGGCTGTGAGTTTCGACGCGCTGGGTGCCAAGGCTGCGGGCCAGGCCAAGGGGGTGGTAGCGTTTGGGCAGACAGGCGGGGCGATTATCTCAGCGGTGCGACGCAACGCCAAGCCGGGCCAAGCCCCCGCCCTGGCAGAAGCAGCCGATTTGTCCGAAGCGGTGAAAGTCGCCAAAACCCTGGCCAAGCCCGGCGACGTGATACTACTCTCCCCCGCCTGCGCCAGCTACGACCAATTCGACAACTACCAGCGCCGCGGCGAAATGTTCGCAAAGCTTGTATTGTAGTTATCAGTGGTCAGTTATCAGTAAAAGCAAAAAAAGAAAAAGGTAACCGTTCACAGAAAAGAACCACGAATGAACACTAATAAACACGAATTATCGTAAAAAACAAAGTTTACCATGAAGTTTTTTGTTTTTTCTTTCGTGTTTTTCGCCGTTTTAAATATCTGTGTC
>Ga0190284_1000835_pt1 | contig 15166 bp, 18 predicted proteins | sample 48691812_MG_FD_161668 | JGI IMG/M metagenome (GOLD analysis project Ga0190284, IMG submission 161668) | Hydrothermal vent microbial mat bacterial communities from Southern Trench, Guaymas Basin, Mexico - 4869-18-1-2_MG | ecosystem: Environmental > Aquatic > Marine > Hydrothermal vents >...
GTATGGCCCATGGCCTTGAGGCCCGGTCGCCATTGTTGGACCATGTACTCATCGACGTGGTGTCACGCTATCCCGAGTCGGTGAAGCTCTCTGGCCGCTTGACCAAACCGATTCTCCGCATGCTCAGCCGTCGGTACGTGCCGGCGGCAATCCAGACGGCACCAAAGCGTGGCTTCGAGATACCTGTGGTCCGTTGGCTGCGGGATGAACTTCGAGAGCTGTGCGAAGACGTTATTCTGTCGCCACAGGGGCTGTTGGCCGATATTTTTCATCGCCCGGGGCTGGAACGTTTGCTCCGCGGACCGCACGAACTCGACCCGGCCAGGTGGGGCCGCCGCACCTGGGCGTTGTTGATGCTGGGAATGTGGGATCAGGTTGTCAGGTGAGGAGACCCTTGGTGGACGAAAGTACCTTTAAGATACCCAGCCGCCTACGCCTCCGGCTTGCTGCCCGTGGATCATTGGTCAAGCGCCTCAGCAAGAGTTGGCATGATCACCAACTGGGCAAGCGCAAGGCACGGCATCGCCGCGACCGGCAAGGGCCCGCTACAAAGCTCGCTGCCTACCTGCTCGGCTGCCAGCGATCGGGCACGGACATGTGCTTCCATCTGCTCGATCGATGCCTAGACGTGGATGCCTTCAACGAGGATGTCGGGGCGGCCTTCAGCAAGTGCCGGATCAAGGACGCCGGAGTGATCCGGCGGATCATCGACGTAAGTCGGGCTCGGTGCGTCGTGTTCAAGCCGGTCTGCGATTCGCACCGCGCCATCGAGGTGCTTTCCTGGCACCAGCCGTCTCGGGCCGTCTGGCTCTACCGAGACTATCGCAGCGTCGCGAACTCGTCGGTCGCCAAATGGGGGAATTCAAACCTGCGACACCTCCAGCATCTGATGGCCGGACGCGGTGATTGGGGCTGGAGCCAGTGGAACCGGGAAGGCTACCCACCAGAAGCCTTCGACGAGGTCCGGGTGTGTGTCGATGACGGATTGACGCCACATGGCGCAGCGGCGGTCTACTGGTATCTCCGCAATCGGTGCTACTTCTCACAAGCGCTGAATCAGCGTCGAGACGTCGCCATCTTCCGCTATCGTGACCTGGTTACGGAACCGGTCGAACGCTTTACACGCTTGTGCCACTTTCTGGGCCTTACGTTTTCAGAGGAGATGGCCAGCACGGTGCATGCCGGATCGCTCTCCAAAGGCCGGGACATCAAGTTGGATCCACGCATCAAAAAAATCTGCGACGGAATGCTGGCTCGCCTGGATGCGGAGGTCGAGCGCCCTGGCGCCACGGAAAGTCAAGCATGACCACGGTACGGTCAAGCCAAGGGTGGCACGGTCAGGCGTAACTCGGAACGAGTGGAGCTTGGCCGTGGGCGCCAGGCGGGATTCCTGGCACTGTCAAGGATCGATCCGCGAGAATCACTCCTTGGCAGTGCCACCCCTCGCTAAACACGTACAATGGGGCAACGATGGTGTCTCTGGGCAAACCGGTTCAACAGGTTGGTCATACAAGGAACTGCTCGATCACCGCCAGGCCTCGGTGTCGGGTACTTGACATGATCAACACCGACAAGTCCGCCAAGGAGTTGCTCGATCGCCGTGTGGCACAGGTCAACTCGACAGGATGCTACGAGAACGCCATCTACTGCGGCTACGGCGAATACGCCGACGTCTTGCGTCGGCGCGGGCACGTAATCCACCGGGTGGATACGCCCCGCGGACTGTCGCCCTTGTCGTTGCTGGTTTCCACGTGGAAAACCTTTCGTTTGTTGAGGAAACACCGTTACGACATCATTCATACGCATGGTTCCGTCATCTGGTTTGTCGGCGCAATGGCCGCCCTTCTCGCTCGGGTCCCCTGCGTCGTTCACCAGGTCCACGGTTTCCACCACCACGCAAATATGAACTCGGTCCGGCGCTGGCTCTACATTCTGTGGCAGCGCGGGTTGTCGTTGTTGGTCAAGAAACTGCTGTTTCAGAACAAGGCAGATGTTGACGAGTGTCTTCGCAGCCGTATTGCGCCTGCCCGCAAGTTGGTCTTGGTGGGCAATGGCATCCAGTTGGACGAGTCCAATGCCCAACCACAACCCTGCAATGATCCGCCTGTGATTCTCTGCGTGTCGCGGTTCGAACCCGTGAAGAACCACGGAATGGTCCTCGATGCGGCCCGTCTCCTCCGCGATCGTGGTGAGTGTTTTGTGCTGAACTTGGCCGGCGATGGTGAGTTAATACCGGAATGTGAAGCATGGGTTCGCGAGCACGCATTGACGGAAAAAGTCCGATTCCTCGGGTATCGCGACGACGTTCCATCGCTGACCCTCGAGGCGGACGTTTGCGTTCTGGTGTCCATAAAAGAAGGACTCCCGCGGGCGATCATTGAAGCCGCCGCTTGCGGACGACCCATGGTGGCAACCGATGTGGTTGGGAATAGGAACGCAATCGTGGATGGGGTGACGGGCTTCCTCGTGCCGTTGAATGATGCCAAGGCGCTTGCGGACCAGTTACAAACACTCCTTCACAATCCAGGCTTAAGAAAGGATGTTGGGGAGCGCGCCCGCGCCTACGCAAGGACCCACTTTGACGAGCGAAAGGTCACTGAGCGGATCATGGAAGTCTACGATCAGCTTGCGGAGCAATTGCCGTTCGCTCGCCGCCGGCATACGGAGGCCAATATGTGAGCCTGAGCTTCCGCGGCGGTTATGAAGGGCCTTTGGCGCTGGCCGGGTGCCGAGCACGCCTTCGCGTTCGTGATGGCCGTCAACCCCATCATGCACCTCGGGGCCGGACCGGGTTCATGACAGTTTAGGCGGCTCGCGAATCGGCGAAGTGGAGTGTGAAATCACTCATGTCGGGTACTTGATCCGGTATCCGACGTGGTCTTTATCAAGAGCGTGCTGGTCCTCATACCCGAACTCGCGGACTACCTCCAATCCATCTCTGCGAAACTCAGACCACGTGGAAAAACAGCGTTTCTTGAAAACGGTCGCGGGAACTCGATACTACATGCCGCGCGGTCATTGCGGCATTGTGATCGGAACCACAGCATAATACACTATGTTACGAGGTAGGTATTGACGATGGTGCAGGACGTGTTCGACGTGCAGCCTATCAAGAAATCACTGTTCCCGCCTTCTTATTCGATTCTTGGTCAGAAGAGGTTGCCCTTGTTCTGTCGAGCGTGGATTTCGGACGGCGGACACATCGCACAAAGAGGAGAAATCCCCCTTTTTTTCTGCAGACAATGAAGACAACCGTTGGACAATACGACGGAAGGCTCCTAAAGGACATCGTTGGGTGGGATATTGCCACCTGGAAGCGAGCGCTCAGCGTTTGGGACCGATTGCTTGGAGATGTCGCGGGCGCCAAGGTGCTCGATATTGGGGCACGCCGCGGAGGGCTATCCCTGTACTTCGCTCTCAAGGGGTGTACGGTGATCTGCTCGGACCTCGGCGGGCCCAGTCCCGAAGCCACGACCTTGCATGAACGGTACGGCGTTGCCGACAGGGTAACCTACCGTGACATCGACGTGACCAAGATCGCACTGCCCGACGACACGTTCGACATTGTCTGCTTCAAGTCGGTTCTGGGATCTCTCGATCGCGTGGGGGGTCCTAAGGCGCATTTGTGTGCCGTCCGTGAAATGCACCGCGTTCTGAAACCCGGCGGCTGGTTGGCTATTGCGGAGAACATGGCCAGTTCCCGCCTCCATGCCTACCTTCGACGGCGGTTCGTACCGTGGGCCGCCCGCTGGCGCTACTTGACTTATGATGAGGTCCCGGAATTGTTGGCCCCGTTCCGTGAATCAAGGGTGATCTTCCACGGGTTCCTGGCGACCTTTGGCAGGCGCGAGTGGCAGCGGGCGATGCTTCACCTGTTGGACGTCTTCCTTGTCCCCTTATTGCCTAACGCGAGTCGCTATCTCATGATCGGTGCTGCAATGAAATGAAGCCGCCTTGCCGGACCAGTCGGCGGGGAATCTGCACTGCACATGATGGCGTGGGCCTTCCAGATGAAGTCGACCGACCGCGGTTTCGTAGCGTCGCTTGACAACTTCGAGATACTCATGCTTTCATTCTGGATGTCGCAGCCACCACACGGAATCAGGTTCTTGCGGTTTGCACGCTCGCGCCGAGCTCGACATGCGGCGGACGCGTTGGAGGATATCGCTTCCAAGCCTGAGTTGTTTGAAGAGACGGAGAGTAAGACTCGAGCCCTGACGGAGCGTGAGTTCGCCCCGGGGTAACCGTTCACGGATTTCTCAGAGATCGACCCCGAAGGGGTCAACGAATGTAGCCACGGGTGGAACGCAGCGGAACCCGTGGAATAAGGATGATGTCCCCATACCCGCCCCGGTAGGGGCGGAGGAGCTTGCGCGGTGTTGGCATCGGCTTTGTGCGACGAGTGGTTTCGTCCGCCCCTCCGGGGCGGAACGGGATGTGGGCCAACCGGGACCACGGGTTCCGCTTCGCTCCACCCGTGGCTACTCGCCTCGGCCCCTCCGGGGCCAAGGTGCTCCGGAGCCAAGGTGCTGTACAACAGACCAGCAAGGCTCCCGTGAACGGTTACGCCCCGGGCGAACCGACTGATCGCTTCGAAGAAGTGCGGTTGCGGTTGATGAGAGAACGATACGCCTGATGAGCACATCACCCCTGCGAGATTACGAAGCAGCGTTCGCCTCGATGATCGGCGTTAGGCGCGCCTTCGGCTTTTGGAAGGGGCGTGTGGCGCTGTACGCGATCCTGAGGGGCCTCGGCATCGGCGAGGGTGATGAGGTCGTGGTGCCGGGCTATACATGCGTCATGGCGGTCAACCCGATCATGTATGTCGGCGCCAAGCCGATCTTCGTCGACATCGAACCGGTCACGTACAACATCGATCCGAACTTACTGGCAGCCAAGATTACGCCGCGCACGCGGTTGATCATTGCGCAACACACTTATGGCTATCCCGCCGACCTTGGCGCCATCCAGGACATTGCCACGCGAAAGGGCCTCCCGCTGGTTGAGGACTGTTGCCTGGCCCTCGGCTCGCGGTACAAGGGCCGCATCGTTGGGACGTTTGGCATCGCCAGCTACTTTTCGTTTCAATGGAACAAGCCATATACGAGCGGCCTGGGGGGTATAGTGGTCACGGACGACGACGAGTTGGCGAAGCGAATCGAGTTGCTCTGTCAGAAGGAGCTCATTCCTCCCACCCCACGAGAGGTACGTATGCTTCGGAGCCAACTCGTGGCCTACCGAACACTTGTGTATCCGTGGACGACGGCGATGGCGGAGAACATATATCGCTATCTGACGCGGAAAGGTCTGGTTGTCGGCTCTTCGAAGATCTCCGAATTCTACCCTGTGATGGATGCTGATTTCTTCAAGGGCATGAGCGAGATGCAGGCGCTTAGCGGGCTGCGGCAACTCCGAAAGAACGATCGAGTCACGGCATACAGAAAAGCAATGATGGCGCTATATGATGAGTTGCTGGCGGGCCGCGGCTGGTCGATGCCCGTCCTGCCACCCGACCTGGATCCTGTCCTCGTTCGCTATCCAATCCGCGTCGCGGACAAGGAACGCGCTCTGGCCAAAGCGGCGCAGCGGTTTATCGAATTGGGTAGTTGGTTCGAATGTCCGCTTCACCCCAAGGAGACGAGGCTGGATGCGTATGGGTACCACACCGGCATGTGCCCCGAAGCGGATCGGGCCTGTAGGGAGGTCGTCAATCTACCGCTTCACCCGCGAACGAGCGAGGCGACGATCAGGCGATCGGTTGCTTTTGTTATCGAGGCCGGTCTGGCCCGAGCCGACAAGGTCCGTGTCAGCGTGCAGCCCAGGACCTTCGTGCCAACTGGCGCTGCCAATCGGCCAGTTGACAAACCGCGGAACGCCATTTCCATTGATGTCGAAGATTGGCTGCAATCGACCATTGATCCGAGCCTGCCCTTGACGGACCGTTTCGTCCAAAACACGCACTTGGTTCTGGAGGACTTGGAGTCACGCGGTGTGCGCGGCACCTTCTTCATTCTCGGGTTGGCTGCAGAGAAAGCACCGGGGCTTATTCGGAGAATCCAGGCGGCGGGTCATGAGATCCAGAGCCATGGGTATGGCCACCAGATGGTGTATACACTGACACCAGCCGAATTTCGACAAGACCTGGAGCGATCGAAAAAACTACTCGAAGATCTGACCGGCCATGCTATCACGGGCTATCGCGCGCCGGCCTTCGAGATCACGCTGGACAACTTGTGGGCTCTCGACGTCATCGTAGAGTCCGGCTACGAGTTTGACTCTTCCGTTTTTCCGTTGAGAACATTTCGGTATGGGATTCAAAACGCCCCATGGTATCCCCATCGGTTGAAGACCCCCTCAGGTTATGAGTTGCTCGAAATGCCGGTTGCTTCGTGCAGCCTCCTTGGCGTCAGGCTGCCGGTCGCAGGTGGCGGGTATTTCCGCTTGCTGCCTTATCCCATCATCAGGGCGGGCCTGCAACAACTTAATAGATCCGGGTGCGGGGCGACCATCTACTTACATCCATACGAATACGATCCCATCCAGTTTGGGGAGATAGACTTCACCATTTCATGGTACCGTCGGCTGCATCAGGGACTGGGGCGGCGGAGATTCGCGGGACGCATCAACAGGCTGCTCTACGATTTCCCATTTGGAACCATGCGGGAAGCTGTTGATTCGCTGGGAGATCTTCCATGTTATGAACATCGTGTTCCTGACCGCGGATGAGCCGCTCTATTTGCCGACTTTCTTCTCGCGCCTGCTCGAACAGCAGACCGGCGTCGGCCTGGCGGTTTTCACGGTCCCGTCGAGGTATGGAAAGGACACGAACGTGCGGATGGCCAAGCGATACATCCGTGCTTTCGGCCTGTGGAACTTCGGCAGGCTCGTGGAGCAAACGGTGAAAGCCAAGGTGTGTGATCGGCTCGGGATTGGTCGCGCCCAGGGACGCTACTACTCCGTTGCATCCGCGGCAAAGGCGCACGGAGTGCCTTGCGAGCTTGTCTCAAAAGTCAATGATGCCGACTTCCTGCAACGGCTCCGAGACATGAAGACCGACCTGATCGTCTCCGTGTCTTGTCCACAGATATTCCGAAAGCCGCTCATCGAACTCGCCCCGCTCGGCTGCCTCAATATGCACGGCGCGTTGTTGCCCAGCTATCGCGGCATTGCTCCGAGTTTCTGGATGATGGTGCACGGTGAAACGAAAGCAGGCGTGACCGTGCATTTCATCGATGAGACCATTGATACCGGTGCCGTCGTCGAGGTCGAGGAATTCGATATCCTCCCGGATGAAACACTTGACCGGTTCATCGTCCGGAGCAAGCGTATCGCTTGCGACGTCTTGCTGCGGGCCATCCGGAAAGTGGAGGCCGGCGATCAACAAACGACTCCTCTTAGGAAGGAAGAGGGCAGCTACTTCGGCTTCCCAACACGCCAGGCCTACCGCGAGTTCCGCCGGCGTGGGCGTAAGCTCTGGTAAGCATCGGCCCGATGGTGGACATAAGAAGAAACGATCGCCGTGATCACCTCGTTCCCGAATGAGGGTTGCCCGGATAACTCCAACACGGAGAAGCCATGCAGCCACATCATCACCCAGCCGCAAACACTACCAAGAAGGCCGACAGCACAACTGTACCTCCACCGGACGATCCACAGGCAGAGCAGATCGCCGAAATCGCACGATCGTGGTATACCCCGCTGCGCCCCAAGCCTCAGACCGGCTGGCTGGTCTACTCTCTCGATTACGTCCTTGCCATGTTGCAGGGCTGCGCCGCTGAACCCCATCGCGTGCGCCACGCCGTCGCATGGCGGGTCATCGGTACCATGGTGCTGGGCGTGATGGCCGTCGCCCAGGCGATCATCATGTTCCTGGCATGGCTTCCCGTTATCTCCGCCTTTGTGGAGGTGATCGCACGCGTCTGGGGTGGGAACGCTCCGGGTTTCTTCCTGCGAGCCTGCTACTGGAAAGTTAAGCTCAAGCACCTTGGCCAGAACACTGTTATCGATCAGTACGTCGACATTCGTGGTCCTGCTTCCGTCTCAATCGGTTCGCACAGTCACATCGATGCATATGTTCGGCTCAAGGCGGGCGAGCGGAGATACGGCCAGCACGGCTCCATCGAGATTGGAAACAACGTTCACGTGGCACTTGGCGTCCTGATTGTCGGGCGCGGCGGGGTCGAGATCCGCGATTTCGTCGGCATCTCGGCCAATGCTCATCTCTATAGTGCCACGAATGTGGTGGAACACCCAGGCGACCCCGGGCAACTCATCAGCATGTCACACATGGCCCCCAACGACCAACAGCATATTGTCGAGGCGCCGATCCTGCTAGACGAATACGCTTTCGTCGGAATGATGGTCCGTATCATGCCAGGTGTGACCGTCGGTCGCGCGGCCATCATTCACGCCAATGTCGAGTTGACACGAGACGTTCCGCCGTTCGCCAATGTCGGCGCCATCCCGCATGGACGACAGATCGGATGGCGTCGCCCCCGCCGCACAAGCCCCAAGCTGGCCGAGGTCCAGGACGACACGGAAGGCCCAGATCGTACCAGTGCTGGTGGATGAACAGGGGCAGAGGCAACTCATACAATTCGCGCGGGCTTTGCCCATGTTCGAGATAATCAATGATGTCGAGGCCGTTTTTTGGTTTATCATCGGCCTTGTTTTTCTTGCCCGTGGCATGATGGCAACGGTCACGTATCGACGGTATTGTCTGATTGTCGGTGTGGCTTTTATGTTGTTCGGCGTGTCTGACGTGGTGGAAGCCCATACCGGAGCTTGGTGGCGTCCTTGGTGGCTGTTGGGATGGAAGGCATCCTGCCTGTTTGTGTTGGTGTTCATCCTGGTCGGTTACGTTCGGAGTCGTCGCGACTCGACAGACAACCACGAATAGGATGTGAAAAAGATTGCGTCTCTCAAGCAGTCCGCGGACAATGGGGCTTTGCCATCGGCAGCAGTATCGGCGAAAGCCTATCGCACTTCGGGCTCGCACGAACGCTTACGCTGAACCGGAAGAACCATGCCGGATGAAACGACAGGTAAAGGCAAGTCCATTCCTCGACACGATCGGTGTGAGGAGGCGATCGCCCTGAGTGATCTGCCGCCGGACGAATTATGGGCCTACGGCGTGGAGTTGGGTCTGGATCTCAAGGAAAACACACCACCGGACGAAGCGATTCTGCAAATCCGGCAGCGGCAGGAATTGTTGATCGAGCTGGACCGCGACGCGCTGTTGGACGTGATCGTCTGGTCTCGTAGCCCCGTGCGGAGAAGTGCCGGAAAGGAGGAGCTGGCGAGGGAGATTGCCCGGATTCAGCAGGCGAATTACCAGTGCCTCTCACTGCGCGGCTTGGTCGCGTTGGCGAGGCTACGCGGCATTCCGGCGAGCGCGTTGGATGATTCGGAGGAGTTGATCATCCGCCTTCGCAGGCAGGAGGGATTTTGGCAGCGTTTGGCGCGCAAGCGACGATCGCTTGCCGGTTCGCTGGTCACGCGGCTCTTGGACGGCTCCAAGAAAGAGAGCAACAACGACTACCGGTTCCTGCCTGAAGAGGCGCCGGATGACGGCTCAGCCGCGCAGGAGTCACTAAAAACCCAGATCGAGGAACACGGCCTCGTGGGCGGCTTGGCGAATCGTCTGCGTGGTGCCGCGGATGATTACGTCCGCGTCAAGCTGGACGAGATCGAAGACCGCATCGACGCCAAGCTCGATGAGATCGATAAGCGTCTTGGCCAGTGGCGCGATCGAGAGGTGGCCAACCGGCTGAAAATCCTCAGGATCACCCTGATCTTCACGGTCCTTGTCGCCATCCTGAGCCTGGGATATAACATGGTCAATAGCAGAGTCGCGGTGGAAGACGTACCGAAGACGAAGCAGACGCAAGATCAGCCATGAAACCCCCATGAGATGGCAATGCGTGTTGGCAGAGCGCAACTGTGGACAAGATCACACGTCTGGCGAGGCCTTATGTTTGAGAAACTGACCCCGCGTATGCGTAGAGTCATTGATGAGTCGCAACGGATCGCACGCGACTATGAGCAGGACTACGTCGGCACGGAGCATCTGCTGCTGGCGATCTTGAGCGAGGGCACCGGCGTCGGCGCAGAGATCCTCACCGATCTCGGTGTCACGGTGGGTAAAGCCAAAAAGGTCGTTGACAAGCTGATCCAGAAGAGTCTCGAAGATACATGGGTATTCGGCCGGCTGCCCGGCACGCCGCACTTCCGCAACGTGATGGCGGCGGCCATCGAAGAAGCGCGCCAGCTCGAGAGCAAGGTCGTTTGCAACGAGCACCTGCTGCTTGCACTCTCTCGTGAAGACGGCAGCGTTGCCCAGGCCAGTCTGCACGAACTTGGGGTTCGGGCGTCTACGATACGTCGAGAGATTACCAAGCGCCTTGACCACACGTGCGAAGGGACCGACGCGCCACGGGCGAATCCTCCGGGCAAGACATAGCGCTCCGTCAACCGTTAGTTGATGGGCTTGTGTGCCGCCACGAGCAACGCAATACGAGAAGCAAGATGTTCCTGCACTCCTGTGAGAAATGCCGGCTCAGGTCTTACTCCGAGCGCAAACCGAACGCGATCATTTCCCGAATCTGGCGGTGGCACACCAAATGGTGTCCCGGCTGGAAGGCCTATCAGGAATCACTGCCCGAGTCTCGAGAGCGGCAACAAGCCCCACCGCGTTGAACCGCCTACCACGCGGGTATAGAGCCGATCCCGCAACTGTGGCACGGGCGTCTCGCCCGTGATGGACCACCGGCGAGACGCCGGTGCCACAGTATTGCTACGGGCTGATAGGTTCTAATGCCACAAGAGGGTCGTCACGTCAGTACCGCCCGGATCAGTCTTCTCCCAGTTCTTTCGAACCAAACCCAATCCGTAAACACAACTCTCGAATTCATCGCTGAGCGTCTGAAGCACCTCGGCCGGTGGCTGCATCCTGTCATTGCTGAGTTCTGATGCGATGGCGTACGATCGCTTGCCCTGTTGCGAGTAGCTCAACAGGTCGTCTCGGCACTTCCTTCTCCGCGTCTGCCGGAGCACCTCTGGATAAACCCCCACCCAAAAAAGTGTGTAGTCGCCGATGTGGCGATGGTACTGCCGGCGGTGTTCCTGACTTGTCGCGCCGGGGCCGACTTCTGCCCTGCACAGCAACTCCGCGACATCCTCGACCCGGCGGCCACTACCGTCGCCCAACATATTGATCCGCTCGACGTGGATGAATTCCGTCAGCAGTTCTATCAAATAGTCCAGCACGGGCGGGGCGCATAGGCCGATCTCTCTCTCGAAGCTATCTTCCACCAGCCCCGCAAACCAGCGCCGAAGCGGATGACTATCCGGTACCGGCATCATGACAACATCGCTCCCTTCGAGGCACAAATGCGGGTGTCTGCTCAGCGGCAAACCGATGCAACCACTGCGAAGTGGCCGCGACGCTACCCTGTATTTCTTTCGGAAGCTGCCTCATTCAATCGTAGGATTCATCTGAGTGAAGGTAAAGTTATGCCCTTGAATCCGCGTTTGGTATGATGTTATCGGTGGGCGTGACCGGGAATCCCGCATCCCCTGGTATCGCCCCCACTGCACAAGGGCATGGTTATCAAGACGAAAGACCTGCAATATCATCTTCCGCCAGAGCTGATTGCTCAACGGCCGAGACAGCCGCGCGACGCCGCCCGCCTTATGATCCTGCATCGGGCGACAGGTGAGATCGAACACCGCACCTTCCGTGATTTGCCCGAGTATCTCGCACCGCCGGATTGCCTGGTGCTCAACCGCACATGCGTCTTGCCGGCGAAGTTCACGGCCCGTCGCCTATCGGGCGGACGCATCGGCGGACTGTTCGTCCGAGAGCAATCACCTGGACAGTGGCGCGTCCTGCTCAATGGTGCGGGGCGTCTCGATGATGGCGAACGGCTGGACCTGGAGTGTTCCCAGTGGTCAATGACGTTCTTGCGTCGTGGTGGGCGCGGCGAGTGCGAGGTGCAGATCACCCCGCCGGACCCCGCGGCCGTGGTGCTCGATGTGATTGGGGCTGCGCCTCTGCCGCCTTACATACGTCGCTCAGGGGATGACTCGGGCGAAGTCAACACCTTCGATCTCCAGGATTACCAAACCGTCTACGCGGAGGTGCCCGGCGCCATCGCTGCGCCGACGGCGGGGATGCATTTTACACCCGAGTTGCTCCACAAGATTCGCCTAGAGGTGCGCGCATCGATTGCCGACGTGGTCCTGCACGTTGGGCTCGGGACGTTTCAACCCGTCGAGGTCGACAACTTGGCGGACCATCCAATGCACAGTGAGTGGTACAGCCTGTCACCCGAGTGCGCGGCGATGTTGCAGCACGCCCGGACGGACCACGGCCGGCTCATTGCGGTGGGAACGACGTCCGTTCGCGTGTTGGAAACCTGTGGCAAAACGGGTGTATTGCTGCCGCAGTCCGGCTGGACCGACCTCTTGATCTACCCGCCGTACACGTTTAGGGCGACGGATGGGTTGCTCACAAACTATCATCTGCCCGGCAGTACGCTACTCGCCCTTGTCTGCGCACTTGCCGGCCGAGAGGCGATCATGAAGGCCTATCAGTGCGCAATCAACGAGGGCTATCTCTTCTATAGTTACGGCGACGCGATGCTTATCCTGTGACCCTACCAGCCCATGGTAAAACTGTGGCACCGGCGCCAAAGCCGGTGGTATTCTTGCCGCTGGTGCGAGAATCCCTTCCCGCACCTGTCTCCCTCAGCTTGGGTCCCCACCCCGATCGGCTGCCTGCCGGGCAGGCAGCCGAAACAGGATGTGGCACCCATGCTCACGACATTGGGTGGGAGTGGGTTACCATTTGCCAAACGGTCGTACTTGGCGCGGCCTTCGGCCGCAACCCAACTGTGGCACAGGCGTCCCGCCTGTGATCCCACCGGCGAGACGCCGGTGCCACAATTCTCTCCGCGGCAGGCGAAGAAACTGATCGTTTGTAATGCAATGACAGGCCTGAAGTGCTAATCGGGGTCGAGGACGACCCGGCTCGCTGACCTGAAGTGCACCCCTCATGTCCGGGTGGGCCGATCAAGCGGCAGGTGAAGTTCCACCGTCGTGCCCTGCCCCATCTTCGATGTCAGTTGGATTGTTCCACCCAGTTCCGCAACCAAGCCGTGAACGGCGGCCATGCCGAGCCCGATGTTGCCCCCCGACCCGCCCGCAAGCGCACCCTTTGTGGTGAAGAACGGTTCGAACACGCGGTCCAGGACATCATCCGGAATGCCGCAGCCGGTGTCCGATATCGTCACGACGGCGTCGCCGTTATCCTGTCTCATTGCTACGGTGAGTGTGCCGGCCGGCGACATTGCGTCAAAGGCATTCTGGGCCAGGCTCTCCAGCACCGGCATGAGTCGCTGGGCCTCGAAAGGGCCGGACGAAACCTCGGCGATGTCGGTATCGAGTTTGATTCGGGCACGCTCGGCCTGCGGCCTGATCCGTTCGATGAATCTGTTCATCAGCGTGTTTAGTGCGTCATATTCGGTTTTCTCGTGCTCACATTCCGCGAAGGCCTCGAGTTGTTGCGTGATGCGCGTGGCACGCCCGATCGCCTGGACCAACATACGCAATGTGCGCCTTAACTCACGCGGGCTGTCACTGGGCAGGACATAGTCGATGCTCGTGAGCATCCCTCCCAGGATGTTGTTGTAATTGTGAGCAACGCCGGTGGCCATGTTGCCCAGCGCCGCCATGCGCCGGTTGCGGGCGAGTTCCTGCGAGAGTCGCTTGCGCTCGGAAATGTCTCGCATACAAGCGGAAGCCCCCACGCAGTCGCCGCTTGCATTGATGATCGGTGAGACGATTAGAATGAACGTCCTGCGTTGGCCCTCCATCCGATCACACTTGATTTCGATTTCTCCCGATGTCCTGGTTCTGATCGTCTCTTCAAACACGCGCTGGACCTCTTCATGTTGCTGTCCATGGAAGACATCCCTCACGCAACGCCCAGACGGGTTATCTGCGGAATCATCGAAGTGACTGGCGGCCTCCTTGTTCACAAAGCGGACATTCAAATCGCGATCCACCGCGATCATGACGAAGCCGAGGTTTTCACATAGATCGCGATAGTAGTTGTCCGCCTGAGACGTCATCGTGTATGTCTCAATCAATGCCTGTCGGCTCGTTATGAGGAACCGGCGTTCTTGCCCACTCGTCCCTCTGAATAGGATCGAATGATCGGGCTGATCACATAGATACTTTCTCGCAACTCTCGTGAGCCATCCGCACGCTTCTCGGACGTTTCCACGAAGAACGGTCTGGCCACCAATGGTCGATTATACACTGCCTCCGTCGGTCCCAGCAGCAGGAATCCACCTTCAGGGATCTTCGCACCGAAGGCCAGATCATGGAAAGTGCATCGCCTTTCCTCAGGTACTTGCCTGGCTCCCTCCGGCGTGAGCTTCCACTTGAGAGGTCCCGGTGGCTCCTCGATCTCCGGCATCAGTTCAATCCATACATCTCTCAGACTGACCGAGCGCATCTCGAAGGCCAACTTCAGTTTGGCCCGCGCGTCCATGAAATCAAGCCCACGAAGTACGCCTGCCGGTCCGTGGTGAAAGACGACCTGTCTGGCGAGGCACAACCCTAAGTCCAGCTCAACGTGCCGAGACGCATCGTGCCGAGCGTAGTCCAGCGCGCTGCGAAGGCCGTCAATATCGGCCAGGTATTCTCGTAGCGGAGCGCGGTCTGATTCCCGGCCGATCGCGGCCCGAAACCCATTGTCGGCCAGGTGCATCGTCATGGCGGCGTCCGGCAGCGGCCCGGTCACAACCTTCCAGACGGCCCCGTCAGAGGTGAATGTCCCGTGCGGCGCGGAGTAGCGTAGGACCTTGAACTCGACAGACAGCCTCCGCAATGGGCGATCGAAGACAGACGTGGGCTGCGGCGGCTCCCCTTGAGCGCGCATTCCGCCGTTCGGTCCTCGGTCGCCGGCGACCGGGTCCGCGGTTCCGCCGGAGTCCTTCCGGCACCCTCCCCCGAGCACCAGGAGAAGCGCGCACCCTACCAATAGTATCCCTGATAGTGCCGCTCGCCGGCACATCGGCCCCAGGCATCCTTTTGAAACATCACTCACCATGACGATCGTATAAGCGAGATGACGCTCCTCCGCCGCGTCGACCGG
>Ga0190284_1000837_pt1 | contig 15104 bp, 17 predicted proteins | sample 48691812_MG_FD_161668 | JGI IMG/M metagenome (GOLD analysis project Ga0190284, IMG submission 161668) | Hydrothermal vent microbial mat bacterial communities from Southern Trench, Guaymas Basin, Mexico - 4869-18-1-2_MG | ecosystem: Environmental > Aquatic > Marine > Hydrothermal vents >...
CTCGCCTTGCCCACGTCTGTGACGCGCCCACGGTCAACGGCGATTGCACCGTTTTCGACGGGATCACCGGCAACCGGCAGCAGCCAGCGGGCGCGATAGACTTCCATCAGTCTTGCGCCTCCGGTACCACGTGTCTGTCACCGCCGGTTAACTGATCCCGAAGGGCGACGAAGTAATCGTCCATCACGGCACAGCGATGTCTTGCGAGTCCGCGTGATCGCTCGAACCGCAGCGTTTCGGTGATGCGCCCGGCCCAGTATTGGTATTCGATTTGTCGTTCCCAAACCGACACGACCGACGCGACGGGACGATCTTCCGCGGCACAACGGGCAATCTGCCCCCAAAGCCCAAGCGGCCCGATTGAATCGAGGTTCGTTGCCTCGCCGACGATCTGCGCTTCGGGCATGTGGGTCTCGCGCATTCCCGCTTCTCGGATTGCCTGGGCTGCCGTTGCGCGCGTCGTATCGTCGACCACCTCTTTAAGCTGCCTTGCAGCAGCATCCGCCGCACGCTCGCGCTGCACGTCGTTCGGCTGCATCGCGACCACGAGTGGTGCCGAAATTCGTCCCGCGTGCAGGTCCTCACAACACCAGGCATCTTGAAACCACACTGCCGCGCGCACGGCCCGCCGGTCGCATGGGACGTCTCTCAATTCCGAAAAGCCCGCGATCCATTCTGCCAGAACGCAGACGCGGGCGGCGCGCTCACACAAATGCGTGCTGCGGAGAAACCGACTCGCCGCGGCCTCGATAGGACCTTGCTCCGAAGTAGCTGCCATGTCGGCAATCATACTCGATGGTGGCGACGGTATGAAAAACCCCTTGCCCGGCCTGTGTTTGGGGCATTACACGATTGAATGTGGCAGCAGGTGTGCCACTGGCGGCTTGCCCGCCAGTGTGACCACCGACCCCGCACTGGCAGACAAGCTGCCAGTGGCACCCGCACACACTGTTACGCACGCTCATCAGGAGCACCCAACCACCGGATGTTGCTACCCGGTAAGTTGAACAGTATCAAGAATTCCCGTCAAAATGCCCTGAAGCGATGGATCATCTGCCGCTGCTTCAAGCACGATGAGGAGCAGGTTGCCGCCCTCGGACAGTTCAACTGAAGCGGCATAGCTGACACGGGTATTCGAGGTATCGTCAGGCGTCGCACGCCCCAGAATAAACTCGATATTGTTAGCAGTTGTGTAGTTGTCCAATTGTTCCATGGTTGCCGGGAGTTCTCCGGTGTCTGCCTGTTCACCACCACCCGATGAGCGCTGGCTAACGACAACGCTAACCGTCTGACTCGTGGCGGAGTCCGCGTACGAGACAAGGGCCAACACAAAGTCAGGTAACAGGGCTGCTGGGAGCCCCGCCTGGCATTGAAAAGCGTCGGGTATGCTCAAAGTAAACCCAAACTCTGAGCCGTCCAGCGGGTTCGCGCAGGGCAGAGCCGGCTCGCCCAGGCACGTCGTTCCCAACAATGGCAGACACAGTACAACAAGCAATATATTTCGTCTCATCTTGCTCTCCTTGGTTCGGTACGAGGCATTCGTGCGTCCATTCACTTGTTTAAGGAACGACATACTATCCAGCGTGTCGGAGTGCATCAAGGGCAAGCACGAGGGTAAAACGGGATTGGGTGTACGTCACGATGGTGGGTAGATTCTCGGCGTTGGCGCGGAGGCCCCCGACCAAGGTCGGGTACGTGTGTCGCCTCAAAGCAGTCCCGAAGGGACGAAGGATCGTAGCCACGGGCGCGAGCCCGTGGGATTCGAGGCTACGAATGTACAGAAGCCCCGAAGGGGCGACGGAATTGCCCAGTCGCGTCGGGCATCGTCCGCCGCCCCTTCGGGGCGGGCGGGTTTCGCCACGCCTCAATCCCACGGGTTCCGCTGCGCTCCACCCGTGGCTACGATCCTGCGCCCCTACCGGGGCGGCGTGGTCGAGCATCCACCTCGGGCTGGTGCGCGGCGCTATGAAGTCGAAGCGATCGCCATTACCGGGGCGGCCCTATTTCAGGATCACATTGAACGAAGCCAACGCGGACGTGTCGTCCCGGTAGAATCTGAATAGCTTGTCCAGCTTGGTGAGCGAAAAAACCTTCATCAACTCTTTCCGCATCCCGCACATCACGAATGAGCCCCGGATGGCTTTCATCTTCTTGTCCAGGGTGATCAGGATGCCGAGTGCCTGCGACGAGAGGAACTGTACGTTCGAGAAGTCGAGGACCAGCCTTTGTTTGTACTGCCGGTCCGGCAAGGCATAAAGCTCCTTGGCGATGTGATCGATCACCGTGGTGTCCAGGATCGATGTGCTCGTGATCGTCACGACGGTCACGCCTGCGTAGTCTTCAATAAGTAGGAGGGGTCTCGACAAGGGCCCGGGCTCCGTCAGAACATGGGTTGGTTTACCGCGGCCGTCAACGCCTGTATTCTAACGGCTGTTCAGGCAAGATGCGAGTGCCACGCACGAAATGATGGGTCACAAAACCATTGCCATCGAAACATCGGGTCGATACGGGTCCGTCGCCATCGCCTGCGGACCCGATCTCATCGCCCAACAGACCTTCAAGACCGAGGTGGAGCACGCCAGAGCACTGCTGCCCACGCTTGATCGCCTCTGTCACCGGCATGGCTGGACCCCCAACAAGATCGACCTGTGCCACGTTTCGATCGGCCCTGGGAGTTTCACGGGTTTGCGCGTGGCTGTAACGTTTGCCCGACACCTTGCTCTTGCCACAGGCGCCAGAATCTGTGCCGTCCCGACGCTCGACGTCATCGCCCATAATTGCCGCATCCCGGGCAAAAGCACATCCCAAAACTCTGACACCTCCCAAGATTGTGGCACCTCCCAAGATTGTGGCACCTCCCAAGATTGTGGCACCGGCGTCTCGCCGGTGTTTCCTCATGGGCAAGATCCCCGTGCCACTGGAGGTCTCGGGATAGGTTCTAATCCGCCGCGACACTTGGCCGTCGTTCTGAACGCCAAACGAGGCTGTGTCTTCGGGGCAATCTATGAACTTTCCGTCGAAGGATTATGCCGAATTATCGAGCCGCGGATGGTCGAACCGGCACGATTGTTCGCCGAGGCGCCCAGGCCGATCGCCGTCATTGGTGAGGGCATTAACTACCATCGGGAGGCCATTGACGCCTCCGGTGCTGACGTGCTTGAGCGCTTGCTGTGGTGGCCCCAGGCATCCAATGTCCACCACCTCGGGTGGCGTCTCGCCGAGCGGGGCGCGTTCACGCCAACCCGCGAACTCGTGCCTCTCTACGTGCGCCGGCCGGAAGCTGAGGAGCTGTGGGAGAAGCGTCACGGACGCCAGTCAAGGGAGTGAAGCAACAACACGACTCGTGCGAGATTAGCTCGTGCGAGAATCCCTTCTCGCATGTGTGCCACTGCTCTCGAGCAGTGCCTTCCTGGATACCCTAACGACCATTCACTGCTCAAGAGCAGTGGCACACAAACCCTCTCCGCCGGCGTGCAGGACATGAATCCTGCACATTGACGGGGCGAGACATGTATCACGTCCCAGCGTAGCGTCCACTCAAGCCGGCGAGCCTGTCGGCGCAGACGGCTATCCAAAACTGAGTATGAACTGCCGGATCCACTCGTTGACCGGTAGAGTGAACGTCGAAAAAGTCGTTCTGAGTCCGAGTAGCGCCGCTTCCTCCCGACAGGCCGAGAGTTGCAACGTCGTTCCGACCGTCATCGCGGCCAGGACCATCCATCTGCGTCGCCAATACCACTTCATCAAGATGCCTCCGCGTGCCTCGATGTCTTCCTGATGATCAGGGCCGGTCCGTCCTCAAACCGGGACTACCTGAACATCGTCCATCCACAACGCCGGACGTTAGATTCGGCATGATCCGGATCGGGCCTCAGCGATCACTCAGCGGCTTTGTGCTAAGTAATAGTATAGCCGAATGACACTGTGCCTTGAATCTTCTCTCGACACGAAGGAAGGACCGAGAATACATCCTCGGCCCAGCGAACGGGCAAAAAAGAAGGCCACCAGAGGTGGCCTTCCGTGCTGTTAAGTTACAGACTGCTTGGTTGGATGAGATCCATCCAACGATCTAGTAGCGGTCCCTGCGGCCGCCTCGACCGCCGCCACCGCCACCACCGAATCCACTGCGGCGTGGTTCCCTTGGCCTGGCTTCGTTGACCTTCAGCGCCCGACCATCATTATCCTGGCCGTCCAGCGCGGCAATGGCGGCCCGGGCCTCGTCATCGGATGCCATTTCGACGAAACCGAATCCCTTGCTCTGACCAGTCGTCCTGTCACTGATGACCTCGGCGCTCTCAACTGTCCCATGCTCAGACAGCAACTTCTCCAAATCCGAACTGCTTACATTATAGCTCAGATTCCCAACATACAACTTTTTGCCCATCGTAGCTCTCCTATCGATGGCGAATTGGACCCATTCTTTCTCTTTCAGGGTCGCGGGTGAAAGTGACCGACGTTCCGGCCAAAAAGGAAGGAGGACGATCCAGGCAATACGATCCGGACTTGGACAAAAAACGTCACGTTCGCGCCTCGTTCGACGAACCAACCACACGGAGTATATCCGTGGATCGCGGACGTGTAAACACAAAAATCAGATTCCAATCCCGCTTCACCCGGGGCGTTCTTACCCCACGGTGCGAGTCCTCCCTCCATCAACCATCGGAGCCATATCAGCCCGTGGCAAAACTGTGGCACCGGCTTCCAGCCGGTGGGGTCACGGGCGAGACGCCTTTGCCACACTTCGGTTGCGGACGGAATGGTCCGTGGAGGACACCTATGAATCCCAATCAGTTCCCCACCCCGATCGCCAGCCGAATACGGCTGGCGAAACGAGATGGGGGGTCCATGACAGTTCAGGCGGCTCGCGAGTGAGCCAAGCGGAGCGTGATATCGCCCGTGACGCGTACCGAATCCGAGCCCCGAGCGCAGGCGAGCGGGTCCGAAGACCTACGGTCTGTCCGTGAAGACCCCGCGCTGGCGCTTGGGGCTCTGATCAGCTCCGCCTGATCTGTCATGGCCCCCGAGATGGGGCACCCATGCTGGCGCTAGCGGGATGAGGCACCCACGCGAGGACCATTTTCATGTGCGATGGTGACCAACACCATCATGACATCCTGGGCCGAGAATCCCTTCTCGGTCCCCTCTTGGAAACCCGGCCGAGATCAAATCGACCCCGCCAAGCGCCAGTCGCCCCCCTCGCGGATCACACGCCGGTACAAGGTATCTCGTTCCACCGGTCGCCGGCCCGCTTCGAGCACCAGGCGTCGAATCTGCTCGACGGTCATCTCCTGGTGCCGGCTCTCCGGACCGGACTCACGCTTGGTGATGTCGTAAAACACCACGGTCCCGTCGAGATCGTCCACGCCCCAGTTCAACGATACCTGTGCCAGCTTCGCCGACTGCATGATCCAAAAGGCTTTGATGTGCGGGATGTTGTCCAACATCAGTCGGCTGATCGCCAGTGTCTTCAAATCGTCAAGCCCCGTCGGCGCAGGCAGATGTGACAGCGCGGTGCCGTCGGGCATGAACGACAGCGGCACAAAACAGTTGAATGCCGCCCGCCGACTTCGCACCGACGCGTCTTGGTGATCGCGGAGCTTGATCATGTGTATGACGCGTTCTTCGGGGTGTTCTAGGTGTCCGTAGAGCATTGTGGCGTTTGTGGAAATGCCCAGTTCGTGGGCCGCGCGGTGTACGTCAAACCAGCCTTGCTCACCAACCTTGTTCTTGTATGCTTCGTGGTGGACACGGTCGTCGAAGATCTCCGCCCCACCGCCGGGCAGGCTACCCAACCCCGCCGCCCGCAGTGCTTCCAACACCTCGCTGATCGAACGACGCGGCCGGGCGATCCGCGCAAAGTGGATGATCTCGATCGCGGTAAAAGCCTTGATGTGAATCCGCGGGCACGCCGCGCGAATCGCTTGGCACATCTCGACGTAGTACGAAAACGGCAGCTTCGGATGCAGGCCCCCGACGATATGCACCTCCGTCGCGCCGGCCTCGTACGCTTCTTGCGCACGCTCGGTCATTTCACTGACCGTCAACTCGTAGACGCCGTCGCCCTTCGGATAGGGCCGATAAAACGAACAGAACTTACACCGCAACACGCAGACGTTGGTATAGTTGATATGCCGGTTAACGTTGTAATATCCCGCGTCGCCGTGCAGTCGCTCACGGACCAGATTCGCCAGCCGCCCGATCTCGTGGATGTCGTGCGATGCGTACAAACACACACCATCCTCACGCGACAGCCGTGCACCCGCCTCCACCTTCGCGGCGACGGCAAGCAACGACGCGTCTGGAGATGTTGCTCTCATGACAATGGAACCGGCCCCGAGTGGATTCGAACCACCAACCTCAGCCTCCGCAGGGCTGCGCTCTATCCAATTGAGCTACGGGGTCTTACCGACCACGCCCGTCTGGCCGCATCTCTGGATAGCAGCCGCCTCCTATCGCCGCGACATGGTGTTCACCCGAATACAAGTCTAGGCTGAGTGCCCATCCTGTCAACCAAACCACTTAGCAGCCCGTGGCAAAACTGTGGCACCGGCGTCTCGCCGGTGGTTTTCACGCTTAGAAACGGCGTTTCCAAGCCGTTGTACTCCCTTTTACCACAGGCTGTTAGTACGTAATCAGCGGAGGCATGACACCACGTACGCGCCAAAATGACATAAACATACCAGGGGGGCCCTTACACGGTGATCAGGCGGGTCCGTGACACTTGCGGCGGCTTTCTGGCCGCTGGTGCGAGAGTCCCGTCTCGCGCCTATCACGCCCAGGAATGCTATCCCGTGGAGTTAGGGTCCGACGTGCCCCCCGGCCAGGGCCGAGGGCTCTTTGAAAGGCTTCTCGGTCCAGGCAGATGCTGTAGTCCGTGCCCGCCGTGAGTGTCACGCACCCTTATCAGGCCATCTTTTTTCTGTCACCTGCTGAACTTCCGGCCCAAAGGGGTGTATAATAATATGCAGCGGAGATAGCGTGGATAGACGGTATAACTATTGGACTAAAATCGAGAACGTCCGATATGTGTGAAAATGGGGCATTCCGTTTAGATCGGCTGTAGGGATAGACAGATTTTGACGATACATTAGATAATAGCTGGAAATAGGGCTATAATACGCAAGCTCTCGTGATCTTAGGGAATCATACCGGAGGTGCGACAGCGAGATAAACCCCAATAATGGGGCGTTTTGAATGGCTTCTTTCCCCTCCGGAAAGCACCGGGATTGCCCTTGCGGCGCTCGGTGCTTTCTTTTTGGGGACCTTTGTCAAGGTTTTTTTTGTCGATTTTGAAGGTTTTTTCGGTTCTGCGGATGTGTTGATTCCCCGCCTCAATATCCACTCACATGGTCGCAAACATAAACCTATTCTCATCGAAGGGGAGGAAGCGCACACCGTCCGAGAACCAAATCCGGAAACATTGAAATGACGCTCTGCGAGGGCGCTGATTTGGCGGCCCGCTCCAGATCTCGCAGGCCCTCCTCCGGTAGCCCGGAATACAACTCCAAATACCCCAACAGGAATCTCAACTCGTAGTCCTCCGATCGGGCAAGCTTGTCTTCGAGATCCGCCCGTCGAATGTCAAACACGTCCTGCTGTCCCGTCAACGACACCAAATCCAGCCGAAACACTGCAATCTGTGGAAACCGCTGAAGCCCCTTTTGTATCAGCCACACTGCGGTGACATAGTCCCCCGCGGCCACCAGGGCGTGACCCCGCCCCAGGAGCGGCAACGGGCTGCGTGGGTCGATCGTATGGGCCAGATCGTACAACCTGGCCGCATTGTAATATTCGCAAGCCTTCAAGGCCGCCTCAGCCGCCGCCATGTTCCCGTTGAAGCGATTCTCGTACCTGCCGACAAACGTCGTCACCGGGTCTTCAAGTACGTCTTTGGCCCATCTTGCGGCCGTCGCCAGCTCTTCCACGGCTTTGTCTGAACGTCGCAAGCCGCCTCGGAGTCGCGCAGGCACCTCCACTGCCTCCCTGTCAGCCTCAGAGCCAGCGGCAAAAGTTTCCGCCTCGCCAATCTGGAACCCCAACTGCACAGGACCAAGTTTCTCCACCTCCTGAACGACCCTGTACATATCCGCGAATCGATCGGCGCCGAGGTCGGCCGGCCTTTGCCCGGCCGTGGCCGTCGTTTCATCTCCGGCTGACCCTCCACCGCGCTGCTGCCGCATTCTCGCCAAAACCGGCTCCTGCGACGCAGGCGCATTCAAATCACGCTGTAACCGGCTCTCTGTCGCCGTGTCATCGGACAATCGGCCAGTATCCGTTGGCCACGTTTGATCCCTCTCAGCCTCCTCACCAGACGTCATCCGGTCTCTCATCAGCATGTGCAACCCCAGACGGCCATCCATTTGGCTTTGATCAGACAGCGGATCAATGGAAACAGGCGCCGAGGGGGTCGGTGCACCAAAGATCGACGACCCGGCTGCCAAACCGAATGGGGACATGACTGCGGTCAGTGGATCTTCCGTCACCCCCAATGCGGTCCCCGACTGCCCCCCCCCAAAGCCGGATGTCTCGCGGCTAATTCCCACCCGCCGATCGGCTGGGTCAGAAATCGTAGGCCACTGCGCCGACAATGCCGAAACGGCCGGTCGAGGCGGTGCCGTGTTTGTCGAAATCAGCTTCGAAGATCCGGGGGCATTCAGACCGCGTCGTATGTACCCCAGGTCCGCAACGGTCTCCTGAGTGCCAAAGTAAAACGTCGGACTCGGGATGCGATTCGGCCGCAATTCCTGCACCCCCACCGACCTGGACTGAAAGCCCGACAATCCGGCCGACGGCAGTGACAGCCTGTATTGGTTGCTGTACAGCACCGGAGAGGTGTCGTGAAAACGAGCCAATCCCGTGTAGTTGCCGCTCACGATCGCACCGGCCCGCGAACCATAATCAAATGTCGTGCCGAGCTGGTTAATCCGGCCGGTTCCAAACCCGGGATTCTGGTCCAGTGCACGACCCGTCCCCATGGTATCGCCCCGGTTCACGCGGTGGTCGATTTGTCCTGACGCGATGCCAAAGGAGAACAACAAAAACCACGCAACGACGACTAACAGCATCCGACATGGTTTGGTCATCTCTCGAACTCCTGTCGAAAGCGCCCACGTACCCCCATCAGGCTGCCCATGTTGGATGGTAGTCCCACCCCAAACGGCTTTCCAGGGCCGGCCCGCAGAGATGGCACATCTCTGAAGAGATAAACTCACATCGGCTCTGCGTGGCGAACTCCTTTGATCCTATCCCCAAACTGTGGCATAGGCTGTCACTGTGGCATCGGCTGAGGTGGACAGGCCGACCAACGCCGAATGTGAAGAGAAAGAGCAAGGAAATCCTCCGCATGACCCCCTGAACTTCATGCTTGACTTGGACCGCCTCATAGATGCCACCGTATATGACCGCAAAGCCGCACTTCTCATAGAACTCCACGGCCCGGAGCATATCCCCGGACGCGAAGTTACGGCGCTGACGTGCTGTACAACCATCATACGGCCAGCTCACCAGTCGTCAGATCGTCGAACAACTCTGCCGCCCGATCCAGATCACTCACACTTAACAGCAGTGTTGACGAAGTCCCGCCCACGGGATTGCTGCCGTAAACATAGTTGATATTAATGCCTGCCTTCGTCAGCCGGGTCGCCACGCCCCGCAGCGCACCCGCCCTGTGGGGGACATCGAGTTTGAGGACCCGCTGTGTGGAAAAGTTGTAGTGGGCCTTGGTGAGCGCGGCCTTGGCGGCCACCGTCGGAGACGCCACCAGGCGAACCCACCCGCACTCCCCGTCCATGGACAAGGTGACCGCATTGATATTGACTTTCGCCCGCTTCAAGATACCGCACAGTTTGGCCAGTGTACCAAGCTTGTTGTCCAGGCCGACTGAAAATTGCGTCACCTTCGCCATCGTAAACCTCCCGCTCTGTTTAACTTCTGCTTCATGTTGTCACGTGCGAACACCGGCATTCAAGCAAGGTTCCACCTCGAGGTCAACGCCCCACCCCGTACACTCCATGCTCCGCCAGGGCAATCGCATTCTCGAGTGAGTACTGGAAACAGACGCGTCTGATCAGAGCCCCGACCGTGAGGGAGGGGTGGCGCGAGCCGGGGTGGCACCGCTCCCTCACGGTTGCGGCTCTGATCCAGAGAATGCGATTGCCTTGCATGATCCACTGCCCACCTACAAACTCGATACCCACTTGCACAGTATCGCTCGGCACCTTCCCATCAATACCGATATAATAGGGTGGCGGCCCTTTGCGTGAGCGACTCCGCCTCCGTAAACAGCCCCCGCAACTGGACGGTGCATCATGGCAACATCCACCTCGCTGAAGACACTTCTGGCAAAAAACACGGCGGCGGCGGCCCCGGACCTGGTCCGCCAGGACGCAAAGGGCCTCCGCTGTTTGGCCTGCGGCCACCGATGCCTCATAAGACCGGGCCGTTCAGGCGTGTGCAGGGTGCGGTTCAACCGTGATGACGAACTCCGCGTCCCGAGCGGATATGTATCGGGATTACAGGTCGATCCCATCGAGAAGAAACCGTTCTATCACGCTTTTCCGGGACGCGACGCGCTGTCATTCGGGATGCTGGGGTGCAGCTTCCACTGCCCCTATTGTCAAAACTGGGTCACCTCCCAAACGCTATTCGACGACCAGGCCGTGAGCATGCCCCGATTCGTCACGGCGAAGCAGTTGGCGGAACTGGCCGTCGAACACTGCGCGCCGGCCGCTGTATCCACCTACAACGAGCCGCTCATCACAATCGAATGGTCCGTCGAGGTCTTCAAAGAGGCAAAGGCAAGGGGCCTGGTGTGCGGCTACGTCTCAAACGGCAACGGCACGCCGGAGGCGCTGGCATTCCTGCGGCCATACCTCGATCTGTTCAAGATCGATTTGAAGTGCTTCGACGACAAACACTACCGCAAGCTGGGGGGCGTCCTGTCCAATGTCCTGGCAACGATTGAACAGGCGGCCGCGAGCGGCTATTGGGTGGAGATCGTCACGCTTGTCGTGCCCGGCTTCAACGATAGTGACGAGGAGCTGTCACGGATTGCGGCGTTCATCGCCGGCGTGTCACGGAATATCCCCTGGCACGTGACGGCGTTTCACCCCGATTACAAAATGCGGGACCCACGGCAAACACCGGTATCGGCACTACTTCAAGCCTACGACATCGGCAAGGCTGCGGGCCTGAAGTTCGTCTATCCCGGAAACGTCCACGGCGGCGTCGGTGACCGAGAGAATACGTTCTGCCCGTCATGCAACGCGTTGATCATCCGGCGGTCCGGCTTCTACGTCGAGGAGAATCGCATGAAGACACCGGGGAAATGCCCGGCATGTAACGTTACGATCCCAGGCGTGTGGGAAGACGGGTCCCCCGGCCGATCCGACGGCAACGGCATCCCGAGGCCGGTTTAGCTCTAGTGTCGCGTCACGTTAGAAATATTGGGGAGTGTGGGCGTCTCGCCCGCCGGATTCCTCGAAGAACAGCGGGCAGGATGCCCGCACTCCCCGACAGTTCAAGCGTGAAGGAGCACTAGTGCAGGATCACAAGTGATCTTGCGGGTTGCGAGGAGATACCCAAATGTGTGCCACTGCCCTTGAGCAGTGCGGGTGCCACGCCCCTTCCAGGGGTGGGGGACGGAGTGCAAAACTGTTCAATCATTACAACAGCCACTTGGGTGCCACTGCTCTTGAGCAGTGGTTTGTCGATAAAGCATCCAGGAGGGCACTGCTCAAGAGCGGTGGCACACCAGTCCGCGAATTCAGGTGTGAAGGTACACTAGGAATACACGGCTGACCAATGACGTATCCCACGAACTGAAGGCGGCGGCAAACATGAACACCTCTCGACTCATTCCAGTGCTCGTCGTCTTGTTCATTCAAGGCGGCGTATGGGGTGCGGATGAGAACGAGTTTCCGTTTTACGTCGGGCGGCTCGTGTGTCTGCGGTGTCACGGCGACGGCGGAGATGTACGGTCGTGTCCACTGGAAAAGATCCCTGAACATGACCGTGCGTATCATACGTTAACCAAGCCCGAGGCGGAGGAGATCGCGCTGCTGAGCGGCGTCGGCGAGCAGCCCTGGGAAAGCCGGATTTGCCTCGGCTGTCATGCGACGGCGGCGGATGAGGGGCCGAGATGGACGCTGGATACGTTCGACGTCAAGGACGGCGTGCAATGTGAGTCGTGCCATGGCGCCGGCAGCCATCACGTCGACGCGCGCCTGCGGACAAGAAACCAACAAGCGCCGAGAAGGGATTCTCGGCCCGGCAAAGAAGAACACCATGGCACGCGTACGATGGGCAATGTTGCCCATCTGCTGGACCCACGCACTCGTGAATGCGCCACCACGGTCGAGGGTAGTGCGGGCGTCCCGCCCGCGGCCACAAGGCATCAACAGATGGGCAGGATTGCCCATCTTACCGCATCAAATCCGGGTTGGCATGACATCCGCCGCGTGGATCGGACGCCGTGCACGGAGTGTCATGTGGGGCGGCGGTCGCACGTGGAAGTCCTTGACCTGGGCTTCCGCCGACAGCCGTCGGACAGACTGTACAAGACGCCGGTCAACATGGCGGTTTCGCCGGATGGTCAGGCGTTGTACGTCGTCTGCGAACACAGCAACAGCCTGATTGTCGTCAACACAAAGACGCGCAAGGTGGTGGACGAGATCAAGGTCGGCAAGCGGCCGCACGACGTGGCGGTAAGCCCCGATGGGCGCATGTTGTACGTGACGAACCGGTTGGCGGACAGCCTCACAGTGATTGATATCTCGAATGCCTGGGGCCGAGACAGGATTCACGACCCAGCCGATGTCGGCAGGAAGGTCGTCGCCGAAGTTCGCGTCGGCCATGAGCCCCACGGCGTCTTGACTGATGCGAGCGGGCGACACATCTATGTGCTGAATGCCGGTGACAACTCGATTTCGATCCTCGACGCCGAGACATTGAAGGCAATCAAGCGTCTGTCTGCCGGCTGTGGCCCCTGGTCGGCAGCACTCGGGCCGGACGGGAAAATGCTCTATGTGACGAACGTCCGACCGAACCGGGGTCGATACCGTGATCCGCCGCGCTCGGAGGTGACAATCATCGAAACGCGGCGGGGCGTGGTGGTGGATCGCGCGGTGGTCGCCGGCGGCAACATGCTACAAGGCATCGCCTTGGCGCCCGCGGGGGTCCATCTCTCATCCTCGGAAAGGGCGGAGCACCCGGGCAAAGGCATTGTGCTGTTCACGTTGATGCGCACAAAGACGATGGTGCCGATGACACGGCTCGTACAGGGGTGGGTCATCACCAACGGCATCGGCGTCTTATGGCCCGACGGTCAGGTCGATCAGGTATTGCTTGACGAACCGAACATGAGTTTCCCGGACCCAACCGACATCGCGGTGAGTCCGGACGGCCGGTACGCTCTGATCAGCGGCGGCGGATCGGACCAGGTCGCCGTCGTGGACGTTACGAAGCTGCTGGAGACGATCACGAGCGCGACTGAGGAAGAGCGGTATCGTGTGCTGCCGAACCACCTGGGTATGAGCGGCCGGTTCGTGGTGAAGCGAATACCCGTCGCGCACAATCCCCGCGGCCTTGTCTTCTCGCCGGACGGACGCTTCGCGTATGTCGTCAACGCGCTGGGGGACTCGGTAACGGTGATCGACGCACGGGATTACACCATCGCGGGCAGGATCGACCTCGGCGGGCCAGCGGAGATCACGGAAATCCGCCACGGCGAACGGCTGTTCCACAGCGCGGACATGACGTTCGGTCGACAGTTTTCCTGTCGAAGTTGCCACCCGGATGGCCACCTCAACGGCCTGAGCTTCGATATCGAGGCAGACGGCATCGGCTTCAACCCGGTCGACAATCGGACCCTGCGCGGCATCCTGGACACGCCGCCATTCAAATGGGAGGGGACGAATCCATCCCTGGAGTTTCAATGCGGGCCGCGGCTGGCCGTGTTCTTTACGCGACTCGCTCCCTTCACGCCGGACGAGCTGAAAGCCCTGGTGCGGTATGAATGCACCATCGCGCGGCCGCCCAATCCCCACAGGAGCCCCGACGGGCTGACGTTGGCGCAGCGCCGCGGTAAGGCGGTCTTCGAACGGACCGTGAACAACCTCGGCCGGCCCATGAAGCCGGAACAGCAGTGTATCACCTGCCACAACACGCCCTACAAGACCTCGCGGCAGCAGATGCCCGTCGCAACGACGATGTGGTTCGATACGCCGGTGGAGGTCGAGATCAGAGACATCTATGACGCGGAAGACTTCGGCGAGTTGGGCGCATACTACTTCGCGGACACGGGGACGGGACACGATGCGTTCGACGTCCCACACCTGATCAACATCTACAATAGCGCGCCATACTTGCACAATGGCAGCGCCGCCACGCTCGAGGAAATATGGACGCGATACAACATGACGGAGGGCCACGGTCTTTCGGGCGACATGACCCGGCAACAGTTGAACGACTTGATCGCTTATTTGAAGGCATTGTGAGATGGCGAGAATGATGAATTGCCATGCGAAACTGTCAGATCATCCCACAGGGACAACCGAAAGTAGCCCATTGATTCATCACTGGGATCAAGAGTCGGAGCACGATAGTAGCAGCACCGCGCAAAGTCGTCTTGTTCACCAGATTCCAGCCGCGGAGCGCCAGCCATGTTCAGCCGCGGAGCGGCGACGGAATAAAGCCCAGGGCGAAGCGCAGCGAGCCCTGGGACGCCGGAGCACGGAATCCCCAGCCCCCAACGGGGGTGACGGAAGGACTTTGCGCTGTCCTGTTAGTGCCGGAGGCCCGGCTGAAGCGAGTGTGCCATGGCGAGCTTCAACCGTCCCTCTGGGACTACCGCCATGTCGTAACTTTCCTTTTCCCAGTGATGAATCGCGGGGCTATGATCACAAGTCCCTGCGGGGCAAAAGTATTCAAGCACCACCTACTAACACCCCTCCGTTGGGTCATTGGCTCCCTGCGACAGTCGGAAGATATATCGCCCGTGGCTTATTGACGATCCTCCCTCTTGCGGCCATCTCCTGTATCGCGGGGGCGAGTCACGGACCGAACGGAGTGGGCAAGGTGCCGAGTCCGCAGCCTTTCATTTATGA
>Ga0190284_1000838_pt1 | contig 15102 bp, 3 predicted proteins | sample 48691812_MG_FD_161668 | JGI IMG/M metagenome (GOLD analysis project Ga0190284, IMG submission 161668) | Hydrothermal vent microbial mat bacterial communities from Southern Trench, Guaymas Basin, Mexico - 4869-18-1-2_MG | ecosystem: Environmental > Aquatic > Marine > Hydrothermal vents > Microbial...
CGGCAGCCTTGAGATGCCTCACCACGTCGTCAAGAGATACGTCGCTCTTTCGTGAAATATGCACCAACTCTGAAGGAGAGAAAGAGTGGAGATATACGCTTGGAAAACGATCCCTGATTGTCTTTACCATGGTGAGGTAGGCATCAAGGGTATAGTCCGGATGCAGCCCGCCCTGCAACATGACCTGTACGCCGCCAGCGCTGACGAGGGCTTCCACTTTGTCGCAGATTTCATTTAGTGACAGTTCATAAGGTGCAATCTGACCGCCGCGGGCGTGAAACGCGCAGAACGCACATGACGCCTCACAGATATTAGTGAAATTGATGATCCTGTCAACAATGAATCCCACCTTTTCTTCAGGCCATGCGAGCTTTCTTCTATGGTCTGCCGCGAGGCCAAGTTCGATAATATCCCAGGAAAACAGGGAAATTGCCTCATCAGGATTTATTCGCCCGCGTTTGTATATTTTTTCTTTTAATAAGGTCTGGTCTGTCATATCTTTATATTTTACCAAAGTGTTTTTAAAGGGATAAGATAATATCCTGTCAATGATGCGATTTGTGAAAGCTGTTTTCCCGGAAAAAATCCCGGAAAATTTTTGGCCAGGTACTTACTTTCGTTTAATAAATAAGGCACTCGTTCCCTCCTGAAATGCTCATTATTTCTGCCAAACCAATAAATTATAATTTATTATTGCATTTTGCAACATTTTTTTATATTAAAGTTCATATTATCTTAGAGAGTGGAAAATTCAAAGTAAAAAAAGGAAAACAGCTTTGTAACCTGCTGAAATTGCTGATGCCAATATTTTCCGAGTCACCAGTTCCAACTGAATGATTTCAGAATGTTGCGGATCTGCTTTTCATTTTGGATTTTTCACTGTCAAGCTCCATCTGTATTTAATATTGCTGGTTCTAATGGTTTTTGTGGTTTCCGATATGAACCGCAGATGCCGCAGATGAACACATACGGCCTGTGAGTGCGGGCATCAGCGTTTATCAGCGTTCATCTGCGGTTTGCAAGGATCAGTCTTATGCAACCACAAAATCAGTTAGAATCAGTAATATTGAACAAGGAAAAAGAGCGGCAAAGCACCGGACACAGGAACTGAACTATGAGCAGATCAAAAACACTTCCGCGGGATTGCCAAATCCGGCGGGTCCGGTTATCAATCCGAACCGGGCGATAACGGATATATTTCCGATCTGCTGACAATAAGACGCTGGTTCCAACGGATAATGTCCGCTCTGTCCTGGCATCAATAAATTTTTCCAATGAGGTATGAATATGCAAATTTATGTATGTATCAAACATGTTCCTGACACAGCCGTAAACATAAATGTCGTGGGCGAGTGCGGCTTTGATGAGTCCGTCAAATTCGTGATGAACCCTTATGACGAATACGCGGTGGAAGAGGCCATTCAAATCAGGAAGAAAGCGGGCGGCGAGGTGATCATCGTGTCCGTTGGCAAGGAAGCCGCCACCAAAACCATCCGCTCGGCCCTGGCAGTGGGCGCGGATCGAGGCATTCTGGTCAAAACCGATACCCAGTTCCTCGACAGTTCACTGACAGCCCAGGCCCTCACGAAAGTGATTGAGCAGGACGGATCGCCCGACATGATCTTCACCGGTAAACAGTCGGTTGACAGCGAAGGAATGCAGATTCCCTACCGCCTGGCAGCGGCCTTTGATATGCCGGTGGTGAGTGATGTCGCAGCACTTTCCATGGGCGATGGAAATGTAACCGTGGAACGTGAAATCGGCAGCGGAAGCAGAGAAGTCATTGAAATGACGCTTCCCTGCGTGGTCGGCGCGACAAAAGGACTGAATGAGCCTCGTTACGCAAATATGGTGGGCATTATGAAGGCCAAGAAGAAAAAACTGGATCAGATTGATATTGCAGACCTGGGGCTGGATATCAATGCCGCAGGCACGAAACTGACAGAGCTGAAACCCTTTCCTGAGAGGGGAAAAGGGAAAATACTTCAGGGCAGTCCGCAGGAGATGGCCGAGGAACTGACACAACTGCTTAAAAACGAAGCAAAAGTGTTGTAAATTGAAGATTAAAGGATGAAGATTGAAGAGGATAACCCGAATATTTTTCAATGAGTCATTCAACGCTCATATTTCCGATTTCAATCTTCAATCCAAAAAGGGAGAAATATGGCTAATATAGGTGTGCTCATTGAGACAAGTGATAACAATGAGGTCAAAAAAACGAATTTTGGCGTAATTACGGCTGCCCGGGGAGAGGGCGGAAATGAGATTTTCGGCCTGCTCATAAACGGCTCCGGCTTGACCTGTAAGGATGCGGTTCAGGAATATGGCATCGGAAAGCTCGTGGAAATATCGGCTGACGGTGCGAACCTGAGTTCAAATCCGGAGTTACAGGCAAAAGCACTGGCCGAGGCCATGAAACATTTTGAGATCAATGCGCTGTTCGGTCTGAGCAGTATGCAGGGAAAGGATATCCTGGCACGGACGGCCGCGATACTGAATGCCCCGCTGACGCTGGACTGTGTCGGAGTGAATCTGGCCGAGGATACTGTCACCAAGTTCCATTTTGCCGGAAAAACCTTTGCAACGATAAAACTTACCGGGGAGTGCAGAATCTGCGGCATTCGCCCCAATGCCATTGAAGCAAAGGCTGGACCCTGCGAGGCAGAAGTGATGTCTTTTCAGGCTGATGTTCAGGATTCAGGGCGAATGAAGGTGAAAGAACTGAAAAAAGGAGCTTCCGAACGGGTTGAACTGACCGAGGCTGATATCATTATTACCGGGGGACGTCCCATTGGCTCCGAGGAAAATTTCAAAATTCTGCATGACTGCGCCGAGGCATTAGGAGAGGCTGCGGTGGGAGCTTCGAGGATGGCGGTTGATTCCGGTTTTGCGCCTCACGACATGCAGGTGGGCCAGACCGGAAAGACGGTCAGCCCGAAACTTTATATCGCGTGTGGGGTTTCCGGAGCGATCCAGCATTTCGCGGGCATGAAAACCTCCAAAGTCATTGTGGCAATCAACAAAGACCCTGATGCACCGATCTTTGCCAAATGCGATTATGGTTTAGTCGGTGATATGTTTGAAGTTGTGCCTGCCCTGACCCAGGCCCTCAAATCTGACAACTGACCTGAAAAAACCGGTTTTTTTTTTGAAAAAACCCCGGGTAAATCCGAACCGCAGATTTACCCGGATTTCCCGGATTGGAAGATAGCCTCTGCGGCATTTTTGAAATTTGTGTCAGTCTGCGGTTCAGACTCTGAAGGACAGCAAATCTGAACCGCAGATTTTCCCGGATTTCCCAGATTGAAAAATCAATTATCAAAAAGGAATATCAAATCATGGAAAACATTTTGGAACCGATTGTCAGTTCACCGAAACTGAGTCTGTATGTGGAACAGCTTCAGACATTGCTGAACAAGGAAAAGACTATATATAAAACAGTAAATTTTAAGGTTCTAAGTCATTTTGTATTTTACCTCCCTCTGTAAATCCAATTATATGTGATGATTTCGTTTGTGAGTTTGTCAAGGTGGGTTGCGGGTTTCGTTTTTTACTGCGTAAAAAATCGAAATCCTCCACCCACCCTACAACCCCGGGATTTTCTTATGTGCGTATGTCAACGGCGAGCCGATGTCATGGGATCCTCCTTTCCGTATTTTTGAAACGTAAAATATACCATAAAGAGTATATTGTCAATTATTTTATTGAATCTCAGTGCAACAAATCCATCTTTTTCCGATTGCCGGACGGGGTTTGCAACCCCGTCCGAAACTTATGCTGTTTTTCTGAATCAGACTCTTCCGGCATGTTTCTTGCATAGATTATATTCAAATATCAGTTTATTGTTAAAATTAAGGTTGATGACATTCCACGAAAATACTCCGGGAGTCAGACTCATTTTGTTGACCTCCTAAGTTTGGACAAACTGTTCAATATTGAACATATTGTCTATACAAATTGTTCAATTGAACATTTTCCCACGCTCCGAGTGGTAACAGCAATTTGGGAAATCCCCATTTATCGGAATTTTTTTTAAACGCTTCATGTCATGTCCGTTATGGCATGACCACAGAAAAAATGGTTTCATAAGCTGAAAAATGAAAATTTTGCTTGAGATTGTTTACAAATTTGTGTATAACTGTATCAATAGGCTTTTGGGGAATATAAACTGCAAAACTGAAATTCTGAAGGGGGGATAACCATGTTTGAATCAGGAAAGAATGTTTGGGCTTTACAAAGGGTATTAAAATTTTTTGCAGTAATCTTTTTTACGGTTATGTTTTGTGGAAGTGGTTATGCAGGGCAAATATCTTCTCCATCTTTTTCTGATGACAATATCAAAACAAGGATCACCGATGAGCACGGATATTATCGTTTTATCGGCATGGAACCCGGGGGCCATGCTGTCTGGATTGACCCGCTGACCCTGCCGGAGCAGTATGTCCCCGACAACCCTCGTATCATCAGACTTGTTGTGTATCCGGGGGAAACCGTTTCAGGTGAAGTGGCAGAATCCGTGGTGCTGGATGCGTCAATTGCTGAAGATGGCGTGGTCCAGGGGATGGTGTGTCTTGATCTTAACAACAACATGAACTGTGATTCCGGAGAACCCGGTTTCCCTGATGTCACCGTCTATGACCCGCCAGTCATGGAAACAGAGGTCAGTCAGCTCGGCGGAAACAACAATCCCATAAACAACTGCGAAGATGTGACATTCCAGGTGACCCTGACCAACAGCGGTGACGAGGACGCCACCAATGTGGACATCACAAACAGCATCTCCACAGGATTCACCCCGGTATCACGCACATCAGACGACAACACAGTGCCTGCCGGCGGATCCGTCAGCAGGGAGTTCATCTATGCCGCCGGCTGTGATGCGGTGTCCGGCGACAATATCACCACAGTCTCATTCACAGATGCGGGCGCGGGTGCCTATGATGACCTGAATTTCCTCAGACCCTATACAGTCAATCCCGGGGCGATATCCCTGACCAAAGTGGCAACATACATCAACGGCACACCCATCACAGAGACATCGGAACCGGACGCGGAGATCGGGGACACGATCACCTGGCGGATCCGTGTGAGGAGCAGCGGACTGGGACGCGTCGGAAATATAGTTGTCACAGAGACACTCGACTCCGGAATGATATTCACTGACAGCGCATCAAGCCCCCGCGAATTCAACTCGTCAACCCATCCCGGACTTGCCAGCATAGAACCGGATGAGTTTGTGGATATTTCCGTGGAAACAAAGATCATCGGATGTGAGAATCTGTCCGACAATGTCTCAGCAGTCTGGGGATGCGGGCCCGGGAATTGCGGAAGTTCTGTATCAGCCCAGTCAAGCGTTGATCTGCATAAGGAATATCCTTTTCTGGAATATACCCCGCCTCCCATCACCATGACAGCCCCATATTGTGCCACAGGTGATATCACCGAAAATGTCTCTCTGACAATCACCAACTCAGGCGGCACTGTTGCCAAAGATATCAGGCTCGATGTTGATTTTTCCCTGCTGACCGTTTCCAACATCACTCCCTCCGGCGTGACATACAGTTCAGGAACATTCGGAGGCATCGGCGATATCCCCGCAGGAGAGAGCAGTACCATCATTTATGATGTCACCTATTCCCCGCCGTCAGAATGGTGTTCAGCCGGCACTGCTTCCGGCGGAACCCTGGTATGGGAGCCGACATACCAGAACGTATGCGGCCTGACATTCAAATCACCGCTTAAATCCAGTTCATACACCATTGACGCGTCATCCGGCCTGAAACCGGAATTGCAGGTGACAAAGTCCTGCACCATCGGGGGGAATCCAATTGATCCGATCATCCCGATAACCGATACTGAACAAACTGTCAATTGCATCATCACAGTGGATTATTCTGATCCGGCAACCTGCAACACAGACGGTTCCCTGACGGTTACGGATACTTATCCCACAGACTGGACACCCGCGGATATGTCACCATCCCCGCCGGACTATGACAACACAGCCACCCCCGGTCAGATTACCTGGACAATCCCCTCATCAGACCTTGCCGGGGCCCTGACATACAATCAGGATTTCACAATTCCGGCCATGCCGGCAGATAATATATGTGACAGTTGCGGAAACACCTGGGAGAATAAAGTGGAAGTCAGCGGAAAAGACTGCTGCAACTGCGATATTGAAGCAGAAGCCTCAGTCACAACAACTGTTGACTGCCCGAATCCCGAGCTGGGAATCAGCTCGTCAAGAACAGTGCCTGACACCGGAACAGAGGTCTGCGATGATGTCAGTCTGATGACATTTGCCAGCACATACACCTTCACAGGTGCGGGATGGGACAGCATAAATTGGGACAAAGTCAGTTTTACAGAAGACAAAACAAATTATCTGGAATTAGTTGGAACACCTTCAATCTCAGTGACCAGCGGCACCGCTCCCACATACACACTCACCGACAATCCGCCCCCTGGAAATATGGTTGTTGACTTTACTGCAGCAACACCAGTCAGAGCGGGAAATATTTTGACAATCACATACAACTTGAAGCCCACGGCAGACTCAGAACCCGAATGCGGCTCAGACTATTCGTTCATTGATTTTGCCACGCTGGAAGTTTCCGACACAACAGGTGTGGAATTTGGCAATTCCTGTCAGAACGGAGGCAGCATCATCGTCAGAGATGCCAACTCGCTGACCACATCAGGATCAGAAATGACGGTCTCTGTCTCAGAAATGCCTCCGATTGTCGGATCCTGCATGGAATACAGCCCGGTGATTACCATTGCAAGGAACTCAGACAAACCCGCATACAATGTCGTACTGTTCATGAGTGACGAAAACTGCGAAAAAATTTCCGTGACAAGTGCATCTCCTCATACTCCCCTGAATGGTTCGGAAGGAGAACCCGCCACGGTAAACGGAAAGACCGGATATGTCTGGAACTACGGCAACCTGTTCAGCGGAGGAAGTACAGCCGCCTCTGTCAGCCTCAATGTCCGGGGACGCTGTCTGGACGATTCAGAACTGGAAGTTCTCCTCGGATATGACAATGGCTGTGCCAACATTGCTGACCCTGACGACCTTGATCCGACCACGAGAACCTGCACTGCCAGTGATTCAAAAAAAGCAGTCATCCGGGAACCAAACCTCTCCGTCACCAAATTCCCGGAGACAGTCTATGCTGAAAGGGCGGATCAGCCGGCTGAGTGGACAATCTCCGTGATCAATTCAGGAGCAGGATCCGCATACAATGTGGAAGTTGTCGAAACATTGGATGATGATCTGACGTATAAGAGCGCGACCTGGGATAATCCTGCCGGCATCACACAGCATACCAATATCATGCCGGATGGCACAACCCCGTTAAACGGCGCATCCTTTGTCATTGACGAACTCAGCCCGGGTGAAGAACGGGAACTTATATTTGAGGCTGATATCAGAGGATGTCAGGTCACTGAAAATATAGCGGAAGTCCGGGTTGGCTGTCTCGGTGAGACCTGTTCAGTTCCGGCCTCAGACAAGTCCCAGGTCCGTTTTCCGTCAACCGACCTGGTCGTCACAACAGACTTTGACAATCTGGGCAACCTGTGTGATGAAAAACAGATGACCCTGATTGCGAAAAATGCGGGATTGGCTGTGATTTACGACATTGAGATTGAGGAAATCCTCCCCGCACAACTGACATACCAGCCAGGAAGCTCCCAGTATCAGATCAGTTCCGGCGGCTGGTCAGCCCGAGGAGATGTTGAACCGGCTATTTCAGACAGCACACTTACATGGCGTTTTGACAATACCTCCCTGGCAACTCCTCTGACAGATGCGCTGAAAGCCTTAAACCCTGGTGAGGTCATAGCAGTCCGTTTTGTTGCTGATGTCGGATGCGAATTTTCAGGCGGACAACTCAGATTTTCCACCGAATACGATGAATGCGGTGCCGAAGGCATGAGAAACACCTCTGAAAATGTTTTCACCATCCTGGCCAACAAACCTGATGTCACTGTCACAATGACATCTGCGGACCAGAATATCACCTGCGGTTCAGATGTCATATGGACGATTGACGTGGTCAACAATGCCCGGGGAACAGCGGGACAGCCGACAGAGGCTGAATATATCTGGATGACGCTGACGTATGGAGATGCTTATACAGTTGATCCGTCCGCAGATTTTGTCGGGAATTCTCCGACCCCGACCCCCCAGATTGTCACAGATCCAGGAACAAATTCGTTTTCATGGGAGATAGCGAATCTGGCACCGGGGGAATCCCGGAAATATACATTAAAAGAAAAATTTGATGGCGGATCAGATTGCTACGGGTCATTCGGAAATACAATTTCAGGTGAGGTGCGATGCCTTCTGACCGGCGCAGAGCCTGTCCTCACAGCACCTGTGGTAAAAGACGACGGATGTGAAATTTCTGATTTCCCTCCGGCAGCAGCAGAAGCGACAAACATATCCCCGCAGATCCAGGCTGAAATCACAGGCCCGCTGACCGCATGCACAGAAAATGTTCCTGTGGAAATCAGACTGACAAACCCCGGCACACTCGCCACAGTCATGAACCTGGATGCTGACATAACCCTGCCGGCCGGCGTGGTCTTCAGGGGGGGCGCGGAAGTGCAGGATCATACAGGCACTGTGACAGCGATCACGCCGAATGAAACTGACGGGGTTCTGAGTTTTTCTGACACTGACCCTCTGAACAATAATCTGCCGGATATTCCTGCGGGAGAAAGCATCTTCATCCGGTTCAATGCGGATATCCCCTGTGTTGCCGACGGAGCATTTATTGTCACCCCGAGGTTTCAGAACTGCTGTGACGATGATGTTGCACAGACTCCGCTGAATGTGACGCCCGCATGGCAGAGTCCTGAGCTTCGCATAGAAAAGACCAACAGCGGCGGCCCGTTTGAATGCGGGGAAACCATTGACTGGACCATCAGAATCTTCAACGACGGCCCGGCTGCCGCTGAAATGGTAAGAGTCAAAGATATCTTCGGTGCCGGACTGACCCTTGAAGCTGCTCCGACCTCATCTCCGGGTACGACAACTGCTTTTTATGAGGAAGCTTCAGGAAACCCGATAATTCTCTGGGACAGCGTGAGCAGAACCATTGAATGGGAAATCGGAAACTTGCAGCCAGGAGACGCAAACGCCCGAACCTATCACCTGAGGACGAAAGTGGACAGCGGCAACTGTGATGCTCCGGAGGAAAGACGGAATACGGTCGAAGCAACTTGGCATTGCACCAGCTCCGCAGATGAGGACCCGGGTACAGACGAGTCTGTCTGCTCCTCGGCCGCCAGAAGCGTCTCTCTTGATGCCAATGTCACACCGGATGCCAGTGCCAGTGCATCCATATCGCCGACCCGGATTGAATACTGTGCATCAGATACAACAGTGACCGTGAAGATTGATGTTCCTGCCACATCAAACACCATTTTCAATCTGGACACTGAAATCACCCTTCCCCAAGGGACAGCCTTTTATCCTCCTTCTGTCGGAGACGATTTTCTCGTGACCGCCAGTCCGTGGGAAAATGTCACAGATCCTGCGTTGACAAACGATGTCCCCTCAGGCGGCAGGACTTACAAATTTGAGCACCTTGCCACAGCTGTTGAGCCGGGCACAGAAATATCCGTTGAATTTATCGTTTCTTCCAACTGCTTTGCCTCTGATGACAATATCGTGGTGAAGCTTGAATATGATGACTGCTGCGGAACACACTACACGCCGGATCCCGCTTCAGAACTGGTTGAGTCCGGCAAACCGGAACTGGAGGTTGCGGTCATCCCGGCAGATACCAGTGCTGACTGTGCAGCAGATGTCCCCTACACGATAACAGTGGAAAACACAGGTGAGGCCGTCGCCACCTACTTCCGAATCTCAGCCAGTCTGGGAGAATGGCTGTCTTACCAGCCTTCTGACCCGCCGATACTGCCGACAGTTACCGGAGGAGGAGTTTCATCCGGCCCGGGCTGGGATGATGGAACAAATCCCTGCTGCAACGATGCCAATGCCTCCTGTCCTGTCACTTCTTCCAATGGTAATGTGATTTGGGAAGTAAAAGACCTGGAAGCCGGTGAGACATGGGAAACAACGCTCACTGTGAAAATGAATCCTCCCGAGGGAAGCGACTGCGATGCAGCGGACAGACAGCTGAATGTCACAACACAGTATGGATGCCCTTCAGTGACAGGAACCTGGACTTTTGATGAAAATGCCTGCACAGATGAGGACAGCGGAACATGCCCCACATACAGCGGAACAGCCGTCAGTCAGCAGGATTCAGCAGATCTCATCATCACTGATATGTCACCTGCCATCTCCTGTTCCGGTGGAACTGTGGCCGGCTCAGTGGCCGTGACAGTGACAAACCAGGGAACCGGCGCAACCCCTGCCAGCGGTTTCACTGTCAGGCTGACCGAAGCCGGCGGGTGGTCAGCTGCAGCCGACCATACAGCAGGGGCCATGGCCGCGGGAGGTTCGGCTGTCATCAATATTGATCTGTCCGGCCTGAGTCCTGAGTGTGCCTCATGCAGCACATACAGTTTTGAGGTGACAGTGGATTCTGCCACAAATATCTGCGAATGCGATGACGCTAACAACACATTCGGGCCTGTCTCATTCAATAATTGCGGTTCCGTGGGCAACCATGTCTGGCTCGATGCTGACGGCGACGGGGTTCAGGATGTCGGAGAGACGGGCCTCTCCAATATTGAAGTCAGTCTCCTTGGCAGCGGAGGCAGCATCATTGCCTCCGCAAAGACAGACATCAGCGGCAACTATCTTTTTACGGGAGTTTTCCCAGGCACTTACTCTGTGAGTGTCACAGCAGGCACTGTCCCGGCCGGACTTACAAGCTCGTCTGCACCTCCGGGTTCAATTTTGATCAGCCCGGGGGACAGTTATCCTGATGCCGACTTCGGCTATGAGAACACCGGCGGACAGGCCATCATCGGTGACACTGTCTGGAGCGATGCCAACGGCAACGGCACACAGGACTCAGGTGAGCCTGGCATCGGCGGTGTCTTGCTGAATCTCATCAGCGCAGGACCTGACAGCAGCTTTGGCACGGCTGATGATGTTGTGAAAGCAGTAATGACAGACGATGACGGTTCTTATTTTTTTGACAACCTGAATCCCGACAAATACATCGTTGATGTGACAGATACAGGCGATGTGCTGAACGGTTACAGTCTGACTGGCGGCACCGATCCTGGCATGCCGGTCACACTAGGCGCAGGTGAAATTTATCTGAATGCGGATTTCGGTTATCAGAACACACTGCTCTCTTCCATCAGTGATACTGTCTGGTTTGATACGGACAGCAGCGGAACCAGGGACAGCGGTGAATCCGGCATTGCAGGTGTGACTGTGAGCCTGCTCAGTGCTGACGGCAATATTATTGCCACGACTGTCACCAGCCCCACAGGCAGTTTTTCCTTCAGCGGGATTGAAAACGGTGATTACACCATTATAATCACAGACACCAATGATGAACTCTCAGGTTGCTCAGGTACAACCACGGATGCTGACAATTCTCAGAAGTCCGTGACCGGCGGTCACAGTGGCATGAATTTCGGATACACCAGGCCCGGCACTGTCGGCGACACGGTATTCAGCGATGCTGACGGGGACGGGGTTCAGGATGCGGGTGAACCCGGCATCTCCGGTGTCACAGTCGTGCTCTGGCAGGATGCCGACGAAAACGGAGTGTTTGATTCGACTCTTGACTCTTCTGTCATGAACACAGTCACCGGCCCTGACGGAAAGTATTCATTTACGGGTCTCGCGTCCGGCGATTATTTTATCAGTGTGGATGATGCCCAGACCGGGCTGAACAGCTATGCTCCCTCGACAACTGACCATGAAACCGGCGGGAATGCTGCCGGCACACAGATTGAGGTGGCACTTGCCAGTGGAAGCCTCCTGGATGCGGATTTTGGCTATCAGAACAACAGCCTTGCAAATATCAGCGGCTCAGTGTGGGATGATCTGAACACAGATGCCACAGATGACTGGCCTGATGAGCCGCCCATCGCGGGCGTGACTGTTGTTCTCAGAAAAGACGGCAATGTCATTGCCGAGACCGTCACCAATGCCGGCGGCGACTTCAGCTTTTCAGGTGTGGCCCCGGGAGGCTACAGCATCACAGTCACGGATGATGATGATGTGTTGGACGGCTATACCCTGACAACCTCCGGCGGCTCTCTCCCGGTCACGGTAACTTCTGCTGATATCACTGATCAGGATTTCGGATACGTCCGCAATCCTGAGACAGGCAGTATCGGCGATCTTGTCTGGAATGATGTGAACGGTGACAGGGTGCGGGATGGCGGCGAACCTGGCATTGGGAATGTCTTTGTCACTTTGTATCAGGATGTCAATGATAACGGGGTGATTGACAGTGGTGACACTGACCTCGGGTCAGTAATCACAGATGCCGACGGTGGCTATGTTTTCACCGGCCTGCCCGCAGGAGACTATCTGGTGGATGTGAACGGGAGCACAGTCCTCACTGCATTGCCGGGATCCGTGCTTACCACTGCGAATGAACCCCTTGACGTGGCCCTGAGCGCAGAAGAGGATTACAGCATTGCCGACTTAGGTTATCAGCAGCAGGGCACTGTGTCCGGCCACCTGTTTGAAGACTCCGATGGCAATGGCACACAGAACTCAGGCGAGCCGAACCTGGCTGGCGTGAATGTGATCATCAGTGACTGTCACGGGGGAACGCATTCTGTCACGACTGATGCCAACGGAGACTACGCTGTGACTGTCCCGGTCGGCACCGCCTCTGTGAATGTGAACAAGGCAACTTTGCCGGCAGCATACATTCAGACTGCGGGCTCTGAATCGTCAACCGTGGATGTTCCTGCTGCTGGCACTGTGGATGCCGGGTCTGATGGCTACCAGCTGCGGGGCCAGGTCAGCGGCCATCTGTTTGAAGACACCAACGGCAACGGCACTCAGGACTCAGGAGAGCCGAATCTCGCCGGAGTGAGGGTCGTTATCACCGACGTAAGGGGAGCTTCCCAGACTGTCACCACCAACAGCAGCGGCGACTACACTGCGACAGTTCTGGCAGGCAACACCAGTGTGAATGTGGACGAAACCTCCCTTCCCTCAGGCTATGTGCAGACTGCGGGCTCTGATCCCACAATAGTGGGCGTACCTGTGAACGGCACGGGCAATGCCGGCAATGACGGCTGTCAGAAACAGGATGTCAGCACCATCGGCGACTTTGTATGGAGAGACCTGAACGGCGACGGAGTTCAGGATGAAGAAGAGAACGGCTTTCAGAATGTCACTGTTGTTCTGTACCGTGACACAGATAACAATGGAATAATTGACGAGAGCGATCCCCTCATCGGAACACAGACCACCGATGAGAACGGGGCTTACAACTTCACCGGCCTGCCTGCAGGAGATTATCTCGTGGGTGTCACCGACACCAATGGCGTGCTTTTCGGCTATACTCTGACTGGCGCCGCTGATCCCCATGTCATTTCCCTGACCGGGGATCAGGTTTACGGTGATGCTGACTTTGGGTACCGTATGCGAACCACCGTCACTTTAGAGGCAATCCAAAGCTCCGATGATGTTAATGGCGGAAATCTGGAATCCGCGGACGAACTCCTTTATACAATCGTGTTGCGGAACCAGAGCGACTTTGATATCACAGGCGCGGAATTCACAGATAATATTCCGCAACATACCCGGTATGTTGCGGGGAGTGTTGCCGCGCCTTCAGGCAGTGTTGTGGAGAAAGAGTCGCCTGTGATTCGCATCACAGGAATCACCATCCCCGGATCCGGGCAGACAACAATAACCTTCCGGGTGCGGTTGGAAGCCCCCCTTCCTGCAGGCGTGACCGAGATCAGCAATCAGGGTACGATAAACTATGACAGCGACGGGGACGGCGTAAATGACAAAAGCCGGCAGACTGACAGTAATCCCGAAGAGCCGGCAGACCAGCCCAATACAGACCAGGTGACATCCGGTCCGAATTTCAGCCGGACCACCAAGGAGGTGAGCTTTAAAACAGATGCGGACGGCGACACCCTTGTCTCTCCGGGCGACACGCTCCGTTATACAGCGGTGATCCCGAACACCGGCGATCAGGATGCGGCCGCTGTTTTCTTCTCAGATCCTGTTCCGGCTGATGTCACATACATACCTGACAGCGTGAAGGCCGACAGTGGAACTGTGTCGTATAATGAGACAGAGAACCGCGTCGAATGGGCAGGCAATCTCGCCGCAGGCGAAGGTGTCACTGTAATTTTCGACGTGAGGATAAACAGCGACATCCCTGCCAGAACAGTGATATCCAATCAGGGAACAGTCAGTTACGACTCTGATGCGGACGGCATCAACGACGCGACAGAACCGACCGACAGTGACACCTCAACTCCCGGAAATCAGCCCACAGAGATGTTCACAGGGTATGGGAGGGGAGCGGTGCTCAAGAGTGTGCATGATGTCAACGGAGGAAACACCGAACCCGGTGATGAACTGCTCTTCACCATCCTGGGACGAAACCAGAGCGGCTTTGAGATCCATGTCTCAGAATTTGTGGATGCCATTCCCGCGCACACAGTCTATATTCCGGGCAGTCTCAGTGTGTCCGGAGGTGATGCGGTCATCATCAGTGAGGATCCTGTGATCCGGGTTGCAGACATTGTCCTGCCGGCCTACGGAGAGATGATCATCAGTTTCCGGGTGGGGATTGCCGATCCGCTTCCCCCGGGTGTGACTGAGATCACCAATCAGGCCGTGATAAACTATGACACCGACAAGGACGGCATAAACGACACTTCCCAGCAGACTGACGGCGACACCACCGAGCCGGGAGAGCAGCCCACAGTCATTTCGGTGAAAGCGGGACCGAACTTCAGCGAGGCTGTCAAAACGGTGAGCTTTGAGGCGGATGCGGACGGCAACACCCTTGTCTCTCCGGGTGACACGCTCCGTTATACAGCGGTGATCCCGAACACCGGCGATCAGGATGCGGCCGCTGTTTTCTTCTCAGATCCTGTTCCGGCAGATGTCACATACATACCCGGCAGTGCAAAAGCTGACAGCGGAACAGTGTTGTA
>Ga0190284_1000839_pt1 | contig 15099 bp, 13 predicted proteins | sample 48691812_MG_FD_161668 | JGI IMG/M metagenome (GOLD analysis project Ga0190284, IMG submission 161668) | Hydrothermal vent microbial mat bacterial communities from Southern Trench, Guaymas Basin, Mexico - 4869-18-1-2_MG | ecosystem: Environmental > Aquatic > Marine > Hydrothermal vents >...
TTGCGTCCCGGCTAGCGCCCGGTCCAACAACGTCTCCGAGTTCCCGCCCCGGCGCGGGCTGCCAGCCAATCCCAATACCTGCATCGAATGCGTATTCCCCTTCCAGTCGGTTGGTGAGAACGATTATACCAACGGTTCACCAGCGCGTCAATGGTGCAGGTGTGCCAAAACCGGCCGGGAAGGTGAACTGGTCCCGCGCCCGGAAAAGTCACCGACACTTTTGCGCTTTACTCCCACCAACCGCCACCTTGCCAGGACCAATCGCGTGGTGTATAATAAACGTGCGTGAAAAAATCGCTTGCAGAGGAGGCATAGCATGTCCGAGAACATCCAGATCGGCGGCGTCATCCGCAACTCGAACCTGTCCCTGATTGGCGTGATCGGGCTCCCGGACCGGCCCGGAGCGGCTGGCATCGTCATGAACGCCATGGGCCGGCGCAACATCAACGTGGAGTTCATTGCCATGGGCCTGGGCGAGCAGGGGCTGGCGAATCTCACGTTCTGCGTGGGCCAGGACGATTTCAAGGATGCGATGGAAGCCTTGCGACAGGACGTGGCGTCACAGGTAGAGGCCATCGCCTTTATGGAAAACATGGCCAGCGTGTCCATCTTTGGACCAGACTTTCGCCAACGACCGGCTATCGCTGCGCTCTTGTTCTCGATCCTGGCCCACGCAGAGATCAACATCCGGGCCATCAGCACGTCCATCTCTACCGTGAGTTGCATCATAGACCGAGACCGCCTGGAGGATGCCCTCATCGCCGTCCACCAGGCGTTCGAGTTATCGTAGACAGCGCCTCCCGATTATTATGGACCTGAGTCTGTTCGACCTCTTCCAGCGTTTTGGCGTGGCGTTGCTCCTGGGGATCCTGGTGGGGCTGGAGCGCGAGCACGCCAAGTTGGAGAGGGACCAACATCTCTACGGGGGCTTGCGCACCTTTGCCCTCATTGCGCTCAGTGGGGCAGCCACGGCCATGCTGGCGCAAGAGGTGACGCCGTGGTTCCTGCCGGCCAGCTTCTTGGTAATGGGCGCGCTGATCCTGGCGACCTATATCATCAGCGCCGTGCGTGGGGATCTGGGCCTGACCTCCGAGGTGGCCGGCCTGTTGGTATTCCTGATCGGCGCCCTGGTTTACTGGGGATACTGGGAGTTGGGCGCGGCCCTGGCGGTGGCAGTGACCGTGCTCCTGTCCCTCAAGCTCAAGCTCCATGCGCTGGTGGCCCGCTTCTCCACCGACGACATCTATGCCACCGTCAAGTTTGGGATCATCACCGCCATCATCCTGCCCATCCTGCCGGACCAGACCTTTGGCCCATTGGATGTGCTGAACCCACGTGTCATCTGGTTGATGGTGGTGCTGAGTTCTGGCATCACGTTCCTGGGCTACGTGTTGCTCAAATTCGCCGGCTCGCAGCAGGCCATCCCCGTGGCCGGGTTCCTGGGAGGACTGGTCTCCAGCACCGCAGTGGCCCTGGGGTTTTCCGGGCAAAGCAAGGAAGAAGACCCCAGCCTGACCCCCATGTTTGCCCTGGCAATACTGGTGGCCTCTACTACCATGTTCCCCCGGGTACTGATCGAGACCTCAGTGGTGAACCCGATCCTGGCCGAGATGCTGACCATCCCGCTGCTGATCACGGCCGGGGTGGGGTACGCCACCTGCGGGTTTCTATGGTGGCGACACCGCACTGCGAGCCAGGAAAAGAAGCAAGTCACCGCGTCCAACCCGTTCGAGTTGACGGCGGCCCTGCAGTTCGGCGCGTTGTTCGCCGTGATCCTGTTCGTGTCCGAGGCGGCGCGGGTCTACCTGGGCGACGCCGGCGTCTACCTCTCCAGCGTCATCTCTGGCCTGACGGACGTGGACGCCATCACGTTGAGCATGGCGCGGTTGTCTGGAACCTCGGTAACGCCAATGGTGGCGGCGCACGCGGTGATGCTGGCAGCTTTGGCCAACACGTTCGCCAAGGGCGCGATAGCTTTTGTGCTGGGATCACAGGCGTTGCGTAAATACATTGTACTCACGTTTGGGCTTCTATTTGTGGCGGGGCTCGGCACGTCACTCATATTCATCCCCTGGTCGTGATGGCTGCTGTCCTGGGCCAGCCCGAGGTAAGCCGCGCGTGATACAATAGGCGCGCTTTGCGGTCCACACTCTACAAGCAAGACAAGAAGGGAGAACCGGATATGAATTCACGCCCTGTGCTCATCGTCGCGCTGATCGTGGCTCTGCTGGCAACCTTGCTGGCTCCCGTGACCGCAGCCCGACCGGCGCCGCCACTCGCGTCCACATCACCGGCCCTGGCGACCCCCCCGCCAGCCCCGTCCGCTGAGGACGACCCGGCCACCCAGGTGCAGGTCTACCTGGAAAGCCTGGGCTACTCCGTCCGCAAAGTAAAGCTATACCGGGAGACCACGGCCCAGGTGTTCATGGACATGGTCTCTGGCATCTTTGACGAGGACGGCAAAGCCCAGGTCGCCCACGGCTGGTATGCCCTGGCGCAAGCGTATCCCCAGGCCACGAACCTCTGGAGTATCGTGGTCTACCAGAATCGCTATTCGATTATTTTTGAGGTATTGGCCCACGACTTGCGCGATTGGATAGATGGCAAGATCGGCCCCAATGACCTGCATTACAGCGTCCTGGTCTACGACAGCGAGATTGGCGGCTGGGTGCGGGACAAGGATTTCATCCGCAAGAACTTTACCGGCGCGCAGCCGGGCCGGGGCCAGACCCTGGGCGCGCTGCCCCAGCCCAAGTTCCCAAACCTCTGGCTCATCTACCGCGATGATTTCAGCGACGAACTCAGCGGCTGGGAAGTCAGCGACGAAGAAGACGGCTCGGCCGGCTATGCCAACGACCAGTACCGCATCACCGTAAAGAAGGCTAATACCGTCTACTGGGCCAGCACGCCGGGCAACATCCGCGACTTGGCCATCGCCGTCAAAGCCCGGCAAGGCGGCGGCGACGTGCGTAACCCCTATGGCATCATCTTTTGCTACCAGGACGATGACAACCTCTGCGCTTTCTTTGTCACCGCCGAGGGGAACTATACGATCCTGCAAAAGACCACTGGCATCTGGCAGGCCATCCAACCCTGGACCACCTCCGACGCGCTAAAGCAGGGCGAACTGACGAACCTGCTGCGCGTGGAAGTGCAAGACGATGAGGTGCGCGTCTATGCCAACGGCAAGACCCTGGCCGCCGTTACCGTGGCCGGCCTGACCAAAGGCCGGGTGGGTCTGGCAGCCGCGACCTACGATAACCCGCCCAACGAGGTCTTTTTCGACGACGTGGCCCTCTTTGGGACCGGTGCGGACTGGAAGGGCGACCCGGGCGTGGGCGGCGAGCCGGCCCATGAACTAAAGGCCGTGCGGCGGGAGGCAGTGCCCGCCGGCGCTCGCCAGGCCCTGGCGACGCTGGCCCAGCACGCGGAAAAGGCCCCACCCACCGACTACCACGACCTGGCCATCCGGCTGGAAGGACTGCCGTCGAATACGCCCCGGACCCTGGATACAGCCCCCCAGTACCAGGTGGGCGATACGGAAACCTTTTACGTGTCAAAGAAAGGCAAGCGGGTGCAGGTAGAGGCCACACTGGTCTACGAGACGCCCCACGCCCGGGCCTGGATCGAAAAGGGCACCAACATCGATGTGGACGCCGTGAAAGCGGCCACGGACAAGTTCGAGAACGACATCTATGGCAAGGACCGGTCATTCTTTGGCAGCGAGTGGACCCCCGGCGTCGATAACGACGTCCACATCCATCTCTTCAACGGCGACATCCCCAACGTGGGGGGCTATTTCTCCTCAAGCAACGAATACCGCAAGGAGGTGCTCTCCTCCAGCAATCAGAAAGAGATGTTCTTCATGAACGCGGCCCAGGTCACGCCAGGTGGCAGCGCCTACCTGGGCACCCTGGCCCACGAGTTCCAGCACATGATCCATTGGAATAACAAGCGCGGCGACGACCTGTGGCTGGACGAGGGCTGCGCTGATCTGGCCAAGTACCTCATCGGCATAGACCCATCGGACCGGGCCATCGCCTTTGGCCGCTACCCGGATTTGCAACTCAATGCCTTTGACCAGGGGCTGGACACCCGCGCGCCCCACTATGGCAAATCGTTCCTGTTCATGGCCTACTTCCTGGGCCGGTTCGGCCAGGAGACGACCCAAAAGATCGCGGCCGGCGAGGGCCGGGGCTCTACCAGTTTCGACAAGGTGCTGGCCGCACAGAACATCACCTTTGACGACCTCTTTGACGACTGGGTCATCGCCAACTTTGTCAACAACGCGGACCTGGACCCCCGCTACGCGTATCCGGCCGACGTGGACGCCGTCCGGCCCCGCTTCGCCCAGGCTCACAACTCGTACCCGGTCACCGAGCACTCGGACGTGCACCAGTACGCCGCCGACTATATCAAGCTGGAAGGCCAGGGCAGCCTGCGGATCGACTTTGCCGGCTCCACCGTGGTGCCCGTCGGCCCTGGCGAGGCCCACGGCGGCGATACTATCTGGTGGTTCGGCTGGGGGGACATGCTGAACCCCAAGCTCACCCGCGAGTTCGACCTGACCAATGCCAGCAACCCCCAACTGAAGGCCTGGATGTGGCGCGACACGGTCATGAGCACCGGATCCAAGATGCTGGGCTTCTGGCTAGTCTCCATTGACGGCGGCAAGACCTGGGAGCAGGTGGGCTCGACCCTACGCGAGCGCAGCGGCGGCGGCGACACGGCCCAGTGGGTCCAGACAACGGTAGACCTGGCCCCGTACGCCGGCCGCAAGGTCCAGGTGCGCTTCGAAGTGCTTTCCTTCCTGGGCCAGCCGGCTCACGGCTTTGCCATCGACGACATCACCATCTCGGACATTGGCTACAGCCACGACGCCGAGAGCGATGACGCCGGTTGGGTGAGCGAGGGCTTTGTGCGCATCATGCCCTTGCTGCCCCAGGAGTGGACTGTCCAGGTCATCGAGATGGACGGGGACCAGGCCACGGCGGTGCGCCGGATGAAGCTGAATAGCAGCAACGAGGGTTCCCTCACCATCGACGGGCTGGGCGGAGACAAATGGGCGGTTCTGGTCATCGCCTCCCGCACGCCGTATGCCCACGAGTGGGCGCCATACGAGTATCGGGTGACGGCACAATAAAGCAAGGGAGGGAAAAAACCAAGATAGCGGGCCAGTCGGGGAGAATTGCCCCGACTGGCCTTTTCTCGTGGCCCGAGCCAGCAGCGGCTTTGGTCGAGAATAGTACTTTTGGGGGATTGACGAACCGGCCTTCCATACGATACAATAGCGCCAAATTGGTCAGATGGTCTGACCAATGAACCAGTTTTCAGGTGGGAGAAGCGATGATTAAAAAGATACGCCCGATGGAGCGCAGCACCCTGGCCCAGTCTGTGACTGACCGGCTGCTGTCACTGATTCGAGATGGCACGTTTCAGCCCGGGGATCGACTGCCCCCGGAGCGCCAACTGGCCCGGGACCTGGGCGTGGGCCGCTCGACCATCCGCGAGGCCCTGCAACTCTTGGCCGCCAGGGACATCATCGACGCCCGACCGGGCCGAGGCACTGTTGTCAAGGAGGTAACCATGGACGCATTGTCGCCCGTCGGAGAACCGCGTGCTGTACTGATCCCCGCTGGTCCGCCCCCCCTGCCCCCCAGCCCGGAAAAGCCCATCGTGCGCATCCCGGACCTGCACAAGGACCGCCTGGGCACCTTCTCGTTCATCTCGTGGTGGGAGCGCGACACCGTCCGCAAGGCCAACGTCATGGTGGTGGGCGCTGGCGCGTTGGGCAACGAGGTGCTCAAGAACCTGGCCCTCATGGGCGTGGGCCACCTGTTCGTCATCGATTTCGATACCATCGAGATGGCCAATCTCAGCCGCTCGGTGCTGTTCCGTCCAGAGGACAATGGCAAGAAAAAGGCCGAGATCGCGGCCCGGCGCATCAAGGAATTGAGCCCCGACGTCATGGTCCAGTATTTCCACGGCGACGTCACCACGGACCTGGGCCTGGGCGTGTTCCGGCGCATGGACGTGATCGTGGGGTGCCTGGACAACCGCGAGGCCCGCCTGGCGGTGAACCGCTTCTGCTACTGGCTGAACAAGCCCTGGGTAGATGGCGCCATCCACGAGTTGCTCGGCCTGTCGCGGGTGTTCGTCCCCGGCCAGGGGGCCTGCTACGAATGCACGCTCACGGAACAGGCCCGCCGCGAGATGGCCTTGCGCTACTCGTGCCCGCTTCTGGCCCGCCAGAACGTCCTGCTGGGCAAGGTGCCCACCACCCCCACCGTCTCGTCCATCGTCGGAGGCGTGCAGTCGCAAGACGCCCTCAAGTTACTCCACGGGTTGCCAGTGGACGCCGGCAAGGTGATGCACATCAACGGCATGACCAACGAATCCCACATCACCGCCTACGTGGAGCGCGAGGACTGCCAGAGCCATTGGACCTACGGCGACATCGACGAGTTGCCGGGTCATCGCGCGGCCACCACCACCCTGGCGGAGATGCTGCTGGTGGCCCGGGCCGAGTTGGGCGACGACGCCATCCTGGAACTGGACCAGGAGATCGTGCTCAGCCTGGAGTGTCACGTCTGCGGGACCGTGACGGAGGTGCTGCGGCCGGTTTCCCAGGTCACCCTGGAGGAGGGCCACTGCCCCGGCTGCGGCGAGCTGCGCGAGGTCCACATGACCCACGTCATCACCGGCGACGAGCCCTTCCTGGATCGCACCCTGCTGAGCATTGGCGTGCCGCCCCTGCACATCGTGCGCGCCCGCAACAGCGAAGAGTACCGCTTCTTCGAACTCACCGGCGACCTGGCGGCGACGCTGCACTTTGCGCATTTCATCAAGGGCGTGAAGCAACGACGAGCTCGCGTCCGCCTCAAGCCCCGCCCGGCGATCAAGCTGGGCAAGTTCGTCCCAGAGTTGCCATTAAAAGTTCGGCCAGCCCCGCGATTGAAGGTGGGGAAATCCCGCACAGTCGGTCCAAAAGTCACCCTCCACTAGCCCGTTACGAACGTAGGGTAGACTTGCCAGTCTGCCGTCAGCAGGCTGGAAAGCCTGCTCTACAGACGGAGGGAACCCGATGCTGAGAGTGGCCCACATGCACGCATCATCGTCATCCCACGACACAACCTCATCGATCCCACGCTCAGCACCGCTGTGGCGCAGGCTGGCGCTCGTCCTGAGCCTGGCGATCATGCTGGGCCTGGGGCTGGGCGTCTGGCAGGCCAGCGCCGACCGATTGCCCATCCGGGTGCATCCGCTTCTCCTGGCCCTGGGCGGAGCCGGATACATGGGCCTCCTGGCCGGCCTGACGACCGACATCGTGTTGCGTGCGCGGTCCCGGGCCCTGCGTTTCGTCGTCGCCATGGCAATGCTCCTGGCCTGGATGGGAGCCGGCACCCTGAGCGCGATCCTGGCCGGAGTGGACCCGCTGCACGTGATAGCCGGCGCCGGCTATTGGCTGGAGGTCGGGCAAGTGGCGATCGGGGGCCTGAGCGTCGTCGTCGCGCTCCTGGTCTGCCAGGCAGCCCGACGGAACCAGCCTTCGCCGGTCAAAGACGTGACGTGGGTCTGGGAGGCTGGCCGACGAAACTCGCGGCCCTGGAAGGCGTCGCTGCTACGACGGGGCCTGGTGCCCGGCCTGATCCTGGCGACTCTCCTGGGCCTGGGGCTGGGAACCTTGCAAGCCTATGCCTACCTGCTCCCGGCGGCTATCCCCACGCTGGCGCTGGCCCTGGCCGGAGCCGGACTCGTGGGCCTGCTGGTGGGCGGGTGGTGCCGGCTGGCGTTGCAGGGCCGGGCCCAAGTGCTGCGCTTCGCGGTGGCCCTGGTGGTCCTGTTGGCTGGCGCGGTCGTCTCCCAGGGTGTATATGCCTTCCTGCGAGGGCTGAACCCCTTGCTGCGCTACACCGCCAGCGAGGCCCTGTGGACAGTCCTGGGGCAACTGGCCGTGGGGGGATTGTGCCTCGTCGTGGCCAGCCTCGTCTGGCAGCAAGAGCCCGCCCCGCCGCCGGTCCCACGGCGGACGCCAGCGCCGGCACCGGTATCCCGGCAGCCGACCGTCGCGCCACAGCCCCGGCCGAGCGTTCGGGTGCAGCGAGGTCCCCGGTTCCGCCTACCGCCGCTGCGCCTGCCAGTCCACTTTCGGGGGCGGAAGCACCTCAAGGCCCGGGTCATCACCGCCGAGCAAGACCGCTGCCCGTACTGCCTGGACGTCGTAACCCCGGACGATCCGCACGGGATGGTCGTCTGCGAGATTTGCGGCACGCCCCATCACGCCGATTGCTGGGAGGCAGCCGGCGGCAAGTGCCAGGTGCCACATCTGAACGTCTGAACGCCTCAACGTCGAAACACATCGTTATGGAGGACATCATGAGAGTGCGCGTCACAGACAGCCCCCGCGTTCGCCGCCTGCGAGCCGATCATCAGTTGATGACCGAACTGGCTGCGCGCAGTGACCTCATCGACTTCAAGGTGGTGGGCCGCAAGAAGGGCATGCCGCCAGAGAGATACGTCGTGACATTCCGCTGCAAGAGCATCGTCGGCGTGAACAAGAAGAGCAACCCCAAGTTTGGGAATCACCACAAGGTGGAGATCTACCTGCACAACGAGTACCCGCATCGCTGGCCGGGCCTCAAGTGGTTGACCCCCATCTGGCACCCGAACATCAATCACACCAATGGCAGCGTGTGCATCGACGCGGCCTGGTGGGGCGCGGCGCGGTCGCTGGACCGACTGGTCATCATGATGGGCGAGATGTTGCAATACAAGAACTACCACGACGACGAGACCAAACCGCCTTTCCCCTGGGACCGCGAGGCGGCAAAGTGGTGTCGGGCGTATCGCGCCAAGCACCCTGGCGCGTTCCCGGTGGACAAGCGGGAGTTGCTACGCCCGGAGCGAGTAAAGCTTCAGAAATCCCGTACGAGAAAGCCAGCGGTCAAAAAGCGTCCAAAGATCAAGATCAAGTAGCGAATCACAAACAGAAAGGAGAACTGAACATGGAAGACGTAACAGAAGAGGTCGATGTCGTAGAGGTCGAAGAAGAGACCGAGGTCACAGATCTACCCGTAACCCTGGTGCTGCCGGCCGGCGGAACGCGCACGGCGGAGGTACCCGTCGACGTGCCGGTGAAGGAACTACTCCCAGAGTTGGTCTCCCTGCTAGAGTTGCCGACGACGGGACCGGATGGCCGGCCGATGAGCTATCGCATCGACAGCAAGGCCCTGGGTCGCGAACTGCAAGAGGACGAGACCCTGGCCTCCGCCGAGGTGCCGGCCGACGACCGCCTGATGCTGACGGCGGACATCACTGCCGGGGCCTGACCGCCCCGGGGACACGGTGGTGCGACGACTCGCACGATCCGGTCGTCGCACCACCCACTTGCAAGCTCTCCCGCAAGCATTCATAAACCTCGAAGGTCTTGGGACAGACAAAGGAACAGGCAGGTACACATGGCCAAGCTCCGTATCAAATTGCTAGAGGTCCCGCCGCCGCTGCCGCCTTGCTGGCCCATGCCGCTGGACGAATCCATACGCTGGGCCTCGCCCTACGAGGCAGAGGTGGACCGCCAGGTGGAGATCTTTTTCACTCAACACGCCTATCTGCGCTGTATAAAGCACGCGGCCAGCGACCTCAGCCACGAGATCGGCGGTGCGTTGGTGGGGCAGATTCTCCACGACGAACTCGCAGATGTCCAGTACATCGTCATCGAGGACATCATCCCAGCCGAGCACACCGAGTTCAGCCGAACGCACCTCACCTTTACGCAAACGACCCTGGTGCAACTCAACAACGAGCTGGAAGCCCAGTTCCCCGACCTGGAGATGGTGGGCTGGTATCACACGCACCCGCGCATGGCGGTGTTCCTGTCCTCCTATGATACCTGGCTCCACCGCAACTTTTTCCGGGAGCCCTGGCAGGTGGCCCTGGTGGTGGAACCCTATCGCGAGCATGGGGGGTTCTTTTGCTGGCAACCGGAGCAGCAGTTCGACCCGCGCTGCTACGTGGGCTTTTACGAGTTGGCAGATTTGCAAGAGGAAAGCGTGGTGGATTGGATCAACCTGGAGCCGGTGGAGCCAGAACCAGAACCGGAGCCGGAGCCGGAGGAAGCCGTTAAAGACCTGACAGGTTTCCAATAGTCTCGTTTCTTTCTGCCAGAAACTGTAGACCGCGGCTCCCCGAGCCGCCTGGCAGCCGCAGTCTACGGATGAGTCAATGTCATCAAGTTAAGGCTGGAGTCGAGCCTTCAGGCGGGATACTACGGGGCAGAAACCAGCTAAAGCTTCGACTCCAGAACGCTAACTAGACGACATTGGGAGAGGAGTACAAGCCATGAGTCGGCGCATGAGAATCTATTACTATACCGTCCTGGGCGCGCTGGGGGGGCTGTTCGGCTGGCAGATCGCAGAGTTGCTGGGCTTTGTGGGCGGGCAGAACGTCTACCTGAGCGATGCCCTGCTGGGCGGCGCCATCGGGTTGAGCGTGGGCCTGCTCATCGGCCTGGCCGAGGGCCTGCTGACCCGTTCCGTGCTGCGGGCCCTGCGAGCCGGCCTCATCAGCGGGCTCTTTGGCCTGGCGGCCGGGATCATTGGCCTGCCGGCCAGCGAGTGGATTTTCCTGACCATCGGCCAGGTCACCGGCCTCGAGTTCATCAGCCGGACCCTGGGTTGGGCGTTCTTTGGCCTGCTGGTGGGCCTGACCCAGGGGATCACCGGCGGCACCCAGATGTGGAAAGGCGCACTGGGCGGCGCCATCGGCGGGATCGTCGGCGGGATCATCCTGGAACTGACCCGCCAACTGCTGGGCGACCCGCTGGTGGGCAAGGCGCTGGGCCTGGTAATCCTGGGCGGCTGCGTGGGCATCTTTATCGCCCTCATCGTCGTGCTCCTGTCACGCGCCTGGCTGCAAGTGACCAGCGGCAAGCTCCAGGGCACCGAGTTCATCCTGGACAAGTTCCTGGGCCTCAAAGCCCCGGCCGCCTTTATCGGCAGCAGCGTCCTAAAGTGCGACATCGCCCTGACGGACCCGGAGGTGGAGCCGCAGCACGCGCAGCTAAAGGGCGCGGACACGCACTTTACGCTGGAAGACCTGAGCATGAAAAAGGGCACCTTTGTGAACGACCGGCGCATCCAGACCCATCGCCTGGCGAACCGGGATCGCATCCAGGTCGGCGACACGGGGCTGACCTACCACGAGCGGAGGTGAAACCATGAACACGCGTCATAGATGGCTCTGCTGGGCAGCTTTTGTCCTCGTCGTCACATTAATCTCCGTGCCGGGGGTGCAGGCCGAGGGGCCGGTCACGGTGCAGGTGGTCCAGGTGGACCAGTCGCGGTTCCCAGAGATCGACGTGTACGTCTCTGTTACCGACGCGGCTGGGCAGCCGGTCAAGACCCTGTTGCCAGAGAACTTTGGCCTGGAGGAGAACGGCCAGGCCCAGGCCCTCGACCACGTCAGCCGCGCCGGGGAGCAGGGGCCGGTCACCGCCGTGCTCGTCATCGACAAGAGCGGTAGCATGAAGAACGTGGGCAAGATGGAGGCCGCCCGGGACGCCGCCACCGCCTTTGTGCAGTTGATGCGCCCCACCGACGCCACCGGCGTCATCGCTTTCGACACGAAAGTGACCGTGGTGCAGCCCTTGACCAGTGACAAGGACGCGCTCGTGGCAGCGATCGAGGGCATCACTCCCAAGGGCGACACGGCCGTTCGCGACGCGCTGTACGCGGCGGCCCAGATGCTAGAGCCGGTGAGCGGGCGCAAGGCCATCATCGCCGTCACCGATGGCATGGACAACTCTAGCGCACACACCCTGGACGACCTGCTGACGTTCGTGGGGGAGCAGGGCGTGTCCATCTATACCATCGGCCTGGGCGACCCAACGCAGGCCGGCGACGAGGACGCCGGCATCGACGAGCCGTCGTTGCGAGCCATCGCGGAGGGCTCCGGGGGATTGCATACCTTCGCCCCCAAGCCGGAAGATTTGCGCAACCTGTACGAGCTGCTATCCGTCCGCATCCAGAACGAGTACCGTCTGACGTACACCTCGCCCAACGCGCTGCGGGATGGCACCATCCGCACCATCACGGTGCAAATCACCACCAGCGCCGGCCCCACGACGGTGAACGCCACGTACAACCCTGGCGGCGTCATCCCGGAAGTGGAATCGCGGCCCACCTGGGGCCTGTTCCTCGTCGGATTCCTGGTGCTGGGGTTCCTCCTGATCCTGCCGACCCTCGTGGGTTGGGGGCGGCGGCTTTTCTCGGGCCGCCAGCCCAGGGCCCCCAAGCCCCGCGTCCGCCTGACGAACGAGAGGAACGAAAAGCCCCGCGCCAAGCGACGCCGGCAAAAGAAGGAATAGGCCCAACAGAGGGCTCCCCCCCTCTAGGCTCCGCTGGGGCGCACGCCTCGGCGGGGCCTCTTTTTGTCCCGCAACATGGCAAGTCTCTGAATCCAGGCCACGCCCGTAAGGTATAATAGGGCGAACCGCGCACACTTGCCAGGCCCCATGTGGTGGGGTATAATCAACCCATCACGCAACACGCAACACGCAATACGCAACACGTACAGGAGGTTGCCGTGAAGATTCGGCACATCTGTTCATTGACGATCATCGGGGCGCTGCTGGCCGGAGCCGTGGCCGTCACCGCCGGCTGCGACGCCGGGCCGCCCCTGGCCTCGGCCTCCATTGCCCCGGAGGCCATCAGCCCCAACGCCGACGGTCTGGAAGACGTGGCGATCATCACCTATGCTCTCCGGCGGCCGGCAGAGGTCTCGATCTACTTTGTGGAGCGCTATGACGAGAAAAAGACGCGCCACTACTTTCGCGACCACGAGAAGCGCAGCACCCAGGAGTACCGGGCCTACTTTAGCGGCATCGTGGGCGGCCGGCTCTTGCCGGACGGAGATTACACGTGCTACGTGGAGGCCATCGACCGCGACGGCGTGGGAGCGGTCATCGAGCTGCCCTTTGCGATTCGCGACGGCGACCCGGTGGCGCTGGACATCGTGGACCTGAGCGTGTTTCCCAAAACCTTTAGCCCCAACCGCGATGGCATCAACGACCGGGTGATGATCTCCTATCGCCTGACCAAAGACGCCACCATCATCGTCACCGTGCTGAACCAGGAGACCGGCGAACGCTACCCGGTGGACCTGGACAAGGAAGCCGAGGCCGGCGTCCAGCAGCACGACTGGGAGGGCGGCGTGGACCTGGGTGCGCCGCCGCCGCCGGATGGCTACTACACCATCACCGTGGAGGCTCGTGATATGGTGGGGCAGCACGCGGTGGCCGGCGTGCCCCTCACCATCACCAACGGCGGCGTCCCCCTGGCCGAGATCGTCCGCGCCGAGTTCTGGCCGGAATCGGTGCCGCTGGGCCAATCGGTGGCCGTGACGGTCACGGTGCGCAACACCGGCAAGGTGGCCATTCGCACGCAGGGGCCGGCCACCGGCGCCACCTACCAGAACAATGAGAACTATAACACGCTGGGCTATTTCGAGTCGCCGGGCTGCTTCCGCGTGGGCGTGGACTTTGAGGGCAACACCATCACGCGCGTCTACCCTTACCGCTGGGCCATCAGCAAGCGCACCGATTTGCCCCCGGGCGAGTGGGATTACCTCCAGCCCGGCGAGGAAGTGACCATCACCGGCTACGTCCAGTTCGTCGAGCCGATGGGCGGGCCAGACAAGCCCTATTTCTGGGTGGGTCTGGAGCACGAGCACGTCCGCCACGTGAACGACCGCATGTATCCCACGCAGATCACGTTTGGGTATTGAGGCGGAACCAAAGGCTGACTGGCTCGGCCAGAGTGCTCTCAGGCGGTTTGCCTGTCCGGTGACAGACCGGGCAACCGCCGTTTTGGGCTAAGCAAGGCTGTCGGTAGCCTATCGGTAGCCGGAAGCGCGGGTTGCCTGTCTGCGCCGGGCAGTCAAACCCGCTCGGAGCGTAGGCTGAGTAGTAGTCACTACCGCTTGAAGAATCGTTGTATCCGCGGGATTGGTTTGACAAAGCCTGCCAGGATATACGCACGGTGGAGATACTGCTGCGAGCAGGTGGAGACAAAGTGGCCGGTTTTCACCTACAGCAGGCGCGACCTGACCATGGAGGAGCGATATGAGGACCTTGACCCTGGATTTGCCAGAGCAAATAGCCGAGGACTTGGCTGACATGGATTCGGCATTCATCATCCAGGCATTGCAGGCCGGGCTAGAGAAAGGCCATGCCACCGAGCATCCCTACATCACCCGCGTTCCCGGGAAGCGAGGCGGGCGGCCTATCATTCGCGGTACCGGGATCACTGTATCTCTCATTGCTCGTCTCTACAAGGCCGGCGATACCGTGGACGAGATACTGGAGAGCTATCCCCACCTGCACCCCTCCTGGGTCCACGACGCCATCGGGTATTACCTGGATCACCCGGACGAGATCGAGCGCGAGATACGCGAGAGCCGGGCAGAGTACCTGGCCGAGCAGCACGACCTGACCATTGACGAGCGCGGTTTCGTCCATTTCTCGGAACAGGGCGATTCGCATGGGTGACGGTGACAACGAGGCGGAACATCTCTTTATTCGTATTTACACCGATGAACACGTCACCGCTTTGCTGGCCCCGGCTCTACGCCGTCGGGGGTACGTGGCGCAAAGCTGTGTGGAGGCCAATGCATTGGGCTGGGACGACGAGGAACATCTCGCCTACGCCGCTGAATGTGGCATGGCCTTCCTGACCTCCGACGCCTCCGATTTCATTCTCCTCGCTAGACGTTGGTATGCCGACGGACGCGAGCACGCTGGCATCATCGTCGCCCCCGAGTTCAGTCGCCAGCAGGTGGGGATACTGCTGCGCTGGACCTTGAGGCTTTTTGATAGCCTGACAGCCGACGAATTGCGCAATGCTGTCGTTTACTTGCAGCAATTCAGATAGCATCCGGTTCATGGATCTCTCCATCATCGTCGTCAGCTACAACACCCGCGACCTGACCCGGGCCGCCCTGGCCGCAGCCCTCCGCAGCCTGGAAGCCGGCGACCTGGCCTACCAGGTCATCGTCGTGGACAACGCCTCGCCGGACGACAGCGCCGACGCTATCCGCCAGGCG
>Ga0190284_1000840_pt1 | contig 15087 bp, 10 predicted proteins | sample 48691812_MG_FD_161668 | JGI IMG/M metagenome (GOLD analysis project Ga0190284, IMG submission 161668) | Hydrothermal vent microbial mat bacterial communities from Southern Trench, Guaymas Basin, Mexico - 4869-18-1-2_MG | ecosystem: Environmental > Aquatic > Marine > Hydrothermal vents >...
GGGGGGGCGGTGGCTGTCGGAAGGATTCCCTTAGGATCTCGGGCCCAGAAACGCCTGAACTCCAGATCATCCCAGTTCCAGTACTTTCCCGTTTTGCGCGTTTCGAGCAGCATTTTTGCGAGTGTCGTCTTGCCACACTGCCGCGGCCCGGAGATGAAAGCCATCTTTCCGACATCGAGACATAATTCCACAGCCGGCCTGGAGAGGTAACGTTTCTTCATGTTTGACCAAATTCGCGTGTGACACGAAAAAAGTCAATAACATTCTGACCATTTTCGTGTCTACCACGAAAATGGTCAGAATGTTCGTAACCCAATACGGTGCCGTAGGGATCGGAAGTCCTATCCTTTGGCAGCGCCGAGATCACGATCCGCGAGGCCTACGAGTACTCCAGCCGTGAGGTCGAGGGTAGGACCGGAACGGGATTGTGGATTCGAGGGGAGGGGGACCTCGTGCTGAAAAGCGGGCCGTGACGTGCACGTTCAGATTTTTTTCCATTGACTTATCGCGCTATAATTTTATTCTGCACCCTTGCAGGCAAGGAGGAGTGACTCCACCTCAGCAAATGTATCAGGCGCTATACTCCTTTTGATCTGTTTTTGTCAACGATGATGCGCGAACCTCTATCACCCAATGGGCGCATATCGTCACTCTCCTTTCTGGCTGGATCCGGCGGCCAAGAGTTGCAAGCAAGGTTGGGGAACCATCCGCCATAAACACGGCCTGTATCGGCAAGCACAGTCTCCCTACGGTCGTGGTCCGGATCACGGGATAACACCAGGGAAAACAGATCTACCGCGTCGTTAGAGGGGGCGCCAGTCCCCGCAGATCGGCTCGATCTGCAAACCGGCGTTTTCGCGGGTTTCCTAGGCTGTTTCTTTTTTGAAGAGGAGATGACAGGATGAAAACCAAAGGTATCGCACTTGCTCTCTTTGTTCTCTTCGCGTTGAGCTTCATGGCCATGCCCATCAAAGCCTACGACACGGAGAATGTGATCGTGGTGGTCATCGACGGGTTGCGCAACGAGGAAGCCTTCGACGATTCCACCCATCAGTACATTCCATACATGTGGAACGAGCTGCGTCCCTTGGGGACGATCTACACCGAGTTCTACAACGATTTTCTGGCCACCTACACGACGCCGGCGCACACGGCCATGATCACCGGTCAGTGGCACTGGCAGCCCAATCTCTTTGAACAGGGTTACGTGGACATTCGGCCCGAGGCACCGACCATGTTCGAATATTATCGCAAACATTACAGCCTACCGCAGGCGACCACCATGGTTGTGACCGGCAAGTCCAATCTCGTGCAGCTCGACTGGGGTTACGAGCCGTCCTACGGCGCGGACTTCGGCTCGCTCATGTACAAGGGCGCGTCGGACGACGTCACCTACAACCTCCTGCAGCAGAAGCTGGCCGAGCACCACCCCAGCCTCGTGCTCGTCAACCTGCAGGACGTGGACGCCATGGGGCACACGAATATCTGGGCCGACTACATCACGGCCATCGAGAACGCCGACCATTTCGTCTACCGGATCTGGACAGAGCTCATCCAGGGGGACGCGTTCTACCAGGACAAGACCACGTTGATCGTCACGAGCGATCACGGCCGCAACGACGACAGCGTGGGCTTCAAGGATCACGCCGGAATCAGTCATCAGAACCGCCACGTTCTCTTCCTGGCGCTCGGTCCCGACACACCGGCGGGAAGAGTCGTCACGGAGCGGCGTTACCTCATCGACATCTGTCCCACCGCGGGCGAGCTCCTCGGCTTCCCGACGCCCTATTCTCACGGACAGGTCATCACCGGCATCTTCGATGACGGTTTGAATCCCGACGCGCGCGTCCGCGTCTACCAGAAAAACCCGCGCATCTGCAACTACAACGGCGCCGTGTTCGTTACCTGGTCGGAGAACGAACCTACCGACATGGGCAACGAGCGCATCTATCTGAAGCGCAAGATGCCGGGCCAGCAGAGCTTTGGTGCTCCGATCCTGATCAGCAATCCAGCCGCCGCTCGCTGGGCTTTCCGTCCCTCGGTCACGGCCAACATCCAGGGCCTTCACGTGGCCTGGCTCGACGGCCGCGCCCTGGACGGAATGAACGACACCTGGTCGATCTTCTATCGGGTCAGCTACGACTGGGGCGATACCTGGGAGGACGAGAAGCTCATCGTCACCAGTGTCTTCGAGTGGGAGGGGCCCGACGCTGCGATCGTGTGCGAACCGGAGCTCGTCTCGAGCCAGGCGGGCGAGCTCGTCATCTACGTGCGGATGAAACGCAAAGCGAGTGAGAGGGCCATTACCAGCTTCCGCTCGACCAACGGCGGGCTCAACTGGGGTGAGTACACGATCAGGGAGGGAAACGTCTTTCCCCGCCAGCTCAGCCCCATCTCGTTGACCAAAGCCAGCGAGGCGGCCATGGTCTGGATCGAACAGGCGCCTACGCCGGGAGCTCCGGAGAAGAACAACTGGGAGATCGGCTTCATGCGCACCGTGAACGGCGGGAACTCGTGGAATACCACACGGCGGTTGTCGAACAACACCGACTATTCGGACTGCCCCAAGCTCGCCTGGAACGGCCAGAAGTTGCTGTGTGTCTGGTCCGACCTGGATGTTTTAGGCTCTCTGTGGAAGCTCAGTATTCGCACGAGCAATGACAAGGGCAGGAACTGGACACCCGTTGAAGCCATTCCGAACGCGGCGTCGGCCTGGCGGCCTTCGGTGGTCTGGGATTCCACCGCCGGAGAGTTCACCATGGTCTGGGTCGACTACGACCAACCCGTTCCGGACGTCAAAATGAGCTGGAGTGCCGGCGGATCGGGATGGGCGCCAGCCGTTCCGGTCATGCAGAACCCCAAGAACGCGCTCCGCAGGGACCCACAGATCGGCTACGACAGCGGCTCGATCCACATCGTCTGGGAGGAGTACGATCCGATGACCACCGCGTGGTCGATCGAATCGACCTCGACACCGTCGCGGTGATCAAACCACTATCGTTCATCGATGACTGTTCCGTCTTGGCGACGTCTTGACCACGTCATTTCCAGTGGTCAAGACGGCGTGCCAAGATGGATCAAGAGGAAAAGAGACCTATCATTTCGAAGGCGAGCTTCCCGAGCGGATTGACTTCGCCCGGCCGGGGCGGTGGGGTTCCGTGCGACGCAGTATCTCGGCCTGCTCGATGGCGTCCCTGGCTTCCCGGTCGGCTTCCGACCGCTTCAGAATTTCGGCCAGGTTGTGGTATGCGTCGACGAGCGCCCGTCGCAGGCGCCCCGGCGGCGGGTCCTCCGGCAGGCACGGCTCGAGAAACGCGATGGCCGCCTCGATCAGAACCCGTGCTTCCTGAAGGCGGTTTTCGTCGCTCAGGAGACGGGCCAGCGATTTTTGAGTCTCAGCGAGCCAGAGCTTGTGATCGATGAGGTCTGGTGAGAGGTCCACCAGCGACGATTGCAGGGTGATGGCCCGTTCGAGGTTCTTCTCGGCCAAACCGGGCCTGTCTGTACGCTGCAAAATATCCGCCAACTTGTGGTGAAGGTGCACGCACGAGGCCGTATACGACGGAACGTTGGGGTACTCCGCCATCAAACCGTCGATGATCTCGAGCGCCCGGCGCAAGTCATCCTCGGCGGCCGGTAGCTGATCAGGATTCAGGCTACGCACGTCCCAGACAGCATAGGTTTCGCACAGATCGTAGCGATAGTCGGGAACGCCGGCGTGCTCCCGGGCCAGCTCGTTGAGGATGGCGATGGCCCTCTCCTGGCTTTTGAGAGCCTCCTGTCGAGAAGTGAACTGGAACCGCTCGCGATAGCAGCACGCCATCAGATGGGCGTGGTCGGGCGATGACGGTTGTTCTTCACGAAGCTCTTCTAAGATGGCGACCGCCTTCTCCAAGTCTTCGAGAGGATTCCCGAAGGTTGTGGCGACGCCGGCGGAAAAAGGCGGCGGTGGCCGGGGAGCGCGGCGATCGGAGTCCCGCGGCGGTATGGACCTTTCGAGGTCTGGCGGAGGGCGGTTGCGCCTGCCGCCCGGTGGAAGGCGACGGGCGCTGCCGAATTTCATATCGTGGGGATTCGGTCCCGGATCCCGCCGTCGTCGCATCCCCAGGCAATAATAGGTACGGGCCAGCTCGTAACGCGCTTCCGGAAGTCCTGTTTCCGTCGAACCGGTCTGAAGGATATCGAGAGCCGTGAGATGTTCATCGATCGATTCCCTGATCCGGCCGGATGACCGCATCACGTTGCCGAGGGCGTTGTGGATCTTCGATCGCTCCAGCGAAAACGATCCCTCCTCGAAAGCCGAAAGCTCCCCATAGATGGCGATGGCTTTTCGGAACGCGATCTCGGCCTCTTCGACGTGCGAGAGATAGTGGTGGATCATGCCCACCCTCTGATACGCCCGCGCGGTTTCACACTGGAGCTCCCGGTTGTCCGCATCTTGCGCGGCGAGGCGGTCGTAAAACACTAGCAAATCCTGAAGGAGCACCGCGGTCTCCCGGGACAGAACCGCCTGCACGGGAATCGTGATGGTGTCACCCTGTGAATTTTCCAAGGTCACGTCCGGTTGCCCTGCAATGTGTCCAGCGGTGAAGCGTGAATAGATCCCGTCCAGCACCTCGCGCGCCAGCTTGGAGACGGCTTCGGCCTTCTCGCGTTGACTGCGCTCGCCGCCCAGAGCTCGGCTGACCTGGAGGTTGGCGTTCCTGGTTTGGACGTATCCGACGCTGGCCGTCACAGCGACGATCACGAGCAGAAAGAGGACCGCCGCCGCCAGACCCGCCGGCACGGGATTGCGCCGGCACCAGAGCCAGGATCGCTCGAAGGGGGTCGTGCGCCGCGCCTCGATCGGGCGGTTCTCGAGGAAACGGTTCAGGTCGGCGGCCAGCTCCTCGGCCGTTGGGTAGCGACGGTCCGGATCGCGGGCGGTGGCCTTGAGCACGATCGTCTCGAAGTCGCGCGGTATCTCCGGATCGATCCGGCGCGGCCGCGGGATGGTCTCGAGGGTGATCGTGCGGATCAGGGCGCTCTGATCGGTGTCGTGGAAAGCGGGCCTGCGGGTCAGCAGCTCGAACAGGGTCAGACCCAGGCTGTAGATATCGCTGCGGGCATCGGTATGCCCCTTGAAGCGCTCGGGAGCCATGTATCGCAGCGTACCGGTGATATCTCCGGTGCAGGTCGCATCGTCCGCTTCGAGCGCCTTGGCAACGCCGAAATCGGTGATCCACAACGATCCGCCGGTGTCCACGAGCAGGTTGCCCGGCTTGATGTCGCGGTGCAGGGTGCCCCGGGAATGGGCGTGATGCAGGGCGCACGCTGCCTGGTGCCCGATCCGCGCCACGACCCGCCAGTACTCGTTCTCCGCTTGCGACCCGAAGACCCTCTCGAAGAGCTCTTCGCCACAGGAAGGCTGGATCGGCTGCGATGGTACTCCCTGGACGAGACGCGCGATCACCCTGTCGAGGGCGATGCCTTCGATGTAGCGCATCACGAGGTAGCGAAAACCGTCATGCTCACCGACGCCGAAGACGGGAACGATGTTGGTGTGGTTCAAGCCCGCGGCGATGCGGGCCTCCCTTTGAAACCTCTCGCGTTGCTCATCGGCCACGAGCGCGTGGCGCGGCAGCACCTTGATGGCCACCCTGCGCTTCAGGGATTCCTGCTCCGCCTCGAACACGATCCCCATGCCGCCGCGCCCGATCTCGCGCACGATGCGGAAGTCGCCGAGCCGCTCCAGCTTGACGGCGCCGAGGGATGCCCGGCCGCTGCTGCTCTGTTCCTTGTGGGCTTTGAGACGCTCGATCGACGCGATCGTGGGGAAGAGATCGCGCATCTCCTCGGCCAGCTCGGGATACTGCTCCAGGTAGTCGTCGAAAATCGGCGACCCGCCGCCACGTATGCGCTCGATGAACTCGGAGGCCAGCTCCTCGATGGGATCGCGCCGGTTGTGCGGTTCAGTCATGCCTCTCGTCCTCGAAGAGTCCAGGAACGTCCTCCAGGATCGTGCGCAGCCGCTTGACCGCCCGGATGTAGCGGATGCTCGCGGCCTTCACCTGGATCTCCAGAACCTCGGCGATCTCGTTGTTGGTCAGCTCCTCGAAATGCCGGAGCGCCAGGACCTCCTGATCGATCGGCTCCATCGCATCGATGGCCTGCTCCACGCGCTCCACGAGCTCGCCGCGCACCGCCGCCTGGCTCGGCGAGGTCAGGCTGCCGATCAGATGGGCGGCCAGAGAGACCGAGGTCGCCTGCGAAAAAGCACATCCACCGATGGCGATCTCCCGGCCGGCGTCGCGCATCTGGGCTCCCAGGTGGGAGCGATGCGTCTCGACCAGGGTCTGGGTGACCACCAAGCGGAGCCACAGGAAAGGCGAGCGCGACTCGTGGGCCTTGTAGTGGTCGATGCGCTGCGCCGCGGCCAGGAAGCTGTCCTGCAACACGTCTTCCGCGTCGACGCGTCCGTGAAGCCGTCGGTCGAGACGGAAGTTGACGATGCGCCAGAGCCGCTCCCGATGGAGCTCGAAGAGCGCGGCCAGGGCCTGTTCGTCACCCCTCTCGAGGCGCGCACGCAAGTCGTTGTGGTTTGAGTCAAAAGAGCGAGGAGTCATCACGACTTTCCATAACAATCTGAACGGCGAGGGCGCAGGACATTCTACAGGCACCTGAAATTTTATTGGGACCGGCGGATTCTATCATTCCCGCGGCGGGCCTCATACTCGAATCGACAACCAGCCGGTCGACGATTTTCCGATCCAGCAGCGGTTTAAAAATCGACGCAATAAGCCGATGACCTGTAGAAGCCACCAGGTGCGCGACGTTCTATACCGGCGGATGACCGAAAAGGCCCGGCCCGCCGGTGGATTGGGTTCGGAAAAATAGCCCTGACCGCGCTATGATGAGCAACTTGGGGTATGGATTTATGTTGATGAATCCGACCGATCCCGAGACCTCGAGATGTAACCCGGATGCGACGGTCGCAGCCGGCCGGTGCGCGACCGAACCGCGACGGATGAACGATTCAATGCGCAGAAACCAATACTCATGGATCTCGAGAGGCGTGCTCATCCTCATCATCGGCATCGCGACGTTCTACGCGCAGGCCCAGGTCGTGCGGGAGGAGAAGCCGACGGGTTGGGACTACTTCCGCCAAAAACACTTCGACAAGGCCTTGCCACTGCTCGAGAAGGATCAGCGCCTCTACCCGCGGAACTTCAAGATCATCGACGGCGTTGGATGGTGTCACTACTTCCTGGGTGATCTCGACGCGGCGGAGAAGTCGTTCCAGAGAGCCCTCGATATCGCTCCCGATTATGAATTCTCGCGAATGGGGTTGGACTCGGTGCGCCAGGCGCGCCTGGCTTCGATCGATCCGGTGTGCGAGCTCCACGTGGCTGCGATGGACTACGGCGGGAGCCCCGGCGCGGCCTATCAGGTCTCGGCCTCGTCCGTGCTCGGCTGGGCGCTGCTCCGGCTGGGAGGTTACGAAGACGCGGTCCCGGCGTTCGAGAGAGCGCCGGCCCTGTCAGGGGACTGCCCCGACGCCCTGACCGGGCTCGGCTATGTCGCGATGGCCCGGGATCGGCATGCCGCCGCGGAAAGGTTTTTCCAGACCGCTCTAGAGCAACTGCCGGTGTTTCCTGCGGCGCAACTAGGTCTGCAGGCCGATGTGCATTGCGCGCTCGGCTGGACCTGGCTCGAGCTCGGTAAGACCCGACTCGCGCGGGAGTACTTCATGAAGGCCCTCGAGGCCGAGCCGTGTCTCGAGAAAGCCCTGGAGGGACTGAAAGCGGCGGCCGCACGGACACGCTCGACGACAGGGGTCAGCAGAGAGAGGAACACCCCATGAACGCCATTTCACGGCTGGCCATCAGTGACGAGGGTTTCATCTTCGATCCACAGAAGGGCAACAGCTTTACCACGAACCGAGCGGGACTTTTCATCCTGGGTCTGCTGAAGGCGGGCGCCGGCGAGAAAGAGATCGTTCCACGCCTGGTGGACCGTTACAGGATCTCCCGGGCCCAGGCCGAGCAGGATTTTCTGGAATTCAAGGAGCAGCTCGTCTCCCACCAGCTCCTGGGAGAGAACCATGACTAAGATCCGCATCGGTGTGACGGGCATCAATGCTGTCGACAATCCGGGTCCCGGCACCGGGGTGATCCGCAGCCTCAAGGAGGATGCCGGGCTCGACGTGGAGGCTGTCGGCCTGGCCTACGACGCCATGGATCCCGGCATTTACATGGACTGGCTGGTCGATCGGGCGTATCTCCTGCCGTACCCGTCGGCGAACGGAGATGATTACCTCCAGCGTCTCCAGGAGATCAAAGCGCGCGTAGGGCTGGACATCGTGGTACCCACCCTCGATTCGGAGCTGCCCCTGTTCATCACGGCTGCAGACGAGCTGGAGCGCATCGTGGCGCGGGATTCGACCTATCTCATCGAGATCAACCACCGCTTTCCGGCGTGGGTCTACTTTGCCACCGGCGTGGGGATCAACCTGCCTGCGCGGCTGGTGCGGACCTTGCTGGGCCTTCCGGTTGAGGGCAACGGGACTTATGCCGCCGGAAAGCTCTACGTGCGCTACACCACCGACATGGTCACCGACATGACCACCTTTCAGAACGTCGTAACGAGGGCTGAACGACAATGAGCGAACCTTACGAAAAACCCTACCTGAGAAAGCTCCAGACGGGAATGATGAACAAGTTCGGTTTCCGTCGCGAAAACTACGTGCGCAGACTGGACCGCCGGATTCACGTGGGCCTGCGGATCAACCTGGATGCGGGTATCGCGCCGCAGTGGTCGCGGTTCGGCTTCAATCTCGAATCGGGGCAGGCTCATGGTGCGGCCAGGAGAATTGCCGCCGGTGGACGTTTGGTCCTTAACGGGCTGCACTGCCACATCGGAACGTACATTCTCGATCCGAAGGCCTATGCCGTTTTGGCGCAGAAGATGGTGGCTTTCGCCTACAGTCTGAAGGACGATCTCGACTGCGACATCGAATACTTCGACGTCGGGGGCGGTTTTCCGTCCCGAGCGCGTCTCAAGGGGACCTATCTGCCCGCCGAAGCCTGCGTGCCTGCGCTCGAAGACTATGCCGAAGCACTCTGCGACAGCTTTCTACGCCATCTGCGCCCCGGCGACTTTCCGCGGCTGATCCTCGAGACGGGCAGGGCCATCGTCGACGAGGCGGGGTATCTGATCACGACGGTGCACGCCGTCAAGCGGCTGCCCCATAGTGGACGCGCCTACGTTCTCGATGCGGGGTAGAACACTCTCTTCACCTCGTTGTGGTACAAGCATCGGATCGAGACCGACCGGCGCGTCGACGGCCCCTTCGAGGAGTGTGTCCTCTACGGCCCTCTGTGCATGAACATCGACGTGGTCGACGAGTGCACCCACCTGCCGCAGCTCGCCCGCGGAACGCGGCTGATCGTCTCGTCCGTTGGCGCCTACAACAACACGCAGTCGATGCAGTTCATCTGCTACCGTCCGCGGGTGGTTCTGATCGGCGAGGATCGCGGAGTGGAGGTGATCCGCGAGGCCGAGGACTTGGATGACATCGTCGGCAAGGAGAAGCTGCCTGCGAGGCTGCAATTAAACGTCGAGTCGCCATGATGACCCGCATCAAAGACTACACGCGCGCCGTTGTTTCCGGGTACTCGGAGGTTGTTTTCCTCCAGGGTTTCCTGCCTGGAATGATCCTGCTCGTGGGTACTTTCACCAATCCGAAGGTGGGCTTGTCAGGGATCGTGTGCGTCTTTTCCGCGTACGCCTTCTCGCTTCTCATCGGCGTGAAGCGCGACTTTCTCGAGACCGGATTCTACACCTACAATCCCCTGCTGGTCAGTCTCTCGATTGGGTTCCTGTTCAAAATAACACCCCTTACGTTCTCCTTCATGATGGCCGCAGGTGTTCTGACCTTCGTATTGACTTTCACCCTGTCCCACGTGCTGCACCGCTTCTTCCTGCTCCCCGTGCTGAGCGTGCCATTTGTGATCATCAGCTCCCTTTGTTGTCTGGCGGCCTGGTCGGAGGCCGGTCTATTCGCTCCAGGTCTGACCGGCGGTGAGGTTTTCCCCGGGATCGAGGACCACGTTCCGCTCTGCGTGGCCGGGTTCGCACGGGCCCTGGGAGCGCTTTTTTTGACGCCCCGGGTCACGACCGGGCTGCTCTTCGCGTTGGTCCTGCTCTGTGCCTCACGGATCCTCTTCTTTCTGGCCGTGGGGGAGTACTTTCTGGGCACCGCGATCACCGCCGCTCTCACCGATTCGTTGGCCCAGGCCTTCGCCGACATCTGCGCGTTCAACTACATGCTGATCGCCATCGCCTTGGGTGGGGTGTTCCTCGTTCCGAGCCCGCGCAGCTATCTCACGGCGCTGATCGCCGTGATGGTGTCGCCCTTGCTCCTGGAGTCGGTCAGGAGTTTTTGGTCCTACTACGGCATCCCGGTCTTCACGATACCCTTCAACGTGGTGACCCTGAGCTTCGTCTATTTTCTCAGGCTCGTCGAGTTTCCCTACCTCACCTCGTATTTCCGGGGCACACCGGAAAAAATACTCGACCAGCACCTCTGCATGCGCCTGCGTTACCCAGGAAACATTCGCTGCGTCGGCCTGCCCTTCGCGGGACGATGGGTGGTCTGGCAGGGCCGAAACGGTAGGTGGACCCACAAGGGGATCTGGCAGCATGCCTTCGACTTCATCGTCACCGACGAGGAAGGCGGCACCTACCGTAACGACAGTTCGGCGCTCGAGGACTACTACTCTTTTCGCAAGCCGATCCTCGCGCCGGTTGCGGGGCGCGTGGTGTGCGCGGTGTCCGACGTGCCCGACAACCCGCCGGGAGAAACTGAGCGCGAAAACAACTGGGGCAACACGTTCATCATTCACGATGAGCGTGGTTTCTACGTTCGGCTGGCGCACCTGGCCCGCGGATCGGTCGAGTGCCGGGAGGGGCAGTGGGTGGAGAAGGTGCAGCTCGTGGGGCTTTGCGGCAATTCGGGTTACTCGCCGCAGCCTCACCTCCACCTCCAGGTCCAGACGAATCCGGCCAGGAACGCAGCGACCCTGCCCTTCAGTTTCGTGTCCTACCGGGACGGTAACGGGCAGGAGTTGTCCTTCCGGTCCAACGACGTTCCCGACGTGGGCAGCGCCGTGATCCCGCTTCACGCCGACCGGGCCCTGAGCCGCAGGCTGACCTTTCTGCTCGACGACGAGATGACCTTTCGCATCGAGGCCGGCGGGCGCGTCACCGAGGAGACGCTGCGCGTGATCATGGCGCCGAGCGGCATCTTTTGTTTCAGCACGGAGAAGGCAAAGCTGTTCTTCGAAAAAAAGGACGGCACCTACTACCACTACCAGATGGACGGCGATTCGCCTGCGCTGCGGGCGCTCTTTCTAGCGCTGCCGCGCGCACCCCTCGCCGTCGAGGAAGGTCTCACCTGGAGCGACTTCCTTCCGCTCGAGGCGGCCATGGGGAGGGTTCTTCGCGGCGTCGCCCTGTTTCTGAGCTCCTTCCATCACGGATTGTTCCGTGTGCGCGGGAGCTACCGCTTCACCGGTGCCGACGAGATCCAGGGCGAGGTCACGATCCCGATCAACGGGCACCGCCTGCAGACCCGTCTTACCCTCGACCGGTTCAAAGGATTCGCGAGTGTCCAGATCACCGGCGCGGGATGGGACATCGATCTGACGCGCACGGCCTGATCCGCATGAACGCTCAGGGTAGAACGCGGGCAACCTTTTCGTTGCTGGTGTACGCTGCACCGCCGGCCTGCGGCTCGACCACCCCCTGGAAATAGAGTGGCGTTCCGATGTAGTGCGGATTGGACGGGATCGACACGCTCATCGTTGCTGTTCCGGAAGCCGGGATAGTGGCGAATCCGAGATAGCGAAAAACGTTGGGCGCCCCGCTCATATCCAGATACCAAGGGCCTTCGATGTTGGGCAAGGTGGTTTCGACCTCGCCTGTGGACACGGCGGCATGAATCACGTCGCCGGGATCGCCGTAGAGGGCCAGATCGACCCGTTCTCCCGATCTGAACGCTCCGCGCAGATCCAGTTCCTCGTCCCCCAAGTCGATCAAGTGTATATATCCGCCGATCGTCGGGATGTTCGCATGGGCCACCTTGGATGTCGCTGCCACGTGCCGGCCGTCAGTCGACATGGCTACATCCATGACCGAACCGGTTGTATCGAGGGTGAAAATCGGGTTGGGATCGTTGAAATCGAACACCATCAGCTCCGGCCAGTTGTGACCGGAATCCCCCCAGCATCCGACGACGAAGCGATCGAGATCGCGGTCGCCATCGATCGACTCCGGCGAGGCTTCGAGTGTTCCCGTGCCGGTGAAGGTGCGGCTCCAAACCACCTGGTTATTTTCGACGTCATAAGCCATGACATGGTATTCGGCGTTGTTGGTCCAGCTCCAGAAGGCGATGGCCAGACGTCTGCCGTCGTGGCTGAGCTTCAGCGACATCGGCGCCCAGGCGCTCAAAGTCTCGTAGACCGTCTGGGTGAAGTTTCCACCTCCCAAATCTTGGTAAACCCAAAAATCTTCTATCCCTCCACCGGCGAAAGCTTGGCCGTCGCCGGAAAGGTCGTTGGGCCCGAAGAGCTCCGCAGGCCCCTTGAAAACGAGTTGCCCGGTATCGGTGTTCATCACCCACGCATCCCACTCCACCACGAACAACCGCTGGCCATTGTCGGAAAGCTCGAGATACTCAGCGCTCCAACCGCCGAACTCTTTCGTGAAGAGGCTCTGTCCGTTCGCATCGAAGACGTTGAGGAAGACCTGCAGTTTGATGATACCGTCGAAGCAGCCGGCCATTTTCGAGCCGTTGGCGGCCACGGCGGTCCGCCAGGCGGTGCTGATCGGGCTGCTCACAGGAAAGCGGTAATAGAAAAGAGGCGTAGATGAACTCGAGCGGTACGCCGCCATGCTGGGACGGTAGTAAGACCCCTGAGCAAAACCACCGATCACCGTCATCAGGTCGTCTTCTTTCGAACATGACAGCGGCACATTGAACTCCGCACCATTCACGGAGTCATCCTGCCAAACGGCGGCAGGCGGGTCTTCGTCGTACACAGAGAAGAGCACCAGACAATCTTTTCCACCGATGACGCTGCACAGTATGGTGCTGTCACGATCTGCAAAGGCGACTCGGTCCGGCCGCCAGGGACCTGTGGTGTAGTCCGCGGTCCACCTGAGCGCCGCACCGGAAGAGCGAGCATTACAAATGAGAGGCGCAATGTCGGTAGTCGGCGCTTTATCGGCCCCGTGAAGCGCATCGGGTGCGACAACTGTAATCTGTCGCAAACCTCGATCGGTCCGCTCTAGAAAGGTCATCAATCCATCATTCTGTTCTTTCGGCTCCGCCCCGTTGCCGGCCACAACGCAGGACGCAAGAGTCGTGACAATGACCATGATGATGCGATAATTCTGCATGCGGATCTCCATAACCTTCAAGTTTTTATATTCTTAGCACGGTGAGGATTAGGGAGAATAATAAGTTCGGTGTCGGCCGTCAAGGGAGAAGGCACAGCACTGCTGCCCGGGTCTTGCATGCTGCCGGAGTCAGGTGAGGATCGAGGGAGCATGTGAAAACCGCTGTCGGCGGCTGGGCTCGGGCAGACGTTACCTCGGAGTAACATTTTCAGTCGCTGTCTTGGAACGACCGTCCGATGCATTGCGTTGCACTATGACCGATAACCCACAAAAAACAAAAAAAAAGTAGGCTGGCTTACCTTCGAAATACGCCGAGAAAATATTCTTTCGACGACATCCACAGTTATTGATCAATTTAGCAACCATCAATGGAACTTTTGGTATCCAAATTGCTGCGCAATTTCATCTTCTGTCTGTTTTTGCTGCTTGAGATAAAGTGATCCGAGTAATACCGAAAGGCGAGGTGTCTCAATGGCTCGTAAGATCATGACTACCGGAGCTGTATTCTTCCTGCTCTTATGGGGGGTATCCCATGGAGCCACTTGGTACGTACCCGATGACTACGGAACCATCCAGGGTGCCATCGACGCGGCACTGGATCGTGACACGATCGTGGTGAGGCAGGGAACGTATATCGAAAACATAAACTTCATCGGCAAAGCCGTCACTTTGATGAGCGAGGAAGGTCCCGAGGTCACGACGATCGACGGAAACAAGGTGGGATCGGTGGTGCGGTTTGGATCCGGCGAGGGGCCGGATTCGATTCTCACCGGATTCCGCGTCACCAACGGAGAAACCACATTCGGCGGCGGCATCTACTGCTATGGCGCCTCACCGACGATCACCAGAAACATCATCACCGGAAATGCCGCATCCCTGATCGGAGCCGGTCTCTATCTCGAGAAGGACTGTGCGACGATCATGGGCAACACCATCTCGGATAACCTCTCGGACGACAGAGGCGGCGGAATCGGCTGCAACAATCAATCCTCGCCTCGGATCATCTCCAACACGATCGCAAACAACTTTGCCAACTACTGTGGCGGGGGAATCACCTGTGATGATCACTCGTCACCTCAGATTTCCCTCAATGCCTTCGTTGACAACGAAACGCGTGCATTCGGCGGCGCGATCCTGTCTGACGGGGGCGATCCTGTCATCGCGTCCAACACTATGATCGGTAATATCGCTGGTCAGAGCGGTGGCGCAATCTACTCTCACGAGTCCGATATCTCTTGCATCAACAACATGATTGCAAACAACGAAGCCCATCTCTTCGGAGGAGGCATCGTTCTCGACGGTGTTTCTTCTTCCGCGCTGATCAGCAACACGATCACGAACAACAGGGCTGAAATATTATGGGGCGGAGGGCTCCATTTCTGGGACGGCGCCGTGGCGAGTGTCAGCAACACGATTTTCTGGAACAACAGCGCATCCAACGGCCCCGAGATATCTCTCGACCTCTGGGATCTACCGACAACCTTGACGATCGATTATTGCGATGTCACCGGAGGACAGGGCTCGGTGCTCGTCTACCCAGGCTGCACCGTCAACTGGGGTGCGAACATGATCGATGCCGATCCGCTCTTCGCCGAGCCGCCCGCCGATGACTTCCACCTGACGATCGATTCACCCTGCAAGGCA
>Ga0190284_1000841_pt1 | contig 15077 bp, 10 predicted proteins | sample 48691812_MG_FD_161668 | JGI IMG/M metagenome (GOLD analysis project Ga0190284, IMG submission 161668) | Hydrothermal vent microbial mat bacterial communities from Southern Trench, Guaymas Basin, Mexico - 4869-18-1-2_MG | ecosystem: Environmental > Aquatic > Marine > Hydrothermal vents >...
CTGGTTCAGCGGCGTCTCGGAACTGGATCGCATCGCTCACATCGACCCGGTGTACGTGGCCGGGGCGTTGCTGTGCACCTTTGGCCTCGCCGTGTCGTCGGCGGCGCGGTGGGGCGTGCTGGTGGAGGCGTTGGCCGGGGGCCGATCCTGCGGAGCGGAGCGCGTGGCCCCGGTGCGCCAATACTATCACTATTTCATCATCGGCCGGGCCGTGGGCCAGGTCTTCCCGGACACGCTGAGCGACGTGAGCGTGCGGTCCTTGTCCCTGCGCCTGGGCCATCAATATGCCATCGACGCGGCGGTCTATTCCATCGCCGTGGACCGCGTCTTTGACCTGGCGACGTACCTGGCCTACCTGGCGCCGGCTGCATTATTCGTCGTCGGCGTGTGGCCGCTAGAGCTGGCGGCCGGCGTGACGGCCCTCATCTTTCTCGCCTGCTGGCTGGCGTTCGAGATATGGCCCGGGTCCGTCATCGGCACCATAGTGCGGGGCTATGCGCTCCTGCTGCGCCTGGCCGCGCGTGTGCCATTTTTGGCCCGGCGCTTGGGAAACCGCGAAACGGGCTTTCACCCCTCCCTCGTAGGGAGGGGCCGGGGGAGGGTAGAACCCCGGCTGACTGAGAACGCAACGAATTCAACCGATTTCCAGACCACCACATCGACCCTCACCCCGGCCCTCTCCCTGGCAGGGAGAGGGAGTGATCGGTTAAACCGTGACCAGATGGCGCAAGTGGCGGACCGCCGCCTGAGCCGGGGGCAAGCCCGGCGCATCTACTTTTTCAACCTGGCCAAGCTGGGGTTCACGTTCGCGCGGCTGTGGTGCTTTGCCCGGGCGTTGGACTTGCCTATCGCGCCGAGCCTGCTGTTCTTTGGCATGGCCATCGCCCAACTCGGCCAGGCGTTCGCGTTCACGCCGGGGAACCTGGGCACACTGGAACTGGGCTGGTACGCGGTGCTGACGGTGGGTGGTGTTGACCGAGAGCTTATCGGGGCGTACCTGCTGGTGCAGCGCATCCTCATCGCCGCGTGCGTGGGGTTGCTAGGTGGCGTCAGTTATGTTATCATTACGCTGTTTCCGGGGGAGCGCAAAGCGGTTGGATAACCCGAGGTGTGAAGGACGGAAATATGGCTGCCGTCGAGAAGCATGAACGTCGCAAGAGCCCGAACCCGGGACGCCCTCTGCGCTGGGTCGAGATCGTCCAGGGGAGCGTGGTGGGCCTCGGCGTGGTCCTGCTCGTCGCCGTGGCTCTATTCGCCTATCGCGGCGGCGCGATGGCGGCCTTCCTGGGCTCCTCCCCGCCGGACGTGATCATCATCGTCGTGGCCGACGCCGTGCGCGCCGACCGGGTGTCGTGTTACGGGTACGCCGCCAAGCAAACGCCCCACATCAGTGCCCTGGCCCGCGATGGGGTCCTGTATCGCGACGCGAATGTGCAGACCTCGTGGACCAAACCATCGGTGGCCACCATCCTGACCTCTCTCTATCCCTCCACGCACCAGGCCCGTAGTTACACGGACATATTGCCAGACGAGGTGCTCACCCTGCCAGAGATACTGTCCGTCCACGGCTATGACACGGTGGGGTTTGTCACCAACTATAACCTGTTTCCGAGGTTCAACTTTCAGCAGGGCTTTCGGGAGTACTATGCCCTGGATGGTATCGAGTCGTCCTGGCATCTCGACGGGAACAAGTTCTACCATCAGGCCGAGTTGATGAACCGCAGCGTCCTGCCCTGGCTGGAGGCCAATTCAGGGGGTCGGAGATCCCCTTCAGGGGGCCAGCGGTTCTTCATGTACTTGCACTACATGGATCCGCACCGGCCCTACTTTTTGCACCCCTACGACGGACGGGGCTATTATAGCGAAGACCTGGCCCTGCTCAAGGAGATCAGCGACGCATACGATGGCGAGATTGCCTACTTTGATAAACACTTTGGCGCATTGATCGCCACCCTGAAGCGCCTGGGGCTCTATGACGAGGCCCTCATCATCTTTACCTCCGACCACGGCGAAGAGTTCTACGAGCACCAGGGCTGGGCCCACGGCAAGACGCTCTACCAGGAGATCACCAGCGTGCCGCTCATCATCAAGTATCCTGGCAACGCCCACGCTGGCACGGTGGACGAGGGCCTGGCGCACAGCCTGGACATCGCTCCCACGGTCCTGGACGTGGCCGGCGTCGAGCCGCCGCCGGCGATGCGGGGTGTGAGCCTGCTCTTGCCTGCGGATTCGCCGGCCCGGAACCGGGCTGCCGTCGCTGAAACCCAACAGAAGGGCTGGGCCATAGCCCTGCGCACGCCGCGCTACAAGCTCATCGAGGTCATCGACGGCAACTTGCGCGGGCGCGCGCCGACGCAACTGTACGACCTAGCGGCCGATCCGGGGGAGACGATGAACCTGGCAGCGACGCGGCCGGATGTGCTGGCCCGGCTGCGCGCGGACTTGAGCCAGACCCTGGCCCTGGCCGAACGGGCCGCCGTGGGGGGGCAACAAGCAGACCTGGACCCGGCATTCCGGGAGCGCCTGCGCCAACTGGGATATTGAGGATCAGAAGCATGGCCGTGGTTGAGGAACACGAACGACGCGAGAACCCGGGCTCGGGACATTCCCTGCGCTGGATCGAGATCGCCCAGGGGGGCGTGGCCGGCCTCGTCATCGTCCTGCTCGTCGCCGTGGTCCTATTCGCCTATCGTGGAGGTGCGCTGGCGGCCTTCCTGGAGCCTTCCCCGCCGGACGTGATCATCATCGTCGTGGCCGATGCCCTGCGCGCCGACCGGCTGTCGTGCTACACACAGTGTCCTGCGGACGGATACACCGCCAATCGAACGCCGCACATCGATGCCCTGGCTCGCGATGGGGTGCTGTATCGCGACATGAACGCGCCAGCCGCGTGGACCAAGCCCTCGGTGGCCACCATCCTGACTTCTCTCTATCCTTCCACTCACCGGGCCTGTGGTTACAAGCACATCCTGCCAGACGAGGTGCTTACCCTGCCCGAGATCCTGGCGACCCGTGGCTATCACACGGTCGGGTTCGTTGCCAATATCTATTTGTTCCACGAGCTGAACTTTCACCAGGGCTATGCAGAATACTATGACCTGGACCCACTTGAATCGTCCTTTTATCACAAAGGGGATAGGTGCTACCAGGAGGCCGAGTTGGTGAATTGGCGTGTCTTGCCCTGGCTGGAGGCCAATTGTGATCAAGGATCCCCTTCAGGGGGTCAGGGATCCTCTTCAGGGGGTCGGAGATCCCCTTCAGGGGACAAGCGCTTCTTCATGTATTTGCACTACATGGACCCACATGGGCCTTACTTTGTACACCCTTACGACGGACGCAGTTACTACTGCACAGACCCAAGCATGGCCAAGCTCCAGAGTGACGTATACGATGGCGAGATCGCGTACTTTGACCGGCACTTTGGCAACCTGATCGCGACTCTGAAGCGCCTGGGGCTCTATGACGACGCGCTCATCGTCTTTACCTCTGACCACGGCGAAGAGTTCTACGAGCACCAGGGTTGGGCTCACGGCAAGACGCTCTACCAGGAGATCACCAGCGTGCCGCTCATCGTCAAGTATCCCGGCAACGTTCGCGCCGGCACGGTGGACGAGGGCCTGGCCCGCAGTCTCGACATCGCCCCCACGATCCTGGACGTGGCCGGCGTCGAGCCGCCGGCGGCGATGCGGGGTGTGAGCCTGCGTTTGCCCCCGGATTCGCCGGCCCGGGCCCAGTTCTCTTTCGCCGAGGACTTTTGCCTGTCCAAGGTCATGGCCCTGCGCACGCCGCGCTACAAGCTCATCGAGGTCATTGGCGGCGACCGGCGCGGGCGTGAGCCGACGCAACTCTATGATCTGGCGGCCGATCCGGGGGAGACGACGAACCTGGCGGCGACGCGGCCAGACCTGGTGGCCCGGTTGCGCGCTGACATGAGCCAGACCCTGGCCCTGGCCGAGCGGGCCGCCGTGGGTGGGCAGGAAGTGGACCTGAGCCCGGCCTTTATGGAACGCCTGCGTCAGTTGGGGTATTGACATAGCACTTTGACAAGGAACAGGGGAAACCTGATGACCAAGTTCAAACCGTTGTGGATCGCCGGCCTGATCGTCGTCGTGGGCTCTGCCTGGTGCGCGTGTGTGACGACGGAGCAGCCGCCGCCGCCGAGACCGACCCCCTCGCCGGTCACCATCATCGGCAAGGATGGCAAGGAGATGGTGCTGGTGCCGGCCGGCGAGTTCCTGATGGGTACCAGTGATGCCCAGCTTGAGGCTTTCCTGCAAACGCACCCGGGCTGGAAACCGGAATGGCTGAGCATCGAGCAGCCGCAGCACCAGGTGTTCCTGGACGCTTTCTACATCGACGAGACCGAGGTAACCAATGCGGAATACCGGCGATTCGTGGTCGCCAGCGGCCACGAGACGCCGCGCCACTGGGAGAACGGACAGGTCCCGGCCGGGCAAGATGATTATCCAGTGGTGAACATACGCCTGGAGGACGCGCAGGCCTACGCCGCCTGGGCCGGCAAGCGGCTGCCCACGGAAGCGGAATGGGAAAAGGCGGCCCGGGGCACCGACGGGCGCATCTATCCCTGGGGAGATTCCTGGGACCCGGAGAAAGCAAACGCGCTGGGCAGCGGGCGCAGCGGGCCGGCGCCGGTGGGCAGCTATGGTCCGGCCAGCGCCAGCCCGTACGGGGCGTTGGACCTGGCCGGGAACGCCTGGGAGTGGTGCGCTGACTGGTACGCGGGGGACTATTACGTGGGCTCGCCGCTGCGCAATCCCCAGGGGCCACAAGCAGTGACCGGCACCCACCCCGTGGTGCGTGGCGGCTCGTGGTTCGACCCGCCAGAGTATGCGCGCTGCGCGTTCCGGTACGGGCTCAACCCGCGTCGGCTACTTCCCAACCAGGGCTTTCGATGTGTGCAGGAGCCGTAATGACCGACGACCACAGAAAATTTCTTGGAAAATGGCTGGGACTGGCATTGATGGCCCTGGGCTGCGTGGTGATCGTCGCCGCTGGCGCTGTGTCTTGTGCCGATGGGCTCGCTGGGCTGGGCAATACCCAACCGCCGAATGTCATTATCATCCTGCCGGATGCCCTGCGCGCGGATCGCCTATCTTGCTACACGCAGTGTCCTGTGGACGGTTACGCGGGCCACCAGACCCCTAACATCGATGCGTTTGCTCGCGACGCGGTCCTCTATCGCGGCATGACCGGCCAGGCGGCCTGGACCAAGCCTTCCTGTGCCACCATCCTCACGTCCGTCTACCCCTCGTCCCACCAGGCCCGGCGCAAAGAGGACGCGCTGCCGGACGCGGTGACGACGCTCCCGGAGGTCCTGGCAGCCCACGGCTACCACACGGTGGCCTTTTTCACGAACCACAACCTGCGCGTCGAGTTCAACTTTCAGCAGGGCTATGACGAGTACTACTGGCTGGAGCCGGATGGCTCGTCCTGGAAGCTGGACGACAAGACGTACTACCAGGAGGCCGAGCTGGTCAACCAGCAGGTCCTGGCCTGGCTGGACGCAAGGCGGAATCAGCAGCAGCCCTTCTTCCTGTACGTGCATTACATGGACCCGCACCGGCCGTATTTCGAGCACCCGTACAACGGCCGGGGCGAGGACCCGCGCGACAAGGACCCATCGGCGGCCCCCCGGCTGAGCGCCCTGTACGATGGCGAGGTCACGTACACCGACGAGCACGTGGGCGCGCTTCTGGCCGGCCTGAAACGGTTGGGGCTCTATGACGACGCCCTGATCGTCTTTACCGCCGACCACGGCGAAGAGTTCCAGGAGCACGGCGGCTGGGCCCACTGCCAGACGCTCTACCAGGAGATCGTGAGCGTGCCGCTCATCATCCGCTACCCCGGGGGGGACCGCGCCGGCACGGTGGACGAGGGCCTGGCTCGCAGCCTGGACATCGCCCCCACCATCCTGGACGTGGCCGGCATCAAAGCGCCAACGGCTATGGAAGGGGTGAGCTTGCGCCTGCCGGCCAACTCGCCGGCCCGCGCCCAATGGGTCTTTTCCGAGGAGGTGTTCCGGGCCGGCATGTTATCGATTCGCACGCCGCAGTACAAGCTGATCCGGGCCACCGAGGGGAAGGACCGCGACCGGGGCCAGGTGCAATTATATGACCTGATCGCGGACCCCGGCGAGACGCGGAACCTGGTCGACGACCAGCCGGCCGTGGTGAAGCAACTGAGCCAATACATGGACCAGGCGCTGACCCACGCGATGGAGATGGCCGTGACCGGCAAAGAAGTGGAACTGGACAAGGAACTCGAGGAGCGCTTGCGCAATCTTGGATACTAGAGAGACGAAAGCATGACCGCAATCGAGAAAGAGAATCCAAACCCCGGACGGCCCCTGCGCTGGAAGGAGGCCGTTCAGGGCGGCATCGTGGGCCTCGTCGTCGTGTCGATCGTGGCCGTGGCCCTCGTCGCCTATCGCGGCGGCGCGATGGCGGCCTTCCTGGGTCCCTCTCAGCCGGACGTGATCATCATCATCCTGGCCGATGCCCTGCGCGCCGACCGGCTGTCGTGCTACGGGTACACGAAGAACCAGACCTCCCACATCGATGCCCTGGCCCGGGACGCCGTGTGCTTTGCCCACACCACCTCCCAGGCCTCGTGGACCAAGCCCTCCGTGGGCACCATCTTTACCGGGATGTACCCCCTGTCGCATCAGGCGCGCGTCAAGGGCGCCGGCGTGGCGGAGACACTGGACACGCTGCCGGAAGCCCTGGCCGCTCGCAACTATTACACCGTGGGTTTCATCACCAACCTGACGATCCGGCCGGGTCTAGGTTTCGAGCAGGGCTTTGACGAGTACATCTGGATGCCCTCGGACGATTCAAAGTTCCTCCTGGACGGCCGGCGGTTCTATCAGGAAGCCGAGTTGGTGAATCAGCGTGTGCGGTCCTGGCTTCAGGGGAATCGCCAGCGGCGCTTCTTCATGTACATCCACTACATGGACCCGCACCGGCCCTATTTCGAGCAGCCATACAACGGGCGGGGCTATTACTCACACGGCGAGGGCGACCCGGACCAGGCCGGCGCGCTGAGCGACCTGTACGACGGCGAGATCAGTTACCTGGACACACACGTGGGGGAATTGATCGCAGAACTGAAAAAGAAGGGGCTGTACGACGACGCCCTGATCATCTTTACGGCCGACCACGGCGAAGAGTTCTACGAGCACCTGGGTTGGGGGCACGGGCGCACCGTCTACCAGGACGTGGTCCACGTGCCGCTCATCGTCAAGTATCCCGGCGGGTGGGGCGCTGGCAGGGTGGACGACCGCCTGGCTCGCCTCGTGGACCTGGCCCCCACGATCCTGGACGTGGCTGGCATCCAGCCCCCGGCAGCGATGCAGGGCGTCAGCTTGTTGCGGTCAGCGCCAGAGCCCCGCGATTCGCAGATCGCCTTCTCCGAGACGGAATTCGAGGGGAACGTCTCGCGGGCCATCGTCACGTCGCGCTACAAGCTCATCCAGGTCGTGGCCGGGGACCATCGCGGGCGCGACCCCATCCAGCTCTACGACCTGGTGGCGGACCCGGCCGAGACGACGGACCTGGCCCAAGCGCACGTCAGCGTGGTCACACGGCTACGCCAGCGCCTGGACCGGACAATGATCGCGGCGTTGCAGGCGTCCGTGGAGGGCAAGCAGGTGGAGATCGACCCGGAAACCGAACGGCGGTTGAAGATGTTGGGATACTGACGCGGCGAGCGCCGAGTGACCAGATACGTAAACACGCCGGCTCAGCCGAGTCGGCGTGTTTGCTGTTCTTGCTCCGACGGGGTTTGCAACCCCGTAGTGTACGCGCACTGCCGGGGGCCAATGCCCCATCCCATCAATGCACAATGCCAAGGCGGGGTCACAGACCCTTTTGAGCGATAGGTGGAACGATTACCTGGAGCCTATGTCAAGCTCTGCCAGCAGAACAAAGTCGTCGCCGGAAGGCGTGACCGGCAGCCGTTCCATCGTCGATAGGTCGTACATGCCGGCGATGAGGCGATAGCGACCCGGCGGCGCGTCGGCCGGCAGCGATAGCCCATAGTTATCGCGAATGGTCTCGCCGACGGCCCACGATGAGGTGGGCCGGAACGCTGCCACCGGGTAGCCGTCGATCTGGGCCACCGGAAGGCCGGCCGGCCCCAGCAACTGGACGAACACGGTATAGTCCGTGTCGATGTTCGACTCGGCGCGCCAGTAGAGCGAGAGCGGCGCCTCGTCCCCCGGCTGGAACGGCCCGGCGGCCAGGGTGTAGCCCACCAGGGTGATGGACTCGCCCAGGCGCGCGTCTATGGCCCGGGCCGGGGCCACCGCCAGCGGGACGGCCGGGCAGGCGTACAAGCACAGCCGCAGATCTCCAAAGCGCTCCTGAGCCACGGGGTACGTGTGCTCCGCCAGCCAGCGCTCCACGCCGCTGTTGGGATCGCCCGGCGGCGTCTTGTCCAGCAGCAGCCACAGGCGACGCTCCCGCGACACGGCTCCCCGGAGCACCGAGTCCACCTTGTCCGTCCAGGTCGGAGGCACCTCGCGGTACAGGCTGTACCAGGGCAAGCGCGCGCGGTTATAGTTCCAAAAGACACCCAGGTCGGTGACGAGCGTGCAGATAAGGGCATCGCCAGGGCGCGCGGTTTCTTCCAGAAACGAGATCGCTGCACGTTCGTCCTTCCGTGTGCCAAAGCGGGGGTCGTCGTAATAACGGGGCAGTGAGACCGCGGCCAGGCCGATCATTGCCAGCACAGCGGCGACGGTGAGCACTGCCAGTTCGCCGGTCCGGGGCCGGCGTCGGGACACGATCCACGCTCCAAAACCGGCCACCAGCGCCAGGGCCACGGCCGCCAGGATGGGCAGCACGTCGATGCACCCGGCGAGACCCCCGGCGTAGGCCCAGGCATAGTCCAGCGTCGCCAGGCTGATGCGCGACAGATTCCCCACGATGGGCGAGTAGCGCGGGTCGTAGATGCCCAACGTGTTCTCGGCGTCCGGCCCCAGCGAACCCAACCAGCTCAGATAGGAAAAAAAGTCCACGCTGGAGCCGACGACCTGCACGCCCACGCTGACCACTCCCAGCAGGACCAGTCCCCAGGCCAGGAGCCGCGAGCGCAGCGCCCCGGCGATGATGGGAGCCAGGAACAGGGCCATGAACGGCGTCATGGGCACGATGTGGCGCGGCCCCCAGCAGGCCCGGCCGGTCCAGGTATCGTAGGCCGAGTAAAAGACCACGTGCAGGACGACGACGCCGAGGGCCACGCTGGCCTCGGCGCGATGGCGGCGGAAAAAGGCCGGGACCGCCACCAGTGCCGCCAGCAGGATCGGCGAGTAGACGAAAAAGCCCTTGCCCGGGCTGAACAGCATCCCGTAGGCGGAGACCAGGCTGGGAAACACAAAGCGGGTCTCCAGACCCACATAGCCGGAGCGCAGCGGGTGGCCAAAGCGGGCGAGGTTATAGGCCACCACCACGACGCAGCCGGCGAGCAATGGCACCAGGAACGCCAGCACGTCGCTCCAGTGGCGGCGCACCAGTGTGACCAGGTATCGCACCCAGCCGGGCCATCGGTTCCGGGCCGACCGCCACTCGTGCGCCGCGACGACGACCACCGGGTAGCCCAGGATCGCCGGCGCGACGATGACGTTGGAGACGCGGTTGAGCAAGGCCAGCCCAAAGGCCGCACCGGCCAGGGTCGCGTAGGCCCATCGCCGCCGGGGACGTTCGTCCGACAGCGCATCCCGGTAGCACAGCAAAAAGTAGGCGGTGGCCAACACGGTCAGGCCGGCCAGGGGTTCGGAAAAGAGGTATTTGGCAGAGACGGCGGCGATGGTCGCCCCCCCAAAGGCCAGCCCGGTGATGAGCCCCACGGCGTGGCGATACCCCAGGCGCGTCAAGAAGAGAAAGATAAAGACGGCCGTGAGGGGCGTGACCAGCGCGTTAAAGACCATCGTGGTTTGCACCAGGCCCAGCCCAGCGGACTGCAAGGCCAGCCAGTAGAGCGGGATGGGCAGCACGGAATCGAGCAGGCCATACTTGGAGTACAGGCTGCCGCCTTCCAGGGGGATGCTGCCCCACAGCCCAAAGTGAATCGCCAGGAACGAGTTCGCGTCGTAGCGGCCGTTCTTGACCAGGTTCTCCGTGACGGCAAAGCGGCTGATCTCGTCCACGGAATGAAAGACGCCGCTATACGTCAACAGGTACAGGGCAAAGAGCAAGACGAAGAGACAGACAGCCAGGGCTGCGGTTTGTCGCCGATCCTTCTGGGGTGGACTCACGCTTTCCTCCGAACACGCGAAACGTGTGCTGCTTGGGCTCCAGTGGATTATACTCTAGCGACCACAGGGGGTCAAATGGGTGGGTGCCGCCTCGACGTAGGGGCAAGCCTCGCGGTTGCCCCCGTGAGGGTAAGGGCAAGCCTTACCCCTACCGGGCGAACGGTTGCGAATTGACAACCCTCACCCAGGTTGCAAGGCCGCGCCCGCGCAGTTGCGCGCGTCATTCGCGTGTGGTAGAATGCGCTCGCGCTGACGCGGCGGGTTCGAACCCGGGTTTAGACACACGCGAGCGCTGATCCGCCGGATCGGCGTTTTTGCCACGGAGGTTCCATGAGCCAACGATTTGCTCCAGACATGGCGACCGTATCGGTAGTCATCCCGGTGCTGAACGAGGAAGCCTCTTTGCGACCACTCTACGAGGAGATACGCACCGCCCTCGAGCCCCTGGACCTGCGCTACGAGGTCGTGTTCGTGGACGACGGGTCCACGGACGCGAGCTTTGCGGTGATCGAGGAGCTGCACGCCGCCGATCCCCGGGTGCGCGCGGTCCAGTTCCGGCGCAACTTTGGCAAATCGGCGGCGCTCTCGGCCGGCTTTGCCATGGCCCAGGGCGACGTGGTGGTCACTATGGACGCGGATTTGCAGGATGACTCGGCCGAGATCCCCCGCTTCCTCGCCAAGCTGGACGAGGGCTATGACCTGGTGAGCGGCTGGAAGTACCCGCGCCGCGACCCGTGGACCAAGACCTGGCCCTCGCGGCTGTTCAACTGGACCACGGCCCTGCTCAGCGGCGTGCACCTGCACGACTTTAACTGCGGCTTTAAGGCATATCGCCGGGAGGTGACGCAAGAGTTCGACCTGTACGGCGAACTGTATCGCTACATCCCGGTGCTGGCCCACTGGCGCGGGTTCCGGGTCACAGAGATCAAGGTCCACCACCGCCCCCGCCGCTTTGGGCGGAGCAAGTACGGGGCGGCGCGTTTCCTGCGGGGCTTTTTCGACCTGCTGACAGTGCTTTTCATCACTCAATACACCACGCGGCCGTTGCACCTTTTCGGCTGGGCCGGGCTGGCGGCCTTTGGAGCCGGCCTTCTCATCAACCTGTACCTGTCGCTGCTGTGGCTCCAGGGCGAGCCTATCGGCACCCGGCCGTTGCTAACGTTGGGGGTGTTGCTGCTGACCACCGGCGTGCAGTTCTTTAGCTTTGGCTTGCTGGCAGAGATGTTGACCAAGTCGGCATCGACCGGCCGGCCGCACTACTCTGTGCGACGCACGCTAGGAGACGAGAGCCGGTGAGCGATTACGGGAACCTGCAAAAGTATCAGAACCCCAACCCGATCCAGCAGGCCCTCATCGCCCGGTTCCTGCACCGATTGGGCGCCGAGTTTCGTCCCCTGGACCCGGCCACGGCGTTGGACGTGGGCTGCGGCGAGGGGTTCGTGGCGGCAGCGCTGCAATCCGCCGGCACGCGAACCCGGTTCACGGGGGTAGACCTGAGCAGCGACGCGCTCCGCGAGGCGCAGGGCAATACCCCGGCGCTGCAACTCTGCCAGGCGGACGCCAGCGCGCTGCCTTTCGCCGACGACGCCTTTGAGCTGGGCGTGTGCACCGAAGTGCTGGAGCACCTGCTGGACCCGGCCCGCGCCCTGGGCGAACTGTTGCGCGTGTGCCGGCGCGGCGCGTTGCTGAGCGTGCCCCACGAGCCCTGGTTCCGCCTGGCGAACTTGGTGCGGGGCAAACACCTGCGTCGCTGGGGCAACGACCCGGAGCACGTGAACAACTGGTCGGCCCGGGGCTTGCGGCGTTTCCTGGCCCGGCACGGTCACGTCACGCTCCTGACGACGTCGTGCTTCCCGTGGCTGCTGGCGCGCGTGGTCCGCGCCTCCTCTGCCAACGAAAGGAGCGCGTGCGTGGAGCGGCTCAATGGCTAACGCGACGCGGTCGCGCTGGCGACGACTCGTTCAATGGGTGGTCATCGCCCTGGTGGTCGGCTTTTGGGCCTGGTTCGTGGCGCGCAACGGGGCCGCGCTGGCGGCTTATCCCTGGCAGGTGGACCCGGCCGCGCTGCTCCTGGCCGCCGGCGCGTCGGCCCTCTACTTTCTGGGGCTGGCCCTGGGCTGGACGTTGCTGCTGCGACGCATGGGGGAGCCCATGCCGTGGGTCCAGGGAGCGCGCATCTGGTTCTCGTCCACGTTCATGCGCTACGTGCCGGGCAACGTCTGGCACGTGGTGGGCCGGGTGGTGCTGGGCGGGGCGGCCGGCGCTTCAAAGACCAGGGTGCTGGTCAGCGCCACGGTAGAGCAGGTGCTAACCGTCCTCGCTGCCGTGATCGTCTTTGCCTTCTCGCTGCCCTTTTGGCCGGGGACCGTGAATCAACCAGAGGCGGCGGCCCTGCCAACAGGAACCTGGTGGCTGCTGCTGGCCCTGGTGCCCCTGGGTCTCGTCGTCCTGCACCCGGCCGTCCTGGGGCGAATGCTGAACCTGGCCCTGCGCCTGGTGCGTCGGCCCCCGCTGGACCTGGGATTGCGCTACCTGGACATCCTGCTGCTGTTGGCCTGGTACACCGCCACGACGGTTTTCAGTGGGTTGAGCCTCTGCCTGGTGGTGGCCGGCCTGACGCCGTTGCCGTGGGCGCACTGGCCCCTGGTGGCCGGCGTCGCGGCCGGGGCCTGGGCCATCGGCTACCTGAGCTTTCTCACGCCCACCGGCCTGGGCGTCCGCGAAGGAGTCATGGTCGCCCTGCTGGCCTTGATCGTGCCTTTGCCGGTGGCCACCGTCGCCAGTTTGCTGGCCCGGCTCGTGTCCAGCCTGGGCGAAGCCGCGTGGGTGGTGACGGCCAACGGCGTGGACTGGTGGGCGCGCCGGTGACAGCCGCCTTTGCCGACGCCTACGCGCCAGACGCGGTCAGCGCCGTCCACAGGATACTGCGTATGGACGTGGCCCGGAGCCTGGCGGGCGCACAGTACGCGGATTGACCATCAGAGCCCGGAGTAGAATAATGATCGAGATGATTTTGACCATTTTGGGCAATGCGTTGCTCATTTTCGTTTTGCGCCTCACCGACGTTTCCATGGGCACCGTGCGCACGATCATGATACTACGTGGCATGCGCAAGTGGGCGACGCTGATCGGTTTCGTGGAAGTGACCATCTGGGTGGTGGCCATTAGCCAGGTGTTCGCCAACCTGGACTCGGTGTGGAACGTCATCGGCTACAGCGGCGGGTTTGCGGCCGGTACGCTGCTGGGGATGTGGATCGAGGACAAGCTGGCCCTGGGCCACGTGGACATACGCATCATCTCTATAACCAAGGGGCTAGAGATCGTGCAAAAGATTCGCCAGGGGGGCTATGGCGCTACCCAACTGCAAGCAGAGGGGCAATCCGGCCCGGTCTATTTCATCGACGTGGTCGCGCCCCGCAAGAAAATATCGGAAATCCTGCGCCTGGTCAACGAGATCGACGCCACGTCCTTTGTCACTGTCCAGGAAGCGCGGCAGGTGGTACGGGGACATCAGCGGTTGGCCAAGTAGTACCTTGCCGGATTCTTGCACATCAGGGCTGGGTAGCGAAGCGGCCTTGTCCAGGTTGAGTAGCGGGAGTGTGGTATAATATATACAGTAGGATTGGATAGTGGCTCCATAGGCAACCCGCTCATGGGCGGGAGAGGAGGGTGTCCCATGACTCACCAGATAGGTTCACACGTATTGCGTTGGCTGCCCATCCTCGCTCTGCTACTGGCGTTTCTGCCGGTCGTGAATCAACCACCCTCTGCGCTCACTCCCGGTGGCCTGCACCCCATGCCTCCACATCCCAAGCTCCTGGAAAAGCTGCGCCAGGAGGGCCGCCCCCTGCCAGAGATGCTAAAGACGAAACGGGCGCAGGGCATCGACCAGCCGTACGGGTTCCCCAACCCGCCCAGCGGCAACTTTAACCTGCTGGCCGTGTGCGTGCAGTTCAGCGACAAGCCCAGCAGCGTCGTCGCAACGTCCTTCGACGGTCTGATCTTTAACCCGCCCGGTTCCGGGTCGGTGAGGGACTATTATAACGAGATTTCCTACGGCTCGCTGACCCTGGTCACGGTGAACATGCCCGGCGCCACGGGCTGGGTGACAGCCACGCGCCCCTACAATAGCGCCACCGGCTATGTCAACGCCGACGGTGTCGCCGGCACGACCGATGACTATGGCTGGGGCGCGTATCCCCAGAACCTCCAGGGCATCGTGGCCGACGTGATCCCTCTCATCGACCCGGTGATGAACTTTGCCAACTATGACAACGACAACGACGGCTTTGTGGACAGTGTCGTCTTTGTCCACGCCGGCCCTGGCGCAGAGATCACTGGCAGCCCGAACGACGTCTGGTCCTGCGCCTGGAACATGAGCGTGGGCAACGGCCCCGGCCCGTTAGCGACCAGCGACGGCGTGAGCGTAGACAACTTTACCTTCGACCCGGAGTACATGTTCGCTCCCGGCGACCAGACCATCGGCGTCTACTGCCACGAGCTGGGGCACACCCTCTTTGGCCTGCCGGACCTGTACGACCTGGACAATACCTCGTATGGGCTGGGGTACTGGAGCCTGATGGCCTATGGGGGCTGGAACGGCTCCTTGGGGTTGGGCAGCAGCCCGGCCTGGCCCGATGCCTGGTGTCGGACCGTGATGGGCTTTGAACCCACCTTGCCGACGGATGGGGATATGCCGGGGTTCCTCTTTCCCCCGGTGTGGACGGGGCCGGCGCTCACGGTCCGGCTCCAGTCCCCACAACTGGGTCCCCAGGAGTACTTTTTGGTGGAAAACCGCCAG
>Ga0190284_1000842_pt1 | contig 15073 bp, 13 predicted proteins | sample 48691812_MG_FD_161668 | JGI IMG/M metagenome (GOLD analysis project Ga0190284, IMG submission 161668) | Hydrothermal vent microbial mat bacterial communities from Southern Trench, Guaymas Basin, Mexico - 4869-18-1-2_MG | ecosystem: Environmental > Aquatic > Marine > Hydrothermal vents >...
GCGGGCTCCGTGCGTGGAACTGAAGTACTCCAGCACGCTGAGACCTTCGCGGAAATTGGCCTTGATCGGCGTTTCAATAATCTCACCCGAAGGCTTGGCCATCAAGGCGCGCATGCCCGCAAGCTGACGAATCTGATCCACACTACCCCGTGCCCCCGACTCGGTCATCAGGAAGATGGGGTTGAGGTACAGGCTGGCGCCGGCGATCGTGCTGCTGACGGGCTCCCCACGCGGGTCCCGATAGTCCGCCTTGAGCCCCTTCATCATCTCTTCGGTGACCTTCTCACGGGCGTGGATCCATACGTCGATCAACTGGTTGTACCGCTCCATCGGGGTGAGCACCCCTCGATGAAAATCGCGCTCGATGCGGTCGACCTGCTTCTGCGCCGCGGCGATAATCTCCGGCTTGGCCGCCGGTATCCGCAGGTCCGTGAGCCCGAAAGACAACCCGGCGAGCGTGCTGCGACTGAAGCCGATCGTCTTGATGTCGTCCAGCAGGTCGATCGTGGCGGCACGCCCGAGGGCCTGGTGACAGTCGGCAATCGCCCGCCCCGCCCCCTTCTGCGAAAGCGAATAGTTGTAGAAGGGCATGCCCTCGGGAAAAATGTCGTTGAGAATCAGACGTCCAATGGTTGTGAGGACCCGCCCGTTGGCCGGAACATCCTCGAACTCGCCGCCCTGCGACGTGACCATCTTCTTCGCAGAGATGCGCACCCAAACCTTGTCGTGCAGGTCGACCCGACCCAACGAATGAGCCAGCATCGCCTCATGCGGTGAAACGAACGCCTTGAGTTTGCTCGGATCGTCCACCGGCGGGCTCACGTGGTCGGTGGTCAGGTAGAAGATGCCCAGTACGATATCCTGCGACGGGGACATGATCGGGCTGCCGTTGGCGGGGCTGAAGATGTTGTTCGTGGACAGGATCAGCACGTGCGTCTCGGCTTGCGCCTCCACCGACAGCGGAAGGTGAACGGCCATCTGGTCGCCATCGAAGTCCGCGTTAAAGCCTTTGCACACCAGCGGGTGAATCCGGATCGCGTTCCCTTCCACCAGAACCGGCTCGAACGCCTGAATGCCCATCCGGTGCAGGGTGGGGGCGCGGTTCAGCAGAACCGGGTGTTGGTAGATCACCTCTTCGAGGATGTCCCAGATCGCCTGGTCGCGCCGTTCCAGCATCTTCTTGGCGCTCTTGATGGTGTCGGCCAGTCCGCGGTCCTTGAGTTTGCGGATGATGAACGGCTGGTAGAGTTCCAGGGCGATCTTCTTGGGCAACCCGCACTGATGCAGCTTGAGTTCGGGTCCCACCACGATCACCGAGCGGGCTGAGTAATCCACACGCTTGCCCAGCAGGTTCTCCCGGAAGCGGCCCTGCTTGCCCCGGATCATGTCGGTCAGGGACTTGAGCGGACGATTGCTCGAGCCCAGAACCGGGCGGCGGCAGCGACCGTTGTCGAACAGCGCATCCACCGCCTGCTGGAGCATGCGCTTCTCATTCTGGATGATGACCTCGGGCGCGTTCAGATCCACCAGCTTCTTGAGACGGTTGTTGCGGTTTATGATGCGGCGGTAGAGGTCGTTCAAATCGCTGGTGGCGAAGTTGCCGCTCTCCAGCAGCACCAACGGACGCAGGTCCGGCGGGATCACGGGGATCACTTCCAGGATCATCCACGCCGGATCGTTGGGGGAATGCCTGACCGCCTCGACGATCTTGAGGCGCTTGGTCGCGTCTTTGATTTTCTGTTTGCTGCTGGTCTTGGACAATACGGCGCGCAGCTCTTCACTCACTTCGTCCAGATTAATCCGCGTCAGCAACTCCTTGACGGCGTCAGCGCCCATCAGGGCCTGGAACGAGGCGCCGTACTGTTCCACTGCGGCGCGATACTCCTCCTCCGTGAGCAACTGCTTCATCTTCAGCGGCGTGTCACCCGGATCGACCACGACATAGTCCTGGAAGTAAACCACCTTCTCCAACTCGGTGGTCTTGATGCTCAAGAGGTTGCCCAGGCGCGACGGCATGGCCTTGAAAAACCAGATATGCACCACGGGCGCGGCGAGGTTGATGTGCCCCATCCGCTTGCGCCGCACACGGGAGTGGGTCACCTTCACCCCGCAACGATCACAGATAATGCCCTTGTGTTTGGTGCCCTTGTATTTGCCGCACGCGCACTCCCAGTCGCGTTCGGGACCGAAAATCCGTTCGCAGAACAACCCGTCACGCTCCGGGCGATAGGTTCGATAGTTGATCGTCTCGGGTTTCTTCACCTCCCCGAACGACCAGGCCCGAATGTCGTTCGGACTGGCCAGCGAAATCGAAACGCTTCCGTAGTCGTTGACGCGATCGTAAATACTCTCTGCCATTAGGTCAGGTCTCCCTGTCTGGAGAGGTTCCCCGGCGAAGGGGTTTTGTTCATCACGCCGCGATACCGCGAGCGCAAGCGTCAGCCCGCAGCTTGGGGCTCCATGACCAGGAGAACGATTCCCCCGGCCTTCTTGAACCCGAGCTCCTCACAGAAGTCCACCTCGGTTCCGTACGCCAGCACGTCGATCCGTTCAACGCCGGAATCGCGGAGGGCGTCGATCACCCGAAGGGCCATTTCCTTGGCGATGCCCTCGGAATCGTGCTCGATGCGGCCATCGATCCTCGTGATACACCCCGGCCCCTGGAAGGCCGGATCCAGCTTGCACTCCACCAGTTGCCCGCGCACGCCGTCGGTGATCCCCCGAGCGATGCCGATGAGTTCGCCCTGCTGCCGCGCGGTGACGAAACAACATGTGCTGTCGACCATGTACTGCAACTTCTCCGGGGAGTGTGTCGTACTGTGCTTCTGCTTCTGGTAGAAGGCAAGCAACTCCTCGGGTTCGATCTTGGTAGCAAGCTCGTAGACTATCGTTTCCGCCATCGCAGCACCTTCGTCCAAGGAGACATCCTAGATCACTCGCTTCTTCTCCAGGTGGATGTTCATTCCCAGTCCTCGGATCTCGTGGCAGAGCACGTCAAACGACACCGGCGTGCCCGCCTCCAACACATTGACTCCCTTGACCATCGATTCGTAAATCTTGGTGCGACCTTCCACATCGTCGCTCTTGACCGTGAGCAACTCCTGGAGGACGTAGGCGGCTCCATAGGCCTCCAAACCCCACACCTCCATCTCACCGAACCGCTGCCCGCCGGTCCGGGCCTTGCCACCCAACGGCTGCTGAGTGATCAGACTGTACGGCCCGGTCGCCCGGGCGTGGATCTTGTCGTCGACCAGGTGGTGCAGCTTCATCATGTAGATGTAGCCCACGGTCACCTTCTGATCGAAGCGCTCTCCCGTACGACCATCGTGCAGCGTGATCTTGCCCCCATAGGGCATCTCGCAAAAGAGTTCGCGGCTGGCGCCGGCGTTGATGATGGCCTCGCGATCCTGGGCTCGCTCACGCACCCTGGCGCTGGCCTCTCCCACCACGGCGTGGATACTCTCCTCCTTGACGCCGTCAAACACCGGCGTGAGCGCCTGGAACCCGAGTATCTCCGCCGCCCAGCCCAAATGCGTTTCCAGAATCTGGCCCACGTTCATGCGCGAGGGAACGCCCAGCGGATTGAGCAGAATGTCGACCGGAGTGCCGTCTTCCAGAAACGGCATGTCCTCCTCCGGGAGAATGCGGGCGATGACGCCCTTGTTGCCGTGCCGCCCGGCCATCTTGTCGCCCAGCGCCAACTGGCGCTTCGTGGCAACATAGACCTTCACCATCTCCAAAACGCCGGACGGAAGCTCGTCTCCGCGACGCAGGTGCGCCACGCGACGCTCACACTCTTCACTGAGGTCGGCAATCCGCGGCCAGAAGCGACCCACCACTTTCATGCCTTCGCCGCGACCGGACACCGGCTTGATCCACTTGACGTCGCCGGACCGCAATTGCTCCTTGAACGACTCGACCTGCTCGAGGATCACGTCGACCAGTTCGCTGCGCCCCACGATCTGGCGAGTGTTGGGATCGATCATCGCCTGACCGACAGCCGCTTCGATCGCATCGCACATCTGCCGGAAGATACGGACGGTCTTCTCCCCGAACTCGGCCTTGATCTCCTCGATCAGCTTGTTCAGTTCCTGCTTCTGCTCGTTGGTCAGGTGCATGCGCCGGCTGAAGTGCTTGGCATCGATGACGATTCCCTCTTCACCGGACGGCATCTCCAACGAGTCGTTCTTCACGTCCTCGCCGGCGCGACCGAAGATCGCGTGCAGGAGTTTCTCTTCCGGGCTCAACTCGGTCTTGGATTTGGGACTGACTTTGCCCACCAGGATGTCCCCGGGACCTACCTTCGTCCCGATGCAAACCACACCATTGGCATCCAGATTGGCCAGGGCACGCTCCGCGACGTTGGGAATGTCCGCCGTGAATTCCTCGCGCCCGAGTTTGGTCTCGCGGATCTCAACCTCGTATTCCTCGATATGAATGCTGGTGAAAACGTCCGCTTTGACCAGCCGGTGGCTGATGAGGATGGCGTCCTCGAAGTTGTAACCGTCGTAGGTCATAAAAGCCACGAGCAGGTTCTTGCCGAGGGACAGCTCGCCGTTAAGCGTAGCCGGTCCGTCCGCGATGATCTGGGCTTTCTTCACGCGATCACCGGGGCGGACGATCGGCTTCTGATTGAGGCAGGTGCGCTCGTTGAGCCCCTGGAACTTCCGCAGGACGTATTCATCCGTCGAGTCGATGACGATGCGCTGGGCATCGACGTACGTCACCGTGCCGGGCTTGTCGGCGCGGATCACCATGCCGCTGTTGCGGGCCACGCTATGCTCCATGCCCGTCGCCACCTTGGGCGGGTCCACCTTGAGGAGCGGAACGGCCTGCCGCTGCATGTTCGACCCCATCAGCGCACGGTTGGCGTCGTCGTGCTCGAGGAACGGAATCAGCGAGGCTGAGACACCCACGGTCTGCTTGGGGGAGATGTCCACATACTCCACCTCGGCGCTGTCCACCTGGGTGAGGTCGCCGCGGGCTCGAACGATGGTCGGCCCCTTCTTGAGCTTCGTGCCGTCCGATGCCATCGCCTCCGGCGGGGCGAGAACCATCCGCATCTCCTCGTCGGCACGCAAATACTTGATATCCGCAAGCGAGCCGTCGGGTTTGACCCGGCGGTACGGCGTCACCAAGAAGCCGTAGTCGTCCACCGTGCTGTAGATGCTCAACGATGCGATCAACCCGATGTTGGTTCCTTCCGGAGTCTCGATGGGGCAAATCCGCCCGTAGTGGCTGATGTGCACGTCGCGCACCTCGAAGCCCGCCCGCTTGCGGTTCAGCCCGCCCGGTCCCAACGCCGAGAGGCGACGCTCGTGCGTCAACTGCGACAGCGGGTTCGTCTGGTCCACAACCTGCGAGAGCTCACCACGACCGAAGAAAAACTCCACGCTGGAGCTGATGGCCTTGCTGTTGACCAGTTCGGCGATGCGCCCGATGTGCTCGGGGTCCTTCATGCTCATGCGCTCCTGGACGGTGCGGCGGAACTTCAGCAATCCCTTGCGCAGCTCCTCGGAAGCCAACTCGTCCAGCGTTCGCAGACGGCGGTTGCCCAAGTGGTCGATGTCGTCCACCTCGCATCCGGTGTCGCCCGAGCGCAGCTTCACCGTGTACTTCACGCACGCGATGATGTCGTCCACGCTGAGAGTCATTGTCTTGTCACTACCGCCGCAGTCCAGCTTGCGGCTCAAGCGGAACCGCCCCACTTGTCCCAGGCGATACCGGTTCTCATCGTAGAACTTCTCGGAAAACAGCTTCTTGGCCTTGTCCACTTGCGGCGGGTTGCCGGGACGCAAGCGGGCGTAGATCTTCAGCAGCGCCTCTTCGTGGGAACTGGCCGAATCCTCCGCCAGCGTGTTGAGCAACAGCGGGTCCCCAACGGTCGCGATGACCTGAATCTGTTTGAGGTCGGAGTTCTGGATTGCGGTCACGGCGTCCCCGATCTGGCAACCGGCCCGCACCAGCTCGGATTCGCTCTCCTCGTCCACGATCGTGGTCACCGCGTACATCTCCGGCTTGAGCGCCGAGACCTTGATCGTTTTGGTCTTGTAGAACTCGTTCACGATCGCCCCGTCCGTGCCGTACCGAGGATCCATCGCACGGATGAAGGTGGTTGCGGGAATCTTGCCGGACTGGTCGATGCGGACCGCCAGAACATCCTTCTTGGTGACGTTAATCTCGATCCAACTGCCCCGCTCCGGAATGATGCGGCAACCGTGCAGGGCCCGGTCGCCTTCCACGTGCTCCTTCAGGAAATCCACGCCCGGCGACCGGTGGAGCTGAGACACGATCACACGCTCCGCGCCGTTCACGATGAATTCGCCCCCACCGATCATGATGGGCAGTTCGCCGATGTAGATCAGGTCTTCCTGAATCTCGTCGGTGTCCTTGCGGACCAGACGCAAACGAACCTTGAACGGAACGCCGTAGGTGAGCCGAAGCTGGCGACACTCGTCGGGCGTATACCGCGCCTTGCCCAACTCGTAATGGATGTACTGCAGCGACATGTTGCCGTCGTAGCTTTCGACGGGGAACACCTCGCACAGCAGGGCCTCGAGCCCCTGCTTCTTCCGCGAATCGGGAGCCGCCTCCTGCTGCAGGAAGCGGGCGTAAGAGGCAACCTGGATGTCGATCAGGTTCGGGACGGGCAGCGCGTCGCCCACCTTGCCGAAACTGCGTACCATCGTGCTCTGGACCATTCGCAGCGCCCTTTCGAAAACCATAGGCTCGCGAAGCCAACTCCCGCGCAGCAACACCCTGGGCTCGCGCGGATCTGGATCAACTCAACAAGGGATGATACGCCCGGTGGCGAAGCAATCTGGTGAGCCGCGCACTCCCATTCGCGCGGCTGGTCCCGCTTCGCGGGGCAGGTCCACGGATTCACTACCGCGGCACGGACCGGCGGCAGTCCATCCGACTTCAATCATGCACAGCGGTCTCAAAACCACGGACCGCTTGGAGTGAGAATCTCCCACACCGAGGGAAACGCTACTTGATCTCGACGGCGGCACCTGCCTCCTCGAGATCCCCCTTGAGCTTGTCAGCCTCTTCCTTGGAGATCCCTTCCTTCACCGGCTTGGGAGCACCGTCCACCAAGTCCTTGGCCTCCTTGAGCCCCAGCCCCGTCGCGGCACGGACCGCCTTGATGACTTGGATCTTCTTGTCGCCGATCGCCGCCAGGATGACGTCAAACGAGGTCTGCTCTTCGGCCTCTTCCGCACCCCCCTCGCCGCCTGCCGGGGCCATCATCACCGCTCCGCCCCCTGCGGGCTCGATGCCGTGCGTCTCCTTCAGACAATCGACCAGCGATTGTGCGTCCTTCACCGACAGACTGACCAGTTTCTCGGCCAACGTGGTGATCTCGGGGGAAAACTCCTTCGCGGGTGCCTCTGCCATCGGTCACAACTCCTCGGTTCTTACCGTTCGTCGACCGGATAGGCGACGCCGACGCGGCGTCATTTCATCCAACAACGTGGACCAGCCCGATCGAAACGCTTGTGTTCCTACTCACCGTCATCCTTATCCGCGATCGCCTTCAGGCAACCTGCGATCTTGCCCTGCGGCGAACTCATGCAGCCGGCAAGAGCACGCCCGGGCGACGAAACCAACATCGCCACTTCCCCGACCAACTCCAGACGGCCTTTCATCTTCGACAACTGCGCGACCGTCAGCAGGTCCGAGTCCCCCTCCACGATGGCCTCCTTGAGACCCAGTTCGGAGAACTCCTTGGACCAGTGCACCAACACCTTGGCCGCCTCCACGATCGAATCGCCGCCGGTGACCAACGCACAGGGACCGCTCAGCGCGCTCGCCAAAGGCCCCAGGGGACCATCCGAGAACGCCAATCGCGCCGTGCTGTTCTTGAGCACCTGCATGCGCATCTGCTTGGCCGTCAGGTCCCGACGTATTTCCTGGGTCTTTTGCACGTTCAGCCCGGTCAGGTTCACCACACAAGCGCTGTCCACACCCTCGTAGCGCCGGCGGAGATCGTCACTCAGCATTCTCTTTAGTGGTCTGCTCATGATAGGAGTATCTTCTTGCCGTACAATATTATCCCACCGCCACGGTCACCGAAGGTGTCCGCGTGCCCGTCAGGCAAACCCGCTTCATGTAGGTGCCCTTGGCTGCCGCCGGCTTGATCTTGTTCAGATGGTCGAGAACCGCTTCGATGTTTTCCTGAAGAGATTCAGCCGCGAAGCTCACCTTCCCCACCGGAAGATGAATGTTGCCGCCGGAGTCATTGCGATACTCCAGCTTGCCGGCGGAGTACTCTTTCACCGCCGTTTCCACCTCCGGCGTCACGGTACCCGCTTTGGGGGACGGCATCTTGCCCTGCGGACCCAGAACGCGTCCCAGCTTGGCGATCTTGCCCATCACCGAAGGGTGGGCCACGGCGACGTCGAAGTCCATCCAGCCGCCGCTGATCTTGGTGATCAACTCCTCGACTCCAGCTTCGGTGGCGCCGGCAGCCAGCGCCTTCTCCGCCAGATCCCCTTCGCAAAACGCCACCACCTTCTTGGTCGTACCCGTGCCGTGCGGAAGCGACATCGAACCGCGGATCATCTGGTCCGCCTGCTTCGGGTCGATGCCCAGATGCACCACGAGTTCCACCGTCTGGTCGGCGTCCTTGCGCTTCCGCCCGTTCTTGTAGGTGCGGTTGCTCGAGACGGCGGCCATTTCCTTGACCTTGGCCAGCGCGTCCTTGATCGCCACCGGCTCCCCAACGAGCCCGTGAACCTCGACCTGCTTACGGTATCTCACACTCTTGACCGGCATTCACCATGCCTCCCGTTCACCCGCCTTCACAGTCCACGCGACCCGCGCGAGGACGCATTGCGGACGTTTTAGTCAACCACGTCTACCCCCATGGATCGTGCCGTCCCCTCGATGATCCTAGAAGCCGCCTCCGCCGTCACACAGTTCAGATCCGGCAGCTTGCGCTCGGCGATCTCGCGAACTTGCTCACGCGTCACAGTGCCGACCTTCTCCTTATGCGGAACACCGCTTCCCTTGGCGATTTTTGCGGCGTCCCGAAGCAGAACGGAGGCCGGCGGGCTCTTGACCTCATAGGTAAACGACCGATCCCCGTACACCGAGATGACCACCGTCACCGGCATGCCGTTTAACGACGAGGTCGTCGCGTTGAACTGCTGAACAAACTGCCCGATGTTCACGCCGTGCTGCCCCAGCGCCGGACCGATCGGGGGTGCGGGTGTCGCCTGCCCACCGGGCGCCTGGAGCTTGATCACGGCGGTTACGACTTTGCCCTTCTTCTTCGCCACTACACCACCTTCTCCATCTGCCAGTATTCCACCTCGACCGGGGTTGCCCGTCCGAAAATGGTGAGGTTCACCGTTACGATGCCGCGCTTCTCATCGACCGTGTCGACCTCGCCTTCATAACTCTCGAAACTGCCGTCAATGATCTTGACCGCGTCACCCTTCTTGAAGTCCAACCCGCTCAAGGTAGGCTGGTCCTCGGCCTTTTCGCAGGCGGCCAGCATCGACACGACCTCATGATCGGGCATGCTGATCGGCCTGCCGTCCGAAGCGATGAAATCACCCACCCCGGTGGTCTCTTTGATCAGAAACCAGACCGATTCGCTGACCGATCCATCGTCCTCGCAGGCCATCTCCACGAAAACGTACCCGGGATACAGCTTACGCTCGTGGACCTTGACCCTCCCCCCCTTCATCCGCTTTTCTTTAAGGGTCGGAACCAGAATCCGGCCCACGCATTCGTCCAAGCCCTCGATCTTGACCTTCCGCTCCAGGGTCTCGCGAACCTGGTCCTCCTTGTTGGAGGCCACACGCAGCACGTACCACTTCATTCCCGGAGCACAGAGCGGTGTCGTGGTGGCGGTGGTGTCCTCAATCATGATCGCGAACCTTAACCCCCAAAGAACGTTTCCATCGGCGACGCGCCCTGCAGCACGCCGATCGCGTTAAAGAAGGTCATAAAGAGGAGATCCACAACAAACAGGAGCGTGGCCAAGGCGGCCGTGAAGAGAATGACCACCTTGGTTGAACCCACCAGCTCTTTCCGGTCCGACCAGCTTACCTTCTTCATTTCGCCCTCGGTGGCGATCATGAAGTCGCACGTCTTGCGGTAGTTCCCCACCACCCACCAGAGCAACAGACCGAAGATGAGCAGAGCCAGTGCCGGGACGCCGATTTGCAGCCAGTTCCCCAAAACCGAGCCCTCATCGAACGCTAACTGCTGGTGCAGAAAGTGCGCCCCACTGAGGATCAGCACCCCGGCTCCGACTGCCGTTCCGGTCCGGGTGTACGTCCCCTGGTGCCGTTTGTACACGTCGAAAAACGACTTGCCGGACCCGGCGACCTTGGTTCCACCGCCCCGTTTTGCGATCTCCGCCATTCTTGCCGCTCCCGAAGGGACCTTGGGGCTTTATCAAGCCGCCAAGCCCGCGGTCTGTGAAACCAACCAAGCAGGAGCGGAGGGACTTGAACCCCCAACCGCCGGTTTTGGAAACCGGTGCTCTGCCAATTGAGCTACGCTCCTCCACAATCCGGCAGCGCTCGTCGCTCGGTCTACTTACGCTTGACCTTGTGCACGGTGTGCGTGCGCGTGCGTTTGCAATGTTTCTTGATTTCGAGCTTTGGCACGCCCCCCATGACATTCACCGAGGTGCGGTAGTTAAGCGCACCACAATCCTTACACTGAAGCCAAACATATTCGCGCTTTGCCGCTTTCGCCATCGGTGACGCCCATCCTCACCCGCCGCAGACCTCGCTGAATTCGGTCGCCGGCGTCTGATCACATCAAAACCTTGCCTACTCGAGCACCTTGGTCACCACGCCGGAGCCCACCGTCCTGCCGCCCTCACGAACAGCAAAGCGCAGGCCCTGCTCCATCGCGATCGGCTTGCCCAGTTCGATTTCCAGCGTCACGTTGTCCCCGGGCATGCACATCTCCGCTCCACCCAGCAAATTCAAAGCGCCGGTCACGTCCGTCGTGCGGAAGTAGAACTGCGGACGGTACCCGTTGAAGAACGGCGTGTGACGCCCGCCTTCCTCCTTGGTGAGCACGTAAACCTCGCCCTCGAACTTCGTGTGCGGGGTGATGGAGCCCGGTTTGGCCAAAACCTGCCCGCGCTCGATCCCGTCCTTCTCCACGCCGCGAAGCAGACAACCCACATTGTCCCCGGCCAGTCCCTCATTCAACGTCTTGTTGAACATCTCCACGCCGGTAACCGTGGTCTTGGAGGTCTCCTCCAGCCCGACGATCTCCACCACCTCTCCGACGTGGATCACACCGCGCTCGATACGCCCGGTGGCCACGGTACCGCGTCCCTTGATGCTGAAAACGTCCTCCACCGACAACAGGAAGTCCTTGTCCACCTCGCGCGGCGGCTCGGGGATGAAGGAGTCGATCGCGTCCATCAGTTCGCCGATGCACTTGGTCGCTTCCGGATCCTCGGGATGCTGCATGGCAGCCAGAGCCCCCCCGTGGATAACCGGCGTGTCGTCTCCGGGGAAGTCATACTTACTGAGCAACTCGCGAACCTCCAGTTCCACCAGCTCCAGCAGTTCCGGATCGTCCACCAAGTCGATCTTGTTGAGAAAGACCACCAGCGCCGGCACGTTGACCTGCCGGGCGAGCAGGATGTGCTCGCGGGTCTGCGGCATCGGACCGTCCGCCGCGGAGACCACCAGGATCGCCCCGTCCATCTGGGCCGCGCCGGTGATCATGTTCTTCACGTAATCCGCGTGACCGGGGCAGTCGATGTGCGCATAGTGGCGATTGGCCGTCGCATACTCGACGTGCGAAGTCGCGATCGTAAGGATCTTGGTCGCATCCCGACGCCCTTGGCTTTCGGAAGCTTTGGCCACGTCGTCGTAGGTCCTCACCTTGGAAAGACCCTTGGCCCCCTGCACCATGGTAATCGCCGCGGTCAAAGCGGTCTTACCGTGGTCAACGTGCCCGATCGTTCCCACATTCACGTGGGGCTTGGTTCGCTCGAAGATCTCCTTAGCCATTAGTCACTATCCTCCAGATGTCTCGCTACTCTCCGCGGGCGTCGTCTGACACCGCGCAGGCCTGCCACCAACTCCACTCGCCGCTGTAACGCGGACCACCTGATTGGTCAACGCCACCGAAGACTACTTCGTCCATCAGAAGAACGACTGCCAAAACTGTGACACTGCCCCACCACAAAGTGAGGCCCACCTTTATCGACAGAGCTTCTGATGGGACTCGAACCCATGACCTCGTCCTTACCAAGGACGCACTCTACCAACTGAGCTACAGAAGCGTGGTAATCGTCTGGAGGCGCTGTATCTTCCGGCTCAGAGAAGCCAGACCTCGCACAGCGGATGTGCGCAACGCCGCACCCACAGTCGGGGTCTGAAAGACCAACCGCAAACTCCAACCATCTCTCCCACAGGGGGTTACGGGCTTCGCTCACACCCACTGTAGCCCCGAGCCTGGCAAGTATAGGGATAGTCCAACCGTTGTCAAACGCATTTTTTCGCTCCCTGTTCGCTCGCCCGCGCGCCGCCCCATCCGGCGTGCAGAGAATCCGGACATAACAAAAACCGCTACCACACAGCAAAAACTCAAGCAACACTTGAACCTGTCCCGAAACTGTGGGACAGGCTTTCCAGCCTGTCTTGACCGGCTGGAAAGCCGGTCCCACAAGGGTTCTGGGATAGCCTCTTGATACAGTCGCCATTGCGTGCGGCATCCCCGCTACCGCCATCGAGGTATGCTGGCAGCAGCGATACAGGGCATTGAGAAACAGGCGAGCCGGCGGTAGACTCTCAGGTTCCGGCGAAACTCCGCGAGCACACTGGCTCCAACGACAAGCAGTTGGGTTGTGGACCATCCGGGGCTCAGCCCGGCGGATCGGGTCCCGCCCACGAGGACTTGGCCGCCAGCAAGACCCTCGTCGTAGGATCGTGAATCCTTGACCCAGACGGCATCGCATCATCCTGAGCGCAGCCCACGCACAGGCAGGTTCGTCCGCAAGCGGACGTCAGCCGGCGCGACCCCCGCTACTGTCGCCACGCCCTCACGACCGGGCGCCGGGTCCGATGAGCCCCCTTCGGCCAAACGGCATCGGCGGCGGCGCAAACGGGTTCCGTGGGTCACCAGCGTGCTGGTGGCCGCCACCGTCGGAGTCGCGGGTTTTCTGGTCGGCGGATTCCAATACCGGGCATCGGTGGATTGGGTCGTCACCGACGCAGGCGCGCCGACCTCCGTGCTGAACGACCTCCGGCGCGACTTGCTCGACCACACCTGGCAGACCCTTCGCTCACCCACGGTTGAATGGCGCGTTGATCTCGACGCGGCGGCGCGGGCGCTACGCGTCACCACAACCTCACCCGATCTCGAGCAAGCGTCCACCTCAATCACGCAACTGGCGACGACCTTCATGGAGCGCATCCACAAGCTCGTGGAGCACGCCCGCACGCAACCCGGGCCGGACGAGTTGGTTCTGACCGAATTCCGCCGGCGACTCGCCGACGATCTCCTGGCTTTGACCGGTGATGTGCGTCGCATCGAATCCACCGTGCCCGACGAGGATTGCCAAGCGGTCGATGCCGAGCTGCGTACCCGGTTGGCCACCGGCCACGCCACCTATGCGCAGAACCGAGAACGCGTCCGGGAGGCCGAGGTGCAGTTGGCCGCAATCCACGCCGCTCCGCTACCACAGAAGGCCGCCGTCGATCCGGATGCCCGCGAGCAGGCGATCCGCACGGATGTCGAAGTGCAGCAGGACCTGCGAGCCCTTCGCGTGCAACTTGCCGAGACCCGCTACCAACTCGTTGCAGTCTGTGAGGCGGCCTCGTCGATGCTCGATGTCTTGACCACGTCGGCAAAGAGCTTGGAGGACCTGTGCGCCGGCGAACAGGTGCGGTCAACTTCGGTCGAGCTGCGCCGCCCGGTGGAACGGATCGGCCAATCCGCCGCCGACTACAGCGCCCTGCTGGCCGGGTTCGCACAGGCCTGGAACCAAGAGGGCGATCGTCTTCGCGCGCTCGAGGATGACCCACGGCAGGCCAAGATAATCGACCTCCAGGCGACCCTCTATAATCTCCTGAGCGGATTCGTCTTTCAGTCTTCGGTCCCCTTGACGTCGATCCGCGATCACGTTCGCGCGGTCTCGACGGCGCCGGGGACGCCGGCGGGGCGCCACGAACTCGCGTCGTCGCTGGTCCGCGGGTTGCACGCACTGCAGTCGGCCCACCACCGGTTTGAATTCACCGCCGGGGACATCAAACCCTCCAACAACTTCCGCCTGGACGCGGCGCTGAGGTCAGCCAAGGGACTCCGACATCGCAGCCGCGGGCGGCTCGAGCAGATCGAGGGGCGTTTGTCGCGCGACGCGCTGGCGAACCTGCGTGACGAGCGCGAACGGCGCGTCGCCGCGCTGAGCAAGGAGATCGACGAACTCCGCCCCACGCTGGATGCCTCCGTGGAGGCGCTGTTGGCCACGCACGAGCAGGCCGACCGACACACGCCCGCCCTGCAACGCTTCCACGAATCCCAGGCGGTCACCGGCGTCTACGACGAACGGATCAAGAACACCCAGCGGGAGATCGCGCGCATCGATACGCTACTGACCGACCGCGCCGCCAAACGCATGGGCGTGATCAATCCCGACCACCTTCGAGTCGTCGCGCACCGGATAAGCCGTTGGCCTGTCAACCTCCCGGCCAAGCTGCTCCAAGCCACCCTGGCCTTCGCCGCGGTGTTAGTTTTCCTGGTCGGTCTGCAAATGTGGCTCTCACCGAGAGTTGAATGACGCCGCCGCGCGGGAAGGTGCGTCCGCGCGCACCCTACGTGACTGCTCAAGAGCAATGGCATGCCGTCACTGCCACCCGGCCGCACGCCTGGACCGCGAACCCAGAGAACAGCCCCAAAGGAGCGCCACCGATCAGCCTCGAAGAGGCGCCATAGGTCAGCCCCGAAGGGGCACCATAGACCAGCCCAGGGCAACGCCCTGGGTTCTCGTAGCCGAGATAAACGCGAGCCCTGAAAGGGCGACATAGCTCTATTTCGCCCTTCTATGAAGCCGGGTCCGTCAAGAGCAAAAAGGGTTCGA
>Ga0190284_1000844_pt1 | contig 14999 bp, 9 predicted proteins | sample 48691812_MG_FD_161668 | JGI IMG/M metagenome (GOLD analysis project Ga0190284, IMG submission 161668) | Hydrothermal vent microbial mat bacterial communities from Southern Trench, Guaymas Basin, Mexico - 4869-18-1-2_MG | ecosystem: Environmental > Aquatic > Marine > Hydrothermal vents > Microbial...
TGTTTTGAACTGCAGAATGCTAAAGGGAATTTGAAAAGACAAGCTTTTTTAATCTAAAATTCCTTAATTGACATTCGATATTCAAATATAATGCTCACTTGAATCTAAAACATTTTACTTTTTCAAGGGAATTAGCTAAATACTCTTTCTTTCCCCCTTTATTTGGGCTTTTTTGCACCATATTTTGATCTACCCTGTCTTCGATCATCCACCCCAAGTGTGTCAAGGGTACCCCTTACAACATGATACCTTACACCAGGCAAATCTTTCACACGACCTCCCCGGACTAACACCACCGAGTGCTCCTGGAGATTATGCCCTATTCCCGGGATATATGCTGTAATCTCTATCCCTGTAGTTAGTCTGACCCTTGCAACTTTACGCAAAGCTGAATTAGGCTTCTTGGGTGTTGATGTATACACACGTGTACACACACCTCTTTTTTGTGGTGCCCCTTTAAGCGCTGGTGTATTGGTTTTCTTTTTTATCCGCTTTCTGCCTTTTCTTACTAACTGGTTAATTGTCGGCATATTTTTTCCTTATATAACTTATTAGGCGCTTCGTGACATCATGATGATTGTCGATAATCAATCTGAGACCCTGTGTTAAAAAATGTATAATAACTTAACCGAACGGAAACCGCTCAATTCATATAGAGTAAAATGGAGATACGTATCCTTCAAGTCTTATATTGTCAAGCTTTTTTATAATATTTAATATTTTTCTTAGATACATTTTTTATAACCGTTCACAGGTTTACCCGCCTATATTTGGCGTCGCCGTAGGCGACCAAGGTTCAGGGTTCAACGTTCAGGGTTAAGGGCAAAGAAGGTATTGAAGTCCCAAAGTCCTCGTTGAACATGATCATTTTCCAAAGTAATTCCCAATTTAACTCTAAATTTTGGATCAGGTTAGTCGAAAATGATGCTTTTCTTATAAATAGGCGTTCCAAATTCAGTCTGGAAACGAAAATGGAACCTTGAACCTCTGAACCTTTGAACGCCTACAATTTTTAATCAACCTCCATCAACTGCAACGTCGCTGTATAGCGGAAAACCAGTCCCGGCAGGAATAAGTCTGCCCATAATAACGTTTTCCTTAAGTCCCCTGAGGTGATCAACCGCTCCGGAAATAGAGGCATTGGTTAAGATTTTAGTAGTCTCCTGAAAAGAAGCTGCTGAAATAAAACTTTCCGTACTTAAAGATGCCTTGGTAATCCCAAGAATAAGGGGTTCTGCAACAGCGGGTTTGCCTCCTTTTTCGATAACAGCCTTGTTCGCTTTTTCGAAAATTATCCTGTCAACCTGCTCTTCATCAACAAATTCAGTATCTCCGACATTAAGCACTTTAACCCGTCGCATCATTTGCCGTACTATAACTTCTATGTGCTTATCGTTTATCCGAACACCTTGCAGACGGTAAACTTCCTGGACTTCATCGACGAGATAGCGTGCCAGGGCTATCTCCCCCTTGATATTTAAAATATCCTGAGGGATTGCCGCTCCGCCTATAAGAGGCTCGCCGGCCCTGATGTAGTCTCCCTCATAGACATTAATATGCTTGCCGCGAGGAATTAGATATTCTTTTTTATCACCAACATCAGCAGGGGTAATAGCAACTCTCTGCTTTCCCTTTTTCGTACTCTTTGCGATTGAAACAAAACCATCAATTTCGCTTAACACCGTAATTTCCTTGGGCTTTCGCACTTCAAAAAGCTCGGCTACTCTTGGAAGACCGCCTGTTATATCCTTTGTCTTTGTTGTTGCTCGCGGCAGTTTGGCAATAATATCACCTGCCTTAACGGTGTCACTTTCTTCAACCAGCAAAATTGCATCTATAGGCAGAATATAGCGCGCCACCGAAGATGATCCCGGCAATTTAGCTGTTTTATTATCTTTGTCCTTTATTGAAATCCTTGGACGATCTTCAGCGCTTTTTGATTCTATTATCATGCGGCTGGATTTCCCTGTTACAGGGTCAACTTTTTCCTGCATGGTTTTTCCCGGCATGATATCACCGAACTTGACCGCGCCATCCACCTCTGTAATAATCGGAGTTGTAAAAGGGTCCCACCATGCAAGTAAATCGTCGGCTTTTACTTTTTTCCCGTCTTCAATCACAATATGAGCACCGTAAATTACAGGGAAACTTTCAAGTTCTCGTCCGGTTTCACTGACAATGATGAATTTCCCCCCTCTGCGGTTCATTACCACAACTTCATTTTCACTATTCCTGGCTACATTAAGGCCAATAAATTTTATCGTCCCGTCAACCCTGGCCTTGATATCTGCCTGTTCAACCCTCCGGCTGGCTGTTCCTCCAATATGAAATGTACGCATGGTTAACTGGGTTCCCGGCTCACCGATAGATTGTGCAGCCATAATTCCTACGGCCTGCCCGATTTCTACCGTTTGGCCATGAGCAAGATCTCTGCCATAGCAGTTTCTGCATACGCCATGCGCGGATTTGCATGTCAGAACAGATTTTATGTTAACATTCGTTATTCCTGCCTCTTCAATCTTCTGTACAGCATCCTCATCAAGGTCCGCACCGGCACTGATAAGCACCTCGTCAGTAAACGGGTCAAGTATATCCTCTGCTGCAAAACGCCCCAGAATACGTTCCCCAAGGCGCTGTATAACTTCTCCTCCCTCAACAAGCGATCCAACCGTAACCCCTACCATGGATCCGCAATCCTCTTCGCTAACAATGCAGTCCTGTGCAACATCCGCAAGCCGCCTTGTAAGATACCCTGAGTTAGCTGTTTTAAGCGCTGTGTCTGCAAGACCTTTCCTGGCGCCATGTGTTGATATAAAATATTGCAGCACGGAAAGCCCTTCCCTGAAATTCGCAGTTATTGGTGTTTCTATTATTTCACCTGAAGGTTTTGCCATAAGACCGCGCATCCCTGCGAGCTGACGCATCTGATCTTTACTACCCCTTGCACCCGAGTCCGCCATCATGTAGATGGGATTGAAACTCTCCGTAGTAACCGGTTTTCCCTCCTTGTCTAAAACAGGGTTACCATCCTTGTCTGTTACAGGCGCCATTTTCATAGCACTCATCATTTCGTTGGCCACATCGTCTGTAGCCTTAGCCCATATATCGACCACTTTATTATATTTCTCACCCTGTGTAATAAGGCCTTCGATATATTGCCTGCCAATTTCTTCAACCTGATTTTCCGCCCTCTTTATAAGATCCCATTTTACAGAAGGTGTAATCATAGCATCAATTGAAATGGAAAGTCCGCCCTGTGTCGAATATCGGTAGCCGATATTTTTCAACCTGTCGGAAAGAATTACCGTAGCCTTTGGTCCGGAATGTCTATAAACATAATCTACAAGTTCGCGAAGCGCCTTTTTATCCATTACACCATTCACTGCGTCAAAGGATAGCGCGGCTTTCCTTTCAATCATTTTAAAAACATGATGTGCCTGATCGGCAAAAATTATTGGGCTGACCTCTCCTTCCTCAAGGGAAAAAACGCTGTCGGCATCTTCCTCTTTTGTTTTAAATACATCAATAAATTCTTCTTTTTTAAGCAGCCCTACACTACCGTCATTGTCTTTGTCAGGGCTTATTGAAAAGCTTTTCACCAGATCTGTGAACTGCTCGCCGTCATTTATCCTGTCGAGGACATTTTTTGCCTCATCTTCATCAGAAACCATGATATGGAGCATATTCGCAATATAATCTTCGGGAATGATTTCCCATAAGAGGATACGTCCCACTGTTGTTTCTACTCTTTCCCCGTTTATACGAACAGATATCTGAGCATGGAGATCAACGCTGCCGGAATCGTATGCAGACCTGACTTCCCCGGCATTTGCAAACAGTTTGCCTTCACCCCTGGAGCCAATAAGCCCTCTTGTCATGTAATATAGACCGAGAACAATGTCCTGGCTCGGAACGATAATCGGTTTCCCGCTTGCAGGAGAGAGTATATTGTTACTCGAAAGCATCAAAACGCGTGCTTCTATCTGTGCCTCCACGGAAAGTGGGACGTGAACGGCCATCTGGTCTCCGTCAAAGTCTGCGTTAAATGCCGTACATACAAGCGGGTGGAGCTGCATGGCCTTTCCTTCAATCAGAATCGGCTCAAAAGCCTGAATACCAAGGCGGTGCAGTGTTGGCGCACGGTTTAAAAGAACAGGGTACTCCTTAACCACTTCATCCAGCATATCCCATACTTCAGGAACTTCCCGCTCCACCATCTTTTTGGCGCTCTTAACCGTGGAAACTAAACCTTTTTGCTCAAGCCGGTAATAAACAAATGGCTTGAACAACTCCAGAGCCATCTTCTTCGGCAGACCACACTGGTGTAATCTTAAATTCGGCCCCACAGTAATAACAGTACGACCCGAATAATCGACCCTTTTTCCCAAAAGGTTCTGTCGAAAACGTCCCTGTTTCCCCTTTAAGGTATCACTTAAGGATTTCAGCGGCCGTTTATTAGTTCCTGTAATTACTCTTCCGTGTCGGCCGTTATCAAACAGAACATCCACCGACTCCTGGAGCATTCTTTTTTCATTGCGGATAATAATGTCCGGAGCTTTTAAATCAATAAGGCGTTTTAGCCGGTTATTTCGATTGATTACACGGCGATAAAGATCATTAAGGTCGGATGTTGCAAACCTGCCACCTTCAAGCGGTACAAGAGGACGGAGGTCAGGCGGAAGAACAGGTATGACATCCATAATCATACAAACGGGATCTATACCGCTTCGCCTGAAAGCATCTATGACCTTTATACGTTTTGCCAGCTTCTGACGCTTTGCCACGGATCCTGTACTGAGGATATCAGCTCTGATTTCATTATATATTTCGTCAAGATTAATATCTTCCAGTATCTCCCTTACAGCTTCTGCGCCTATTCCTGCTTTAAATTCTGATCCGTATAGTTCAAGCGCCTCTTGGTATTTATCATCTGACAGGAGTTGACAACGAGTAAGCCCGGTATCTTTTGGATCGATTACGATATAATTGTCAAAATAAAGAACTTTTTCTAAATTTTTGAGCGTCATATCCAAAAGATTGCCAAGTTTACTCGGAAGGCTTTTTAAAAACCATATATGTGAAACAGGAGTTGCCAGTTCTATATGAGCCATGCGCTCTCTTCGCACCTTGGATTGAATGACTTCTACACCGCACTTTTCGCAAATAACCCCCCTGTGTTTCATCCGCTTGTATTTGCCGCAATTGCATTCATAATCTTTTGTCGGGCCGAAAATCTTGGCACAAAAAAGGCCATCACGTTCCGGTTTGAATGTACGATAGTTTATTGTCTCCGGCTTTTTTATCTCTCCATAGGACCATTTCAGGATCTGTTCTGAAGAAGCCAGCGAAACCCTGACAGCTGAATAGCGTTTTGGGTTCGTGGGTTTTGCGAAGAAGTCGTATAGATTTTCCATATTTTTTTCCTCTTAGGGTTCCCTTATAAGTAAAGAATCCACGCCCAGGGACGTGGTATCGTTTTACCCCTAGAAGGGATTGTCGGGTACACTATGTTTAGAGTGACTATGCTCGTTGCTTGTTACTCGATACTTGTTAAAAAACGAGCAACAAGTAACCAGCAACTTATACTAAGGCAAAGCCAATTATCTCTGACCACGCCCATCGAAGATCCCGTTATGCGGGGAAGGACGTAGTTTTATAATTTAATCAATGTGATTACTTTTTACTCTCATTCTTCCAGAAGCTCGATATTCAAACCCAAGCTTTTCAATTCCTTTGTCATTACCCTGAAAGACTCCGGTATACCCGGTTCAAGTACATTCTGACCTTTCACGATCTTTTCATACATGCGTGTCCTTCCGGCCATGTCATCCGACTTAACCGTTAAAAATTCCTGCAGGGCATAAGCAGCTCCATAAGCCTCCATAGCCCAGACTTCCATTTCACCAAGCCTCTGACCACCGAACTGAGCTTTTCCGCCAAGAGGCTGCTGGGTTACAAGTGAGTATGGTCCAATAGACCGTGCATGTATTTTATCATCCACAAGATGGTGCAGTTTCATAACATACATTGCGCCAACCGTGATTTTTTCGTCAAAGGCTTCCCCTGTACGACCGTCATATAAAGTTGCCTGACCGCTGGAGTTAAGACCAGCTTCATCAAGCAGCGACTTGATTTCATCTTCTTTTGCGCCATCGAAAACCGGAGTGGCCATGTGAACACCATTTTTATAATTTTCGGCAAAATCACAAAGCTCTGTTTCGTCCATGCTGTTGATTATTTTATTTGTTTCCTTATCAGAAAATATTTTCTTTACTTTCTCTTTAAGTTCTTTCATTTTATATTCTTCGAGCAGGTAATTAAGCTGATCACCTAGACCTTTTGCAGCGCGTCCTAAATGAATCTCAAGAATCTGCCCGACATTCATACGGGAAGGCACACCAAGAGGATTAAGAACCATATCCACAGGAATCCCATCTTTAAAGTAAGGCAGATCTTCCTGAGGAAGAATTCTTGACACAACACCTTTGTTACCGTGGCGACCAGCCATCTTGTCACCGACGGAAAGCTTCCGCTTCATAGCCACATAGATCTTGACCATCTTAATTACGCCCGGCGGAAGGTCATCACCTTTTTCGTACCTGCTGACCTGTTGCTCATAGACCATTCTGCAAAGCTCGCGCTGGTCTCTGTATCGTTCAAGGATTTCGTGGACTTGTTCCGTCATTGAAGGATCTTTCAAAACAATCCCCTCAACCTGGGCCACAGGAATCCCGGCAAGTATCTTAGAGTCTATCACAGCACCCTTTGGAATAAGAACCTTCTTGCCCTTTTTTAAGGGAGCATAACATTTTTGCCCGGAAAGCAAATGCTCTATCTCATCACGAACCACATCCTCGATAACAGCAAGTTCATCCTTGCGGTCTTTTTCAAGTGCGGTGATCTCCTCGTCTTCTATCATACTTGTACGATCATCTTTTTCGACGCCACGCCTCGAAAAAACTTTAGCATCAATAACAATCCCTTTAGCACCGGGCGGAACTCGCAGGGAGGTATCTTTTACATCCCCTGCTTTTTCACCAAATATGGCACGCAACAGCTTTTCTTCGGGAGAAAGCTGGGTCTCTCCCTTTGGCGTAATTTTTCCTACCAGAACATCGCCGGAATCAACTTCAGCTCCCAGTCTGATAATACCGCTTTCATCAAGGTTTTTTAAAGCTTCATCCCCGGCATTCGGTATATCCCGTGTGATGTCTTCTTTCCCCAGTTTGGTATCCCTTGCTACAATTTCGAATTCTACAATATGAACCGATGTAAAAACACCTTCTCTTACAAGCCTCTCGCCAATTAAAATAGAATCCTCATAATTGTATCCGCCCCATGGCATGAACGCTACGGTTACATTTTTCCCAAGAGCCAGCTCTCCCCTCTCTGTTGCCGGTCCGTCTGCAATTATCTCTCCTTTATTAACCCGCTGGCCTTCTCTGACAATAGGGCGATGGTTGAAACATGTATTTTGATTGCTTCGAATAAATTTTGAAAGGTTATAGATCGTTACATCCTTTTCTGAAGAAACTCCTGACGGATCATGCTTCAGGACAATGCGAGAAGCATCCACACCCACGACTTGGGCATCCCTTTGTGCCACTATTGCGCCCCCCGAATCTCTCGCCACTATAGCCTCAATACCGGTACCGACCAGTGGCGCCTCACATGTCAATAAGGGAACAGCCTGTCGCTGCATATTTGATCCCATCAGTGCCCTGTTGGCATCATCATTTTCCAGGAAAGGAATAAGAGAGGCTGAGACGCTCACAAGCTGATTGGGAGATATATCCATAAGTTCTATATCATCACGCTTAACCATCATGAACTCACCTGCCACACGTGACGTAACAAGCGGATTAACATATTCACCCTTTTCATCTACAGGAGCATTCGCCTGAGCAATAGGGTGTTCTCTTTCTTCAAATGCATCAAAGAACTTTACTTCTTTTGAAATAATTCCGTTTTCGACAACCCTGTATGGTGTTTCGATAAACCCGTAATTATTAACCCTTGCATAAGTACTCAGGGATACAATAAGCCCGATGTTCGGTCCCTCAGGAGTTTCGATAGGGCAAATCCGGCCGTAATGTGACGGATGTACGTCCCTTACTTCAAACCCGGCGCGTTCACGGGTAAGCCCGCCCGGCCCAAGCGCACTGAGCCGTCTTTTGTGGGTCGTCTCTGAAAGTGGGTTTGTCTGATCCATGAACTGTGAAAGTTGGCTGGTCCCAAAAAACTCTTTAACTACAGCAGAAACCGGTTTTGGATTAATGAGATCGTGCGGCATAAGTGCATCGACTTCCTGAAGACTCATCCGTTCTTTAATAGCCCGTTCCATACGAACCAGTCCTATACGATACTGGTTTTCAAGAAGCTCCCCCACAGCTCTGACACGCCGGTTGCCAAGGTGATCGATATCATCAACAGTTCCCTGGGTATCTTTCAGAGATATAAGGGCTTTGGCCGTAAGAAGTATATCTTCTTTCCTGAGAGTTCTGAGATTAATCGGACTTTTAATGCCAAGGCGCTGGTTGATTTTCAGACGGCCAACATATGAAAGGTCATAATAGGTTGTCCTGAAAAACAGGTTGTCAACAAAAGCCTGGGCCACTTCCGGTGTTGCAGGATTTCCCGGCCTGAGTCTCCTGTATATTTCAATAATGGCTTCTTCTTTGGTTTCAACCTTATCGAGCAATAGGGTCTTGCAAATGGAGTCACTGGTTGACACCATGTCAATAAACAGCACATCAAACTCTGAAATACCGACATCTTTTAATTTCAAAAGCATTTCATCATCAATGCTTTCATTGGCCTTGATAATGGGCATTCCACTTTCAGGATCGACAATTGTATGAGCTACAACCTTATCTATAATATCAGACTCCGCTATCCGGATCATTTCGGCATTTGTAGCCTGAAGTCTTTTAATTGCCCTCTGTGTAATTATCCGACCTTTCTTCACAAGGATATCGCCGGTTTCCGGATCCTTAATATCCTTGCCGACACGCTGCCCTTTAATAAGATCGGCATTAAACTGTTTATAAATGCTCTTACCGCTAAGAATAATCTTTTCAGTTTTATAAAAAAAGGAAAGAATATCTTCATTGCTATAACCAAAAGCTTTAAATAAAATCGTAACCGGAAACTTACGTCTTCTGTCGATCCTGATATGCACAATATCCTTTGGATCTATTTCCATGTCGATCCATGAACCTCGAACAGGGATGATTCTGGAGCTGTAAATAATTTTACCGCTTGAATGTGTCTTCCCCTTGTCATGATCGAAAAAAACGCCGGATGAGCGGTGGAGCTGGCTGACTACGACCCTCTCTGTCCCGTTTATGATAAATGTGCCTTTTTCGGTCATTAAAGGAAGTGTGCCGAAATAAATCTCCTGCTCTTTAATATCGCGAATATTTGAAACTCCTGTTTCACTGTCTATATCATATACTACCAGCCTGACAGTAATGCGCAGGGGAATTTCATAGCTCATCCCCCTGTGAATACACTCTTCCACACTGTGCTTCACCTCTGAAAATCTGTATGAAACAAATTCAAGGGAAGCACTTCCGGTAAAGTCCTTAATAGGAAATACTGACTTATAAACGGCCTGCAAACCGATATTCTCACGTTTTTCCGGTGGAACATCCATTTGTAAAAAACGTTTAAATGATTCCCTCTGCATTCCGATAAGGTTAGGAATTTCAATGACTTTCCTTATCCTGCCAAAGTTTTTTCTTATACGCTTAATTGCCAAAGACCTTTTGGACATGGCTACTCCCAGAAATTAAGGTTATTCTTGTTCTTCTACTTTACCTCAACCTGAGCTCCCGCTTCTTCAAGCTGGCTCTTGATTTTTTCTGCCTCCTCCTTTGGAATACCCTCTTTAACCGGCTTGGGAGCATCATCTACAAGGGTTTTAGCATCCTTTAGCCCGAGGCCGGTAATAGCTCTGACTTCTTTAATAACCTGAATCTTCTTATCACCAAATGCTGTCAAAATAACATCAAACTCTGTTTGTTCCTCCGCGGCAGCACCTCCTGCATCACCTGCTGGGCCTGCGGCCATCATCGCAACAGGAGCAGCAGCCGACACCCCGAACTTTTCTTCCATTTCTTTAACAAGCTCAGATAGCTCAAGCACTGACATGTTCGCTATAAAATCTATTACATCTTCTTTTGTAACTTTTGCCATTTTATTTTTCCTCCGCTATAATATTTGATAGTTTTGTAAAAAATAAGAAACCATTTTTTGCAAAACGTTTTAATTATCTGTTCAATTGGTTAAATTTAAATACCTGACCTCGCATGAGCGGGACTAAAATCTAACACCTGATGAATTCGGCTTTTTATGAATTCATCATACTTAATCGACAAATATGCAAAAAGAAAATATTTCTTTTTGCCTGTTTTTTATTTTAAGTTATCGAAATTGAGTCCGGTTTAATTTTCCAGTAATTCCTCATGCAGCCTCTTTTTGTTCTTTAATTGCCATCATTACATTAAGCAACCGTCTTTGTACGTCGACAAGAGCTCTTACAAAGCCGGTAGGCACACCATTCATTACGGAAAGCAACTGCCCTATGAGTACTTCACGGGAAGGCAGAGCCGAAAGAGCCTTGATTGCGCTTATATCGAGCACCTTTCCGTTCATGACCCCTACTTTAATTTCAAGCTTTTCATTTTCGCCCGCAAACTTAGTCAAAACCTTTGCAGGTGAAACCGGGTCATCAAAGCTCAGTGCAACTGCACTTGGCCCCTTGAAACTGTCTTTTATCAATTCAACATCAGTATCTTTGGAAGCTCTGATCAAAAGTGAATTTTTAACCACTTGATATTGAATCTGTGATTCCCTCAGCCTTCTCCGCAAATCATTGATAGAATCGACATCAAGACCTTTATAATCGGTCAGGATTACAACTTCTGATTTTGAGAATTTTTCATGGAGTTCTTCAACAATTCTTTTCTTCTCATCTATTTTCACGTCTTAACAACACCCCCTTTCCTGACCTGTAAAAAACCAAAGGCGATTTGCGCTTTTTGACTGTGATTGATACCAAACAAATTTCTGTTGTTTCAATCATAAATAACAAATCATCATAACTGTCTATGCAGGCCGGGAGTACCAATTAAACGCTCGCTATACTCTAAAATCAGTTAAAGCGTACCTGCGGTCTTTGACAGGAATTATTAAATTACTTTATTTGTATTTGTACCTTCACGCCCATTCGTAATAAAAAAAATTGCACAATATCCGTCCTGTAAGCGTTTACAGGCGCTGCAGATGTGCGCAAGCATAGCCGATCAGCCATAGTCTGCTATACTGATTGCTCTGATCACGCGCAGATACAGTTCCTGTGAACGCTTACCTTTATTTTGTCAAATCTTTAACAGTGGAAGTGTCTATTTTGATTCCAGGCCCCATCGTAGTTGATATGGAGATACCCTTCAGGTAGGTTCCTTTACTTGAAGCCGGTTTGAGACGTATTACCGTTTCTAAAAATGCAGCGACATTCTCAGTGATCTTCTCTGCTCCGAATGAGACCTTGCCCATAGGTGCATGAATAATACCTGCTTTTTCAACCCTGAAATCTATCTTGCCGGCTTTTAGTTCTTTAACCGCTCTTGCGATATCAAAAGTAACAGTTCCGGTCTTTGCATTAGGCATGAGACCCCGTGGACCTAAAACTCTCCCTATCTTTCCAACAGTTCCCATTATATCCGGCGTGGCTACAGCTTTATCAAAACCGAACCATCCCCCTTTTATCTTTTCAATCAGATCTTCATTTCCTACAAAATCGGCCCCAGCATCCGTGGCCTCTTTTTCTTTTTCTCCTTTTGCAAATACCAGCACTTTTACTTCTTTGCCAAGACCGTTTGGCAGCACAACCGTCCCGCGAACCATTTGATCGGCATGTCGCGGATCAACGCCAAGTCGGACAGCAACATCAACAGTCTCATCAAATTTTGCAAAAGATGAATCTACAATCAGCTTTACAGCCTCGTTAAATTCATTTTTATTATCTGTATCTGTCTTCTTTCTTGATTCAATATATTTCTTACCCCGTTTAGGCATCTTTCTTATTCACTCCTTATTTTGCAACATCAATTCCCATACTCCTGGCCGTACCTTCCACTATCCGGCAGGCTGCTTCCAAATCACAGGCATTCAAATCGACCATTTTCAGGTTGGCAATCTCTTCCACCTGTTTGCGAGTAACTGTGCCAACCCTGTCACGCTTTGGATCACCTGCTCCTTTCGCTATTTTAGCCGCTTTTTTTAACAGGATTGATGCAGGTGGTGTTTTTGTAATAAACGTAAATGACCTATCCTGAAATACGGTAATAACAACAGGTATGATCATCCCTTCATCATTTGCAGTCCTGGCATTAAACGCCTTGCAAAAATCCATTATATTTACGCCATGCTGCCCCAAAGCAGGACCAATCGGAGGCGATGGATTGGCCTTCCCTGCCTCAACCTGCAGTTTTATCATTACCATAACTTTTTTTGCCATTTTTTCTTTTTACTCCCGTTTGTATTGGAAAGCGTGTTGACTTTGATGGCGTCCTAGAAAGTCCCATATACTGCGTTGCAGCACTTTTTCAGGAACTCGGCATACTACATGTATTGCCTCATCCCTGAAAAACCGCTGCGCCTTGCACCCCAAGGGCACTTCCTGCGGGGCGTATATGAAACTTTCTACTTAGCCATCAGCGTTACTTTTTACGAGACCGTCACGTCATTAACTTTCTCAGCTCTATAGCTGTTTCTTATATCTTTACGACTTGAACAAATTCTAATTCTACCGGTGTTGAACGACCGAAAATACTGACTAAAACCTTAATCTTCCCCTTTTCAGGATTGACTTCTTCCACAGAGCCGTTGAAGTTTGTAAATGGCCCGTCAATTACACGAATTTCGTCCCCTGATTCGAAAAAATATTTGGGCTGGGGTTTCAGTTTGCCGGCCTCCATACGGTTTAAGATATGGTCTGCTTCCTCATCTGAAATCGGTGTCGGCTTTTCCCTGCCGCCTAAAAATCCGGTAACCTTAGCCGTGCTATTTACAATGTGCCATGTTTCATCATCCAGTTCCATCCTGACAAGTATGTATCCGGGATAGAATTTTCGAGAAGAAGTCTTCCTTTTTCCTTTAGCAAGTTCAACAATTTCTTCCGTCGGTACAAGAACTTTACCAAATTTTTCCGGAAAAGGCGAAGAGGCCATCTTTTCTTCAAGGGCAGACTTTACCTTGCTTTCAAAACCCGAATAGACATGAACTATGTACCATTTAAGCGCCACTCAATTCACTCCTTATTCTACTGAAGAACCAACCGTACCAGACTCGACAGGCCTATATCCACAGCACCAAGAAAAAATGCTATTATTGTAACTAGAATAATTACAACGACTGTAGATCCCATTGTCTGCTTGCGTGTAGGCCATGTTACTTTTTTAAGCTCAAACTTAACTTCCCTGAGAAACTGAATGCTACTGGTAATAAAATTACTTTTTTGTTTTCCTGCTGCAGTTTTTGTAATTGCTTTAGTAACCTGCTTCTTTTTCTTTTCTTTAGTAAAACCATCAACCGGTTTTAAAGAAGCATCTTTTATGGCCGGTAATGATCCCGGCGCTTTAGCTTTTTTTTTCTTTACGCTTGATGCTTTTTTTCTTTGTAAGCGTCCCACTTTCTCTCCTAAAACGGTCAAAAGCTCAAAGTTAAAGTGGTCGTGGATCTCAATTAACCCATGCCACATGCTTCGAGACCTTTGAAAAACGGCACTTTTTGTCCGATTTCTGCGTCAGGCTCAAATTTCAATCCTCGAAATATTAAATATATTCCTGTGGTTGAAATTTTCGCCTTCCTTGAACTCGAACAAAAATTACTATTTTTCAAAGGTCTCGCTTTGAGCTTTGCCTTTAAAATGAATTGGCAGGCCAGGAGGGATTCGAACCCCCAACACCCGGATTTGGAGTCCGACGCTCTACCGTTAGAGCTACTGGCCTGCAAAATCGTTTGTTAAAGCAACCTGTTCTTTTACTTTACGACTCTCAATTTTGACGGTCTCGTAAAAAGTCAAAAATAAAAAAGCTCTTTATTTGGTCTCTTTATGCAAAGTATGCTTTCTGCAGAATCTACAGTATTTACTAAACTCCAGCTTGTCAGGCGTTGTCCGTTTATTTTTTGTCGTAGTGTAATTTCTTCTTTTGCATTCACCGCATGCAAGTGTAACAATTATTCTCACCTGTGAGACTCCTTTACCCTATTCGATTATTTCGCTTACAACGCCTGCGCCCACTGTCCGGCCACCTTCCCTTATCGCAAACCGCAACTCTTTTTCCATCGCTATCGGGGTGATAAGCTCAGCTGATATCTTTACATTATCACCAGGCATTACCATTTCTACTCCCTCTGGTAAATTCAATATACCCGTAACATCCGTTGTCCGAAAATAAAACTGCGGCCTGTATCCGGTGAAAAACGGCGTGTGACGACCACCTTCCTCCTTGCTTAATATATATACCTCTGCCTCAAACTTCGTGTAAGGCTTGATCGATCCAGGAATTGCTACAACCTGTCCACGCTCAACTTCTTCCCGCTTCGTGCCGCGTATCAGTACTCCAATGTTGTCACCGGCTCGACCCTCATCCAAAAGCTTCCTGAACATCTCTACCCCGGTGCATACAGTCTTTAATGTCTCTCGTATGCCAATGATCTCTACATTATCACCTACTTTAATTATCCCACGGTCCACTCGACCGGTTACCACCGTACCACGACCGGATATGCTGAACACATCCTCTATCGGCATTAAAAACGGCTTGTCTATATCCCGCTTCGGCTCAGGTATAAAACTGTCAATGGCATCCATTAACTCAAATACACACTTTGCTTCCTCACTGTCAGGATCATCGCTCTCTAATGCCTTTAATGCGCTGCCTCGTATAATCGGCGTGTCATCCCCGGGAAACTCATACTTGTCCAAAAGC
>Ga0190284_1000845_pt1 | contig 14956 bp, 15 predicted proteins | sample 48691812_MG_FD_161668 | JGI IMG/M metagenome (GOLD analysis project Ga0190284, IMG submission 161668) | Hydrothermal vent microbial mat bacterial communities from Southern Trench, Guaymas Basin, Mexico - 4869-18-1-2_MG | ecosystem: Environmental > Aquatic > Marine > Hydrothermal vents >...
ATTCTCACGCCGTTCGTGATGAATGAAACAAAAGCCGCCTCGCCATCCACGGTCCCGTCAGCAGGATTGAGGTACATAACGCATTCGTCTTGTGCCCCGCGCCGGTATGTATCTGACGGTGATTGACCATCCTCTGATGAAACAGCAATACACCACTGTTCATCTGTCGCCGTCGCCGCGCCAAATCCCATATTAGCGCCGTCAGCGGAGTATCCGCCGTTTCCCTCAGTCGGCTTACGCGCCCACGAAAACCAAGCGCCCACCGGCGTCAATCCACCCAAATCAGTTGTAGTGAGGTCCTGATTGCCTGTGGATGTATTGCATACAAATCCCGCGATTGCTACGACAACGCTCATATACTATCCGCCAACGCCCGCGCCGCGTCTGCCAGCGCATCCGCCTGCGCATCAACTGAGGTCAATTCCACGATGACCGCCGCAATAGCGTCGGCCTGTGCGACCACCGCCGCCGCCTGCGCGCGTAACTCTGCCTCAACTACCTGCAAATCCTCAATTGCCGCCATAATCCCGTCTCCTTCTAACTCAGGAATCAATCCAATCATCTCCGGCGTCATCCGCTCCGGGTTTTCCCCCGACCCTGTCCCCAAAACGAACCAGTAAAGCCGCTCGTGTCCAGCGGCCTGCAATATGTCTCGCTCGTTGGCTGTGTATGCCGGCGTTATGGTTGCACCCAACGCCGGGTCGGTTCCAATTCCTGGAACATAATTGTGCGCCAGCGTGGGCCAGTCGGGGCCGCCATCCAACGCCGCAATGCGCGCCAGCCGGTCCGATGCAGGCACAGTGTAATTCAGGCCCTTGATGCGCCGCAGCGTCCCGTCGTACATTAGCGTCACTGGGTCGCGGTAGGTGTTTTGCAACGCATTGGCATCTGTCGAGTATGTGCCGTCCAACGCCCAGCCGGGCGGCAACAAATTTTTGATATTGCGCACGAGACTATTGATAGTCGGACAACCATCCTCAAATGAGATGCCCGGCACAGCGTTGTCCATCCGGGCATAGTCGATGTGGGCATAATCCGCAAAATAATCCATCAGGTGCGCGTTGAGATGAAAGAACTCAGCTACCGCCTCGAGTACAAACGCGTGTGTCGCTGGGTCAAGCAGGTTTATCCAGTCAGGATGTTCACCGCCGTAGATGTTGGCGGCATTGGCCCACGTCGGCAACGGGACAACGCGCTTGCCCACCGTCCCGAACCATTTACTGGACCCGCCGATGGGGAAACGCGGCACAACTAGAATGTCTCTTTCGGCGCACTCGTGGCAAATAAATTCTAGCCAGTTGAGGCCGCTGTAATTATCGCTGCGCTCCTGCCACAATTCAGACCGGCCACTCGCGCCTCGGTTGCTGTGCCATGCTACGACCAGGTGAGAAGCGCGACCCGCTAATAGGTCCAGCCGGCTCGTAATGTACTCAGCATCATTAAATAGCCAATATGGATGTACCCAAATTTCGTTTTGAATCATCGGTGACGCTCTCTCCATTCAATGGTCATTGTAACGTTGCCCGTCTCTGCATCGTCATATTGGAGCGTGTTGCTCCCAGGTTGCAGACGCAGCCACTCGGCGCGAGGATCGCCGAGAACCGTCAAACCACTGTACAGATTGACGCCGTTCTCATCCTCTACCGTTTTTTCGTAGGTATCAATCTCGATTTCTAGGTTGACGCCTGTGTTTATGTTTAGCTCAATGCTTTCGCCGGTTGTGTTGTTTGCAATGACGGGGAGAAAAGCATAGTTATTTTGTTCGCTAGGAGTAAATGCTGGAGTAGGTGTATTGGAGCTATCGAGGGTTATGGCAATATCAGATGCTTCAATGTGAAATGTATCTGATTCCTCTGTGTGGACGCTCGGCGCTTGGGGCGTAAATAGTCGTAGGGCCACCCCAATGGACCCGGCCGCCAGGGTTTCATTCTGTGCCCAACTGTCCCAGGTGTCATCAGAGCTTGGTGCGCTGATGGCGTATTCCATTACCCACGTGTTGCCGTTTGTTGACGAATATATACCAGGTGCATCACCAATATAATGCCATTGTGAAATCTTTGTCGCTTTGTGTTCGCCGTTAGTAAAATTGGCCGCAGTGATACCGCAGGGATTGATTATTTGCCATTGTCCGCGATGTGGGTGTTTCGGGTATATTTTGATGCCCGTTTCTTCCCAAGGATCACCGATTTCACCGTGGTCATAAGTATAAAATTTAGGCGTGCCAACAAGCGTGCTTTGCGTCCAAGATGCAGACCGTAGACCATCATTTTCCCCAAAATCATTAAACATCCATCGAATGTTAGTTGATTCACCTAGGTTAAGAATAGGTTCTTTTTCGTCGTCAATTGTCGGCGCGGTGGCGCTGGCGTTACCATACAGATACCAGATGTCATTTTGAATCCAGTAAACATCATCATCCACGCTGTGCGCCGCCATCGAGGTTCCTTTTTGCGCTCGCGTGACGTTGTTTAGCGTTTTATCTACATCTGATTTGCTCGTGTAGGTAAACGCCTCAGAATCAATGACCACCGTGCCCACGCTCGGCAGGTCAGTCAGAACCTCATTCAATTCGATAGTATCCACTGTTCCGCTACTAGCGATAGCCGTTTTCAACGTCATCGCTATATCTGCGTCAAAATCTAGATTGACCCAAACATACGTGGCGATTGTATCAAAATTGTGGATGTCAGACCCGAACCAGCGATTTACCTCCACCCCATCGACCTCAACGCGAAAATCATCGCCGTTATATTGCGCTTTCCCCGCTGTCACTAGCGCGGCGGTGTCCAGCCCGCCGTCACTCAATTCCACCGGATAGCCCGTCGCTCCCTCATCGGCGCGCCAGCGAAACGGGACCCACTGCTTGTAGGCGTAGCCGCTGGCGGTGCTGCTGGTCGCTTCCAGCGTGAGAATCGGATAGGCATCGGCGGTGCCGTCGTTCGTCACCACCTTCGTCTGGCCTGTGGCGGTTATGGACCAGGAATCGCTTGACAAACTGGATGAGCGCCATTTTAGATCACCGCTGATTTGCAATGAGATAAGATAGCTCAATTCGCTACCCAGGTCGGGCCACGGCGCGACGCGCTTCGGTAGACATTCAATGTATCGTTGATTGCTGCTACCGTCGCTGTCTGTGACAACCAGTTGGACTGGAGTAGTTACATCTAGCCAGCCCATCAACTGATTATATAGCGTTTCCCAGTTGTCATAGTCTAAAATGTCGATGTGCAATGCGATTTGATGCCCAGGCCGCGTTGATCCTCCAACGAGCGGGCCGCGTCCGTCACTGCCCACACGGGACAAGCGCGGCTCTAGGGCAGGCAGCCCGTATGCACCGCTCATCACTGTGACGTAGGCGCGGTAGTTCGTGCCATCATTTATGTTGTGGCCGTCAAATGTTTTTACAATCATTGCGCCCCCACAGAGCAGTAAAATTGCAATGACATAGCGCATCGTCCCTCCCTCATTACACAAATCCCGCCAGCGAGTTGATTAGCTCGCGTCCCTCGGCGCTCTCGGCGGTGATGTGAACATCGCCGTATATCTGAGGACCACCGCCCACAGGATTAGGAGCATTGCCCACACCACCCGCGCCCAATGCGCCGGAGAACCAAAACGCCTCTTTGACGCCCGGCTCGATTGCAAACAGCGCCGGACCGGTGATGATGCCTGAGCCGCCGTGTTGCATCGCCGTGGCCCCGCCCGCCGACGCTGGGCCACTGGGCATTGCGGGCATAGGAGGGATATCCCATTCGACATCGATTTTCCACGGCTGGCTCGTGACGCCCTCGATTGCATCTCGCGCCTCATCCACCGCCAACGCCATATCCCCCGCGCTGGTTGTTGCTCCATCAAATGCACCCGTCAACTCCCTAACGTTGACAGTGCCATCCTTTGCATCTTCCTGCAATTCCTGCAATTTCGCAATGTACTCATCCTCCGTGATGATTCCTCTGGCTAGTGCCTCGCCTAGCGCGTCCACTCCCTCCGACAACGCCCGGCCCTCTGCCGTCACCAAACCATATGCGTCTTGCACATCAATCACGGCGGTCTCGTACTCATCCGCCGTGATTCGCCCCTCATCCAATTGCCGCTTCAAATCCTGGATTGCTGCGCGCGCTAATCCCTGTGGCGTTGTATCGCTCAGCGTCTCCGCCAAATCCAACTGCGCTACCATATGCGCCTGCGCTGCCAATGCTGCATCCCGCTGCGCTGCCGCCAGCCGCTCCGCACTCGCCTGAGCTGCCTCGTGCCACGCCTCCGCCTCCTGCAACGCCGCATACTCTCGTTTTAGCGCCACCTCGTGCTCATCCGTGACAATCGTCCCCTCGCTCACCGCTTTGGCATAACTCAGCATTGCCTGGTCCGCGCTCTCTGCCGCTGGCGTCAATTCATCCGCCTGCGCCAGCGCCAAATCTAGCGCCGCCTGCTCCAACTCGCGCTCCGCCTCTGCCGCTGCCTCCGCCTCTTTCGCTGTCTCGGCCATTGCTAAAATGTTATCTTCCATCGCCGAAAATTGGCTTCGAATCGCCATAACATTCTCATACTGCGCTTCTGTCAATACTGGCACAATCGCTGCTGCGTCTGTCACGCTCAGATTATGTGTGGTGATTGCATCCACATACTCCGCATACGAGTCCGTGTTATTCACTACCGCTGTATTCATCGACGACAGCCCCTCTCCCAATACTTTTGCCATCGCCGCGTCTGCGCCAAACATCTCCCCCAGCGCCGTCCCTGTTACAATATTCTCATCAAATTTCTTTTTAGACCACTCCAATTCCTGTCCCACCTGCGCCAGCGCGTCCTCCAGGCTCATTCCGCTGTCCACCAAGCTCTGCACCTTGTTGTCCAAATTATCCGCCGCGTTTGTTGCGCCTTTTTGCGCTTTCTCTACCTCTACCAGCGTGTCGCCAAATTCCTTTGTTTTCACCGCCAACACCGCAATGCCCGCCGCCAGTAACCCTAGTTTGGCTGTAGACGCGACCCCCCTATTGGCCAGTTTGCCGATTCCGCTTGTCAATCCCCCAATCGCTTTCAACGCCGGCCCTGCCGCCGCCGCCAGCATTCCCAACTGGACAATGATTCCTTTGACGGGCGCAGGCAAATCACTAAACGCTCCGAGCAAATCCGTCACCACCCCCACCGCTTCCTTGGCAATGGGGAGTAATTCCTGCCCCAGCACGGCCAGCATGTCCTTGAATTCAGCGGCGGCGATACGCTGGCTATTCGCCAATCCGTCAGAGGTGCGGGCGAAATCGCCCTGCGCGGTCGCGGTCTGCTCCATAATAATGGCATAGCGCGCTTGTATTTTGGCCCCCTCGCTCAATTCGCCATTGGCGTCGGCGAGGCCCATCGACATCGCGCGGGCATCTACCTCGGCGGCCCTCAGCGCCACACCAAAACGCTTCAGCGGCTCGGCCTCGCCTGACAGGCCGGAGCGCAGGGCTAGAAGCGTCTCCTCCGGGCTGACATTGTTGAATGAGGCCATATCAGCGGCAAGCTCGACCATCGCCAGTGACATATCCCTCGCTTCTGGCGTGGTGAGGCCCATCGCGGTCAACAGATTGCCGAACGTGCCCGCCGCTTCCAGCGCCTCGCCTTTGGCAATGCCCAAACTCTCGGCGCTGGTTTCCGAAAATGCGATGACCTCATCGGCGGTGTCGCCGAACACGACACCGACTTTGGACATACTCTCCTCCAGGTCGCTGGCGGCGTCCACGGCAACAGTACCTAACCCAACCAGAGGCAGTGTTACGCCCAGGGTGAGTTTATTACCCATATCCGAGGCCTTTGCCCCGGCGCTTTGCAACTGGTCGCCAAATTTGCTGACCTTTTTCTCCGAGTTGTCGGCCTCATCGCCGATTCTGGAGAACATCTGGGTAACATTTTCCTCACCTGTCACCCGAATGAGAATTTCATTACGCGCCATTTTTCAGCCTCGCCTTTTGCCCATCACCCGGCGAATCCATTGCCAATCCGAACCGTCCATCCTGCGCCAGCCTTTTTGAGGGTCGGCATATTTCCGAAACGCGCTTGCAGCATTTGCCAGAACGTGCAAGCGCGCTAGGTCAAGAAAATCCAGACCCAGAGCACTAGCTCCCCACGTCTGCGCCATCCACAATATCTGTAATTCCGCTGGCGGCGGCTTCTTCTGGCAAATCGCTCGCATTGTTGCCACTAGAACTTTTGCGGTCAAGGCGCAATGCCTCCAACATTGCATTGCCTGGAGCCTCCGACAGCCAGCGAGATAGATACAGCCCCTCTGGCCCGATAGCCCGAAACGCCGCCGACCATTTGAATGAGGATGCGCCACGCCCTGGATGAGACACCGTTCCATTGCTACCCGTAATGTGCCAGGCGGTAGAATCGCGCTTGACAAATCCCAACCCGTCGTGGAGTTTGTATGTGCCCATCAGCAAATCGAATTCCGCCAGACCCCATTGGCTGGCGTCAAATTCTATCCAGTCGCCAGCGTGCCCATCCACATCGCACGCGATGCGGATGCGCGCTCGGTCAAGCTCTGCCATTTTTCCCTCTCGATCTAGTTTTATGTTATGCTACAGTCGATTTTGTGATTTTCGGCGTCTGTACGCTAAACACGATTAGGATGGGGTCGCCGCCTTCCACGTCGCCAACCGGCTCCGGGCAGTCGGTGATTTTCCCCGCATCGGTGGTGTACTGTTCATCGCCTGATGCGCCGCCGTTCGGACTCCAGCGCACATAATAATCAGCGCCGGACTCGTAGTAGGTACGAATTTCATCGTAGGGCGGCGTGGTCGTTTCGGTATACAGGATACTCACCCCGACCGTCACGGGCGCTCGCTTTCCTTTCGCTTGCACAGCGGTATCACCGTCGGCGGTGTAAGCCGTGCCGACATTGCGTGCCCCGCCAGAACGCGTAACCGCTCCGGCGAACCCGCTAATATCAGTCCAGGTTGAGTTGTCGGTGCTAACCTCGATTTTCGCATCGGTGAATGGAATTTGCTCAGTCGTTTGTGCCATTTTCTTCTACCTCCAGTTTTTTCGCGGTCCGCTTTTTTGGCCGCATTGCTGCTATTGCGCCTTTCGCCAACAGTTTGGTGATAGCGCCCTCATCCAGGTGAGACAGGTCTACCGTCTCGCCCGGCTCGATATATTCGCCCTTGACCATCAGACGTTTCAATGCTCTATAGCTCATCCTATTTTCCTCCAAAATATGGGTATTTTGTGACATTATCCGAACCCTTCCACGTCGGCAATGGTTGCCCAATAACTGTGCCCGGCAACCTCTACCACGTCAACCCGCACGGTCCAGGCCATACGGCCCTTGCACACTGTTTTGATGGCCGGGCGCAGAGCCGCCGAAAGGTTGTCCATCATATCGACGGCGGCGGCAAAATTGACGCTTTGCGTCTCTTGCGCTATTGGCTCGAGTGCCACGATCAACTGCGCGCGAAAGACAGGCCATCCCCCGTGTGTTCTCACCGTCAGCGGTCCCTCATCGCCCTCCGGCAATTGTACCCATTGCGCGGGGAGGTCCGCCGTGTTCAGTGAAAGCGGTGGTTCATCCAACAGCGTCGTTACGCCGCTGACAGCCAAATCGCCTAGGTTCGTTACAAAATCAGCGTATGTTGTCATCGAACCACCTTGACGTATGGAGCAAGTAGTTTTTCCACGTCGGCGGGTATCCCCTGAGGAATTGTGATAACACCCGCGTCCGGTATGGCCGTCGTGTCAAACACCTGGCTGTCTTTCTGGCGGTAGAGATAGGCCGCCCATCGCACGCACGCGTGTTTCACATCGTCCGGCGGGGTCGTGCTGTAGGCCCAACGCCCCACAATCTCTATGCCCGCCTCCGGGTCGCCGGTGTACGTCCAGTCATAATTGGATGATGATAGCATTTTTAGCGCGTGCCAGGGAGTTATGTTTCGAGGGACTGTGATGTAATGGGTGTTTTGTGTTAATGAATCAGCGTCACCGTCTGCATCTGTCGTTACTGACGTTACGGCACACAAATCCTCATCCAGATATAGCAGAGCGCCGTCCACATCAGCCACGGCGTCAAAATAGCGCGTGGTGTCTGCATCAGCCTCGAATTTGCGTGACGTGTATATCTCTACCCCCGCCTGCGCTCGGTCGATTAGGTCATCGATCAGGTCATCATCCCCAGCCTCGCTGATGCCTAGATATGTTTTCACGTCGGCATTTTCGCAGTATGCCATATCCTCACCGCCTCGAGGGGGGAGAGGTTTCCCCCTCCCCCCGGTCGTTACTAGGCTACAATTTCATCGACGGTCGTCAGGTCAAGCGCGCTGGCCGGGCGGCGGCGCGTGCAATCAGCGAGCGCAATCGCGCCGCAATCGCTCGTCGCCACTCCAACAGTCAGCACGCCACGGATGTAGCGCCCGCCAGCGGCTTTCACCTCAGCCGCCGTCACTTCGACAACGGCCTGCTTGTCGCTATCCGTCCCGGCCTCTGTTAGTTGGGTGATGCTCTTGCCGCTCAGGTCGGCGGCGTCACTCAGGTCGCTCGCGGCTCCCTCCTGGATTTTGAAATCGAGGGTCGCCGAGCTTCCTAACGCGCCCACCATCACGATGAACATCACTCGGTCGTGGTAGCGCATATCGATGATGTCACTGTTTTGCGCCCCAGCCGCGTAAGCATCCGGGTCGATGCAGGCCACCACCGCCAGTTTTTCACTCAATTGTGATTGTGCCATTTTTCTACCTCCATTTACTACTCGATTAGCCAGCCGCTACCGCGACGAACGGCGACACTGTGCGCGTGCCGTCTTGCAGCGTGATTGCTGAATTGATCCACGGCTGACCGTCCACGCGCTTGGTAACGCGCCAGGTTCCCTGGTCATTGGTGAATTTGAAATGCTCCGAAAACGCGATGCTCACGCCCGCGCGGTCGTAGATAACGTAGTAGCTGGGATCGACCAGGAGCACGTCGCCCGCCGTGTTGACCGCTGGCAATTTCTCGCTCACGTACATCGGTTTGCCGAGATAGGTCATCGGCAGACCAGCGCGCAGGTCGGTCAACCACGACAACGGATCACTCACCTGTGCAATCATTTTCTCGATCACATCGGGAGCCATATACCACGCGCCTTGATTCCAGGATTGCGGCAGGAACGACGCCAGCATTTTAGCGCCGTCAGCCAGAGCAAACGCCGAGGCCGCGCTGCGAGTGACGCTTTTCAGCGCCCCACACACCACGATTCCCAACGGTTGCCCTACTCCCGTGCCGCGCAGGAAGGCATAATCCTCGTGCCAAGCAATAGCATCGCCGAACAAGCGGGTCAATAGCTGGTCGAGGCTCTGCGCACTGTCGGCCCGCACCTCGTTGCTGGCGAGAGTGTAGCCGGCTAGTTTGTGAGCCGTCAGCGTAATCATTCTAAACGCTGGCTCAGTCTCGGTGATAGTGCCGGCCTCTTCCGTCCAGGCCATACTCACACCGCCCAGGAACGCGCTATCGCCCGCGCTCGGCGCGGTCTCGATGTCCAGCGCCGGGACTTCCAACTGCCGGCCCGAACCCGTCAGGACTGTAGCGCCACTGGCTCGAACGATACTGGACTCGCGGGCCGCCTCAAGCAGGCGATTTTCATATTCAGTCGGAACCAGATAGCCGCCTGTAGCTCCAGCGTCCTCTGCCAGAGCCGTCTTCGTTGCATCGAAATCCTCATCCAGGTTCGTTCGGACTGAGCCATAAGCGCCTTTCAGCCGTTTGCGATTGCCTACGCGCACAGCATAGAGGAAATCTCCAAAACTCTTGGCCGCTGTGCGGTCGGTTTCACTGTCAGGGCTGAGGTAGCCCGCATCCTTGACAGCGGGGCTACCTTTCAACAGGTCGAGAATCTCGGTCAGTTTGTCCGAGTGGTCCACCGCCTTGACTTCTGGCTCTGACGTTTGCTCAGATGCGGGTGGCGGCTTGCGCTCTGCCAAAATCTCTTTGATTTCGCCTAAAATTTGGGCCAGTTCATTTTCCATTTTGATAACCTCCAGGTTGTTTTTGGGTTGCATTTTCTTGGCGTCCTGCGCATTTTCCACCACACCCGGCGACGGTTCCCCGTCCTCTGCCGGTGTCTCTGAGAAAATATTTACAGGTTGCCACGCCTTCAACGGCATCGCCGTGTTTAGCGGCTCCGCCGGGTTAGGTGTCAAACTGGCGTCGAGGCCGAGGGGCCAGTGTTTTATCCATACTGCATTGCCGACTGGCTCACGCTCGATCAAATGCCCCGCCGTGCCGCTGGACCATCCCATTTTTCCCGCCTCGGCCATCTCGTAAACGGCGCGCTCGTACTCATCGCGCAACTCGAGTTGCGCCTCAATCCACACGCCAACGTCATCGCGCCCCAACTCAGCCGCGCCCAATTTGCGACGTTTCAACACCGGGTCCAGTCCGTGCTGATAATATACCGCTGATTTATTGTATTCGCCAAACTCCGTGTTTTTGGTGAAAAATTCTCCCTCGAGGTCTGGCGCGTCGGCTGTGCTGAAGCGAACCAGGTAGCCACCGACTTTCCCATCCCCCAGCACCTTGACGGTACTCCCGAAAAAGATAATTGTATCATTCATTGCTTTATCCTATCGCTTTTTCTATCTCAGTCTTCACAAATTCCACAATTTTCGGCCCCTCTTTTTCTACTGCGCCTTGAATTGTGAGCCAGCCCCGCGCTTTATGGAAGCCGGCTTGTTTGTCTTCATCCTGGACGTATGGCCCGTAGCTTACATTGTTGCCGATGACCCGGACCCAAGCTCCGCGCTTGACTATGCTCCAGCGACGCCCTAGCGTCTGACTGGTTTTTCGCCCGCCGACGCCGCCGCTCTTGCGCATCCATCGAGGTCCATAGCCCCGCTGATACCACCGACTCCCAGGCCCGCCCGGCCTGTTTGCGCTGGTCGCTGGGGGGTATGTAGCGACTGCGCCTTTGATATGAACAGCCCCAGCATCCAGCGCCGCCCGCGCCGGAGCTAACCCCTTCCCGCTCGCCATCCGGTCGAGTATTCGCAAAACCTCATCCAACCCCTCAACTTCTAGCTCGATCATTGCGCTACCTCTGGTAGCTCGTGATTGACCCAACAGCGGCAGCGGGGATGCGCAGGCGGGAAAATGCCGTCTGCGATGGGCTTTTTGTGGCGCGGTCCACAAATCGGACACACCAAATCGTCCCTGTTTGTCTGCCAAATTGGAATCATATCGATACCTTGTTTTGCAATCTCGCCGGCTATAGCCCGCTCGCCCTCGACGCTGGCCCGCGTCACCTCGGTCACGGCAATCATTTCCGCGCGCACTGGGCCGAACAGGTTGCCCAGTTTCTTTTCGAGGTCGCCAATGGTCAATCCCTGTTCAAAATATGCGCTGACCGCGCTCTGCAAGCCTGCTTGACTGGTCGCGTTCACTCCCGTGACAAGATTGAATCCATATGCCCTAGCCCAATCCACCGCCGCCCGGTTAATCAGCGCCCAATCGACGCCGATGGGTTGGGCGGTCAATAATACCCGCGCCTGTTCTAAAAAAATGTCTTCCAGTATCGGCAGCAACACCGCCGCCAATTCTTTCCCCGCCAACGTCCAGAAATCAGGCGTTACGTTATTCAGGTCCGGCGGGTCGCCCAACAATTCCAGCAATTTCCCCATCTGCGCCCGTTGCACTTTTCCGATCTTGCGAGCAAGCCGTCTCTCCAATTCATCACGGTTGGATACGTCTGACATTATGGATAGCCTACCCACACGTCATCGAAAACGGCATTCACGTCGGCGATAGTCCGAGCCGATTCCAGCGCACCTGCAATCGCGCCAGACAGCGCCCCGCTAACGTGCTCAGTATTGAAACGACGCGTCAGCCTGCCTTTTTCGCTCACCTGACGCAGCGCCCACCGCCGCCACGTTTTTAGCTCATCATCAGCCTCGTCATTGAGGGTATTTGGTGGTGGCGGTTGGGCCAACAGCGCCATCTCTTGGCGACGCCGGTCTTTTTCAGCCCACAGGCGGTCGAGTTCTCTCTGCTGCTCCGGCCCGACCTCATAGCCGAGGATACTCATTGCCACCCCAACAATCGGCCCTCTGTCGAGCACATTCACTAACTTTTCGAGAGACGCCGCTCGCTCGTTTTCGTCCTCCTGGAATATATCCAGCGTTTCCGGCTTGAATCGCAGACGATAACCCAGCGGGTCGAACACCTGTTCATTCAACACCCGCGCCACAAAATCACACTCTGGCACAATGGTTTTGTCGTAAAAGTGATAATCATCTGTCCGGCTAGTTGCAAAATTCGCCGCGTTCGAGAAAAGCACGCTATGCGGGATGCCTAGCGCCGTGGCAATCGCCTCGCGTTTTTCGTTACTGAACGCACCACCGTCGCCCGTCAGGCTCTCCAGCCCCTCGCCCACCGTCACCGGCTCAACCGCATCGGCGTTCACAATGTCTATCTGCCACGCCTTGCCGATGCCCGAAAACATCCGTTGCCACCACGTTTTCAATTTCTGCCGCTCGGCTTCCACCACGCGGCCTTTTGTGGTCAGCAACGTCGCTTTTATCGCGCCTCTGGCGAAAAACGCCTCAGCGAATTTGTCAATGTTGAGCATCACGCCCGCCGCCGCGCTGGCTGCCTTCGCCGGGCTGGATTGAGGACGGCCAATTTCTATAAACGGGTCGTAGCGCCAAAAATAAACAATGGAATCAGGTCCATACGTTCGTATGACTCTGTTTTCATTGCGCCGAAAAACAGGGTCGCCCGTCAGCGGGTCAATCTTTTCTGTAATCGATGAGGGCAGCAAATAGCGCAAGCCGCGTGTAACGTTGTAGGCATTATCCTGCTTGAATAGATAAGCATAGCCCCAGATGGTCAGCGCCGCCTCGACCAATCCAAATATAGCGCCCGGTCGCGGCAGAACGCCCGCCGCATTTTGGTAATCATCACTCGTGTCTATTTCATTCTCGCCACGGTAAATCGAAAACGGCATCCGCGCCACGGCATTAGCCCGCAAATCGATGCCCCGAAATAGCCACGGCACGTTTTGGTATAGCTCTTTCAGTCCCGCCGCGTCCTGACCACCGCCTGCCAGATAGGTCCAAGCATCCTCCGGCAGGTCATTCAGCGAAACTGATTTTATGAATGGCGCTCTCAGTATATCGCCCATATCACATCCGTTACCGGTTGCACACCGTAGCGCAGCGCGTCCAGTCGGTGAAATTTGTTCTTGTCTCGAATTTTTTCGGTCGGATTGCCGTCGAGGTCCAACTCCCGCGCATAGGTCCCAATTTCATCCAACAGACCTTTGCAGGTGTCGAACACGAATAGCCGCTTTTGTTTGAATAGCGAGATAACCCGGTCTATCCCCGGCTCGACCTCGTGAATTGTTGGCGCTTGCACATTCACACCGGCGTCCTGCCAGTCCCAGCGTTGCTGTTGTTCACTTTTCGCCCCGCCCGTCCAGGCAACGACATTCTCGCTCCTGGCAAGCTCCAGCGCCTCGGCGGCGTGCTCTCTGGTCGTCCTGTTCCCCGACAGCGATTCGCGGTAGACGACCAGCGTGTTATTGTCAGGATTCTCTGCAATCCACACAAGCGCCTGATTCACCGCGCCGGGGTCCAGGCCGACATAGCGCGGCCATTCAGGCGGAATGGGGAATGGCGCAATTTTATGAACATTATCATCGAAATCGCTGTAAATCATTCCTGCCGGGCGTGTAAAGTCACCGTCATAGAACATCCTGAATTTCCACGCGGGCAGCGCGTCGCGCATCCGGTCATATTCCGCTCTGGGGAAATCAGGATTCATTGTCGATTTAAATTGTATCACGTCTATGTCGCTATTGCCTGCCCGCCATTTGTCGAATATCTCAGATTTTAGCCAGCCGAGATTGTACGGCGTAGTCGTGCCCAGTGCACGACCTTGCGAGAGCGACAAGCGCCGTTGCACTGCCTCCCAGGATTCCAGCCTAAACGAATCCTGGCCGCACTCATCTAGCCACGCTGCCTTGACCGTCGCCGATTCCAGGCCTTCCGGAACGTGAGCGCTACGCAAAATCACCCGTGACTCGCCATCTGTAAAAATGCGGTCGCCCGAACGCCAACGCCAGCCTAAATAGGACCCGAACGCCAAACGCATTTCTGGCAACATTTTGAGTTTGAACAGGTCATACGTGGCCGTCACGGCCAAATAATCTCCAGGCCCGCGCGATTGTATCTCACGGTAGAGCCACCACGGCCCGAACGACGTTTTGCCGCCCTGCGTCCCGGCAATGACGAATGGAAAGCGTCGTTCACTGTTCCAGGCGCGTTTCTGCCCAGCGTGCAACGTCATCCTAACGCCCGATTTATTTTTCCGCCTCACTCTCTTGACTAGCGCCATTTTCTATCTCGATAAACTTAATCGGCCCGCCGTCCACGCCGGTATGCTCTATCACTGCGCGGGCCTTATATTTGCCTGGTCTGTGCGCCTTGAGCAAAAACATCAACAGCCGGTCACTATTTTTTTTGATTGCGCGTTTCCACGCCTCAGCCTCCAAAATATCACAAGCGTCTTCCAGCGCATCGTCCCACTCTTCCGCGAATGTTGACCATTTTTTGCGCCAGCGATAAGCATTGCGGCGCTTCACACCCGCCGCATTACACGCCGCTCGCACATTGCCGCTCGAACGCAGCCGGTCGAGAAACCGGTCCATCGCAGGCCGGTTCCTCGCGAGTGTGTCATTTGTGCTATCATTATTCTCGGCCATTATCCTAAAACTGTTGCACTTTGTATTGACTATTTCCAGTCATCCTACTACCCTGTCAGTTTTGCACTTCTTCTTTATCCCTAACAAGATAGATTCCCGGCAGGCTAATCAACGTCACCGCGCCTTTGACCAAAACATTGCTCACAAAAATAGACCACACGACGCTATCAGGCATTGCACCGTAAAACGCAATTGCACAAAACAGCGCCGAATCCAACGGCACGCTGACCGCATTGCTCACGAGAACAC
>Ga0190284_1000846_pt1 | contig 14931 bp, 10 predicted proteins | sample 48691812_MG_FD_161668 | JGI IMG/M metagenome (GOLD analysis project Ga0190284, IMG submission 161668) | Hydrothermal vent microbial mat bacterial communities from Southern Trench, Guaymas Basin, Mexico - 4869-18-1-2_MG | ecosystem: Environmental > Aquatic > Marine > Hydrothermal vents >...
ATTGTACCTGCCACCATGCCGAGCAAAACCGAGGCCAGTCCGATAACCAGTGAAACCCGGCTACCATGGATAATTCGTGACAGCACGTCGCGACCGAAATCATCAGTGCCCAGCATATGGTCGGATGTCATACCTTCAAGCCGGATGGCAGGGTCCTGCACAAGAGGATCATAAGGCGCAATCCAGGGCGCAAAAATGGCGATCAGCATGATGAGGATCGTGACCACCGCCCCTATTAATGCTGGTCTGTTCCTTCGGAATGTGAGCCACATCTTTTGTTGTACAGACAGTTCCCTATACATGATATCCTTTGATCCGGATTTTATTCAATTTTTAAAACCTCGTCCTTCCCCGCTTGGCGGGATCTTCGATGGGCGTGGTTATAGATAACTGGTTTTGCCTGAGTATAAGTTGCTGGTTACTTGTTGCTGGTTGCTCGTTTTTAAACCAGCAACGAGTAACCAGCAACGAGTAACCAGCAACGAGAAACAAGCCCTTTCAGGGATAAATCAATACAACATCCTTCCCCGCCTGGCGGGATCTTCGACGGGTGTGGATTCTTTACTTATATGTGATTCGCGGGTCCACCAAACCGTAGACCAGGTCGGTCATGAGGTTAATAATAACTACCATTCCAGCATAGATCACCATGACCGATTGCAGCGTATTATAGTCTCTTTGTTTGATTGCTCCCACCATAAGGCTACCCAGACCAGGGCGGGAAAAGACGATTTCCACCATTACCGAGGAGCCGATCAACACCACCGCGTAAAGACCGCCCAGGGCCACGATGGGGATCAGGGCGTTCCGCAGAGCGTGCTTATAAAGGACCCGCCGGTCGGTTATACCCTTTGAGCGTGCGGTGCGCACGTAGTCATCCTGAAGAATCTCCAGCAGGGAGGATCTGGTCATGCGGGTGATGTAGGCCGTCATGATCAGGCCAAGTGTAAGACCCGGCAAAAACAGGTGGCGCAAGTTGTCCATCGGATCGGACAAATCGCCTCCGCCCACCACGGGAAACCACATGAGTTTAATTGAAAACAGATACATTAATAAAATACCGAGGTAGAAGGCGGGGACCGACAGCCCCAACAGGGAAAAAACACGGTTGAAATAATCTATGAAACTGTTGCGTTTGACCGCTGCGGATATTCCAAGGGGAATGCCAAATACATAACCGAACAGTATTGCACAGACGGTTAACTCCAAAGTGTAAGGCAGGACTCTGATGACCTGACTGGCCACCGGGTAGCCGGTAATAAGGGAGGCGCCTAAATCGCCTTTGAACAGATCGCCCAAAAACCTGAAATATTGCACCCACAAAGGTGCATCGAGTCCAAATTTTACACGCAAAGTCTGCACCGCTTCTTTGCTGGCATAGTCGCCCAAAGCAGCCACGGCAGGATCTCCGGGCAATACCCTTACGAACACAAAAACAAGTGTCAATACTATGAACAGTATGGGTATACTCTGAAGGATTCTGCGTATTATATAATTAAACATGGGCTTAGATTATCGTTTCGCCCGGGTGTTATCTCCCGGAATAATATGTGAGGCGGCCCCCTGGAGGTAACTCCATTGCGGGGGCCGCCTGGTTCAACACAGCTTAATGGGCAAGAATTCTGGTTTTTTCAGTGATCTGGGGGGAATAAGTACACCAGCTAAACACCAGGGGATGCCCGAGATCCACATATGATTTCATTGGAAATGCGTACTTCAGACGGATAATCGGTACTACGGCCGCATGTTTCAGGAGCTGTATCTGAGCCTTCCGCCACATTGCGCTCTGCTTTTTGGTGTCCAGTTCCAGACGAGCCTTTTCGATCAAATCATCGATACTGTCCACTTTGCCATCTCCATCAGCATCCACCGTACCGTAATGGGAGAAATTGGTGTCCGGCTTTTTACCGCTGACCACAACAGAATCGGAATGGTAGAAACGGGTGAGGAATACGTCTGCGTTGGGTCTCCAGCAGGCATAAAGTACCATTGGGCTAGCATCATCACGTATCAGGCTATGAAAAGCAGAATGGTCCACGACTTTTAGAGTTATATCAATACCTGCCTTCTTCAACTGGGCCTGAATGCCTACCATTGGTTTGCGGTAGCTGGTAGCCAGCTCGGAGATAATAACTTCAGCTTTAAAGCCGTTGGGGAAACCCGCCTCGGTCAACAGGGACTTGGCTTTTTTAATATTACCCTCGAATAAAACACCTGCCTTTTTAGCTTCCTTCTTGGTCAAAGCGCCGGCCGCAGGCGGAGCCATAGCCGAAGAATAAATGGGAACGGCCAGGCTGCTTCCCATGAATGCGGCTACTTCCCCGCGGGCAATGGCATAGGCCACCGCCTGGCGAACTTTCAAGTTGTCAAAGGGTTTTTTGGTCATATTCAAATGAACCATCTGGGTCTCACAAGGACCAAAAGCCTGGACTTTTACCTCGGGGAGTTGGGAAATCTTATCAACCCATTTTTCTTCATTCTGTCCTTCAATGATGTCCAGTTCGCCGGTTCTGAGGCCCAGCTCACGTGAACTGACGGACGGCATGTATCGAATCACAAGTTTTTCTAAAACGGAGGCGCCCCGAAAATATTTTGGGTTTCGAACCAGCACGGTCTTTTCGCGCGGGGCATAGGATTTGAACATAAAGGGGCCGGTGCCCACAGGATGAATTTTAAACCAGTCATCGCCCTTGGCCTCCAATGCTTTCTTCGATACGATAAACCCCCCAGCATAAGACGCAAACTTGGCCAGGAAAAGGGTTCCGGATATCGGATTTTTCAGGGTGATCACCACGGTATAAGCATCAGGTGCAGAGATGCTAATACCTTTGTACTCACCGGCATAGGCTGAATGCTTTGAGTCTGCGGCACGTTTCAGGGAATAAACCACATCCTCGGATGTCAGCTTATAACCACCAGATTGACCAGGAAAAGGATGGAAAAAGACGTCTTTCCTTAATTTAAAAGTCCAGACTTTTTTATCCTTCGAGATTTTCCAGGATTTGGCTATATCGGGTTCGGGTTTTACCTGGTCGCCGGGAGGATATCGGACCAAACCGTTGAAAATCGTATCCACGGTGCTCCTGTCGACCGTAGTTGCGGCCCGGTGAGGGTCCAGACTCTTAGTGTCGCCGGCATCAAAGGCGATGGTTAAAACCTGCTTTTTGGCCAGTTTTGCAGCGGCTACGTTTGTGACGCTTGTGAAAACTAATGCCAGAATAGCGATAAACACGATAGCAATTAAACGTTTTTTCATAATACCCCTCCTTTTTGTTGTTGGTTATAAAATACATCTCTTTTTGCTGAATGATTTTAAAAACAGCTACCTCTGGGTTTAAACCGACAATTCTTTAAGCCGACTATGAAATGCATTCTCCCCTGCAGGGCGTAGTCCGAATTCTTCTCCTGCCTCAAGGATCGCATTGACCATATCATGTGCGTACCCCCTGGAACATGTCAGCAGGACGGTACCGCTGTCTTTATTTTTTTCCAGCACTACTACCTGGCAGGGGACGTTGGATAACGGTCCCTGGAGCAAAAAAGGTGCTTTCTTTTCAGGCTCGCTAAGATCCAGGGAGGTTAATTTTTCAGTTATTGAAAAAACATGTTTTCCTGTAAGGGCAATAAACACGGTAGCATCGGTAGTCTCTGTGTACTCTGAGCTGTCAGGTGCAGCAAAGTCATCCCCTGTAAGATGCCAGATCGATGCTTGGGTGCGGTTCATGCGGTTTATGAGCACACCATTTTCCAGTATGCATTGCCCTGGTTTCTCCGGAACGACAACACCCCAAGGTTTAACCGCAGCAATATCGCCGTCCTGCAGGTCCCATTTAGCCCTGTGGCTTAGATCGATCAGCCAGGGGCCGTCTCCTTCACCTTCATATTCCAGTACAACTGTCCAGTTATCCCGATTTTCTGTTTTTACAGGACTGGCTGAAAATGAAACCGGAGACAGTCTTTGATAGCTTGTCATCATATGTTCCCCTATTCTATAATTTCATCCGTTTGCCCTGGGGGTCATAAAAGGGCATAAGAACAACTCCGGCATACCTGAGTTCACCATTACAGTCATCTTCAAATATGCCAAGCTTAGTGCTTTCTTTATTAAAATCCTCTTCCACCAGGGCCATGCCCATCGGCTCCTTCAAGGAATAGCTGTAACGCGCCGTGCAGACATATCCACGGATTTTACTATCCACAATTAGAGAACCATCTTTGGGTGCTTTGGATGAAGGATCTTCCATCTTAAAACCCACAAGCTTCAAGCGTCCTTTCTGTTTCTCTGTCTGTTGCAGGGCCACAGCCCCCACCGTTTTGGCATCGGGCTTGTTGCGGTGCCATAAAAAACCAAGCCCGACATCATGCAAGGTGGTGCGTTGTTCGGATTCCGATCCGATGATTACATGTCCTTTTTCCATCCGCAAGGTGCTCTGGGCTTCCAGCCCGAATTTTCTGATGCCGAATTCTTTGCCGGCGTCTTCCAGAATATCCCAAAGAGTCTGCATATAAGATGCAGGTACATGGAATTCGTATGAAAGCTCACCTACAAAACCAAGACGCATGGCACGAACGGCAATGACGTCATTAATTAAAAACTCAAGATAACCTGCAAAAGGGAAGGCATTATTTGAAACATCAGCATCGGTTACTTTTTCAAGTACTTTTCGTGCATTTGGTCCTGCCAGGTTAATAACGCCGAATGCATCCGTCAGGTTGACAATGTGAAAATCCCAGTTGTCGTAACGGGTATGGTACCGAAACCATTCAACTGTGCCACCGGCCCGACCCGTTGAAGTAGTGAGGTAATAATCGTTTTCCGCACGCTTGATTACCACACCGTCGTCGATCAGACATCCATCCTCATTGCACATAGCAGAGTACTTGATGCGCCCGGGGATAACCTTTGCCATGTTGCTGACATATACTCGCTGAAGCGCTTTCAACGCATCCGGTCCGAATACCCGAAATTTGCCAAGAGTTGTAGCGTCTATCATTCCCACATTATCACGGACATTTTCGATTTCTTCCTTTGCGGTATCGTCGTCGGAAAAACGGCGAGCGCGGTTCCAGACACCTAACCTTTCCATTTTACCGCCTGATGAAACCTGAGATTCGTGAACCGGCGTGCGCTTGCTCATGTCGTGGTTTAAACCGGCATAGGTTGAAAGATAAGTCGGTATCAAAGGTGGTCTGGCCGTGGTTGGTTTGGGATTATGGTCCGGAGAAAGATGAGTCTGGCTGACATACAGGGCCAGGTTGTGCCCGGGAATTCCTCCCTGCCCCGGGCCTGTACTTGCTGAAGCAAAGCGCTTAATCAACTCCGGGACATCAAATCCCATAGTTATGGCCTGATCAATATTTTTAAGCGTTGCGTCTTCGTCAAAACAAATGAAGGTTTTATGGCTTTTCCCCGGTACTGTGGCTATTTTTGTTCCCCTGACCGGCCCGGGCAGTGCCTTCAGGGATGCTGCGGCCGTGCGGATGTGTTTATCCATTGTAATACCACAGTCAGAAGCCGCTTTACGTCCGGCAAGGCGGCCGGAAGCTTCTATGGCAATTGGATCGTTAAGACCGAGTATTCTTCCCGCAACAATCATTTTTTCAGGCAATTGTCTGGGCAGAAAGAATCCTGTATGACTGTCAAAAGCCAGTTTCGCTCCTGCAAGAATGAGTGGCCCTGTTACTGGCGTCAAACCGGCTGAAGCAACCAGTGTATCGCATGAAAATTCACGATGGCTTTTCCCTGTGATGTCGCTTAATGTAACTTTATTTACTCTTTTTTTGCCATGAACTTTGATAGCCGCCCAACCACTGAAAAATGGAATTTTTCTTTTCGTAAGTTCGGCAACCATGGCAGGGTCTTGACCGTCTTCACGGATGTCCGCCACACAGGAAATTTTAAGACCAAGGTCAAAAAGATCGATTGCAGCTTCGAGTCCCAGGTTGTCCCCAATACTGAAAACCGCTGATTTGCCTGGAAGCAGTCCATAGGTTCGCGCAAGCCGATGGGCGCATCCGATCTGCATCACACCGGGTCGTTCGTTATTTTCGAACAAAAGAGGACGTTCAATACAACCTGTGGCCACTACAACACTTTCTGCCCTGATTTCAATATAGCGCTGGTCAAAGGAATCAGCTTCGCTTCCTCTCTGGAAGGCGGTAATCAGGTTGTTGTTATAGGCGCCAATCATGGCTGTATGTTTAAAAACACGGATATTTGTAGTTTGTTCTACTTTTTGAGCAAGCTCTCTTGCTCTTTTGTAAAAGGGAACATCTTGTTTGTAACCTGCAGGTCTATATTCAAAAAAGCCGCCAAGCCAGGGCCGATTTTCCAGCAAGATCACACGCAACCCTTGTTCGGATGCTTCGAGCGCTGCTAACATGCCTGCAGGGCCGCCGCCGATAATACAGACATCGGCTTTGGGATAAATCTCATCGTAATTGCCCTTCATTTTAAAATTAGGTGAAAGCACGCCAAGACCGGCGGCTTTCCTGATCTGCTTAATGGCAACAGGCCATATCGGGGCAGGCTTGTGCATTGTACGATAGTAAAATCCGGCAGGCATGGCCCAACTTAATTTGTCCATAAAGCCCAACAGATCGAATTCAGGGCTTTTACCAACCACATTTTGTGCTTTTACGGTCATGCCGTTTTCGGCAATAGTATTTTCCGTACGAACATTGGGAATACCATTAACTTCCATTAAGGTGTTGCTGCACTCTCCGTCCAGGCTGTAAAGCCCCCTGGGACGATGATATTTCAGGCTTCGTGCAAAAATACGAACGCCGCCGGCATAAAGAGCCGTGGCAATTGTATCGCCTGCTGCACCATGATATTTTTTGCCCAGGTAATTTATTGAAACCTTTTTTTCAGGGCTGACTCGCAATGTCGGCAAATGGTCGAGTCTGTTCATTATAGATTGCTCCGATACTTCTAAAAAAATATTTAATCCAAATCAGGTGACGATACTTCCAAATTGATGCATGTATCCCGATAGATGGTAAACCAGGAGCTGCATCCGTCCCGGTGATACCACCACTCTTTTTGAATGCCGGCAACGCAGTTATTCATATGAACATAGTCGCACCAGGTCTCCGGCGTCAGCCCGTCTTCATCAGGCCTTGGTCCCCTGTCTTCCCCACCGAATCGGAATTCATATCCATTACGTTTGCCACAGATTGGGCATGTGATGGTTAGTGCCATAAATCTATTTCCTTTTAGATGAATTCTTAAAAAGTCGAATTCAATTGGTTTTAAGTGTTAAGTTTAATGTTTTAGGCTAATGCTAATATCTGTTTTAACAGCAACTTAAAACTTAAAGCGTTTCGCAAAAAGTAACGCTGATGGATAAGTAGAAAGTTCCATATACCCCCGCTAAAAATCAGCGGGATAAAAAGGCGCAGTGGTTTTTCAGAGACGAGGCAATACAAGTCGTATGCCGAGTATCTGAAAAACCGCTGCAACGCAGTAGATGGGACTTTCTACGACGCCATCTTAATTGTCCGGGCTGTAATTAACCACTGCTGCTGTTTCTCCCATCAAGCGATGCTGTTCAAAACGCCGCAGGGTAAAGGGTTTGAGAATTTCCGGACATTCGCCGGTTGCCATGAACTGAGCCATATATTTGCCGGTGACTGTGGATGATTTGAACCCAAAGTAGCCCCAGCCACAGTCCATAAAATAGCCTTTAACAGGGTTGTTGCCATCAATGATCGGTGCCATATCCGGCGTCATATCAGCTATGCCTCCCCAAATCCTCATAAATTTAATACCTTTCAGGCATGGCATCATTTCCGTAAGAGCTTCTGCCTGATGCTTAATATAATGAGCCGTGTTCTGGGTTGTGTAATTAGGCCATGGATCCATATGGGCGCCGGTTGCGATCTCACCTTTAAGCGTCTGGTTGGCGTAACAATGGTACGAACCGGAAGAAACCACATGGTTTAACAAGGGCTTTAACGGTTGTGTAACCATGGCCTGAATTGTAAGCGCACTGATTGGCAGGCGTATCCTGAGCATTTGATAAGAAAGAGCGGCTGTATAAGCACCGGCTGCGTTAAGTACACGCGTTGTATGAATTTTGCCCTTATCTGTGTCTACGGAAACGATTTTTCCGTTTTCCACGCCGAGCCCAGTGACTTCTGTCCCTTGATGAATGTGGATACCGTGTTTAGCAGCACCTTTGGCCAGACCCCAAACTACGGCATCATGGCGGACAATACCGCCGGGCGGATGAAACATTCCTCCGAAAATCGGATATCGAGGTCGATCGGATATATCCAGAGCCGGAACCAGCTCATTGCATTCCTGAGGATCGACGAGCCGGCTTTCAACACCGTGGAACTGGGCCGAGGCTACTTGCAGTCGCATGGCTTTCAGTGCAGCCTCGCTGTGCGCCAGGTTCAGATTTCCGCAGTTATAAAACATAAGGTTAAAGTCAAGCTCGCGGGTCAATACCGGCCAGAGTTCAAGAGCTTCTTTGTAAAGAGGAAGATTTTCCTGGGTTCGCTGGTTGGCCCGGACAATGGCTGTATTGCGACCGGAGCCGCCAAAACCAATGTATCGTTTTTCAATCACTGCCACGTTGCGCATCCCGTGATTACGCGCTAAAAAATAGGCGGTCGCCAAACCGTGAAGACCGCCGCCGATAATGACAGCGTCATAATTAGAACGAAGGCTAGTGGGTAGTGCCCATAATCGCTTGTATTTACAAAACATTTGAATTACTTCCAATCAAATAAAGTATATGAGACAAGTTTTGTGTAATGAAAAAAAACATTGCCATATGAAAGATATGATGTCAACATAAAAGAATTCTTTCATTTGTTATTTTAGTGATCGGCATAAACTCTGTTTAGATTTTTTTTCAGCCGAAAAAACCTTCTATATACGATAACTGACTGAAATTGTGTGCTTATTAACGATTAAATTATTTTTTGCAACTGATTGTATTTCTCTTCCACTTATGCTAAATTTTACTTTGAAGACAGGAAAAGGGTTGCAATAAAAATAAAATAAAAACTATCTTTGCAATATTTTATTTCATTATAAGGGAGATTGTTATGGCAGGTACTCAAATACATCCGCTGTTTCAAAGAATTTCTGATAACCACAAAGCATTAACCCCCAAAGCACGTATTCTCGGAGATTTTATTACCGCAAACCCTCGTAAGGCTGTATTTATGACTACAAAAGAGCTGGCCGAAGCATGCAATGTCAGCGAAGCAACAGTGGTTCGTTTTGTAAGCCAACTAGGATTTCACGGATATGGCGAGTTTCAGCAAATTTTAAGGGACTTTGTTGATACTGAACTGACGATGCTGGAACGTTTGAATTTTACCGACATGAAAGGGCCGGGTTCCGAACGCTTTCGCCGGGTAGTATCTGAAGAAATGGACAACCTGAGGCAATTATTTGAAACCATGGATATGGCGCTTGTTAGTGAAGCGGTGGACCTGATGCTGAAATCAAGCCATATTTATGTTATTGGATCACGCCTTTCCTACACTCTTTCGTATTATATGGGATGGTCCCTTACTAAAGTCCGTAAAAATATTCATATATTAAAAGGAAGTGATCGCACGACCATAGACTGGCTGACCATTGCGCCCGAAGACAGCCTGGCCGTCATTATTGCCACCACCCGGTACCCTAACGAGTTAATACGCATCGGCAAACTAGCACGCAGATTGGACCAAAAGCTGCTGGTCATCACAGACGGCTCCACCTGCCCGCTCATCCAGTTTGCCAACACTGCATTGATTGCTCCTTCGCTACATATTCCGTATATAGGCAGTCCGACAACCATCTCCTGCCTGACAAATTATCTCATTCAGGAATTGGCCAGCCGGCGCGGGGAAGCGCTTATTAAACATCAGAAAAAGCTTGAGCAGGCCTATTGGGAAAATGATGTTCTTTTCAACTTAGAACCCGAAATCCCCGGAAAAAGGTAGCATCCGTTTAACTCAGAATTGCACCAGCTCGAACTCCTTTGAGATAATTCCCGCAAAAATTATCATTTCCAAGAAGCATATCTGCTGTTTTTATTGTTGCCATGATTGCCGAATCGAGAGGATCAATTATGGCGGAATCCATGCCGGCCTCCATCATAAGAGCTACAAAGGTTCTGTTAATAATTTTTCTCTGTGGGAGTCCATATGAAATATTTGAAAGTCCGCCTGTGATATGTACTTTGGGGAATTTGTTTTTTATGCTTCTTACAGCATTGAGTACCGTTGTCCCTTTTTCGCTGTCTGTACTAATGGGCTGGACAAGAGGATCAAGGTAGATGGAATCCTGATTAGATCCAATATTTTCAAGCTCTTTAACAAGTTTTTCAGCTCTTGCTATTATATCTTCAGATGAAGACGGCATGCCTGCATCATCCATGCAAAGCCCAATAATTTTGCAATTCTTGCCTTTTAAAAATGGAATCATTGCTTCGAACCGCTTTTTTTCAAGACTGATAGAATTTATCATGGGAGTTTTCTCAACCATTTTAAAAGCCATCTCAAGGATAACCGGATCAGGACTGTCAAGGCAGAGAGGCACTGTGGAAATGGGTTGAATTGTATCAAGAAGCCATTTCATATCCTCATCTTCATGACCAATTCTGGCACCTGCGTTAACATCAATATAGTTTGATCCTGCATCAAGCTGCTTTTTTACGTCATCCTGAATATAAGCAGAATTTCTATCTGCAACAGCAGTTTGTACATTTTTTCTCGAAGTATTTATTCGTTCGCCTATTACTTCAAACATATCTGACAATCCTCCTTGTTGTTATAGTATAAAAGCTTTAGCAGCTTTTACAGCAGAACCTGCATCAGCTGCAAAACCATCAGCTCCGATCTTATCGGCAAATGCCTGGGTTACAGGGGCACCGCCTACCATTATTTTAACTTTATCCCTTAAGCCGCTTTCAGCGACAGCATCAATGGTTTGTTTCATCATTGGCATTGTTGTTGTAAGAAGTGCGGAAAGACAGATAATATTTGCATTTTTTTCTTGGGCCTGTTCAACAAACTGTTGCGGCGAAACATCAACGCCAAGATTATGAACAGTCATTCCACCACTCTCAATCATCATGCCAACAAGATTTTTCCCGATATCGTGAAGATCTCCTTTAACAGTTCCAATGACAACGGTCCCTCCTCCTGCACTGTCATCATCACTAAGAAGGGGTTTTAAAACTTTAACACAGCTGCTCATCGCCTGGGCTGCCATAAGAACTTCAGGGATGAACATCTCTTCATTTTCCATTTTTTCACCAACAATATCCATACCTGCAATAAGCCCTTTATTCAGAATGTCCACAGCAGGTATTTTTTGTTCCAGAGCATCATTTACCAGTTGAACAAGTTTTGGTTCATCACACCCTACCAGAGTTTCTTTAATTTCATTAAAATCAGTCATTATATTTCCCCTTTTATAATTATTTCAGATCTCTATATTTTGTTAATAAATACGCTATTTTATTGGACAAAAGTAATGCTCTAATAATACATCAAGTTGCTTGTTACGGGTTACTCGTTACTTGTTGCTGGTTGCCGGTTAAAATAAGGCCAGCCTGCTACTGCGAGGCACGAACGGGCAGATATCCTACCATTTAAATGTTTAGTGTCATCTTTGAGCAATAAATTACGATGCTCGTATTTAAAGTAATATCTCATATTTTTCCCTGATTGCTTTATCAATTTCGTCAGGAATATATGAAGATTCACTTTTTTCAAGAAGTTCTTTTGCAATTTTTTTTGCCCTCGCCCTTGTATCAAGAGAACCTTCCTTTTCCCATTTGGCACGACTTTTTTTATCTGCAACTCCAATACCATTAAAATATTCTGTTCTCATATGAGTCATTGTATGGGGTGATACCATGAAATTGCCGCCAGGACCGACAGAATCTATAACTTCTAATGCAAGATGTTCAGGGTCAACATCAATTCCCTTTAAAACCTTGCAGCAGTTTCCAATGATTTCATCATCAATCACAAACTGTTCATGCGCAATAGTGAGCATTGATTCAAGCATTCCAGCACTGTGATGAATATAATTGGAGCCTCCCATGGAGGCAAGAACAGCTGTTAATGCTTTTTCCCATCCAGCCTGAGCATCCGGAACCTTGGAATCGGAAAGTCCCGATGAATTATAATTTGGAACCTTGACAAAGCGTGAAAGTTGATGGATTGCAGCATTCATCATACCGCATTCAACAGCTCCGCCGAGGTATCCCATGGTTTTAAGATTTGCCATGCCTGGAATTCCGCCATAAAGAATGGGTGCTCCGGGGTTTGTAAGTTGGCAGATAGTTATTCCGACAAGCTGTTCAGCATGGATCTGAGCAAGTGTTCCTGCCATGGTAAGAGGAGATGTGGAGCCTGCCATTGGAGCGCAGGATAAGGCAACGGGAATATTATGACGGTTGGCTTCCTGCATTATATGCGTGGACTGGGTACAGAGTTTTAAGGGACTTATTGCAAAGGAAGTTATTACTGAAATAAAAGGTCTTTCCTTGAATTTATCCTTTCCGCCTGCAATCATTGAAGCAAGATCAAGCACTTTATGGAAACCTTCTTCATTATTAACTCCTGACATGACATGCTTGGTTGTTGCCTTAAGACATGCGTAATACATATTTATGTCATAGGCATTTTCAGGTATATCAGTTGGAATACAAGGTCTTACCAGGAAATGAATATTATCCAACTGATCAACAAGTCTTGAAACATTATATAGGTCTGCAAGAGTCGTGGATCTTACTTCATCAGTTTCAGGATCAATTATTTTGATGGCAGCTCCCCCGGTTCCCAGGTGAACACGATCTTCAGAAAGATTAAGATCATTTTTACTATCCCGGCCATAGAGAATAACCTGCTCAGGTGCTTTTGCCACCTGCTCCATGAGCAGATCTTTCGAAAATTTGATTTTTCTTTTATCTCTGTCCACTGCAGCACCATTTTTTTGAAGCATTTCAGCAGTGTTGCCAAGACCTTCCTCATAGCTTATTCCTGTCTTTTCAAGGATAGTCAGAGATGCATCATGTATTGTTTTTACCTGTTCTTCAGAAAGAGGGCGGTATTGTCCACCCTGCAAACCTTTTAATTCCATAATTTTCTCCTTTGCTCTGATTTTAGACCTCAATAACATAACCACTTAACGAGGTCTAGAGTATTGAATTTATCTGCTATTTATTATTGAAATGGCATCTATTTTATTATGTGTCAAGAGTAAATGTAACAAAACCTGTCAAAAATATTAAAATTAATAGAAAAAGATATTTATTGACTTATAAAACATTAATATTGCATGGTAGTGTTACATTATTTTAAGGAAAATTGCATGATCACAATTTATTTAAAAAAATTTGATATAAATATAAAAATTAAAAAGGGAATGACCTTGTATCAAGGTCTTGAAAAAGCCGGAATAAAAATAGAGACCCCCTGTGGTGGAAAAGGTATTTGCGGTAAGTGCAGGGTCTGGGTTCAAAATTCCGACAAAGTTCCTTTTACTCCACATAAAGAGATAACCAAAGAAGAAGCTGACCATGGATTAAGGCTGGCATGTCAGCTTGTTCCTGAACAGGATATATCTGTAAGACTTGGAGAGAATTTTTCTTTTCAAAAAGATACTGCTCAAAAAGGAAAAATTCTTGAAGCGCAAATAATTTCCCGGGATATACTTGACCCGGCCATTGAAATAATTTCGAAAAGAAATGATTTCAAACTTAAATATGACAGGGAACCTGATACATCAAAACCTTTTTCCTGGGCACCTGGGTATGAACCCAAAGGATTTGCCATTGATATTGGTACAACAACCATTGCAGTCTCTCTTGTCTCCTTGAAAACCGGAAAGATACTTGCATCAGATTCCAGTTTAAATCCTCAGATTGCCCTTGGACATGATGTTCTCACCAGAATCCAGCATGCATCAACTCCAGCCGGGCTTAAGGAGATGACAAACCTGGTTCAAAATGAATTTAACAGGCTTCTTGATACAACATGCAAAACATCAAAATCCAATAAAAATGAAGTAATTGATGTTACCGTTGGAGGCAACACAACCATGCTTCAACTGGCAGCAGGAATTGATCCCTCTCCATTGGGAGTATTGCCTTTTAAAGTTGATATTATTGGGGGGAAATCATATCCGGCTGAGAATATTGGTCTTAAGGTAAATAAATCTGCACGACTCTATCTTCCACCTGTGATTCATGCATATGTCGGTTCTGATATCAGTGCAGGTTTGCTTTCCTGTCCTGATTTTTTTAATGACGATAAAGTCATTCTTTATATTGACCTTGGGACTAATGGCGAAATATGTTTTAATGCCCGTGGAAAACGTTTTACTACATCAACTGCAACAGGCCCTGCTTTTGAAGGCATGAGCATATCTTCAGGCATGAGAGCGGAATATGGTGCAATTGAGCATGTTGAAGTAGTAAATTCACAATTTAAATTTCAGATAATTGGTAATAGTGAAATCAGGGGCGTATGTGGAAGCGGTATAGTTGACTTTATTGCAGCACTTTTAAAAACAGGTGCACTTGATTCATCGGGAAAATTTTTGTTAAATAAAGATCCTGATTTGCCAAAGCAAGAGAATAAAGCTCGGGTTGTACAGATTAACAATAAAAATTCTTTTTTATATGGAAAGGGTATTTATCTTACTCAGAAAGATATCCGCCAGATTCAGCTGGCAAAAGGAGCTATCAGAAGCGGTATTGATATTATTCTTAGAAAGGGGAATATAAACCCTGATAAGATTGATAAAATATATCTTGCGGGAGGCTTTGGAAAATATTTAAATCCTCATAATATGGAAAGAATTGGTATTATTCCTGAACACACAGCAGAAAGATTGGTTTTTATTGGAAATGCATCCATAGACGGGAGCATAACCCTTTTAACAGACGTTAATCAACGCTA
>Ga0190284_1000847_pt1 | contig 14927 bp, 12 predicted proteins | sample 48691812_MG_FD_161668 | JGI IMG/M metagenome (GOLD analysis project Ga0190284, IMG submission 161668) | Hydrothermal vent microbial mat bacterial communities from Southern Trench, Guaymas Basin, Mexico - 4869-18-1-2_MG | ecosystem: Environmental > Aquatic > Marine > Hydrothermal vents >...
ATTTATTGTGAATTGTCGTAAATCCACCATATATCAAAAGGTGGGGCTCTTCAAGTTATTTATTTATAATTTCAATAGGATATGACATATTCATCGCCTTGTTATTTCAAACCCGAAAGTTGAGTTATAAGTAAAAGATGTATACTCTGGATTTCGCCAATGAAATATTGAGACACTTACTTTTCAATTCGGCCAATTTTTTAAATGCCGATAGCCATTAGTTGTTGAGTTATTTAAAGAGACCTTTGCAAAACGGCACTTTTTGCCCGATTTCTGCGTCAGGCTCAAATTTCAATCCTCGAAATATTCAATATATTCCTGTGGTTGAAATTTTCGCCTTCCTTGAACTCGAACAAAATTTACCATTTTTCAAAGGTCTCTTAAAGACATCTCACATCTTCGATTTACTGTTGAAGGATAATTAAATCCATGTCCTTTTGTCCCATTAAAATATAAGGAGGTTCATATGAATAACGAGAAAAAAGTCTGGTTCAACGGCAAAATGATCCCTTGGCATGAGGCCACGGCGCCGCTTTTGTCACACGGTTTTTCCCGGGGATCTGCCATCTTCGAGGTCTTCGGTATTCACGAGAGCCCTGACGGCCCTGTAGCCTTCCGAATGGACGAACATCTCAAGCGGCTGATGAAAAGCGCCAGTCTTTTAAGTATGGAGATGGCCTACTCCACGGACGAGATCGCCAGGGCTGTGACCGAGACCGTCAAAACCAACGATTTAGGCCGCGGTTTGATAAAGATGCTGGCCTACTGGGGCGAAGAGGCGATCATTGATTTGGTCCTTGAATCCAAGCTTGACCTGGCCATCTTCGCCATTCCAGCAAGCGAAGAGTTGGGCATAGACAAGACCCAACCAATAACAGCCTGCCTTTCCAAGTGGCGAAAAATCCATCCCGAGACGGTCCCTGTCGCGGCCAAGGCCTCTTCCAACTATCTAAATGGGTACCTGGCTCGCAGGGATGCATTTAATCGTGGTTTTGAAGTCGGCCTTATGCTAGGAACTGACGGTTTTCTGGCAGAAGGTTCCATCGAATCGGTCTTCCTCGTCAAGAACGGAATTCTCAAAACTCCACCTTTAGGCCGTGTTCTGTCCAGCATTACTCGTTTATCCATCCTTCAGGTTGCACCAATGATCGGTATCCCCATCTCGATGGAGCCGATTTTGCAAGAGGAGCTTTTCACGGCAGATGAGATTTTCACCTCCCATTCGGGTGTTAAGGTCTCACCAGTAGCCCGTTTTGAGGACCGAATTCTTCCTGCCCCGGGGCCGATAACCAAACAGGTTATGGAGCAGATGAATAACATCATCAACTTTTCAGATGACCGGTTCAACGACTGGTTCCAAGCGCTCACTTAAACTTTTATAATAATTTAAAATACTTAAAATAGTAACAAAGGTGCTATAAAGAGTGTCTCTCTGTTATCCGCTCCTTAATTTTAAAAATTCTTACATGACAACGCTTTTTGTAGTAATATAGCTAATTATCTTTGGAATTTTTTATATAGGATTAATTATCTATATTTTTAGAATGACTATGGATCAATCACATGGAGGAAAATACTGATGAAATTAAAAAAATTCCTGGTCCCGGTGGATGGATCTAATTATTCCATGCAGGCAGCCAAGTATGCCGCAGAACTGGCTAACCTCATGGGCGGTGAAATCGTGCTAATGCATTGCCATAAATCGTTTCCGGTAGTTCTGGGAGAACCCCATTTCCAAAATGCAATCAATAAAATAATGGAAAAGTCAAACGAACTGGTAGAGCCTTATCGAAAACTTTTTCAGGAAACCGGAACTTCTTTTATAGAAAGAATTCTTGAAGGACCTGCCGCAAATGCTATTTGTGAAGTTGCCAAACTCGAAAAATTAGACATAATTGTCATTGGTTCTCGAGGACGTAACAAACTGGAGGGGTTACTGTTAGGAAGTTGTACCCAAAGGGTATTAAATATGGCGCCCTGCCCTGTCCTGGTTATTCGATAATTTGATGAAGAAAAATAATTCAATCGCGCCCGACACTGACAGCATCGACATAGAAGGATCGGATTTACGCACCCGGATCGGTCCGCTTCTGCTGTTAACCACCATTTTCTTTTTTAACTTTACGGCCAGAGTCGTCTATGCGCCCCTGATGCCGGAAATCGAAGCAAACCTTAACATTACCCATGCTGCTGCCGGCTCCCTGTTTTTTTATATCTCCATCGGGTATTTCATAACTTTGCTTGGGTCTGGTTGGATTGCGGCCAGCCTGAACCATCGACGAACCATTATTCTCTCCTCTCTTGTTCTTGGCCTTACGTTGATCTGCACGGCTTTCAGCAGCGGCCTCTGGACCATCCGAATTACCTTGCTCCTGTTAGGAGCCGGAGCCGGACTGTATCTGCCTTCAGGTATTGCCACCCTCACTGCGTTGATCAAACCGCGACATTGGGGCAAAGCTATTGCCGTCCATGAGCTGGCTCCCAATTTGGGTTTTGTAATGGCTCCATTATTATCGGAGTTAATCATGATGTGGTTTTCCTGGCGGGCGGTCCCCGTAATGCTGGGTGTTACCACTATTTTACTCGGAGTCACGTTTGCCCGCTACGGTCGTGGTGGATCCTTTACCGGTGCCGCTCCGGGATTAGCCTCCTTTAAAGTCTTCCTTGCCAGTCCCGCATTCTGGATTTTGGTAATACTGTTCGGTCTGGGAGTCGCCAGCACCCTTGGTGTTTACACTATGCTGCCGCTGTATCTGGTCACTGAACATGCTATTGATCGAAACTTTGCTAACGCCCTGGTGTCTTTTTCCAGAATTTCAAGTCTGTTTATGGCTCTTGCAGGTGGATGGGCTTCTGACCGCTTTGGTCCGCGTAAAACCATGATGATAGTGTTCCTGTTTAGCGGAGTTGCTACGATTGCCATGGGAACAGTATCCGGCAATTGGGTTTTATGGGCAATATTTCTTCAGCCAATGCTGGCAGTATGCTTTTTCCCGGCAGGTTTTGCAGCGCTTTCCCGTATTGGACCGCCCGGAGCACGTAACATCGCCGTCTCTCTGGCCGTACCCGTTGCTTTTATGATCGGCGGTGGGGCCGTTCCCATCTTTATAGGCTTCATGGGTGATGTTGCTCAATTTTCTACCGGAATTTCCTTGGTCGGCAGTATAATTATCCTGGGTGCAGTTCTTGCATATTTCCTTAAATTATAATCTCCCATATTATTGTTTGACAATTTGTAATGAAGCCCTACGCAGATATCCGCGATATTATCAAACCCGTTTAACATCTGGTTTATATACAACCCCTTGATCTATCAATACCACTTTCCAGCATCTTGAAATAATTTTATCACTTATCCAGCAAATTTATTTAAATACATTATCTTGACAAACTAAGTTATTTTTATATTATTTTTATGCTCTAATTAGTTATTATATTAGTATATCTATTTTTTTAGCTTATTTTTTCTCTTGACAAACTTATTTTTTCATGAAAAATATGGAACCAGGCTTTATAAACTACATTAGAAATAAATGGGAGGGCTTAACACGATGACTTACTGGATATCCGGATATCTCACCTTAGTCCTGTCGATAATTTTACTGGCAGCAACCTGCCCGGTTTAAAGTGGAAAAACTCATTCTTCAATTTTATACGCTCACAGATGCTGCCAGGGAATTAGGACGCTCCAGGCAAAGTCTGCATGAACTGTATATGCGGGGTCGTCTGCCTTTCGAGAAGATTGGAAACAAAGTGATGATCACCGGGGGTACTGTTGCGTTTTTAAAACGGAATCCTGAAATGCGGATTGATAAAAAGATTACCGGTGGAATATAAAGAATCTTGGCCCAAAGGACCAGGCTTTGGTTATCCCCAGATGGGATTTGCTTTATTAAAAGTTCATTTACTTATTGAAATTCCAAATAACAAATCCCAAAAAACAAACAAATTACAATGATCGAAATTCAAAATCCCAAACAAAAAAAACAATCGCTTTGAACAGGTTTGGAATTTATATTTTGGAATTTGAGATTTATTTGTAATTTGGTGCTTGGAATTTGTGATTTAAGACACCAAACTCCAAGGCAGAGGTAGAGGACTCTGACTTGGCCCAAAGGACTAAGTTTTTCAGGGCAAAATAAATAAAAGGCGTTTGAAGAGTCTGACCCCAAAGAAATAGGCTACGCATTTCACAGGGCAGGTACAGAAATCGGGTAGGTAAGTGCAGACTTCGAAAAGCGGCGTTTTGAAATTGGCTATATATCGAAATCAATACAGTCGGAGATGTTCAGCTCCATCATCTTCACACTGGCAAGCAGCCTGGTCGTGTTCCTTGTTATGGCCGGAATATTTTCGGCCAGGCCTTTCAACTCCTCAGCTGTATTACGGAGCAGTTTAATCTTATTGTCAATTTTTTTTAATTCATTTTCAGTTGTCATCATTTTTTCCGCATATCCTTAAATCTCTTTGCCTTGACTTCATATCTGGGGAGTGTACCATAATCGTTGAATATGATGTCATATCTGAGGTTGGTTTTAAGCCTTAGCTGATCTGTGAGTTTACTTTCAATGGACTGTCGCCGGTCTGTGGAATCCGGCACCAGTTCCACTTTCAGGGTTATCTTTTCGGCATCGCCGGCCTTTTCGACGATAACTTCATACTCATCGCCGAGACCGTTTATGCTTCTTACCACTTCTTCTATGGCTGACGGTGCCAGGAGGACCCCCTTTACTTTTGTTATATCGTCCGCCCTGCCTACAACGCCGCCTTTTATTATCCTGAAGGTGCGACCGCATGAGCATGATTCAGGAGCCCATTCGATAATGTCTTTGGAATCAAAGCGGACACAGGGTTGTGCCATACGATCTAAAGCTGTGATTATCATCTTGCCCCTTTTGCCCGGCCCGGTGATTATTTCTCCCGTATCAATGTCTTCGATTTCAACGAGGAAAAAAGCTTCATTAACGTGCATGCCCCCCGGTTGATGGCTGCATTCATAGGACCATGCGCCTATTTCCGTGGCTCCTGCATGGTCGTAAACTTTTGCGTTCCATGCTGTTTCAATTCGTTTTTTTGTGCTGGGTATACCTGCTCCCGGTTCTCCTGCACAGGTTATCTTGTTAATAGTAAGTTCTGCCGGATCGATTCCCATCTGGTTTTTTGCCGTGTCCGCCATTCCCAGAATATATGTTGGCGTCCCCATGAGGGCTGTTGCGCTGAGTTCCTGTATTTTAAGTATTCTTGATTTTGTATCTAAAACACCTCCGGGCACTACTTCACAACCTATCTTTTCGGCTCCGTAATGCCCGGCCCAGAAAGCCACAAAGACATTGTAGCCGAAGGGAATAAAAACGCGGTCTGCAGGACGATATCCCTGTGCCCACAAAAGATATGCCCAGCATTCGGCCCACCATTCCCAGTCCTGCCAGGTATCGGGCTGATACACGGGCTGGCCGGTTGTACCGCTGGTCTGCCTGTATTCCGTTACCTCTTCAAGTGGAACGCACAGGGCGTCACCATAGGGAAACGGATCTTTTTTCTGGATGTTGCGCATCATGGACTTTTCCACTTTGGGGACATGTCTGATATCTTCAAATGACTGTATGTCATCAGGTGTGATCCCTGCTTTGTTATACAGGCTCCTGTGGAATTTTGAATTATTATACGCCCACTGAAATATTCGCGAAAATTTATTCAGTTGTAGCTTCTGAAGCTTTTCAAGGGGAAGGGTTTCAAGTACAGGATTCCAGTAGTTTTGTTTCCCAGTCATTTTAAGCCTTTTTTTAAAATAGAAAGTTTACGATCCTGCTTATATCCGTTTCCATCTTTATTTTCTATACCGTTCCAGCGCCTGAACAGGTTGTGCTCAATGCCCATGTAATCGAATATTTTACCTATGGTTTGATCGATAATGTCGTCGATTGTTTTCGGCATGTGATAAAAGGACGGTACAGGCGGCAGAATATGAGCACCTAAGTCCGCAGCCATGGTCATAAGTCTCAGATGTCCCTTATGCAGAGGCGTCTCCCTGACCACGAGGACAAGTTTGCGTTTTTCCTTCAGGATCACGTCCGCAGCCCGTACGAGCAGATTTTCGGTATACGAATTTGCAATCCCGGAGAGGGTTTTGATGGTGCATGGAACAACCACCATACCTTCTGTTAAAAATGAACCGCTTGCAACAGATGCAGCTATATTCTTATGGTCGTATGTATAATCAGCCATGGCTGCCACTTCTTTGGCCTTGTATCTGGTTTCGATTTCTATATTGAGTTTAGCCGCTTCAGATATGATAAGATGTGTTTCATAATTTGTATCCTTAAGAAGCTGGAGCATCCTGACTCCATATATAACGCCGCTTGCTCCGGCGATTCCTATTACAATTCTGCTGGTCATGGGGTTCCTTTCGAGACCTTTGCAAAACGTCCCTTTTCGAAGTCTGCGCTTATCTGTACAATCAAGGTAACTGCTAAGGTTCAGAGGTTCTCGGTTCAGCGGTTCAAGGTTTCCGAGAAGGTTTCGATTCCGAATCTAATACAGTATACATCCGATTCATATGATACGCTAAGAGTTCGCATAAAAATAAGGTCGCAATTTCAGATGTTGAGGCGCCCGGCTGACAAGGCGCGAAAAAGAATGAATATCAAGCATATTCAGAGTTTTCGCAACGCAGTCAGGCGGGATGCATCGGCGACTGAAATGTGAAATGATTTTTGCGCGAGCCCTAAGTTACTAACCGTGAACCCCTGAACCTTGAACCTGACAACCTTAAAAATTATGAAACCTCTTTTAAAATAAGATCCACGAGTATTTTACTGTTGCTTATTACCTTCCTTATACCATCTTTGCTTATGTTATCCCAGTGTATTCCGGCTGTGACCACAACCCTTGTGTCCAGTACTGCGGATAGTACTTCCGATACCGCCTTGGCAAGTTCGTCTTCCTTATGAGCCGGAAAACATATGACCGAAGCGGTTGCGCTCATTGCTTCCGGATTTTTCAGGCTTGGTCTTGACTGGGCCACGGATACGGCCCCTATATGTGGCTTTTCTCCGCCCCATATTGCAACCAGAAGATCGTCTCCGATCCGCCTGACACCGGCCTCAATGTCGAATGAACCTGTTTCGGTTTTGACTTTAACTTCGAAAAACGTCTCTTTCATGATTTTACCTGGTTTTGTTGAAATATTTCATCAAACAGATTCACGGCTTCCCTGCCGAACTCCGGAGTATTCAAGTGAAGATCCACTTCTTTTACCGGTATATCTGATTTGAGGCGCTTTTTAAGGGCAGCTGTAAAGGAAGCATCTGCTGCGGGATCATATAAGGCATGACCCTCTTCGTCAAGGGAACTCCAGCCTTTTAAAGGAATAAGAACAGCACATGGTGCACTTGAAAGGTTCAGCCTGTTTGCCATTATTTCGGCCATCTGTTCAAGTTCTTCCGGACTGGTCCTTGCCTCAATGCGAAGCTTGTCTATTACGGCCTGCGGTCTGGCTTCATATTTTTTAAGAAGCTCGGACTGTCCTCCTATACTTATCATATCAAGTCCTGAAGGTGCAACTACCTGTGGAATGCCTGATTCGCTCGCTGCAAGCAGGCGGTCATCTCCTGCAGCACAGTTGCCTCCTAAAAGTTCCTCTCCTATACCTCGGCTTACTAAGTCTATTACGCCCTGGAACCAACCTTCCCGGACAAGTTCATCCATGGCCCGGTCTCCCCGCCCCTGGGCATGGCACGGCACAGGAATGTATCCTTTGTCTCTGAGATAGTGAATTGCAGGTTCCACAGCCCGTTCTGCAAAACCAAAAGAAGTTATAGCCACAACTGGTTTGTCAAACTTTATCTCCCATCCGGGAGAGAGTTCAACCATGCCGCAGATTGCACCAACAGCGTTTATGAGCTGTACTTTGAGTATTGGGTTCAATTCCACCACATCAACAACCGTGTTGAGCATGGTGATATCTTTTGTTCCTACATATTTTCCCACGTATTTTGGATGTCCGGCCATGCTCGAAGCCATCAGCTTGGGCATACCAAAAGGCATGTTTTGCATTATACTTGTCGACACCAAAGATGAAGTTCCGCCCCCAACTCCGAGTACACCGTGGACCTTGCCTTCCTCAAGGAGGCGGTTAACGATTTTTATCGCTCCTTTGATCTGATTCTCAGTTGCACGGCCTCGTTCCGTGCGGTATAAACGGCGTACTTCTTTAATATCATCGATGCCCCCTTCCCTGGCTACTTCCTCACAAGTGATGTCGCCTGGAAAAAATGGCTTCTGCTCCATGCTGAAATCGAGAAGCAGGGCGGTGTGCCCTCTGGATTCTATGAGGTCCTTCACCATCTTGAATTCAGAACCGCGCGTATCGAGATTGGCGATAATCAGTATGGTTTTTTTCATATTGGTGTTTTCCCCGTAAGATTTAAAAAATCATTTTTTTTCTGAATTCCGGGCCTTTATGCTTTCTTTGAATTGGTTCCAGAATTCCTTGTCCACATCTTTCCAGGCAGATCCCCATCTTCTTTCGAAATAAGATGAAGGCAGTCTATCCTGCCAGGCGCTCCATGGATTTTCCCCTTTTTCCCTGGCTCTCAACGCATCGATGAGATAAACGGTTATATTGCTGAGTTCCTCCTTGGGAATATAAGAGTAAGCGCCTTCTCTTATGGTCCTCACCAGGTTGCTGGCGGTAAATGCGTGGGCTGTCAACATAACGGCCGGTATGTCTCTCTTGTTGGCAATATCAAGCAAACCATAGCCGTCAACACCCATGATATCCAAAATGGCTATATCGAATTTCTGAGATTCCAATAGCTCTTTTGCTTTTTCAAACGTAGAGGCCGTCACCACGTCACACATTTCCAGCAACTCTTCCAATACCTCCAGAATATCCGGTTCATCATCTACAACCAGAACCTTTTTGCCATCTAACAAGCTCGTGTCGGGCATGTCGATGTCTCCTTATATTAGTTTGAGACCTTTGCAAAACGGCACTTTTTGCCCGATTTCTGCGTCAGGCTCAAATTTCAATCCTCGAAATATTCAATATATTCCTGTGGTTAAAATTTTCGCCTTCCTTGAACTCGAACAAAAATTACCATTTTTCAAAGGTCTCAATTCGTTAATTGTAAATATTATATTTTTGTGGCAAAACATTTTCGCCACCAAGACACCAATATGAATTACAATAAACAGATTTCCTTTGTTCCTGGTGGCATTTTTTCCGGCTTAAGGTACTACGCAACCCGCAACCCAATGTCGTTAACTTAATCTAATTTTCAAACAATTTATGAATATCGAATATCGAACAAGAAATATCGAACCGCAGAAGTAAGAAAAAACAATTCGAAATTCGACATTCCTTGTTCGATATTCTGCGGTTCAATAATCAATAATCGCATAAGTTATTGACATTGACTCGTAACCCGTAACTCGCAACACGCAACCCTAAGCGCCTAAAGTCCCAATTCCGACCACCGCGCCTTGACCTTCTTTACGACTTCCGAATCCAGTTCAATGGGAATCGGCTTATCTTTCCAGTCATAAGGTATGGTGGCATCCAACAGGAGTCTGCCTGTGATCTCCCTGGCATTGATCGGCAGGGATGGATCCAGCGGCGTGGACCTGCCGCGTTTTATCACCTGGCTCCGGTTAGGCTGAAACCGGAAGCTCAGCGCGTACAACACTCTGGGAATATCCCACGGATCGATGTCTTCATCCACGACGATGACTGTTTTCAGACCGTAAGCGCCCATCTCCGTTGAAATAGAGGCTGTGAGCACCTGATCCGCATGACCCGGATACATCTGCTTCATGGAGATGATAGCCAGGAACCTGCCGGAGCCTTCGGGTGGACAGTAAACAGCTTTCAATCCAGGTATTTTCATGGCCAGGAGTTGCTGCCACAGGGTAGCGCCGTAGGAAAGCGCCATGGTCATGTGGGTATCGGTGACGGCACGTCCCACAGTGGTTCCCCACATAATCGGGTTGTTTCTGTGTGTGATGCATTTAACATCGATAAAATTGCGCGGATCGGTACCCACTCCCGAATAATAGCCTGTGTACTCACCGAACGGTCCTTCTTCCATAAATTTTTCGGCATCGACCTCGCCCTCGATCACTATCTCCGCATGGGCAGGTACGGGAAGATCCACGGTTTCCCCTTTGACCACTTCCACGGCTTCGCCCCGAAGCGCACCGGCTACGTCATATTCCGACGTAAAGGCCGAAACACGGGCCGCACCAAGGATAAACAAAAGGGGGTCGCATCCGATAATCGAAGCCACCGGCATCGGTTTACCCATTGCCTGGTATTTCTTCAATATGATGTCTGCGTGTTTTCCTTTGATAAACTGGGTCCCCATCTTGTCCTTACTGAAAAGCTGGCTCCGGTACGTGCCCAGGTTGACCCAGCCGGTCTCAGGATCTTTGCAGATGATGAAATGAGCGGTACCGATAAAACGCCCGCCGTCCAGTGGATACCATTGGGGAACGGGAAACTTGTTAAGATCGACATCTTCACCTGTTAATATGTTTTCTTTACATGGAGCGGTAGCGGCATCCACCCAAGTAGGCGGAGTCAGGTTATCACCCAACTCGGCCCATGCTTTGTATAGATCCACAAGCGTGGAGTCGAGGGGCTGTCCCATAATTAAAGCCAGCCTTTGCGTTGTAGTGCATACGCTGGTAATGAGCGGAGAGTTATAATCTTTTATATTTTCAAAAAGAAGTGCCGGTCCGCTTTGCTCTTCATTAAGCTTGGCGATATGCGACAGCTCCAGGTTCCAGTCCACTTCTGCGGTAATCCGTTTACACAAGCCCTCTTTTTCACCTTTGGCAATAAAATCCCTCATGTCTTTCATGAATGTACTTACCTCCTGTTTTTAATTTTGTTTAATTTATAAAAAGCCTAATTCATCCACTAACTCGAACCTTGAATCTGATAATGTTTACATTTTTTGCTCTTCTTCAAATTAGTTGGAGAAGAGGGTTCGAGGATTCAAGGGGTCAAGGGTTCAAGTGAATGCAAACGACTTGATACAGACGACATAAACACTTGCGTCTTCTCTATCCTTACTCCTTAATATTTTCAGAGTATGTCTATATAAAAAGACGGTTCCTATATTCAGGAATTTTTCTATATGTATTTGTTTTTGAATAATTTTTACTCGAATCCTGGAACCCTTGAATCCTTGAACCCTGATCAATCGACCAACTCTTTGGGAGATGATCCACATCTTTTTATTTCGGAATCTTTATCCGTTTCATGGCCTGTTCCATCAAAAGCTGGTATCCGCTTTTGTTCCCGATAAGTGGTTTTGCCTTGCGTTGGCTCCACACAGTTTCCGGTCGGGCCTGCACGATGAACAGGTTATCCGGGAAAGTCAGATCTTTATCGATAGCCCATTCGATATCCATGGGACAATCGTAGTGGGTCTCGATATTTTTGGCCATCTTTACCAGTCCCTTGACCTCTTTGTCTTCAAGGCAGCAAGTACACTGCATTTTCTCGTCAATATCCGCATTAACCGTTTCTCCTTTTTCCGGATCATAAACACATTCGATGTGCTTGGTGGATATGGTCTTGTCGGTTGTTTCCATCACTATCTTGTCCACGACGAATTTGTCAGGGTTTACGGAGCCTGACACCACAGTTTCCCCCAGGCCCCAGCTCCCCTCGATAACGACCTTGGAAGAATCGCCGTCTGTTGGGTTTATGGTAAACATGACGCCGGCGGCCTTTGAGTTGACCATTTTCTGAATGCCCACGCTGATCAGTACTTTGTCTTGTGGGAAATTGTTTTTTATTCTATAATCAATGGCCCGGGCAGTAAACAGACTGGCCCAGCACCACTGGACTTTTTCAACCACCTGATCGACTCCCTGAATCCAGAGATAGGTGTCCTGCTGTCCGGCAAAACTGGCCGTGGGCAGATCTTCGGCCGTCGCACTTGAACGAACCGCCACCGGAAGCGATTCAACGCCGCATAAACTGCACAGCTCACTATAGGCTTTCTCAATGGCTGTTTTAATTTCTGCAGGCATGGTGGCATCCCGGATCAACTGTTGGATTTTATCACTGGTACCGTCGAGCGAGGTCATATCTCCTGTTTTCAATTCAGACAGGATGCTGAGTATCTCATCTTTGATGCCTGTATCGGTAATAAAACGAAGGTAGCTTTCCGTAGTTACGGCAAATCCCGGAGGAACCCGAATACCGGCATTGATCATCTCTCCCAGGCTGGCATTTTTCCCCCCGGCTTGCATAAGTGAGCTCTTATTCAGGTTTTTGAAATTCAGAATATACGCCACTTGTTTCTCCCTAAAACCAAATCACAAAGAGGATTGATTATTGACGATTGAAGATTGTTCAATCACGATGGCCTAGTAAAAAGTCGTTTTTCACCACTGAGCTCGCAGAGAACGCAGAGAATATTTTATTTTATTAATTAGTTAACTCTGTGAACTCAGTGTTCTCTGTGGTAAATACAACTTTTTACGAATTCATCAAACAGCAATCTTTTAAAATATGGGCATTTTACCGAAAAAATATTTTCACCGGAAAATGCCCATAAGTTGTCAATTGCAAAATAAGAAAGATATCACCCCGCTTTTTTTACAATGGTGACCACACCCGTATCGCCATCCACTTTGATAATATCTCCAGTTTTTATGACCGAAGTGGCCAACCCTGTGCCGGTAACCGAGGGAACACCGTATTCCCTGCACACAATGGCCGCGTGGCTGGTAAGTCCGCCAATATCCGTTACCGCAGCCTTGATATTGGTAAACACGGGTGCCCAGGAGGGATTGGTAGTGGGGCATACTATGATCTCGCCGGGTTGAATATCAACGATCTCCTTGAGCAGCTTGAGTACCCGTGCGGGTCCTTCAACTACTCCTGCAGAAGAAGCGAATCCCTTGATTTCAGAGATATCTCCTTTGGCCGTTTCATCAACACCCTTGAGCCATTCCTGCACCCTGTCCGTGGTAACACCCCACAGCATGATGGTGAACGGTTCGGCCACTTCTTCGGGGGGCACACCCAGGGCCGGGGTCGGGTTCCAGGATCTTGCAGCCTCAAGAAATTTTTTGCGCTTTGCGGCCTTGGCTTTGTAGTAGGAACCCCTCATGGGGATATCCACACCCAGAGCCCAACCGGTGGCAACCTCGGTAAGAAGTTCTGGAACCTCGTAACGGTTGAACATGAAAATGTCATCCACTGCATCGATCATACCCGCATCGACCATCAGCTTTCCCAGATTCCTGATCTTGCCGAACCATATGGTATGAAACCAGTGCTCGACCCAAAACAAATGATCTTCAGCATACCTGTATATGGTCCGAACAGTCTTGTAGGCGTCGTCAAACGCTTTTCTGTCTTCGTCTGTCTTTATCAGTGCCATGTACTTAGTAACAACTTCGTCCCGTTGTTTGTCGATCTCGTCTAATGCCCGTTCGATGGTTTCTCCCTTTTCCAGTCGTTCCAGGTAACTCTTAATGTAACTGTAGGGAATCTCGGGAAACGTGATCCAGCTTCCTTCATGGTGGTACCAGCCGCTGCCGCACGATACATAGAACCACGGGTCCTTGGCTTTTTCATACTCGTTAAGCCAGCTCTTCCCTTCGGGTGTCTTCTCAAGTTCGATGATTTTTTCTTCGACGGAAGATACGCTTTTCAGAATGTCCGCAACCCCCTGAGTTGAATGTGCCAGTCTGGAAAGCTTGCAGAGTTCTTCCTCAGGTTTAAACATGGACACATAAGCCCCGGCCACCATCTTTCCGATTGCGCTCTCGTTGATACCTGGAAAGAGCTTTCTGGCCACATCGGCAAACATCAGGTAAGCCAGGTAGGTCAGGTTCAGCATCTCAAAATGATACTGCCATCCTTTGAACATTTGGTTGACGAGTTTGTCAAAGGATTCGATGAGATCATATGAGACATAACAGCCGGTAGGAGCAGGCAGAACCTGGTCCTCAGGAACGAACTTGGGCAGTTCCTCGGGAATCTTTACAGCCTTCATTTCCTCGCCCAGGGCCTTGAATTTGATCAGCCATTTGTCCCACAGTTCATCGTAATGCTCGAATACGTAAAACACACGTTTTTCAAACAGCGCAGCCTTCTCTCCAATGATTTCATCGGGCGGCGGTGCAATAGCGCAAATGTACATGAAACATCCGACCATTCTCTGGGCGATCCCCTGGGCCGGCGGGATGCAAAACACCCTGGTGGTATATTGTGAAAGGGAGATCTGCCAAGCCTCCTGAAAGATCAGGTCCAGGGGCGGCATGGGCTCAGGAGCGTGGATCTTATCCAGATACCAGAATTGACCCTTTTCCCAGTCGGCCCTGTCCTTGGAAAAAAGATGATGGGAAGGGTACATCTCTTCCCAGCCTTCAAGCTCGGGTGGAATCTGATACTCGTGGGGATCCGGAAACCTTCCTTTATTTTCATCTGGCATTTTAGTCCTCCTTTTTATTAAGCGGTCGAAGATATATATAAAACCCCTTCAGCAGAGGTATTGAATAGCGTTTCGGAGCATTTACCCGGAGGAATCCTGAAAGAAGGAACTGAAGTATATTTAAGTTTATGGATGATTAAATAAACACTGTCAAAGCAATTAAATTTATGCTATCCATAAGTTATTCTTATGGGTTGTTTATACATATAAATAAAATTTAACCCAAAGGGATATTCTTAATATAGATGAACTCGAAAAAAAATTACTAAACGCCGGATGGCATCGTTCCAAGGCTTATACACAAGGCGTAGCGGTTTTTCAGGGATGAGACTATACTTATAGTATGTCGAATTCCTGAAAAACCGGTACAACGCAGTAGATGAGACTTTTTACGACGCCATCAATGTGGAAGGTGTCCTATGTTAAACTTTAATCAGTTCAGAATATTTTACCACGTAGCCA
>Ga0190284_1000848_pt1 | contig 14910 bp, 11 predicted proteins | sample 48691812_MG_FD_161668 | JGI IMG/M metagenome (GOLD analysis project Ga0190284, IMG submission 161668) | Hydrothermal vent microbial mat bacterial communities from Southern Trench, Guaymas Basin, Mexico - 4869-18-1-2_MG | ecosystem: Environmental > Aquatic > Marine > Hydrothermal vents >...
CACGTCCGCGTCGCTCCACTTGGCGATCTGATGCTGGGCCACGGTCTTTCCCGCTCCGAAGCCACCCGGGATGGCCGCCGCACCTCCCTTCGCCAGCGGGAAGAAAGCGTCCAGCACGCGCTGGCCTGTGACGAGCAACTCGGTGGGCGGGAGGCGACGATGATAGGGGCGTGGGCGACGCACCGGCCAGCGGTGGAACATCGTGAGCACCCTTTCGTCGCTTGCCCCCCCTCGGTCCCCCCCGAGATCAGGGGAGAGGCTGGTAAGGCGGGCGATGGGCTCCTCGATGGTGTACTCCCCCGGCGGAGCCACCCAGGTCAGCCTCCCCGACACGTCGGGCGGCACCATGATGCGATGTTCGATCAGCGGGGTCTCCGGCACGACTCCCAGGATGCTGCCCCCCTGGACCACGTCACCTGCCTCGACGCGGGGGGTGAAGGTCCATTTCTGTTTGCGATAGAGTGGGGTTGTCTTGATGCCTCGCCCGATGAAGGTGCCGCTGCGCAGTTCCAGCACGGGCAGCGGGCGCTGGATGCCGTCGAAGATGGACTGCAACAGGCCCGGCCCCAACTCCACCGAGAGCGACATGCCGGTGCCGTAGACGGGCGCTCCGGGGCGCAGCCCTGACGTCTCTTCGTACACCTGGATGGTGATCACGTCCCGCTCCAGGCCGATGACCTCGGCCACCAGGTGCTCGTCGCCGACCTCGACCATTTCGAGCATGCCGACCTGCTGTGAACCTCGGGCGCGCACCACCGGGCCGTTCACCCAGATGACCTGACCCATCTGTACGCTCGTCTTGCTCATAGCGTCTCTCCCATCAGAATGTGGTAGACGGGGGCGCGCAGCTCATCCTGCATGCGGGCCAGCCGAGTCTCCAGCGTGTTATCGTAGCGGCGGTGCCCGTCGGGGGTCTCCAGTGCGGCGCCGGTGCCCTGCGCAAGTGGCTCACTGGCTTGTAGGTGTACTCCCAGTTCTTTCCCCAGGTCGACCAGCATATCATCGTCGAGTACCTGCCGCGTCCTCTCGTCGGCCCGCACCAGCGCCTCGTCGGCGCCCAACCGCTCCGCCGCTTCACGCACCAGGTGGCGGGCGATCTGCTCGTAGTCCGGCCACCCTGGTGCGGAGGCCAGTTGCTGGCGGGCGTTGGCAAAGACGCGCTCCAGCAATTGCTCACGGCGCTTCAGTCTCAGCGTCTGAGCCTCCAGTTGTGCCGCGGCCGCCGCGTGGCTGTGCAGCGTCTCAGCCTCTTGCTGTGCTCGTTGCAGGATCATGTCGCGTTTGGCGTCGGCCTGCTTCTCTGCCTGCCGGCGGATGTCCTCGGCCCTGGCCCGAGCGTCGGCCAGGATTTGGCCGGCCTCCTCTCTAGCGTCGCCTATGATGGCGCGCTCAAGGGCCTGGATGTCGCTGTGCTCTGGCATTATATCCTCACCCCGATCGTCCGTCGGATCACCTCGCTGAGCGGTGGTTGGTCGGGGCGCGGCCCCTCCGGCCCCGGTATCTCCACTACCAGGGGGACGGTGCTGCGTACCCTGAGCGTGTCCACCCGCTGGCGGGCCAGGTCTGCGACGTCCTCAGTCACCAGCACGATGCCGATCTCCTCGCCGGCCAGGGCCGTGTCGAGAGCGCGGTTCAGTTCATCGGCGGTCGTCACGATCTGGCCGCGCACGCCGGCAAGGGCGAAGCCCCACACGGCATCCTGGTTACCAATGACCAGCAGTTTCATACTCCCTCTCTTGAGAAACCAGGTTTTTTCCGAAAAACCTGGTTTCTTACTCTTTCGTCAGCGTCCGAGGATCATAAAGGCGATGATCAGCCCGTAGATGGCGACCCCTTCGGCCAGGCCGACGAAGATGAGGGCGCGGCCGAAGACCTCCGGTTTTTCGGCGATGGCCCCAACGGCGGCCGACCCGGTGGTACTCACGGCGTAGGCCGCGCTGATGGAGCCCATACTGACGGCGAGGGCGGCGGCGAACGGGGTGTAGGGGTCGTTGCTTGTCTCCTGGGCCAGCCCCGCCGCCTGGACGACGCTGGGGGCGAAGAACCAGACCAGTCCCAGGCCGAGTATCATCAGCGCCAGCACCAGGTTGAGGCCACCCAGGCTGCGTACCAGTCTGCGGGTCGTTTGGGCGGGTGCCTGCCGCCGTCGTTTGAGCGCGAACACGATGGCCGGCGTCAACGGCATCAGCCCGGCGAGTAGAGCGATGATCATCAAAATCATTGTATTCCTCCTGCTAGATTGCATGTTAGAACGTAATTCGTAAAACGCAAACACCAAATTCGTCTCACGTTTTACGCATCACTTTTTTTCCCCTCTTGAGATCAGCGTCAGCGGGCGGTAGCGCATGCCGCCGCCGGAGAAAAACTTGCTGAAGAACTCGTAGTATTCCAGACGCAGTGTCTGGATGCCCACGATCATCCCCTCGAAGCCAATGACGAACAGATTACCCAGCGCCACCACGATCCAGTATCCTACGCCGTGCGCCGGGCTGACGATCTCGGCCATGATGAAGACCACCATGCTCAGGGCACCGTGCGCCACGGCGAAAGCGCCCATACGGACATAGGAGAGGGTGTTGCTCAGCAGGCCAATAACCGTCTCGAACAGTTCGAAAAGCGCCTGCATCAGGTAGGTGCTGAAGCCGCCCTCGACGAGCGGCCGCTGTCCCTCGACCAGGTGCTCCAGCAACTCGGCGAACGTCACTGCCAGCCCGGATATGGCGGCCAGTGCTCCGAGCAGGAGGGGACTGACGGGCAGGCCGCCTACGAAGGCACCCGCTGCCAGTCCAATTAGCGACCAGTAGAAGATCAGCCCAGCCAGGCCGTTGTGATCGAAGAGCATGTGCCCCCATTGGCGTGCCAGTGCTGCATTGATGACGTTGCAGGCCATCCCCAGGCTCAGCAGCCCTATGCCGATGCCGACGGTAGCCAGCAAGATGTCCATGATGTCCTCAATCGGTCGTATCCACAGCGGCTTGAGTACCTCTTCGAAGCCAAAGATACTCCCATAGAGGAAACCGAAGAGTGTCGCCATCGTGCCGCAGGCGATAACCACCGTTCCCATGTCGGAGAGTCCGCGCAACGCGCGCACCTTGCGGCTGGCTAGAGCCAAGCCCAGCAGGGCCAGCACCAGCCCGTGCCCCACGTCGCCGAACATAATGCCAAAGACGAGGGAGAAGGTCAGCGCCAGCACGGGCGTGGGGTCCATCTCGCCGTAACAGGGGTAGCCGTAGTTGGTCACCAGGCCCTGGAAAGCTCTCAGAATAGGAGGGTTCTCGAGCGCCGCCGGAATGTGATTCTCGTCCTGCCTGCGGGGCGTGCTCACTTCAACCAGCACTTTATCTGAAACCTGCTTGATCTTCTGTTTCAGCGTGGGAACCTGTGACGTGGGCACCCAGCCTGCTACCAGATATGTGTAGCGCAGCCGGTCGTAGCGGGCAACGGTCTCGACCAGCGTGCGGCTGGCACGTACCTGCCACAGCAGGTGGCGCAGACGGTTTATGTGCGTCTTGTGCAGGTAGTCAATAGTAGTCTGACATTCGGCGACGTATTGGCGTGTGCGCTCCATGTTGGACTTCAGAGCGGCTATGGCTTCGGCCGGGGTGCCACGGTACGTCTCCGGCAGTTCGAGCGGGTTGAGGTAGGCGCTGCGGGCGGCCCGGTTCAGGACATCGGCGTCGCGCTGCGTGCCAAAGAGCACGACCGTCGCCAGGTGCTCCTCACGTCGCAGCGTGACCAGTGCCGACGGGATGAGTTCCAGGCTGGTCTGGAACCGTTCCAGGTTGGAAACGGGCATAGTGCCCGACAGCACAAAAGTGTAACGCAGACTGCGCAGCGTGTTCAGATCAACCTCAAGGTCGGCAATGGGCCCCAACTGGCCGAGGTAACGCTGCAGTTGGGTCAATCTGCGCTCCCCTTCCTCCAGTTCCTGAACAGGCGCCTGGGTCTCCCGTTCCAGGCGCTCAATGTCCATTTGCGCCATGCCGGGATCAATGAGGTGGGGGGTCTCCGGTGGAGGGAGGCCCTCGTCCATGCCCAGCGTCTCCATCACGGCCAGGATACGCCGCTCGAGGGCTGCGAAGGCGACCGCCTGCTCGTGCCAGTCTTCGGCCTGACGTGGGCTACGCTCACCGCCCAGGCGGCCAGCCAACGCTGGGTGGAAGAGACCCGAGTCAGCCAGCGCCTCGGTCACGGATACGACGTCGCGCTCCGGCACGGCCAGTTCGACCTTGCTCATTGCTTGTGGTCGAAGCATGCTTACCTCTGATCGGTCTGAGGGGCTGTGGTCGGGAGACCGGCCCCAGCCGGCTGAATCTCCAGCATGGATGCGAATGTCTCTATCGGGAGGTGTGAAGATTTGGCCTCGATCAACACAGTCAAATCCCTGATCTCGTGTTCGTTCAGCAGCAGGTAGGCCGCCGGGATGCCGACATGGAAAGGATAACCAATGAAGGCAGCCCGGCACGTTTTGACGATGTGGCGCTGGAGGGACAGTTCAAGTGCCGCCAGCTCGCCCCCCCCCTTCCCTCCCCCCGAAATCAGGGGGGGGACGTCGGCGTCCAGGTGGATGCGCTTTACCACCTGGGCGATGTCTGCGCCGGCCGCGATGGCGCGGATGTCTTCGTCGCGCACCTGGTAGCCGAAGGGCAGCGTATAGTTGATGATCTCCTGCTCTGAGAGATGGTGGTAGACGCGGTAGCGGATCGCCCACAGTAGATTGTCCACGTCAAGTACGGTGCCTGCGATGCGTAGTGCTTGCTCGTGATCTATGCCTGTGAGTTGATTGATGCTCTGCCATAGCCCACGATGGTAGTCCAGGTCCAGCGCCACCTCCAGGGGAAACAGGTTCCTCTCGGCCTGGTAGCGCTCCAGCGCGTGGACGAGAGTATCGTAGTAGGGAGTGCGGCGTATGAGTTCAATTGCCTGCGCCATGTCGCCGCTCTGGATCATCTTTTCCATGTCGGCTGTGGTAAGAGTGATGTATTTGGTCATCGGGCAGAGCAGGTGGCGCACCTGGTCCCACGACGCGCCGGTCTCGATCCCACGCAGGGTGGCTTTGAGATTGTCCACTTCGTAGAGCCGCCAGAGTTGGAGCAGCAGTTGGCGGCCTGGCTCCGGTGTCAGGCGGATGAGTTTTTCGCACACGTCGGCCAGGTGCCGTCTGATCTGGTAGACGGTGCGGCGGGGGGTCAGTTCCTGGCGCTCAATCTGGAGGTAGGGGCCGTACACCGTCTTTGACAGGATGTTCAAAAGGGCGTCAAAGTCCTGTGCCTGGATGAGCGCCTCCCACGTCTCCGGCGCCAGCATGGTCGAGTAGAGGGCACGTACCGTGGCGTGGACCAGGGAGTAGGCACTGACATCTTGCACGGACATAGCACTACTCACGTCCGGTAACCTGGTCGAGCACGAAGTTCACGGCGCGGTCGAAGTGATGTGTGGCCAACGCTTCCAGGCGTTGGGCCTCCGCCTCGGCCTGCGCGATGGCACGTGAATGCTCGGCCTCGGCCACTTCCCGGCCCGTGGTGACAATCTGCTCGGCTTCCTGGCGAGCCTGGGCCATGGTCTGCTCACGCAGTGCGGAGGCTGCTTTTTCGGCTTCCTCGATCAGGTGCGCAGCCTGGTCTTGGGCGTCGTCGTGGATTTTTGCGGCTTTCTGTTCGATGGCCAATATGCGAGCAATGGTTTCCTGGCTCAATCTCTCCCCCTACAACAAACATCGCCGCTACAACGTCGGGCTGACGGTGACGGTGCTCGGCGGCCAGGGAGATTGTAGCACTCAGATGGGGTGTTGTCAAGACAGCGGTGCGCGGCTGGCGGTGATCTCCAACGCCCGGTCGGTCTCGTCGTTGAGAATTTTATGCCCCAATTCGTCCCCGTAGGCAGTGAGTTGGGGTATCTTGCTGGAGTCGTCCACTCCAATGGGCTCGCGCAGGTTCACCTGGAAACGACGGAAGTCGAGTTGTTCGAAGAAGGTGCGCACCAGGTGCACCTGCTGGTCGTCGGCCGACTGGAGGAAACCGCCCAGCACAGGCTCGATCCAGTCCCAGGCCCAGAAGCGGTCGGCGTCGCCGGGCTGGAGCGTGTGTGGACCGCGGCCCGTGCCCAGGCTGATGAGCGTTGTCTCGGCCGGGTCCCAGCCCAGACAGAAGCGCGCTTCGTAGGCGGTCAGGTAGCAGGGGTTGGTGTACGATCCCACGCCTCCGTCCACGTACCGCCCCTCGACCGCCGGGAAATAGGTGGGCACCGAGCAGGAGGCCAGCACCGCCCGGACCATCGGCCACCTGGCGTATTCTTCCTTCCACGGCTTGATGAAGCGGGTGCGGTTTTCCACCAGGTCGAACGCAGTGATGACCACATCGGTGGGCGGGTCGGCCGACCAGAACTCGCCCATAGCCATCTCGCCGACGTGTTGCTTGAGCGCGGCCTCCAGCGGCCCATGGGGGTAGCGGTAGCGGATGAGCGGCCACAGCCGGGCGCGCCAGGTCTTGCGGAAGACGGTCTCGCCCAGTTCGCAGTAGAGCCGGTGTATCCCCGCGCCGCTCAGCCCCGCGCCGATGCAGGCCGAGATGATGGAGCCGGTGGAGGTGCCCGCCGCCAGCCGGCAGACCGCGTGGACCGGCTGGCCCAGGTGATCCTCCAGGATAGTCAGCGCGCGGGCGACGATTACCCCCCTGATGCCACCGCCGTCAATGGCGATGGCGACGTGACTGCGGAATGGTCTCATCCTTTGTGTCCTCCTTACGCATCCAAGGCATGTCGGATTACGAATGGCGAATTTGGTTTGAGGTGCAGCTTCGTTAGACGTTTGCTGTGACTATTATACTCATCCCCGCGCAGCGCGCAATTTTAGCGACTGTCTGCCGAATAAAACCGCCGTCGGCGACGTTAAAGGGGTGGGGGTGACTGAGGGGTTCGGTACACGGTAGCCCAATTGCACTATTGACAGGCAGGGTCATTTGGCCTAAGATAGTGGAGCAGCGTCGATTTGAAGACAAATACTTAGGAGGAAATGCGATGCGATACGAAATTGACGGAACGGTGTTACAATCGGTTGACGTCCATCTGAGCCAGGGAGAGTCTATCTATACCGAGTCGGGCGGGATGGCCTGGATGCGCGGCGACATCGAGATGAAGACTGGCACCAAAGGTGGGCTGATAGCTGGCCTGGGCCGGAAGCTGGCGGGTGAATCCCTCTTTATGACCACCTATACCTGCCGCAGCGGCGAGGGGTTAGTGGTGTTTACGCCTGAAGCGCCGGGCAAAGTACTTGATTTTCAACTTGATGCCGGCCAGAGCCTCATCTGCCAGAAGGATGCCTTTATGTGCGCCGAAGCCTCGGTGAAGCTGGAGATGCATTTCCGCAAGAAGCTGGGGGCGGGTCTCTTCGGCGGTGAGGGCTTTATTTTGCAGAAGGTCACCGGCCCGGGCACCGTCTTCCTGGAAATCCCCGGCGACGTGCGGGTGTACACGCTGGCGGCGAGCGAGACGATGCAGGTGGACCCTGGCCATATCGCGCTGTTCGAGCCGACGGTCAGTTACGACATCACCATGGTGAAGGGAGTGGCGAACATCTTCTTCTCCGGTGAGGGGCTTTTCCTGGCGAAGTTGACCGGGCCGGGCCGGATATGGCTGCAGAGCCTGCCGCTTTCGAACCTGGCGGGGAAGCTGGCCAAGTATATGCCGGCGAAGGGTTAGACTTCCCCTCGCTGGGTTTGACTGGCGTGCGAGGATGGGGTAAACTTGTGGCCAGTAGCAGCTTGCGAGGAGTGCTCCTATGTCCCGAAATAAGTGGCTCATCGTGGCAGCCCTGGCGCTGGCCGATGTGATCATTCTGGGCGCGATGGTCTTCGTGGTTGTCCGTTCTCTGATACATCCGCCATCCGCCTCAGTCCCTGTCCCAACCCCAGTGGTGTCGCTCCGGCCCACTACCACGTCCCCACCCACCTGGACGCCTACTCTCAGCCCTACTCCCCAGCCCACTCATACCCCCAGGCCCACCAGCGCACCTACCGAGACGCCAACTCCCTGGCCGACCCCCACCTCCACGCTGCCGCCCACACCTGCTCCCGTGTCGCTACAGAATCCCACCTTTGAGGGCATTCTGGAGAATTTTATCCCTGGCTGGCGGACGGGAGCCTTCGTCAACTGGGCCCCGGGCGATGAGTTCGGCCCCGCCACTTCCTACGCTGCCCCGCGCTTCCACCAGGCCGATGACCCGCGCCAATGGATCAACGGGCCGACGCTTCAGATTGACACCGTCCCGTGGGTCAAACTGCAGGCCTGGGCGTTTCAGACGGTGGAGCTGGGGCCGGGCAGCCGGGTGCAATTCCAGGTGCGTGCGGTGGGCTTTGTTGAGGATACGGCGGGAGGCTACATCCTGAAGGCGGGGGTGGACCCAGGCGGTGGGCAGGGGTGCGAAGCGGCGCAGTGGGGGGCCGAGCAAATCGCCAATCAGGGAGACGGGGTAGTGGTGCTCGTCTCGCCAGAGGTAGTCGTGGGCCAGGCGGGCCGGGTGACGGTTTGTATGTTCGCGGAGACGCAGTTCGCGCAGGTCTACCACGCCGCCTTTTTCGACGATGCGGCACTGACCGTGTTGCCGCCTGCGCGTCCCTGAGCAACCATGTGCCACGGATTGTGGAGAGGCATCCGGACTTTTCGCCGGGGGCTTCGGTCTATCTCGTTCTAGCTGAGGAAATCGCGCAGTTTGCGTCTGTGGCCCGGGTGGCGCAACTTTCGGAGCGCCTTTGATTCGATCTGCCGCACACGCTCGCGTGTTACGCCAAAGGCTCGCCCGACCTCTTCCAGCGTGTGGCTTTCTCCGTCCTTCAGTCCAAAGCGCATTTCCAGCACTGCGCGCTCCCGCCTGCCGAGTGAGTTAAGGATGGAGTGTAGTTGTTCCTTGAGCAGTTGATTAGAGGTTGCGTCGGCTGGCCCTAGAATGGTCTCGTCTTCGATGAAGTCGCCTAGCATTCCGCTCTCTTCCGACCCTACCGGCATATCCAGCGACATCGGCTCCTGCGAAATACGTATGATACGTCGCGCTTTGGTCGCGGCACGACGCAGCCGGCGCTCCGACGAGGGAGGCAGTGGCTTCCCTATGGCCTGTGTGTGGAGGATCGCCGTTTTCTCCGCCGGATCCAGCAGGTCCGACTCCAGTGCCAGTTCCTCCATTGTGGGCTCTCGTCCCAGTTCCTGCACCATCTGCCGCTGAAGGCGGAGCAGTCGGTTGATCGTATCCACCATGTGCACGGGGATGCGGATGGTGCGGGCCTGGTCTGCGATGGCGCGGCTGATTGCCTGCCGGATCCACCATGTGGCGTAAGTCGAGAACTTGAATCCTTTGGTGTGATCAAATTTCTGGGCCGCTCGCAGCAGCCCGATGTTTCCTTCCTGGATCAGGTCGAGGAATGAGATACCCCGTCCTATGTAGTGCTTGGCGACGTTGACCACCAGGCGCAAGTTAGCCTGCGCCAGGAGTTGCTTGGCATTTGCCGCGTGCTCCTCCAGGCTGACCCACGTTGCTGCGATCTCCTCTTCGTCCGGCATCCTCTGCTTGATCTTGCGCAGCGATGCGAGCTTCCGCCGCTTGTGCCACTCCGTGCGGATCAGATCCAGTGTGGACTCAGGCAGCAGGTAGAGCAGGAGGAAGACATCGAAGAGATGGCGGGTGAGCGTTGTCCAGGTTCTGTCCTCTGATTCTGACCAGCCTGCCTGTTTCAGGAAGTGGTGGATGTGCGAGGGGATTTCTGGCATCAGTGCGTGGTGGATTGCTCTGGCTTCATCTGCCAACGCCGCCAGGTCAGGCGAGGGCATGTTCAGTCGCCTGCATTGCTTGCGCACAGCCGACCATGCCTCACGGAGCGAATCCAGCAGAACAGTCAGAGTCTTCTGTCTTGTTGGTGTTCGTCCGCTCTGCTCGTTCAAGCGGACTTGTAGGTCTTCAAGATAAATGGCTGCCTCTTGCTGAGTGGAGAGCCAGATCTCTTGATGTGGTTCCAGAAGTGGTACTCGCCCGATCTCACGCAGGTATATCCGCACCGGGTCATCAATTGATTCGAGCGCGACTTCGTGAGCGGCGTCTATCTGTTCTTCTACCTCGATTTCTTCCAACTCGACAGGAGAGGGCTCATCTACTTCACCCGGGGTAGCGACAATCTCCTGATCGCCCGAGAACTTCTCACCTTCCAGTGCATCAGGAGTATCTCTTGCCTCTTGTTTTACTGGCTTGTTTGCTGTGCCAGTTGGTGTAGGCTTGGGTTTCTTTTCCCCGTTCATTGGCGCTCGAGTCTCACAAATTATGGGTACTATTGGAACGTGTTCCTACCCTCGGCTCGTCCAACTCCATCGCTGCGCTAGCGCCTGCTGAGTGCGCAGCAGCGTTGCGGTATGGGAAAGCCAGGCTGCGGCGTACTGCTCCGCCCGCACGTCCCCTGCTTCTTGAGCTTCGGTGGTCAGCAAACTCAGTTCCTGGCCCAGGCGTTTGAGATTACGTTCCCGCAATCGCAACAATGTCAGTGCTACGTCGCGCGCTAGTTGTTCGTCAGCAAGCCATGCTTCGTCGGTTGTCAGCAGGCCCTCCAGTCTGGCCTGTAGGTCAGCGGGCAATTGTGTATACAGTGCCTCGATAGGGGCAGGGGGCTCAGCCGTAAGCAGCGTTTCCAACGCCTCAAAAATCGCCCGATGACCTGCGTCCTGGAAGTCCTGCCCTTGCAGGGGCTCCAATTGGCTCTCCCTGAATGCATCGTTGACCTGCGAGAGAACGCCGGGCCGCTGCAGGAGCACCGATAAGCAATGGCTCTCCATGTCGGCTTCTCGGGTTTCCAACATGTCTGACAATGGTGTTTCATCCTTTTTGGCCCGACGAGTGGAGGTCTGTCTTGTTTTCCTCTCTAGTTCGTGCAAGAACTGAGGGGCGGGGATCTTAAGGGCACGGACCAGCTTTTGCCCGTACGCATTCCGCTCAACCGGGTCCGATACACTTCTAAGGATTGGGAGCATAGCGTCAGCGATGGATTTTTTGATCTTTGGATCGTCAATGTCAGAAGATCCCATTAGTTGTTGCATGTAGAATTCCACCACCGGCTTCGCTTCCTCAACCAGCGATATCCAGCGCTGTGGATTCTGGCGGATCAGGTCATCCGGGTCCTGGCCGCGTGGAAGCTGAAGGACGCGGATCTCGGCCCCCAACCGGGCCTCGTATCCTACCAGTCCTCGTGGGTCGAAGACTGGCTTCCATTCCTGTGCCAACGCCTCGCGAGCTACCTCAACGCCGCGCAGCGTCGCCTGAATGCCTGCCGCGTCAGGGTCGAGCGCGAGTACCAGTCGCCGGGTGTAGCGCTGGAGTTGCCGCAGTTGTGGTTCCGTGAGCGCCGTCCCCATTTGGGCTACCACATTGGTGAACCCCGCCTGGTGGGCCTGCATCACGTCCATGTAGCCCTCGACGATGACGGCCCGGTCCTCGCGACGGATGGATTGCCGCGCCAGGTCGAGCCCAAAGAGCGTCCGCCCTTTGTCGAAGAGCGGTGTCTGGGGTGAGTTGATGTACTTAGGCACTCCCTCTGGATCGAGTGTTCTCGCTCCGAAGCCGGTCACGCGTCCTTGTGCGTCGCAAATGGGGATCATCAGCCGGTCGCGGAAGCGGTCGTAGGTGCTGCCGCTGTCCTCTCGCTGCACCAGCAGCCCGGCCTTGACGAGTTCCTCAACTGTGTATCCACGCTCGGTCAGGTAGGCCCGCGCCCCTTCCCAACCCGGGAGGCTGTAGCCCAGCAGGAAGCGTTCGACCGTCTCATCGCTCAGGTCGCGCCTGGCGACGTAGGCCCGCGCTGCTTCGGCCTCCGGGGCGTGGCGCAGGAGGTGCTGGTAGTACTGGGCTGCCGCAGTCAGAAGTTCACGCAGCCGGCCGGACTCCTCCTCCGCCTGCACCTGCGCCGAGGTGCGGGGCCGCAATTCGACGCCCGCCCGCCGTGCCAGTTCCTCCAGTGCGGTGCGGAAGTCCCAGCCTTCCCGCTTCATCACGAAGGTGAAGACGTCGCCCCCCTCGCCGCAGGCGCCGAAGCAGTGCCGGCGTTGGCTGTCGGGAAAGACCACGAAAGAGGGGGTCTTCTCGGAATGGAAGGGGCACAGGGCCTTATAGTTCCGCCCTGCCTTCTGCAGCGGGACGTAGGAAGAGATGACCTCGACGATATCTAGCCTGCCTTTGACTTCGTCAATTACGCTCATTGCTCAGCCCCATAGGCTTATTGTACTCATCTCTGGCATTCAGGCAAGTGGGGTAGAAAGGGGAAAACGGAACGTGTGGCAGGCAGCCTGCGCCACCTGCCACACGAGGTCTGTCACAGATATTACTATTTGCCGTGTTGCAGCGTCGCCTGAGCGGCTGCCAGCCGCGCCACTGGCACGCGGAAGGGGGAGCAACTCACGTAGTCCAGGCCGGCGCGGTGGCAGAAGTCTACTGAGGCCGGGTCGCCGCCGTGTTCGCCGCAGATGCCGACCTCTAGGCCCGGCCTGGCCTCCCGTCCCTCTTGCACGCATATCTCCACCAGGCGGCCCACGCCGCTCTCATCTATTGTCTGGAAGGGATTGGCCTCCAGGATATGGAACAGGACCGGCTTGCCTTCCGGGTCCACTTCACCGGTATCAAAGCCCTCCACGTACTTTAGCAGGAATTTCCCCTCGGCGTCATCACGGCTGTAGCCGAAGGTCATCTGGGTCAGGTCGTTGGTACCGAAGGAGAAGAAGTCGGCGTACTGGGCAATCTCGCCAGCGGTGAGGGCGGCACGAGGTACCTCGATCATCGTGCCGAACATGTACTCGATCTCGATGCCTTCTTCCTCCATCACCTGCTTCGCCACCGCCTCCAGCTTCTCCCGCTCCAGTTTCAGCTCGTTGACGTGGCCGACCAGCGGGATCATCACCTCCGGTATCACCTTGATGCCTCTCTTGGCGCAGCGGCAGGCGGCCTGGAAGTAGGCACGGGTCTGCATCTCCGTCAGCCCTTTGTACATGATCCCGGCCCGGCAACCGCGCAACCCCATCATGGGATTGACCTCCCACAGCGAGTTGATGACCTGTAGTATCTTCTCCTGCCGCGCCAACTCCTCCGGGTGCTCTCCGGTGCAGCGCAGGCGGGTCACCTTCTCAAGCGTCTCGTCCCGGTTGGGCAGGAACTCGTGCATGGGTGGGTCAATGAGACGCATAATGACCGGCTTGTCATCCATAGCCTCAAAGATGCCCTCAAAGTCCTGCTCCTGGACAGGCAGCATCTTGTCCAGCGCGTCCTGCCGCTCTTCGTCCGTCTCGGCCATGATCATGCGCACCACTTGTTGGCGGGCGAACTCTTCAAAGAACATGTGCTCGGTGCGGCACAGTCCAATACCCTCGGCGCCAAAGGCGACAGCGCGCTGGGCGTCCTTGGGATAGTCGGCGTTGGTGCGCACGCCGAGCTTGCGCAACTCGTCGGCCCAACTGAGCAACTCGATCAGGTCTTTCTGCTTCTCGTACTCGACCTCAAGAGTGTGAATCTCGCCCCAGAAGACCTCTCCGGCTCCACCGTCAACCGAGATGACGTCTCCCTCCTTGACCACACGACCGGTATCCCTGACCGTGAACTGGGCTCGTTCGACGTCCACCCTGATGCCTTCGCAGCCGGCAACGCAGGGCAGGTTGTTGCCCCGCGCCACAACCGCCGCGTGGGAGGTTGCGCCACCGTGCTGGGTCAGCACTCCCTTGGAGATGAGCATACCCGGCACATCGTCTGGGGATGTCTCGGGGCGCACCAGGATGACCGCCTTGCCCTCGCCAGCCAGTTCCCTGGCCCGGTTGGCGTCGAAGACGGCGATGCCCGTACCGGCACCAGGAGAGGCGTCGAGGCCCTCCGCCAGCAGATCCCCCCGCTCCTCGGCGCTCAGTTTCGCCACGGGGTCGAAGAATGGGTGCAGGAGTTGATCCACTTCTTCCGGCCTGACGCGCATCACTGCCTCTTCTTTGCTGATCAGCCCTTCGTGGGCCATATCCACCGCGACCTTGACCGCCGAGGCGGCGGTGCGCTTGCCCGTGCGGGTCTGGAGCATCCACAGTTTGCCCTGCTCGATGGTGAACTCCACGTCCTGCATATCACGGTAATGGCGCTCAAGCAGTTGGGTCACCCCGACGAACTGTTCGTAGATGTCGGGCATCATCTCTTGCAATTGAGCGATCTTGAGTGGGGTGCGCAAGCCGGCTACCACGTCCTCGCCCTGGGCGTTCTCCAGATACTCGCCGTACAGATGCCTCTCGCCAGTGCCTGGATCGCGCGTGAAGGCCACACCCGTGCCGCTCTTGTCGCCCATATTGCCGAACACCATTGTGCAGACGTTGACAGCAGTGCCCCAATCGTGGGGGATTTTGTTAAATTCGCGGTAGGCTACCGCGCGCTCGCCGTTCCACGAGTCAAAGACTGCCTTGATGGAAAGTTCCAGTTGCTTATAGGGGTCAATAGGGAAGTCCTCGCCAAAACGCTCGCGGTACATATGCTTGTACTCGGCCACCAGCTCCTTCATTCCCCCCAGGCTGATCTCGGTGTCGGATTTGATCCCCTCCTTGTCTTTGAGTTCCTGGAGCTTGCGCTCGAAGTGCTCGCGGCTGTAACCCATCACTATGTCGGAGAACATGGTGATAAAGCGCCGGTAGGCGTCGTAGGAAAACCACTCGTTGGCGGTCAGCCTGGCCAGGCTCTCGCGCGTCTGGTCGTTCAGCCCTAAGTTGAGGACAGTGTCCATCATGCCAGGCATTGATTCCCGAGCGCCGGAGCGGACGGAGACGAGCAGCGGATTGGCAGGGTCGCCGAACTTTTTGCCGCTATCCCGCTCAATCTCCTGTAGCGCTTCCAGCGTCTCCTCCCACATGCCTTCCGGAAACTCGCCGGTCTTCATG